>Ga0326727_10020421_pt1 | contig 13153 bp, 6 predicted proteins | sample MB2enrmetagenome_FD_207643 | JGI IMG/M metagenome (GOLD analysis project Ga0326727, IMG submission 207643) | Lab enriched peat soil microbial communities from McLean, Ithaca, NY, United States - MB29MY | ecosystem: Environmental > Terrestrial > Soil > Wetlands > Peat | place: USA: New York...
GGACGGCGTCATCGGTTCGATCGACGCCATTCGAAACTCTCCCCAAAAACTGCGCGGCTGCATCCTGGAATCCGATCTGCCTCATTTTTTGTCCTAAATCGTTGCATTATTTATGCAGAGATCAATAAGATCGACAAAGACGGCAACTGGCTCAAGTCGTGGGGCGAGCCCGGTGACGGCCCCGGCGAGTTCAACACTCCCCATAGCATCGCCGTGGACGCCCAGGGAAGGGTATACGTGGCGGACCGCGGTAACCGCCGCATCCAGGTGTTCGACGGCGAGGGCAGCTTCCTGCGCCAGGTCACCATCGACGTGCCAGTTGATCCGCAAGCCCGGCCGGCGATCGGCAACAAGCCGAGCGCCACCACGGGCGCGATGGCGCCCGGCGCGCCCTGGACGGTTTGCATCACGCCGGGGCCGAATCAAGTGCTGTTCAGCTCCGACGGCTACCCGGGCCGGATCTACAAGCTCAGCTTGGACGGAAAAGTTTTGGGCGTGCTCGGAGAATCAGGCAAGCAACTCAAGCAGTTCGGTTGGATCCACGAAATTGCGTGCCCGTCTGAGACCGAACTCTACGTCGCCGAATTGTTGAATTGGCGGGCACAGAAGTTGATTCTCGAAGCAGGTCATTAGTTCAGATCTGGTCCTTGATTTTGGCAGGCCTAAACTCGTAAAGTAGTGGCACAGTCAACTATTGGGAAGGCACGGATTCATGGAATGCCCTCAGTGTCGATACATCAATCCTGCCGCAGCAACTCGATGCGAAAAGTGTCACACACTTTTGGAGTCTGAGACCCTGACAGCGTCGGGCGGAGTGCTGCAAGGTTGGCCCGTCCGCGCACCGATCATCTCGGATTTCTCACAGGTCTGGCAGCCAGGGCATGTTTTGGGAGGGCGATACGAGATTTTGGGGCTGCTCGGCGAAGGCGGCATGGGGGCGGTATACAAAGCCCGAGATCGCGAGGTGGACCGAGAGGTTGCGCTCAAGGTCATTCGCCCCGAACTGACGGGACATCCGGACATCGTGCGGCGATTCAAGCAGGAGTTGATCCTGGCGCGGCAAGTCACCCACAAAAACGTGGTTCGCATTTTCGATTTGGGAGAGGCCGAAGGCGCGAAGTTTATCTCCATGGAGTACATTGAGGGCAGAGACTTGAGATCCCTTCTGGCCGAGCGCGGGAAGTTTGCGCCTGAAGAAGCGGTAGGAATCATCGAGCAGGTCTGCCGTGCCTTGGACGCCGCACACGCGGAAGGAGTGATCCACCGGGACCTTAAGCCTCAGAACATCATGGTGGACAAGCACGGCAGGGTCGCGGTGATGGACTTCGGTATTGCGCGGTCGCGAGAGGTCCGTGGCCTGACGCAAACTGGCGCGTTACTGGGCACTCCCGAATACATGTCTCCAGAGCAAGCGAAAGGTGAGGAAATCGATTCCAGGTCCGACCTGTTCTCGCTTGGCATCATTTTCTACGAACTGCTTGCCGGCAAATCGCCGTACGCGGCCACGACCCAGGCCGCCAGCCTTTTGAGGCGCATCCAGGAGCGAGCCATCCCACCCGCCAAGCTCGATCCTGCGATCCCGAAGTTCGTGAATGACGTCGTGGTCCGGTGCCTGGAGATTGACCCGCAGCGTCGCTATGCGAGCGCGCAGGAAATTGTGCATGACCTCGAAGCCCGGCAGCGTTCACACCGGGGCCTGGCCACGCTTCACATGCCGCGCTTCCGGATGGTGGAGGAGTTCGGGACGAAATGGATCGCGCCAGCGCTGACCCTGCTTCTGCTCCTGATCATCGGCCTGGTGTTCCGGGGAAAAATCTTCGAGCGTGGGACCAAGCCGGCGGAGCCGGCTACTTCCCTGGCGATTCTTCCTTTTCGCAATGCTTCGGGCGACCCCAAGCTCGACTGGCTGGGGACGAGTCTGGCCGAGATGCTGAGCACGGACGTGGGGCAGTCATCTCACCTCCGGATGGTTTCTTCCGATCGCTTGCACGAGATCCTCCACACGTTGAGGATTGAGCCGAACTCAACCGTTGATCCTGACACGCTGCGGCGCTTGGCAGAATTCAGCAACGCCGACACCGTTGTCTGGGGGCAATATGCCAGGTTTGGTGACCAAATTCGCGTCGATGCCACGCTTCAGGACCTGAAACGTGATCGCCGGGTTCCACTGAAAGTTGAAGTGCCGAGCGAGAAAGAGGTCCCTGGCGGTGTGGACCGGCTCGCCGAGTCCATACGCCAAAGCCTTTCGGTTTCTCGAGACACAGTCAAAGAATTAAAGGCCAGCTCGTACCAGCCCACATCGAAATCAGTCGAGGCCCTCCGCGAGTACAACCGCGGTGTGGAGCTGCTGCGGGAAGGCAAGAACCTCGAGGCCCTGAGTAATCTCCAGGCTGCTGTCAAAGACGATCCGCAGTTCGCCCTCGCCTACTCGCGGCTGGCCGAGGCTGACTCGGACTTGGGATACGACAGCGTTGCGGAACAGTATTCTCGCAAGGCCCTCGAACTCAGCCTGCAGTTACCCGTCGCCGAAAAATTTCTGATCGAGGTCAGTCATGCGCGGGTCATGAAGGATAACAAGAAGGCCATCCAAGCCTACGAGAACCTCGCCCAGAGCATGCCTGCCAGTACGGATGTGGAGTTTGCGCTGGCAACCCTGTACACGGACGTGGGGGACCACGAAAAGGCCCTCGCTCAACTCTCGAAACTTCTGCAGTCCGATCCGAACAATATCAAGGCCCTGTGGCAGACGGGTGTTGTCGAAAACGCAAACGGCAAGCCGCAAGCTGCCCTCGAGCCCTTGAACAAGGGCCTCTCGCTCGCGATTCAAACGGACGAACAGGAATTGAAGGCGCTAATCCTGCAGTCGATGGGGATCTCGTACCGCCACATGAATAAGGTGGATGACGCCATGCAGCATTACCAGGAGGCCATGGCCATCAACCGCCGACTCGGCCTGAAACGCAATCTGGCCGGCAACCTGGTGGAAATGGCCCTCATCCTGAACGCGCAAGGAAAACCTGATGCCGCCCTCGCTGACTACAACCAAGCCCTTGAACTTCAGCGCGAGATTGGCATGAAGAAAGAGGTCGGCGATACGCTGAATAACATCGGCGTGCTTTACCAGTCCCAGGGGAAGTACGATAAGGCCCTGCAGAACTACAAGGAGTCACTCCAGATCCAGCGGGATGCCGGCGACGAAGACTACCAGGCGATGTGCCTGAACAATATCGGTGGCATTTACTTGGCCAAGGGTGACACCGATAATGCCCTGACCTATCTTCAGCAGGCCCTGCAGTTGCGTGAAAAGCTCAACATTCCCACCCGCATCGCTGAGACGCTGGCAGTCCTGGGCCAAGTTTACAATGCCACAGGGCAGTACGATGAGGCCCTAAAGTCTTTCATGGGCGCGCTGGACCTGTATCGCAAAGCCGGTGATCTCCGCAGCGCCGCCTACGAATCGGATGACATCGGATTGGTGTTCCAGTACCAAGGCCGCTTAGGCGCCGCCGTGAGTGCGATGCAAGAGGCCGTCAACGGCTACCACGCCTTGGGCGACCGCAGCAGCGAAATGGTGGATCTCCTCAACGATCTTGCCGATACCTTGGGCATGGCTGGGCGCGGGCCCGAGTCCGCGCCCCTGCTGCAGGAGGCCCAGAAGCTGGCGCGTGACTTGAAAAGCCAAAGTCTCGAAGCGGAACTTCTCCATACAGAAGGAGATGTTGGCCTGTATCGTGGGGACTGGAAATCGGCCCGGGACTTCTATGATCGGGCCTTACGTGCGGCGTCGCACGGCACCGATCCGGCCGAGGTCCTGGTCTTGAAACTGCATCTCGCCGAGGTAGTGCTCGGCGAAGGCCGGGGTCAGTCCGCCATCGGCGATTTTCGTAACTTGGCCCGGCAGGCCGACAGCCACGCCCTGAAGTATTTTTCACTCGAGAGCTCCGTGGACATGGCGGAAGCCATGATCAACGCGAAGGATTATTCCCACGCGCAGCAGGAGCTGCAAACGGACTTGGGCAGGAGCGAAAAACTTGGATTGCGGTATCAAAGCGCGCGCATCCACTATCTGCTTGGCAAGGCGCTGCGGCTTGGCAGGAACGGCGCCGATGCGCCCGGGCACTATCGGCAGGCGCTCAGCCTGATCGACGAGATGCGCAAAGAACCGGGGGCGGAAAAGCTGCTCGAGCGCCCCGACCTGAAGACGGTCTACGCAGAATCCACTGCCTGGTCGCAGGAGAAGAAGGAGTAACAGGGCCCCGCTCCAAGACCGGCCGGGACACAAGCCCTGCACAGCCCAGAAACAACCCGGAACCGCTCTTTTCCGGCTGGTTTGCCGGAGAAAAGCCCAAAACGTCAAAGGCCCGGTCGAAGCTCCCGCCCGCGATTGGGATATCCCCTTGAACAGAAGTTTCCCGGTGCAAGCGCCGTCTCTTGCCTTTTGCGTTCCCCTCCCATTCCCGCTCTGGCCAATGCTCGTGCGTAGCTACATCAATAAGCGATATTGTTTATGAGCTTGGGAAGGGCGGGGCTGAAGCCCCGCCCTTCCAAGCCCGGACAAATAAGGTTGCCAACTTCCACCACTTAGCACTAGTTAACCCTGAGCGAGGCTGATGAGGTGTCAAGAACTACCCCATTCGATATCGTGGTAGCAACCACGTTGTAGGTCCCCGCGCAAATCTTCTTCGGAACCAAGAAAGGAAAGCTCACCGTCGCGTCCGTATTGGGCTTTAACGTAAACGGCGGAGTCGTGAACATCAATGACTCTGAACCGCTGCAGGCGTTTGGCTGCAACGGCCCCTTGAGGGTGAACGTAATGGTCACCTTTTGCGGGGTGCTCACACAGGACATCAGCGTTCCAGTAACAATAGTGAAGCTACCTCGGGTTACGCTGGATGGGTTGAACCCGATCGAAACGTATTGGCAGACCGTGTAGGGCACCGACGCGCTTGCGGTGTTGCCGGCCAGGTCGGTCGCCCAAACCGTCAGCGTCTGCGGCCCATGAGTGGTGGTAGGCACCGGGAAATTGGTGACGGTCATAGTAGACTTACCCGTACCGGGCTGAGCCGGCCCAGGGAGGGCAGGAACAAACGGCAGCGGCAAGGCGAGCTGTTTCCCGCAGCCCGCGAGACCCGACGCCACGCCCGTTGCGTTTAGTGGATCGGTGCACGTGAATGTCGCCGTTACATTCGAGTTTGGCGGAACGAGATTGCCGGCGACATTGTTCAGCACTGGCGTGGTGACCGTCGGGTTGGTCATATCCACACCGAAGCTCACGGTCTTAAACGCCGCCCAGTTGGTGGTACCGGGGGTCTGGACGTTAAATAACAACTCTTCCTGGTTGTCGCAAGCGGTGGAGAAGTAATGCACCTCGTAAAGGCCTTCTCCGGGAACCGTGACCGTCTCCCCGCTAGGTGTAGTAAAGCTTGGCGGCACAGTCCCAGCTGGAGGCCAGGTAGCGTTCGCCGGGCACGGTTTCGAATTCGGGGCCGTCGTATCACCCGGTATCGGGAACGTAGGATCGGGCGTCGCGCCGAGGGCCTCCACGCCCCACGTGATGCTCTGGTTCGGAGCGGCAACCCAGCCGTTGGTCGGCGCAGACGGGGTCGGCGGGTAGGTAGTGAACGACACAGGAACGGTCCTACTGCTAGTCCACATAGGAACGTTGTTCGCCGTGGTACTCCACTCGGGCTCGCAGCAACCCACAATATAAGTCGAGTTCGAGGTTCCACCGGTTCCGCCACCTTTAACCTTTGTGTCTGAAGAGAGTTCTATGAATTGAGTTAACATGCTTTGCGGACACAGGTTGCCCGTTTCCGGTCCGTTGAACACACAGGATGTGGGCGACGACCACGTATCGCTGCCCATGGCCAGCGTCGGTCCGGCTCCGGGCGTGATGCTCGTGGTCGTGCAGCCGAGGGGAGTGGAGGTCTCCAGGATGTTAGCCCAGTAGAGGTTGCGCGCCGATGACTGTGGGCAGTTATCACCGGCGGGTGTATTACTGTTGGCGTTCGTGCAGGTAAGCGTAATCGCCGCGCAAAGGGGATTGCCGTTTGAATCCGTTCCCGCCCCTAAATCGGTGTAGCAGGTGGTCGTCGCAAGTGATGTCCCGGCCACCATCTGCTGGTAGGTCGCCTCCGTGATGCCCGAGGCACTAACCGAGGCAACGGTGTCTGGTACGACAGTGAGAGTGCCGGCATTGTAAGCCGTGAGGTAGTTCAAATCAAATTCCAAATACTGGCTCGGCGTGCTGTTGATGACAAATTGCTGGCTCAAGTAGTTGGGGCTGCCTGGGTTCATGCTTCCCGATGTGTTCAACAGCACGCTTACGGTGGTGTTATTCGGACCATTTGCCACCGCCAAGTCCGGTTTGCCGTCGCCATTGAAGTCCCCTACCGCCACCGACATGGGGGCCGAGCCGGTGGCGACGGCGTAGTTCACTGCCGGCTGGAAGCTGCCGTCGCCGTTGCCTAAGAGCACGCTCACGTTACCGCTGTTATAGTTTGTCGTCACCAAGTCAAGTTGGCCGTCAAGATTGAAGTCCCCCACCGCCACCGACAATGGGGCGCTGCCTGTTGAGGGGGACGAGACCAGGGTAAAGTTTCCCTTGCCATCTCCCAACAGAATCGAGACGGTGTTGTCGTTGCGGTTGGCGACCGCCAAGTCCAGGATACCGTCGCCATTGAAGTCCCCTACCGCCACCGACATCGGCACTGTGCCTGTTGAGAAGGACGACGCCAAAGTGAAGTTCCCCGTGCCGTCCCCCAGGAAAATGTCCACATAATCCATAGAACTGCAAGGGACCGCCAAATCCAAAATCCCGTTACCTTTAAAGTCGCCGATGCCAATTGAGACTGGCCCGGTCCCTGTCGAGGGGGACGAGGTAAGAGTGAAGTCCCCCTTGCCATCCCCCAAAAAAATCGAGAGAGTGCTGTTCATATAGTCGGCGACCGCCAAGTCCTGATACCCGTTTCCGAAGTTGCCGACCGCGACAGCATGCGGCTCGTCGGTCCTGATCGGCGTAGACAGGGTTGATAGAGTAAAATTCGTCCCCGAGCCGTCTCCCAGCAGAATACCGACAGTGCCGAAATTGAGGTTAGCGACCGCCAAGCCCAGATACCCGTTAAAGTTGCCGACGGCGAGCGCGTACGGGTCACCGCCACCAGGGCCGGTTGGGGGGGATGCGGCCAGGGTGAAGTTGCCGGTACCATCCCCAAGCAGAATGGACGCGGTGTCGCTGGCGCCGTTAGCCACCGCCAAGTCCAGCTTGCCGTCGCCATTGAAGTCCCCCACCGCGACTGAATCGGGAAGGGTGCCTACCGTGTAGTTCACCGCTGGCCCGAACGACACAGGCGGCGGGATCGACATCGTGACCCACTGGAGTACCAGGTCAGTCCCAGATGTGCCAACTCCGGATTGAAGCACTTTCACCTTGGCATAGTTGCCGGACGGATACGCGCAGGTGAGTACGGCAAATACGTCGCCGACAACAAGCTGGGTCCCGTTGATTGGCGTCGTGCTATACGTCAGCGACTGCAGGTACCCCATCGTAATGGAGTTGAAGTCGACCACTCCAAGATTAACGATGCCACAATACGGAACCATCTGGGCCACCAGGGGGCCAGTGCTTTCTATCTCCCACCAAACGCTGACGGGAGCTGCGCCCTCTTGGCCCACGTCAAAGCTAAAGGTATCCGTGCCATGCAGAGTCCCGGTTCCAGAGGACACGACGGCGCCGGAGGCCGATCCCAGAAGAAGTAGAAAGGCGAGGAAAAGGAAGAACAAGACTTTTGGTTTCATAATGCCCTCCTAAAGTGGAAAAGACCAACTTGCCTATGGTCGTCGTAGAGACCAAGAGAGGCGAGGAGCGCGGCGCTTTCATGGCCGCCTCACGCAACGGCGAACACCACACTAGAGACATACGGGGCAGCCGCAGCCTCCAGCCGTTCGTACAATTGCGTTAGCTGAGAATATCGGAGTATAAACTAGTCTCGCAGGCCCAAGATGTCAAGAGAAACGGTGTACAAACGATGTCAATACCTATTAAGGTACTCGTGCGTCGCCAAAACCTGGGACGCAGGACAACTTCGTCGTCACTGCGCTGAAGAAGGCCGACCGAGATGGAGCGATTACTCTTTGAAATCCGAGGTGGCAACGCAGAAAGTCCGGTGCGATTCCTTGGGCAAGACCGCAGGTTCTGGGCGACAAATTCGAGAAACCGGGTGTCAAACATCTGGGCGACGAAGTGGAAATCCGCGGCCATCGAGCACGCGTGGTGGGCCTGACGCAAGGCATCCGGAACGACACCACTACCGCCGCCTACAGTTAGCGGATAAGGAAAACGGGATTGGTGATGTGGTCGAGCAGCTTGCCGACGGCCGCTTCAGGCAACCGCGGACTCGAGAGGCTCAACACCACGAGCGCGGCTTCGTCCGATTGGATGGCCCGAAGCAAATTTTTCCCCTCGGCCAACGCAAGGGAGCGCCAGCGAACCTCGATTGACCGTCCTTCGAGTGAGTGCGCCGCCGCCAGTTCCAAGTCCCGTGCCGCCTCCGAATCGTCCGCGAGCAATAACACGGTGAGGGATGCACCGCCGGCCTCGGCCAAGCGTGCGGCGGCATCCAAAGCGCGGTCGGCGCCTTCCGAACCGTCCAAGACCACCATCACCGGGCGGCGGCCCCCAGTACCTGCTCCGGCCGCTTTGCCGGAGCGCGTGCCATGGGTTGCTACCCGCCGGGGTTCCACCAGCAGCAAGGCCGCGGGAGCGCCAGCCAGCGCCCGGAGCGCGGTGGAACCGAACCGCGCTTGTGGGCTCCTGGACCGGCCCTGCTTGCCCAGGGTCAAGAGGTCAGCGGCCGACGCTGCCTCGAGCACCTCGTGGGCGACGTGCCCGCGCGTGACGCGGAACGACCATTGCACACGAGCCCGCCGCGCCGCCGCCGCCAGCGCCTGCCGGGCCTCGGCCGCCTGCGCTTTGAGCGCCCGCTCCATCTGCTCGAGATCGAGCGAAGCCAGGCTTGCCGTATGCCGGACCTCACGCGTGCACGGCAAGGAAGCTAGTCTTATCAGGTTGATGTCTTCGACGAACAGGCCTTCCATCTCCGCCTGCATGGCTGCCGCCAGGTCTGCTGCCGCCTCCAGCGCCGCCAGGCTGTGAGCGGAAGCGTCCAGGGCCACCAGGATGCGGCGGAGGGTAAACCCGCCTTCGCGTTCGCTCATGTCTCGCCTCGGAATTGGGAAGGCTGGCCGAAGGCCCGGCGCTTCTCCGCCAAGGCGATCAGCCGCCCCTCGACCCGGTGGTTGACGCTGCCTTCGGGAAAGTTGCCCCCGCCGTCCCGCTCCCCTGCTTCCAGGCCGGTCAGAAGTGCGATCCCCTGGTCGATCGTTTCCACCGGATAAACGTGAAATTTGCCCGCCTCGACCGCCTCCACCACGTCCCGCCGCAGCATGAGGTGCTTCACGTTGGAGGCCGGAATGAGCACGCCCTGTTCGCCCCTGAGCCCCCGCGCCTGGCAGAGGTCAAAGAATCCCTCAATCTTCTCATTGACCCCGCCGATTGCCTGCACCTCGCCCCGCTGGTTCACCGAGCCGGTCACCGCCAGAGATTGCTTGATGGGCGTTTCAGCCAGAGCGGAGAGAAGCGCGTAGAGCTCCGCCGAGGACGCACTGTCACCCTCCACCCCGCTGTAGGATTGCTCGAAGACCAGGCTGGCCGAGAGCGAGAATGGGCGGTCGGAGGAGTAGCGGGCGCCCAAGAAGGCTGAGAGGATCAACACTCCCTTCGAGTGGATCGGTCCGCTCAACTCCACCTCCCGCTCGATATCCACCACCTCGCCCTGACCTAAGCGGACGCGGGCGGTGATGCGGCTGGGGTGGCCGAAAGCAAATCGGCCCGGTTGCACTACGGAAAGCCCGTTCACCTGCCCGATCTTGGCGCCCTCGGTATCGATCAAGAGCGTCCCGCGAAGGATTTCCTCCCGAAATCGCTCCCGCACGCGGGAGGCGCGATGGACCTGCGCGTCGATAGCCCGCTCGACGTCGCCCGCAGCCACCACCTTGCCGCCCGCCTTCCGGGCCCAGTAGTCGGCTTCACGCAGCAAGTCGGAGAGCGTCCGGTTATGGAGGGAAAGTTTCTCCGCGTCGCCAGTGAAGCGGGCGCTCTGCTCAATGACGCGCGCCACGCCACCCCGATCGAAAGGAAGCAGTTTCTCCTGTCGCGCCAGCCGGCCGATTAGCTTGGCGTAGAGGAGGTCGTTGGCAGGGCTGCGGTCAGCCTCCTCCTCAAAATCCACCGCCACCTTGAACAGCTCGTTAAACTCGCTGTCGTTCTGGCTGAGCAGGTAGTAAAGCGATCGTTCGCCCAGGAGGACCACCTTCACATTGAGGGGAATCGGCTCAGGCTCGAGCGACGCCGTGCTGATCAGGCTGAGGGCCTGCCCCAACGACTCGATGCGAATCTCACCTGACCGCAGGGCGCGCTTGAGTCCCTCCCAAGCGTAGGGTTGCGACAGCACCCGGAGCGCGTCGAGCATCAGATATCCGCCGCTCGCCTGGTGCAGCGCCCCGGCGCGGATGAGGCCAAAGTCAGTCGAGAGCGCCCCCAGTTGGGCCATATACTCCACCTGGCCGACGAGATTCTGATAAGTCGGATTATCCTCGTAGACCACCGGCGCGCCCTTGCTCTCGCTGTGGTCCACCACCACGTTCACCAAATAGCGGCGGAAGAAGGGCACGGTTTTGGACGAGCGAGACTGAGGATTGCCCGTCAGGGCCGAAAGCGGCGACTCCGGCGGGTTCAAAAACGCCTCCACGTTCTCGACCACATCCTGCTGCACCGCATTGAGAAACTCCACCACCGGAGGGATCGCAGTGTACTTCTTTCGCAGTTCGTCGATCAGGTGCCCCACTGCAAAGATCGCCACCTCCCGGTTCAGCACCTTCAACTTTTCGCGCCCGTCCCGCTCCCACTGCGGCGCCTGGCGCAGGCTCGCCTGAAGTTGCTGCTGTAGCGCCGCGATATCCTTTTCGATCCGCTCCCGTTCCGCCTCCGGAAGTTTCTGGAAGTCTTCCGGGCTCATGACCTCGTCCTTCTGCACGGGAGCAAACACCAGCCCACCAGGCGTCCGCATCAGCGCAATGCCCTTTTCCTGGCCCTGCCGGCGCAACTCCTCGAAGGCCTTCTCGTGGTGTTCCTTCACCTCTTCCTCGATCACCTGTTTGCGGGTTCGGTAATCCTCGCTCTCGAACGCGACCGGAATGGTCGAGCGCAGTTCCTCCACCAGCTTCTCCACGTCTTGGCGCAGCCCCATCCCCTGGCCCGGCGGCAACTGCACGGCGCGAGGCTTCTGGGGGTCATCAAAGTTGTTGACGTAGCACCAGTCGGGCGGGATGGGCTCGCTCGCCGCCTTTTGCATCAGAAAATCGCGCACGATTTTGAACTTTCCGGTACCCGAGGGCCCCAGCGAAAAGAGGTTGTAACCCTCACGCCGAATGGCGGTTCCGAACTCGACAGCTTCCACCGCCCTCGCTTGGCCGATGATCCCCTCCAGGTCGTCGAGTTCCGCCGTGGTCTCGAACTGGAACTGCTCGGGATCACAGCGACGGTACAGCGCTTCCGGCTTCAGAGATTCCATGCGTCCCATCCCCACACCACCTCGAGTTGCCGATTTTCGACTGCTGATTCCTGTTTCTGAAAAGGAGGCGCCGTTAAACACCAGCTCGAACGCCGCCGGCCGCCATTCGTCACTATCAGCAATCCAAGTCTATCATTGACCGCCTCGACCAGGCTCTATTGATGACTCCATCGCCCACATGATCGCAAAGAACGGCAACTTGTGGCAATCGTATTCTCTTGCGCCGGATGCCGTAAGACACCGCCGGTGGGGCGCCCATCGAGACAGGCTGTCTTGCGGCTTCTCGGCGCTCGCCGGACTGTTGATTTAGAACTCGGCGTGGCATTCGCCGGCGGAATCCACCCGGGATTTCTTGCCATAAATCCCCAAGTAACTCGCAAGTCTCTATGGGATGATTGGACTGTTCTCGACGGCTATCGGTAAACACTAGGCGACAAGGGAGGAGGTATTTCTCCGAGCACCGTCTTGACCGCAGAGCGCAAAGAGATCTTATGGGCTCACTGGGGTCCCGATTCCTTACTTGGCAGAATCCGAAAGCGCGAGCCGCATCGCCTGAACTTGCATCGATCTTGCCTGGATGTCAGCGCGAATCACTTTGGCTTCTCCCGGAGTGGACGCCATGCCTGGGGCGCCCGCCAGCTCAATATCCTCGTGGCTCCAGTATGCCCGCATGATTCCAACAGGCGAGTCTTGCGCCTGGTGCAGCAGCACGTGCCCGATTTCATATGCGATGGCATAACCGAAGACTTCGGGACGCGGCTTGCTGACGTAGAGGGGAAACTCCTCGATCTTCCCGACGGACACTGTCGCAATGTCCCCAACGGCGAAACCCATGGTGTCCCGATCCGCTACTCCGGGCGCACTTTTGAAACGAGGCACGATCCTGAACTGAATCTTCTCGGGACTGACGACTTGCTGGCAGGCCGGATCATCAGTGACCTGGGAGTCCTCGGCACCGCAGTCGTGCCAATCGAGGCTCACACCAGAGTGCTGAAAAACCGCACTTGCTCGCTTTCGAGCTCCGGCAAGGTCACGGGTGGCTTGCGGGACGTAGTTGAGCAAAAGCACGGTAATTTCCCGGTGTGGTGCTTCTTCTCCATCGACCTGGTCGATACCGGCTGCGGCCAACTTGCGTTAGAGCACGCAAGTACCGGGTCGGTTTTGTTTGAAGGATTATGAGTGGAAGGCTGGTCGGAGTGCCATGGAGTTGGGTGCCTTGTCCGGAGCGAATCCCTGCGAAGGCTTAACCGCCTCCCTTGGGGGTTAATCACTTTGAACCCCCACCCTGTGTTAAGGCTTCTTAATTCTTTCTAACGGCCATGCTATACTCGCGATCTTCCGCTTTCGACAGGGACTCTGATGGTTGGGCCATGAGCACCGAAGAGAAACCCGCTGTCAGGGACATGCGCAACTCGCACGGGAGGTTATGCAACGTGTCCGTTAAGCCTACTGGTTTGCCACCGGCGGCAAAGATGCGCCATGACGCTCACTATGTGGAGGAAATCACTTCTCGAGGCGGTATC
>Ga0326727_10020423_pt1 | contig 13153 bp, 9 predicted proteins | sample MB2enrmetagenome_FD_207643 | JGI IMG/M metagenome (GOLD analysis project Ga0326727, IMG submission 207643) | Lab enriched peat soil microbial communities from McLean, Ithaca, NY, United States - MB29MY | ecosystem: Environmental > Terrestrial > Soil > Wetlands > Peat | place: USA: New York...
GCAACCTGCCAAGGTGGACGCCATCGCGCCTTCGCTCGAGCAACTGGTGTTCTTCGACGGCCAACCGAAAGCCGAACGACCGGTCGAATATCTGAATTTCCGCGGTCTTGAATTCGCTCACGCGGAGTGGTGGGTCCCTATGGAAGACCGCAATTTCAAGTACCAGCGGCAGGGTTCGTCTTTTACTCCCGGCGCCATTCAATTGACCGGAGCCCGGCATTGCACGTTCGATCATTGCACGGTCGCGCACGTGAGTAGTTATGCGCTGCTCTTTTCGCGCGGCTGCGATCACGACCTGGTTACGCATTGCGATCTCTATGACCTCGGCACCGGCGGTGTGAGGATTGGCGAAGCCGACCGCATCGGCAATGTGCCGCCCAATATGCCCAATCCTTTCCCCGACGATCCGAAGCTCGAAACGCACGATATCGAGGTTTCCGATTCGGTGATTCGCGAAGGCGGACGCGTATTTCATCAGGGCCACGGAATTCTGATCGGGCAGAGTTACAACAATCTGGTCGCCCATAACGAAATCCGCGACTTCTACCAAAACGGCATCTCAGTCGGCTGGACGTGGGGCTACGGGAAGTCGCTCGCGCGGAATAACGTGGTCGAATACAATCACATTCACCAGATCGGCCAAGGCTGGTTGAGCGATTTGGGCGGGATCTACTCGCTGGGAACACAGCCTGGCACCGTCTACCGCTATAACCTCATCCACGATGTGGAATGCGCGGACTACGTCGGACGCGGTATCTATCTGGATGAAGGCAGCACGCACGTTCTGGTCGAGAACAACATCATGTACAACACCTCGACCGGCGGATTCGGCCTGAATTACGGACGCGAGAACATCATTCGCAATAACATCTTCGCTTTCGGCAAGCAGGCGCAGATCGAACACGCCGGTAACATGGAGAAAGCTCCTCCCGGCAGTAGTTACACGCTCGAGCGGAACATATTCTACTACCGCTCCAGCGAGAACTTACTCCGCGGTCCCTGGCAGCCGCGTCTTTCGGACCAGTTCACCATCACTCGCAATCTCTATTGGCGCGAAGGCGGAGGAGAATTGATGTTCGGCAGACGCACGCTGCAACAATGGCAGGCGCTCGGATTCGATAAGGATTCCGTCGTAGCCGATCCATTGTTCGTGGATCCGGCTCATGCCGATTTCCGTCTTAAGCCGGGCTCGGCTGCGGAAAAGGTCGGGTTCCAGGCACTCGACCTGAGCTCGGTGGGGCCGCGCAAGTAGCGCGCTCGATCGACCCTGCGCGGCCTTCGCTGGCCGTAAACACCGCTGGATCCACTTCTTCGAAGAACTCGCGATGCAGCAGCGCAACGCTTTGCTTCAGCGCCGGCTGCGGAACGATCAGGCTGAGTTTGAGTCCGGAGCCGTCGTCCGGCACGCACACCACCGGAAAATCTCGTAGAGCCGCGACCGCACGTGCCATCAAGCCTGGCGTCGAATGGATGCCCTCTCCGACCAGAGTAATCAACGCCGAATGGGAGTGGGCATGCGCATGGAGACCGCTGAGGCCGGCCTGGTTGGAATAGGCGAGCGATTGCAATTGCTCACAGCTGTTCACACCCAGAAAAAGCGTTTTGCCCGTACTTCCGCTGAACTCGACCCGCACGTTGTTGCGCGCGCAAAGCTTCTCCAACGCCTCGGCCATGGTGTCCGCCTCTCCCTCCGTATTGGAGCGGACTTCCAGAACCGTGAGGGTTTGTTTGCAAGAGATCGACTTCACTGGATTTTTGCAGGGCTGCGCTACCGCCTCGATAGCCGTCCCTTCCACATTCGGTCGGCGCGAGTTACGGATCACGATGGGAATGCGCTGCCGGATCACCGGGCTGACCGTTTCCGGGTGCAGGAGCTTCGCGCCGGCTTTCGCCATGGCAGCTGCTTCGCCATAAGAAACGCTCTTCACACGGTAGCCGCCAGGCAGCAGTTTCGGATCGCAGGTGAGCAAACCATCGACGTCTTTCCAAACCTGCACCTCATCGGCGGAGACTCCCGCGCCCACCAGAGTCGCAGTGAGGTCGGATCCGCCCCGTCCCATGGTGGTCGTCGTGCCGTCCTCCGCGGCCCCGATGAATCCTCCCATGACCACCACACGCCCCTTCCCGAGCGTCGGGATGACGCGGCGGATCTTGGCATAGGTTTCCCAGAGCAGCGGTTTGGCGTCGCTATACTGCGCGTCAGTGAGAATTACCCGGCGGGAATCGAGGTGAACAGCCGGGACGCCACTCGATTGCAGCACCGCGGCCACCACTTCGCTGGACCATCGCTCGCCGTAACTGAGCACCTCATCCCGCAGCGCCGGGGTCAAAGGACAGCCTTCGTCGGCGGCCGAGAGAAGCTTCACGTGCAGGTCGCGGAACTGTCGCCGGAGAGAGAGTTCCAGCCACGCCATGGCGTCGTCCTGCACCACGCGATGGGCTTCATTTAAATGAAATTCCTGGAGTTCTTTGATGGCCTTCCAGACCTCATAGCCGTGGCATCTTCCGGCTTCTTTTGAGACGGCGATCAGTTGGTCCGTGGTATTTCCCATCGCCGAAACGACCACAATTGGCTTACGGTCAATTTCGGATGAGACGATCGCCGCCACTCGTTCAAGGGCTTCGGCGGATTCGAGTGAAGAACCGCCGAATTTCATGACAATCATGCTTGGAGCATAGCCGCGGGGCGATTAGAAAAGGCTTAGAATTCCGCGAAAGCGTTATGAGACGGATATGAGCCGGGCGTTAGCCAAGCATGGCCTTCGCCGCGTTATATCCGGGCGCACCCATCACCCCGCCCCCCGGATGCGAGCCCGATCCGCACAGGAACAACCCGTGAATCGGAGTGCGATAGCGCGCCCATCCCGCCAGCGGACGCATGACAAACATCTGGTCGAGGCTCATCTCGCCATGGAAGATGTTACCGCCGGTGATCCCGAAGCGGCGCTCCAGATCGAGAGGCGTGAGCGTCTGGCGTTCTTCGATGATGGATCGAATGTTGGGTGCGTACTCTTCAATCACGTCGAGCACGCGATTGGCGAAGGGCTCGCGCAACGCGTCCCAATTGGCATCGCGCAGCGTGTACGGCGCGTATTGCAGAAAAACGCCCATAATATGGCGTCCCGCGGGCGCGAGCGACGGATCGTACATCGTCGGCACGGTCATTTCGAGCAGCGGCTTCTCTGACGGACGCCCATACTTCGCATCGTCCCAGGCACGCTCGACGTAATCGATGGACGGGCAGATGTGCATGGTCGCCCGGTGCTGCGGTCCCGGAGTTCCCGGCAACGCTCGGAAATCCGGCAACCCGTTGAGCGCCAGGTTGATTTTGAGCGAAGTGCCTTCGATGCGGAATTTGCGGATGCCGTCAACGAACTCAGAGTTCAGATGCTGCTCTCCCACCAGCGATAAAAACGTGAGCTTAGGATCCAGATTGGACGCCACCATTTTGGCCGCAATCTCTTCGCCCGATTTCAGCACCACTCCCGTAGCCCGCCCGTTGGCAATACTCACGTGATCCACTTCTGCATCCACGCGGATCTCCGCCCCCGCGTGCCGCGCGGCCGAAGCAATGGCTTCGCTGATCGCGCCCATCCCGCCGCGCACAAATCCCCACAATCCGCGCTTGCCGCCGACTCCGCCCATCACGTGATGCATCAGAATATAGGCCGTCCCAGCCGACCTCGGACCCCCATTCGCGCCGATCACACCGTCGGTCGCCAGCGTCACTTTCAGTTCGGGAGATTCGAACCACTCGTCCAGAAAATCGGCCGCGCTCTGGGTGAAGATCTTCACCAGGCCCACCGTCTCCCGGCGGCTCAACTTGCGCAGACGCGCGGCAATCTTCAGGTATTCGAGGAAATCGCCCGGTCGAGCGGGCGGAAAATTCGGAGGCGTGGTGAACAGCAGCGATTCGATGAACCGCGTCAGTTGTTCGAGATGCGCTTCGTACTTGGGAAATGTCTCTGCGTCCCGCCGCGAGAACTTCTCCAGGGTCTTTTTCTCGTCGCCCCAAAAGAACAAATAGCGCCCGTCGGGGAAAGGCGAGAAAAAGGACGGATCTTTCGCATCGATGCGGTAGCCCCAATGTTCGAGGTCGAGATCCTGCACAATGCGGTCCTGTAGCAAACTGCTCAGGTATGCGGCCGTGGATACCCGGTAGCCCGGCCAGATCGCTTCCGTTACGGAGCATCCGCCGACCAGCCGGCGGCGTTCGAGAACCAGCACTTTCTTGGCGGCACGGGCCAGATAGGCCGCGGTGACGAGGCCGTTGTGGCCGCCGCCGATAATGATGGCGTCGTAGCTTGGCATGAGAATCAGGCGGAAGACCAGTTTAGCAGCCTGTAGTGGATTCAAGAGTTCAAAAGGCCGGTGGGGCAGGCATTCAGCCCGCACTTCTGCCACAGGCTCTTAACACTACTGGGTCACAAAACTGCCGATGGGCGGTGGCGCAGGCTTCAGCCTGCAGGGTCGAGATTCGTCTCGACCCGCGTCCCGACGAGTCGGGACGCTGCAGGCACGAGTGCCAGCGCCACGTTCCGACTCAGGCTATTTCCACATCAGAAATTTTGTGAGCCAGTAGTATTAGCGGATCAGCGAGTGCATCGGACTCAGCGTCTGGCCATCCGGTAAATGATAGGCGGCGTCTCCGAAATTCACCACCACTTCCGCACCGGACTTCCAACGCGTGCGCTGCACGACGTGGTCCGGCGTGAGGAACTCATGGCTGAGCATTTCGTCGTAGCCCAGCCGCCTAACCAGCGGGCAAATCTGTTGGTAACTCGCGGCGAAATGGTCTTTGTCGCGCTGCCAGGTCTGTTTGTCGAACATGAACATGGGCGGCGTGGCGTAGAGTGTGTTGAAGAGATCCCGCCGCTCCCAGACTTCCGGCGCTTTGTTGTTGTAATCGCCCCAATACCATTGCGCCACCACGCAATCGTGATAGACCAGTTCCCAAAGCGGGATGCGATAGAAATGCCCCACCTGGAACTTGAGGAAGTCGGGCGTCGGAGGCTTGTACTTCAACATGTCGCGGCCGGCGTCAGGCAAGCGATAGGGCCCCAGGCTCAACATGCCTTCGTAGTAGTGCACATAAGGCACGGAAGGATCGATGCCGGTTTCGGTGCCGACCACCAGCTGGTTGTCGCGTGAGCAGAATTCGAGCAGCTTCATCTTGTAAGAGCGGTCTTGCGACCGCGTCAGCGGATGAGCGGGATTGTAGTCTTCACGAAAGGGCGACGCGGTGGTGGTGTCGATGAAACGGCACTTATAAGCGTGGGTTTTCAGATCGGCCGGGATGTTGACTTTGGCGCGTTCCAGTCCGCGCTGCGAGTTGATGACCCCGCCCTCGAAGATGGTCTGGGTGCCGTCCGGGTTGTGCCGGTGATGGGCCCAACCTCTCATCCAGTCGCCATTGGGAAGAAAGACCAGGTCGTCGGGCCAGCCCGCTTTCGGCAGCCCATTGGGAGCTTCCGGCGGAAACACGTCCTGGTAGATGTCATAGCGGCTGGTGAGATATCCGAGTTCGTTGATTTGATCGATCTCTTTCGGCTCGCCGCCTCTCGACCACAACACATGCTCCATGCCCAGCGATTTCATCTCCTTCGACAGCGCGACGTTGTTGCTGTCCCAATTCCAGACGTTGACTGCGCCAATCAACAGGTCGACGTTGGGGTTTTCCTTGCGCTTATCGGCCAGGGTTTTGAAGAGTCCGGTCTGTTTGGCGTATTCACGATAGCGTTTGGCCTGGGCGACATAGCCGCCCTGATCGAAGAATGCGTAGCGAATTTTGCGATCGTACGAGAACTCTCCGCGCGAAGCTTCCCACAAGGGGCGGACGAATAGATTGGCGCCGTTCTGGCGGGTGATATCGATATCGGCATCGTCCGGAGTTTCGATAATCGCCATGTAGCTCTCGCCCGATTGGAAATCGGTAGCGCCGAACCAGGGCATGCAGATTCCGTGGCCGCCATACGTCACCAGGCGGCGATTGTTGATGCTCGCGTCATCCACGGGATAGAGGATCCCTTCGTTCATGGGGACGACGAGGCCCGTACCTTTCCCCGTGACGAATGGAAAGGGAAAGCCCACCATGCTCTTCAGCGGCCCTGCGCCCGACAGAGTCACTTCGAATTCAGGCCCGTCGGCAGCCAAAATAACTTGCGCTGTCAGGTCCAGATTATTGACGGCATCGTGCAGCTTGAATCGGATATCGCGTGGGCCGATGTGCGCGTCGCTGACGGCCCAGGTCCCGATGGGCTTCTGTGTCCATTCGTGCTGGGTCCGGAGGTCGGTTACAGTCAATGCGCCGCTAGGTTCGTCCAGGCGGACGCGGATCAATTTATTGGAGGCGTAAGGAGCAGCGGCGGCCGATACGCACAACAAGAGCCCGAATAGGGATCGCATATCCTGCTCACCAAGATATACCCTGCGGGTGTAGCGGAACGCGGATGAGCAGGGAGGATAGAAACAGTTCGCGAGACCTGGCGAGCTAGCCGATTGCCCGGCGCTGCGGGTGAAGCCTGCCCCGCCATTGGCAGCAAACGACTTGGCTTGGTACTACAATTCAGGAAGGTCGAGAAATGAAATTCACTCACGGTCTCTTATGGCGCCCTGTCCCACCGCTAGCCCTGGCGCTCTTCATGGCAGCCCCCTTGCTCCTGGCGCAAGCTCCCGCGCAGCCGGCGGCAACCAACCCCGCCATACCGGATTGGGCCTATCCGGGCTCCAAATCGCACCGGCAGGTACCGCCCCCGGCCGACTTTCGCAGGCCTAGCAAAACGACCAACACCCCGATCGGCATATTCGACGGCCAGGCTGACGTGGGAAGTGCGATCATTCCAGGCAGTGCCAGCTACGATGCGCGCACCAGGCAATACACCATCAACTCGGCCGGCTACAACGTCTGGTACCAGCGCGACGAGTTCCAATATCTCTGGAAGAAGTTGTCCGGCGACGTTTCGCTCGCCGGCACGGTCTCTTTCCCGGACGCGAACGGTTATGGCGATCGCAAGGTAGTTTTCATTATCCGTAAGGACCTCGATGACGATTCCATCGAAGTCATGACCGCCCGCCACGGCGCCGGCCTGATTCACCTGGCACAACGTACTACCAAGGGCGGCCTGGTCAGCGCAACGTTCCGGATCCCTGCGCCGAAGCGTCCCGATGGCACACCTGCCGACACGCCCGCACCCGTCGCGCCCTGGCGCATCGGCATCGAAAAGAAAGGCGACGTCTTCTCGCTCTTCATCAGCGAGAACGGTGCTCCGATGCACGAGGCCGGCCAGACCCTCACCTTCCATATGGACGAGCCCTTCTACGCCGGCATCGGCTTCGCCTCTCACACGCCGGATAGGTCCGATACCGCCGTGCTCTCTGACGTCGTCCTCGAGAACGCCGCCGGCAAGGTCCACTGAACTTCGGCCTCACGCTAAACACGAAGACATTACTGTTTGCGGGAGGACCGCTCCCTCACAGTCGTGGATCGGCAACAGGCCCTCTACTGAGCCGCGACCGTCAGAAGCTGTGAAAAAATCGGTCGCAAGCGGCCACGGCAGACGAAACCGTCTGCCCCACCATTGACAGCAAACGACTTGTCTTGGTGGCGCAGGCGCTTTCGCCTGCGGCTTTTGATTTTTTCTCAGCTCCTCAGGGAGCGGATGCGCAATCACTTATAACGCTTTGTTTTAAGATGAGCACCCATCGGGCAGGAGCCGCTTGAAAAGCGGCTGCAGTCAGGACTGCCTGTCCCACGACGCCCGAGGCACAATTGGTGGCTACGGCTACCCTCAAAGCGGGAATCACCCCTTACGCCAAGTGTGCGAAACTCAAGTTTTCATGCCTCGTTCCCGTCTTGTGATTGCCCGAGCCTGCATCCTGCTGTTCGCCGCGTTGCTCCCGGTAGGTGGACAGGTGCCCGCAGCCCCGCCCGGCGCGTCCAACCCTGGTGTTCTGCCCGCCAAGGAAACCCTCGACTACAACGTCGAATGGCGCCTCGTCACCGCTGGCCACGCTCACCTCGATTGGTACGCCACCACCCCCAAGCTGCACATGGGTTACGAAGCGAAACTGCACCTGGAGTCCGTCGGCCTGGTCTCGCGTCTCTATAAAGTCAACGATCTGTATACCGTGGAGATGACCCCAACCCTCTGCGCCGAATCCACCGTGCTGACCACGCACGAGGGCAGCCGGAATCGCGAAACCCGCGTCAACTTCGACTCCAGCGCCCGTAAAGCTCACTACGTCGAGCGCGATACCGACAAGAACACCATCCGTTCCCAGCGCGATACCCCCATCCCGGGCTGCGTCTACGACGTTATCGGCGGTCTCGCCGCCATCCGCGCGATTCAGCTCGAGCCGGGACACTCCACCGAGTTCCATATGAGCGACGGCAAAAAGGCTGCCTCCGTCAAAATCGAAGCGGAAAAACGCGAGGAAATCAAAACCGACGCCGGCACTTACAAGACCATCCGCTACCAGGCCTACCTCTTTAACGACGTGATCTTCCATCGCAACGCGCACCTTTATATCTGGCTCTCCGACGACGCGCGAAAACTCCCGGTCCAGATCCAGATCCGCTTGCAGATCGCCATCGGTACCATCACCTTCAAACTCGAAAAGGAGACCAAGTGAGCAGCAGAGTAGGCCTTTGGCCTGCCTCCATCCTGATCGTGGCAGGCGCCGCGTTCGCCCAAACCCCAGCGCCACCCACGGCCCCCACCCCCTCAGGCCCCCTGAACGGTACCCAAGCCGCCGAAATGATCGTACGCGCGGTGCAGTTGATGGAATCCACCGCGACCGTCCTGCCCAATCTGAAAGGCTCCAGCGTATCGCTCATTGCCGATGCCCGCTCCGCCATGGAAGACCTCCAGCGCACGCCCGGCAATACCGCGTTTACCTATCATTTTCTGAACGACGTACAGGCCTATCTGCAACTCGCCGACGTGCTACCCCGTCCCGCGGACGTGCCTCAGGAAGGACTGCGCCAGCTCAACGAATTGCATGACGACTTCAGCCGCCTAGAGACTTATTTCCGCCACACGTTGACCTCTAAGGAAGCCCAGCTTCGCAGTCCGGACCGCGACAACGTGAATCGTTATGCCGCCGCCAACCAGAGCCTCCAGGCTCCCACCGCCGCGCGCGTCATCTTCTACGGCGACTCCATCACCGATTTCTGGCGCCTGAACGAATACTATCCGGGTAAGGACTATGTGAATCGCGGCATCAGCGGACAAGTCACCAGCGAAATGTTGGGCCGCATGAAAGAGGACGTCATCGACCTCCGTCCCAAAGCCATGATCCTGCTTGCCGGCACCAACGATCTGGCGCGCGGCACGCCTCCCAACATTATCGAAAACAATCTCATCATGATCACCGATCTCGCGCGCGCTCACAACATCAAGGTGTTGTTGTGCTCCATCCTGCCGGTCAACGATTACCACAAGGCCGAAAACCCTCGCTATGAAATGAGCAAAACGCATGACCCGCAGCGCATTCGCGAGGTCAATCAATGGATTCAAAGTTACTGCAAGGCGGCCTACTGCACGTATGTCGATTATTTTTCAGCCATGGCCGATACCGCCGGCATGATGCAATCCGACCTGGCCGACGACGGATTGCACCCCAACGCTAAGGGCTATCGCATCATGGCACCCATCGCGCAAAGGGCCATCGATGAAGTTATCCGGCAATCGGCGCCCGCCGCGGCGCCTGCGACCGAGGAAAAGAAACACCATTTCAACCCGTTCAGTAAGCAGTAACTCTTCTTTAACTTCAAAGGAGCGTTTAACGTGAAATTCGGAGTCAACCTGTTCATCTGGACCGCCAATTTTGACGCGTCCCACCTCCCTCTGCTGCCGCGCATTAAGGCAGCCGGTTTCGACGGCATAGAGATTCCCATGTACCGTGGACGGGAGTTTGCCGTGGCCGATGTCCGCCGCGGTTTGGCCGATACCGGCCTCGAAGTCACCATCTGTTCCATCATGGTCGACGGCCTTAGCTTCCTCTCGGACGATGCCGCCGTTCGCTCCAAGGCCGTGGAGCAGATCAAGGAGAACATCGCCGCCACGGCAGAGTGCGGCGGGAAAGTCATCGCCGGACCCCTTTACTCACCCGTCGGCTATCTCGCCGGCCGCCGGCGCACGGAAACCGAATGGAAGCGTGCCGTGGAATGCTGGCAGCAGCTTGGTCCCATGCTGGTCCAGCACGGCGTCACCGCGGCCATCGAGCCGCTCAATCGTTTCGAAACGTTCTTCCTCAACACCGCCGCGGATGCCGCGCGATTCTGCGACGAAGTCAGCCAGCCCAACGTCGGCGTCCTGTTCGACACCTTCCACGCCAATATCGAAGAGAAGAATATCGCCGATGGATACCGCACCGTGGGACGTCATTTAAAACACGTCCACACCTGCGAAAACGATCGCGGAACTCCCGGCAGCGGCCACGTCGAGTGGAATGAAGTTTTTGAGGCCATTCACGACGTCGGCTATGACGGTTGGATGACCATCGAAAGCTTCGGCTCCAATCTACCCGAAATCGCCGCCGCGGCCGCCATCTGGCGCGATCTCGCTGCAAGTCCCGAAGACGTTGCCTTTGACGGCGTCAAATTCCTCAAGGCCCACGTAAAGTAGCTGATGCATCACTTTATCCGGGTCGTGAACGCGCTGATCGCGCTGATGCTGATTGCGGTGCTGGCGGCAGCGTACTGGTATTTCTGGCGCCCGCTTCCCCAGGTGAGCGGCTCCATTCCCGCGCCGGTCTCCGCCGAAATCACCATCGCCCGCGATGGCCTCGATGTACCGCACATTCGCGCGGCCAATCTCGACGACGCGCTGTTCGCGCAAGGCTATGTCACTGCCTCCGAGCGGCTATGGCAGATGGATAGCCTGCGCCGTCTCGCGGCGGGCGACCTCTCCGAGGTCGTGGGTCCGGTGGCCCTCGCCGCCGACCGCGAATCCCGGCGCCTGCGCCTGCGCCGTATCGCGGAAGAAATCTATCCCCGGCTCCTCCCGGAGGACCGCTCCGCCTTTGCCGCCTATGCCCGCGGCGTCAATTATTACATCAATACGCACCGCGGCAATTACTCCTTCGAATTCGCCGTCCTCGGCTACGATCCCATGCCCTGGAGCGAGATCGACACCATCCTCATCGGGCTCCAGATGTACCGCACTCTCACCAACACATGGGAGGATGAGCTGCGCAAAAGCAGCATGCTCGCCGCCGGAAATCCCGCCAAGGTACAACTGCTCTGGCCGGTGCGCAGCGGCCGCGAATTCACTCCCGGATCCAACGCCTGGGTGGTCGCCGGCTCCCACACTGCCTCCGGAAAACCGCTGTTCTCCAACGATATGCATCTGGAGTGGAGCATTCCGGGCATCTGGTTCATGGCTCATCTGGAGATCCCCGGCATGAACGTCGCCGGTGTCACGCTGCCCGGTGTGCCCGGTGTCATCGCCGGACACAACGATCGCATCGCCTGGGGCACCACCAACCTCGGCTTCGACGTGCAGGACCTCTACTCTGAAAAGTTCGACCCGCGCACCGGCCGGTATCTGTTTCATGGCGCTCTCGAACAGGCGCGCCGCGAAGTGGAGATGCTGCGCATCAAAGGCAAGCCCTCCGAAGAGATCGTGCGCTGGGTGACCCGCCACGGTCCCATCATCGTCTCTGATGAGCACGATCAGCTTGCCCTGAAATGGACCGCCGCGGAGCCCGGCCTCTTTCAGTTCCCCTTCATCGAAATCGACCGCGCGCGCAATTGGAACGAATTCTCCACCGCGCTAGCCCGCTATCCCGGGCCGGGACAGAACTTCCTCTACGCCGACGTGGATGGCAATATCGGCTATCATGTGGCCGGTAAGTTGCCAATCCGCCGCAATTACTACGGCGACGTCCCAGTGGATGGCTCGTCAGGCGATTACGAATGGGACGGTTACATTCCGTTTGACCAGTTGCCCAACGTGCTGAATCCGTCGAGCGGGTTCATCGTATCGTCCAACCAGAATCCCTTCCCCGCCGATTATCCCTATCACGTCAACGGCAATTTCCCCTCGGAATATCGCTCGCGCCAGATTCTGGACCTGCTGCGCGCCACCAAACAGTTAAAGCCGGAGGATTCCCTGCGCATCCAGAAGGACGTGTACTCGGGTTTCTCCATGTTTTTCGCGAAACAGCTCGTCCAGGCGGTCGATCGCCGCAAGGCCACCAACCCCACGTTCACCGTGCCCATCGAAATGTTGCGTAATTGGAACGGTCAGATGGATAAAGACGAAGCCGCGCCCCTAATTGCGAGCCTGGCATTTCAATATTTCCGCAAGTTCGTAGCCGACAGCGCCGCGCCCGGAAAAGGTCCAATTTACGAGAGTCTCATGTCGGTCGCGGTGATCCGCAATCTGCTGGAGACGCGTCCCAAGGGATGGTTTGATAACTGGGATGTGACTCTGGAGCGCGCCCTCTCCGATGGCCTGGACGAAGGGCGCCGCCTGGAGGGGGACGCGGTGGATAAGTGGCGCTATGGCGCTTATCTCAAGGTGCAGATCAACCATCCCATCGGACACAGCTTACCGCTGGTCGGCCGCTATTTCGACGTGGGCCCCGTGCCCATGAGCGGCAGTTCCACCAGCATCAAGCAGACCTCCTGGAAACTGGGGCCGTCCATGCGTCTCGACGCCGACCTGTCAAATTGGGATAAATCTCTCTTAAATATCCCGATCGGCCAATCCGGCCACTTTCTCTCCGGCCATTACAAGGACGAATGGGACGCTTACTATGTGGGTAAAAGCTTCCCCATGCAATTCGACAAAGTGGACGTGAAGAATACGCTGAAAATCGAACCGGCGGCGGGAGCGGTCAAATAAGGTTCAGTTACTCCGGCCTTCCAGCTTCGTGAGCCGGTCCTTGAGTAAATCCAGCTCCGCTTCAACTTCGACAAACCAGGTTCGGTGCGTCCGCATGCGCGACTCCATGGGCGGTGCCCACTTGGAACTCGGTCAGCAGAGTGGCTTCGACTTTCTCGATTCTCAGATCGAGTTTTTCAAGTTTTTCGTCAATGCGCTTCTCCATTGCTTCAAGCGCTGCTATCAGATCTTTTCGCGTTACCGGCTCGTCGCTCATACCGTGATCTTATTCTAACCCCGTTGAGTACCGGCCGCGAGTG
>Ga0326727_10020426_pt1 | contig 13151 bp, 5 predicted proteins | sample MB2enrmetagenome_FD_207643 | JGI IMG/M metagenome (GOLD analysis project Ga0326727, IMG submission 207643) | Lab enriched peat soil microbial communities from McLean, Ithaca, NY, United States - MB29MY | ecosystem: Environmental > Terrestrial > Soil > Wetlands > Peat | place: USA: New York...
GCGCAGCAGGATTTCCCACTGGCGCGACACGCTCGCCGGGGCGCGCAAGGCGTCCGCCAGCATTTGCGCGCCGTCGTCATTCCACCCGCAAAAAGTTTTCAGCCGTTCGTCCCAGCCGTGGTTATACCCTTCCCGCATCACCGCCCGGCCAAGTTGCGCCAGTTCCTTCGCCACGCCCGCCGCCAATGCCCGCCGTTCCCATTCGTCCCACGGATAATTTCCGAACGTGCAACTCAACACGCGCTCATCGAGCGGCGTCCGTGGGATGACGATGAAGTCCGTTTTCATTTTGCACCTCGTCCGGGCCGGGCATACATCCGCTTTTTCAAACGTATCGCTTCGGCCTTGATCATGCCGCCAGTGTCATTGACCACCTCCATTGTCACGCCATCGTTGCGCCCGGTGTGGAACAACAATGCGGCCAGGATTTCAATGGTGTGGCAGTGATTCAAAAGGGCGTCCTCCCATTCCAGCCAGCGGTCGGACTCGCGTTGGGCGGCGGATGATTTTGGCTTCGTCGAAGTTTTCGGTTTCATAAATCAGCGCGCTGCCTCCTCCAGCTTGTCCAGCCATGCGTGGGCCTTGGTCACTTCCGCCAGGATGAGTTTGCCGGTGTGACTGATGGTGGCTGCCTCCACTGGCCCGGCGTTGGGATGCCGCCCGGTCGTTTCCAGCAAGTCCGCCAGTGTGCCGATGGTTGCCAGGCAGTCAAACAACCCGTCCAGACATTCCACCCGCGTTTCGGACGCCTTGCGCCGCTGCTTTTTCTTGGAAGCCGTCAAGTTCGTTTTACGAGTTTTCTTGTGACGTTGAACCATGACAGGCATATTGAAGTATAGTTCAATATGCCTGCAAGCTTATTTTTATATTCACGATGAAGATCGCAATCAACCCGTATGCTGGCGACATGGCAGGACGGCCAACCAACAAACCGGCTCCCTCATTTGGGGCGCGCCTGGCAGCACTACGAAAATCGCTCGGACTGACGCAGCCGCAACTGGCGGAGATGCTCGGCATTTCTCCCGCCATGCTTGCTTACTACGAACGGAAAGCCACGAACCCAACGGCCGAGTTTGTCAAAAAAGCTGCCGAGGTTCTTAACACTTCCGTGGACGATCTGCTCGGTCATGCGGCCAAGCCCCTGCGCAAGTCCGGGCCGCCCTCACAACTCGAACAGCGATTGCAGGCCATCCGGCAACTGCCGCGTGAGAAGCAAAAATTGGTGCTTCGGTTTCTGGATTCATTCCTGCGCGACACCCAGGCGAGCAAGGCATCCTAACTCCATCTTTCCTTTAGCTGCTAAAACAAGCGTCAGCTTGGTTTTGGCCAAAGCCAAAACCTAAAAGCGCATTGGCCGAAACGCCGCCGCTGTCATAGGTGGAGCGCAGCGCAGCGAGCAATACCTTGACAGCACTAGGCGGCGGCTTCGGCCAGGCCATCGCACGCGGCAACAACCGTCGAACCTTCGACACACGACCGGCGCGACTCGCGCGACTGCGCGTTCACCGCTCCGACGACTGCCGATTCATCCGATGATTTTTCACCCGTCGCGTTGCGACATTCCATCGAGCAAGGTTTGATTCATCCACCAACTTTTTTGCGGTGCGCCGGGCGAGCGGCGGGCGGGACGGATGCCGACAAGCTGGCGTGGGCGTTGCGCTGACCGAGCGCGAGGGTCAGCACAGCAACGCCCATGACAGCGCCGTCGCCGCCCCGGACACAAGACGCAGTTATATTCGATGAACCGGGCCGTCGGACGCGACCCACGCGAGGAGACGGCGGAGACTCGTGCGCCGGAGGCTCCGCAGAGCGGACACCGGCGCATGAGGCGGCATTGCATATAACTGCTCTTGTGTCGGGGGCGGGCAGCATCCGGCATGACGGACGCGAGCCAAGGCGCAACTTTCTCCGGCGCGTCTAGCAGCTAAAGGATGAGCAACCTTGCGGCGTTTCCACCGGCAGCGTTTGATGCGGCCAACAGTTTTTTGTCCGTCGCGCCTGCGACATTTCAGCGAGCGGCCTTCCGCGTCGGTTGCGATTTTTTGTCGAGCCGCCGTTGCGCTCGGCATCGAGCGGCCTGGTTGACCGCCAAAAGGCGGGGTAAGTGTCATGGCTGAAAATTCCCTTTTTAGCCGTCGCTTCCCGTCGTCCTGACCGTGGATTTCAACGCCTTTTTCCAGTGCGTGAACCGCTGACGTTGAACAGTGTTGAAAGGCGTTTAATGGCGTTGAACTCGTTGCGTTTTTGTTGCGCAACAGTTGCGCAAAATTCGCGCAAATTTTCCGGCGGCGGTCGTGGTCTAAAGCTGTGCTTAGGGAAGATGTCTGACGGAAAATTTGCCGTTTTACACCAGCGCCATCGCTGTGTGCATCGCTGTCGCCAGCTTGGTCGCTCCGGTGTTACGTCAACCGCGTTGCATGGCAAGGAGAACAGCGTCCTGTAAAAAATTGGTTCGCTTCAAGGTGTCGTCATGCTGACGGCCTTCGTCACGTCCGCCAGTTTGTCGCCGTCCAACACCACACGGCTGAACGAGACTTTGGCGGCAAGGTTGGTGGTGGTGAACGGCTGCGGACTGGTGATGACAAAGTTGAACGTCGCTCCGCCTTTGGGTTCAAGGCCGGTGTGGTTCTCGCCGACAACCCACTTCGTTGACTGCCCAACCATTTTGCCTTGCCCGTCCAGCAGAAAGCACACGGCTCGCGCTGACTCCACTTTCACGGCAAGGTTGTTCGTCAGCGCCAGTGTCACGATGGCTTTTTGAGCGATGATTTTCGGCGGCGTCACCGTCACCGCGAGCTGCGCCGTCGCCAGCAATGGACACAGCAGCACCACAGCTAAAAGAAAAAACTTCATGGGCTTCGTCGGTTATTTCTCCACTTCAAAAACGCGCTTGATGACGCCATGCGTGTAGTGATTCTGCCCTTGCAGCAACTCGAACTTTGCACCGGCTTCGAGGAGATGTTGCGGCGCGTCGGGAGCCATAAAATAAACCGTTGCCTCCACACTTCGAGCGTCGGCGTCCGGCAGCTTTGCCAAGTCCACCAGCAATGTCCAAGTTCGCTGTCCCCACGTCTCATCCTTTTCAAAATGAGCATGGGCCTGATACCGAAATCGGTCTGGCTTCCGCGAACCAAAGCCGGGCAAAACCCAGCCGCGTTTCGGGTCAACCGCGATTTCCGCTATGGCTTGGCTAAAGTGCTTTGAAGCCGGTGCAAATAATTTCATAACAGGGGCCGTCATCAAAACAGATCGCCAGATGCTGCAAGTCCTTCGGTGTGAGTCGTGTGATTTGGCAGGATTTTGAATAACTTTCCTTCACCGCCGTCAGCCAATGGCTGTTTTCAACAGCAATAAGCTTTCCATACGCCTCCGTTTGTAGATTTTGCTCTACTGAACCTAGAGAAGTGAGGTATGTGGATTTATATGCTTCAACATTTTCAAACTGAAGCGAAAGCCACTTCTCTTCACCGCTATCGCCTTCGATAGAGAAAGAAATTTTGCATTCCCGCTTTGGAAGCACCTCAAAACGAGGGCCTCGTATAAGACCTGTCGCTGGAACAGGTAATTGCCATAGAGTATTATTCATATGTTTTAAGGCCGTGGGATTGTTCCGCTGCCAACGTATGTGCTCGCATTTGCACCAGAGCCAGTGATTCGCAAAGTCGGAGTTCCCGCGCTTGTTAGCCCGTTGTTTTGCAGACGTATGGTTACAGTATTCACAACATTTTGATCTCCTGTTGCATCAAACAAGCTCCACGCACTCTGCGGAATACCGGCTTGCGTAAGGGCCAGTGAGGAGCGCGTGTTAACGATTAGCTGATTCCCGCCTATCGTAACGGTTTGGACTGGCACATTGGCCGGAGTTAATTCCCCTGTGCGTAATTGGGATGCAACGTCACTGATTGTAGAACCTTCAAAAAGTGATCCTTCGCTGAACCACGGACTCGCGGTGGTCTGCGAAAAATTCAATGTCCCACCACCGGCTCCCGGCTGGAAACTATCGGCAACGCCTGCTCCCAAGAGCAAAGCGCCGCCGAGCGTATTCAGTCCCGCTGATGCCCGGTCAACGCCCGAAAGTGTTTGTCCGTTTATCAGGTCATACCCGGAAAAGAAATCGTAGGCCGAGGCTGTCGGGTTATAGCGATTGCCAACCCCCAAAACACCCGTCACACCACCACCTGCCGCGTTGTAATCCGAAGCGGCTTGGTTCACATAATAAGAGGGCGTGACGTTGTTTGCCGCCTTGTCGGTGAAATACGAAGCAAATCCCATCAGCCCGGCGAGCGTCGGCGAACTGGTGTTGTCGCCAATCGCATTCAGGATGGTGGATGCATCACGATACTCCTGACCATAGGAGCCGCCGCTGTAGATGTAGTTGGCGGCTCCTTCGATGCACCTTCCATCCGCATCAAAATGGTTGACCGGGTCGCCGCCGGTGAAACTGTAACCGTTCGGGTCATGTTCGTTCCAAACCGAGTCATAAGTGAGCCAGCGGCCTGAAATCGAATCATACGGCCGCAACCCGATTTGGTGGTAGCCGGTGATGTCCACCCAACGTCCGCGCCATGCGGATGACAATGAAACGTCCGCGCCACTTGCCAAGGCCAAAGGCCGATAGCCCGGCACCGCGCCGTAACCCGTGGGCCGCGCCAGACTCCATGAAACGATGCCATTTGTCACCGAGCCAATGATGTTCCCGCGAAAATCGCTGATGACGGGTGTGAACAAATTCAAATACGGCGAGAAAGCATCGAACCCGCCTGTGCCATTTTCCCCGCCGTATTTGCCGTTCAAGTCGGGGCCGTAGAGTTTCCAGACGGTTTGATTGCCGTAAGAAACACCAAGCTCCAGGAATTCAAACAATGGATCGTAGTATTGATTGATGGTCTTCGGCGAATAGTTGAACGCAAGGCCGTTGGTGACAAGAACGGTGGTTGTCGAGAGCCGCCGGTTGAGTCCGTCATAAATGGCCGTCCAGTTGTAACCGGAATTGCTGGCGTCCCGTTCCGTCACCGAATGAAGCCGTCCGCGCGCGTCCCATGAAAGTGTTTGGGTGCGCTCGACCGCGCCGCTGGGAGATTTCCAGACGCGGTTCGTGATATTGCCCGCGTTGTCGAAACTGTCTCCGGTGGTCTGATACGCGATGCTGTTCGTGAACGAATTTGTTGTCCAAGCGGTGAACTGGCCGCTGGGGTGCGCCGCCGCCACTTTCAATTGATGCGTGCCTGCCGTCAATTCCATCATCGCGCGCCATTGCATCGCATTGGTGCCAATGGCGGTCACGGACACCGGCTGGTTGTCCAGCCACGCGCTCAAGGTGGACTGGCCGTTGACGTGGCCGTAGGCCGCGTAGGAAATCACGTTGTTGGTTTCCGTGCCAACGCGCGAGAAGGGGTCTGTGACCCCGGCCCACAAGGCGGAGCCTTGACCCATTCCTGTCAGGACGCCGGGGCCGGAAGCCGTTGCGTTGTCATAGGTGAAGTTGTTCGTCCAAGTGGCACTGGCGTTCAAGTTAAGTTGTTCCTGGGTCAGGCGGCGGCTGGAAGTCGCGTAGGAGTAGGAACGCGCATCCGTGAAATCGGAGCGGCAGAGCGTATGCGCAGCGAGCAGACCGTCGCCATACCACGCCAGCGATTCCGTCAATTTTGTCACGCCACTGACGGCGGTGACGATGGTGTAGGGGCGTCCTTCGCCATCGCGCGAGGTGATGGTTGTAGTGCGTGCGCCCACTGTGCGGCTGGTCAGCAACCCGGCGGTGTCAAAGCCGTAACCGCCGTTGCCGGTCGGGTCGCTGGCCGAAATCAGGTTGCCATCCGCGCGCCAGCCAAAACCATAGCTTGCCGTGCCGATGTTCAATTGGGTGCGGCGTCCGGCGGCATCCCAGCTCTGGCTGCTGCCATAGGAAACCGAACCGCCATTGACGGATTCGCTGGATAACTGGCCGTAAGGGTCGAACGCGCGTTGCACGGAAGTCGCCGGGCCGGTGTTGGTGCTGGCAAACTGCTCCGCGATATTGGTGACAAAACCGCGCGGCTCATACTGCAAGGTGGTGGTCAGATTCTGCTCCGGCAACGAGCCGGTGTAAGCCATGCTGGTTGCGCGCAACCAGTCATCGTAAGAATAGGCGCAAGTCACGCCGCGCCCGTCTGTCTTGGTTTGCAGTAATCCGGCAAAGGGACTGCCGCCGGTGAAATAGGCGTAGCTGTTCGTGCGCGTGCCGCCGCTGCCGCCCAGATTCCATTCCTGAAGCATCTGTCCGGCGTTGTTGTAGGTCGCCCGCCACTGCAAATTGCCCGGCATGGAGCGGCTGGTCAAATCGCCCATTGGGTCAAAGGCGTATGTGGTGAGGGCGCTGTCGCGGTCAATCTTGCTGGTGGTGCGGTTCAAACCGTCATGCGTGAAGATGGCTTGCGTGTAGGCATACGCCGAACCATAGAACGAGGCATCGTGTTCCGAGTAATCGAGGTTGCCGGACAAATCGAAATCATTCCAGGTGTATTCCAAAACACCGGCGACGGGATAGGCGAGGGACAAAACCGTGCGCCCGTCGTTGTCAGTGTAGGTGGTGCTGACAATGGCGGATGCGCCCGAACCATCCGTGACGGTGACGCTGTTGTGGTCGGCGGAATAGGCGAAATACTTTTCCCGCGCCAGCGAACCGGAAGCGTTGTAAATCAGGGTGCTGGTGGTGCGCCCCAAAGCGTCCATCTTGGTGACGGTTTTTTCGCCAAGCGTGTCGAGATTGGTCACGGCGCGTCCGGCGGCGTCATAGAAATTGGTGACGACCTGTTGAAAAATGTTCGTGGTATAGTAAATAGTCCCGCTTGGAGGATTGCCAAGTTGATAACTGCCCACTGTTACAATGGCCGGGCCTGCATTCACTTTGGATCGGTCGAGTCCGTCAAAGGCGGTGGTGAAAACATTATTGCCCGCGTCCACGCGCTGGATGACATTGCCGCGCCGGTCCACTTGAACCGAGTTGGTGGCCTCCGGCACATTCGCCGCCGAATAGAAAATCCGTGTGGTGACGCGGTTCACGTCGTCATAGGTCGTCTGCCAATACGCGCCGTTGGACTGGATTTCGCGTTTGACACGGCCATCGAGGTAATAGCGCCAGCCGTTGGTCGAGCCGTCGGGGTTGCCGCGATATTCCGGTTTGCCGGTAATGGTGTAGAGCGTGGTGGTGACACCGCCAAGCGCGTTGGTGGCGTAACGCACCTGCCCGCCGGGTTCGTAGCCGAAACCCTCCGCGCTCAACACCGTCACGCCGTCCGTGTCGAGGTGCTTGCGCTGCACCAACCGGCAGACGGCATCCCAGGTGTTGGTGGTGATGGCTCCGCGCGGGTCAACACTGCGGGTCAGGTTTCCGAGCGGGTCATACTGGTAGAACGACTGCGCGTAGAGATTGTAGCCGGACGGGGCCTGAACCCCGGAACCGTCGCTGCTGGCCTGCGAACGCCAGTGAATTTCCGTGCTGCGCCGCCCCGCGCCGTCGTAGTCGTAAAACACATAATCCTCCGGGTTGTAACGCGGGCCGTCCGTCCAATTGAGTTCGCCGTTTTCATTGTAGTAATTGAAATTCCAGGAAAGGGCGTTGCCGTTCTCGTCAAAGTTTTCCTGCTCGGTTGGACGGTTGAGCGCGTCATAATCGAAGAACGTGACTGCGCCCAGAGAGTCAACCTGATTCACCATCTGGCCGCGTTCGTTGTAATAGAACGTGTTGAGGACGTTGGGATCGCCAGTGCTGGTGTAGCGGGTGGATTGCGTGACGAATCCATGTCCGTCAAAGGCGGTGTCGTTTGTGGCGGCGTCCGGCGAGCCGTAGGCGCGAATCTGGCGAACGGGCAAACCAAACGCCAGATTGGTTTGTGTGACGCTGCCATTGACGAAGACATTGGTGGCGTTGGCGTAGAAAATGAAGTTGGTGCTGACCGGGGTTGTCCCGGCGTAACGGATGGTCTGCTGCGGCAGAAAATTAAACACCGGGTCATAGACAGTCACCGTGCTGTTGCCGGCGGCATCGGTGATTTGCGTGGGCAGGCTGTTGGTGTTGTAAATCGCCGTGTTGGTGGCCGTCTGCGATGTGATGCCGTCGCCGGTGATGTCTCCAAAGGTGATGGCGTTGGTGACGTTCCCGTTGGAATCGTAGAGGAATTGATTCGTCATGCCGCGCTTGTCCGCAAGCTGATACAGGCTGCGCGGGTAGCCCGGAGCGGTGGCGGTGTCGGCATACCAGACCTGCTGGATGGTCTGATTGAGCGGGTCGGTGATTTTGGTGATGAGGCTGTTGGTGTAATCGTAACGGTTGGTGTGGTTGTTGCCGTCCACGATGAGCGTGTAGCCGCTGATTTTGTTGGTGAACGAATTCGTGTAAACGAAGTTGTTTGAATAAACAAACGTGGCGGTGCGGATAGGCGTCAAATCAATCCCGGCAGTGGACCACTGGTTGGTCACGCGCCGCTGCGAGTCATAGGCATTTTGCAAAATGCGGCCGTCCGGCTTGTCTTCCTCAATGATCAGGTGGGTGGAATAATAATCCGAACCGCCGGTGACGGTTTGTGTGGCGTGCTGATAAACATAGGAGCGGGTTGAGGCATCCGGCAGGGTGACGGTCACGAGGTCGTTGTATTCGTCGTAATCGTAATACAGGCGGCGTCCATCGCCGCAGTAAGCCTCGATGATGTGGCCGTAAATGTCATAGTTCAAACCAAGGAAATTGCCGTTGCCCGACTGGATACGGCGCACCTGGCTGAAATCATTCTGGCTGGCATTCGTCCCGTAGCTGAACGTGTAGTAATTGCCCCGGCTGTCCGTCCATTTCAGCAGATACGGGCGGCTATTGGTCAGGACGCCGTTGGTGAACGTCATCGTCTGGAAGGTGCGCGTGCTGCCGTCCGCGCCAGACAGGGTGTAGTTGGTGGTGGAACCATTGACGCTTTGCACCAGCCGGTCGCGCAGACGATTGGCAAGTCCACCAACCCCGGCGGTGGTTTCGTTGTTCAAGTCCGGGTTTGCCGCGAGCATCGGCACCCATACGTTGGTGGTGACGTTGGTGCGGACATAGGCCAGCACCGAGCCGTCCATGTCCGCCGCGTAGATGTTGGTGCCGCCCTTGGCGATGCACAGATAGGGCATGAGGCTCAATTTCCAGCCGGGGCCAAACTGGTTGTCGGCCAGATTCTGGCTGGAATAATTCCGGCGCAGCGAAAGCGGCAGCGGGCCGGGAAGTTGCAGGTCGGTTTCATCCACCAAGAATTCGCCGGTGAGAGAATGCACCGGGTCCAAAACCTTGTCAAAAATACCGGAGCCTGCATTGTTCGGCGTGCTTAAATCCCCGCTGGATTGCGTGAAGGAAAATGTGGTGGCAAGATTCTGGCTGGTGGAACCGGACGTGGACAGGCCGAACAACGAACTGGAAGTGGAACTCCATGACTGGAGGGTTGGGTCAATGACGTAGTTTCCGTTGAACAACTGGTTGTAATACGTAGAATAATTGAAATCCGGCGTGGAATCCAGCGCCAGCGTCGTGCCGCTGACGATCTGGTTCAACGTGATGGTGGGACTGTCGGGATTGGTCAGAAAGAAAGACGGCGTGTTGACCGGGGACATGGTGTAGGACGGGAAATAAGAGCCAAACGCGCCATTCATGCCGCCGGGCGTGATCAACGCCTGCCATTTGCTCCAGCCCAAAACCAAAGCGGCCATGCCCTTGTAGGCCGAATTGGTCATCGGGCCGGGTGTGATGTAGGCGGTGACATAACTGCCGTCAGAGGCGTTTTGGAACGCCGTCGCCACCTGCGACCACAAATTGGTGTCCCAATTTTGCAAAGCTTTCCCCTGGTAGCTGGTCTGGCCTTTGGCAACGTAGTTGTTGACGTTCAACGGCACGATGGCCGCGCCGCTGCCCTGCGCCAGTTGCAACAAGCGGACGGTGGAAACGGCATTAGTCTGCTGGTAAAAACGGTTGATGGTCTGGTGTTCCTCGGCGGAAATGTCGGCGATGGCAACCAAGTTGTAATTGTCCACAGCCATCTGGAACGTCTGGCCGGAGTCCGGGCGCACGGTGCCATTGCCAGTAGTAGCCATTTCGTAGAAGAACATATCCACGTTGGGCAACACCGGGTCGGTGCCATTGGTCAAGCTGCCCGAACTGTCACGCGCCGGGCTGATTTTGGACAGGCCAACCGCCCAGGTTGAAAGCGTGTTGACCTTGTGCAAATTCTGGTTGAACTGATCAAATTCGCCGACTTTTTTGTAATACGACATTCCTGCCAGATACATGGTCGCGCCTTCATACACGTCAGGCGATATGGTGTTGGTCAGCGAAGAATTGGCGCGCACGATGCTTTCCATCTGCCACAAGGTTGTGGCATTGACATTGATCATGTCGCGCGTCACCAGGCCGTAGCTCATGCAGATCGCCGCCTGGTCGCCCTTGCGCAAGGGCCGCTCCACGTCCATTTCCTCCGTGCCGCTGTAGCCCAAAAACGGCAGGGTCGGGTCAATCGCATACGCCGGGGACAACGCCCGGTGCCGGTGGCTGCGGAACCGGACGCTCAACTGGTCGTCGAACTGGTCGAGCGTCAGCGACAGCGTTTCCTTTGACAACAAGTTGGTGTCATTGGAAAATGCCGCCGTCGTGGTGATGTTGGTGCGGTAGGGCAGCAATACAAGATTCAACAAAACCTGCGTCGTGTTGGTGACGGTCTGGTAGATGTAAAACTCGCGGTTGTGCAAATCGCACAAGCGCATATCGCCAGTCCAAATATCCTTTGCCGGGTCGTTCTGGCTGTAAATTTCAACGCTCATTGTGTCAAACACGTTGGTCAGCGTCGGGCTGATGTTGGTGATGGCGCTGGATGTGAGATTTTCGAGCGCATAACTGGTGTTGGTCACAGAGGTCGGCGTCGGGAAATCCTGCCAGCGCGAATAGTAATGGCGGCGGTTGACAATCTGCACCCCGAGATCGTCCACGGAAACGCCTGGATGATTTGCCAGCAGGGTTTGTTTCAAGAAGGCCGGGAAGATGACGCGCGGCGTGCTGTCGCCGCTCACCGCCAGCGACATGAGGTTGGTGCTGCCATAAATGTAATCCCGCACCCACGGATAGGCGTTGGGATAATTCGAGGGCATTTCGTCGTAGAGGTCGAAGCCTTCCGTGATCTCATAATCCTTCAACCACGGGAAGATGTGAACCCAATTCGTGCCGATATAGGCGGCAACCCACGGATAATTCACCGGAATCATCGTGTTGGTGGTGTAAAGCTGCCCGGCCTCGCTGAACCCGCCCTGCACCTGGAATTTCAGCATCCGGCTCAAGCGCGCGTCCAGAATCTGCATCCCGTTTCGCGGCGGGAATTCATACACCGCCGGGACTCCGGCCTGACGCAGCAAATACACCAGCAACGCGCACTGCTCGACGGGCGATCCCTGCTTTTCCAAAAAGGTTCCGAGAGCGCCCCGGCTCACGCCGGGCGGATTGATGGACTGCTCGGCGACGTTCCCGTTGTCGCTGTAGTCCATCGGGTCGGTCAGGTCAATTTCATTGATGACGTAGTTGGCCAGCGCAACCGGGTCGTTGCCCATGTCGGCGACAAACTGGTCAAGGATCGGATGCCGCCGCAGTTCGGGGCTGTTGTCGAGATTCGTCGCGGCGGACGGGGTGAAGTTGACGACGTTGGTGACGGGCGGCGTGTTGGTCAGCATTTCGGCCAGCGTCTTGCCCGCGTAGAACGGCGGCAACGGGTTCCCGTCAAAGTGCGGCTGGTCAAGAAACACAGAACGCCATTGCGGACGGGTTTCAAACTCCAGGGTATAAAGCAGGGATGGTGAAACGTATCCGCTGCCGTCCAAGACCATCGGTGCCAATTGGTTGTCGAGGTAGCCGTAGGATTCGACCACATAGTAATAATTGGTGGCCTGGCTGCTGGCGGTATGCGTCAGGACATAAGCCCCGGCCAGAGCATTCCCACCAGCAATTGCCCCCCATGACATCGAGGGCGATGACGACAGCGTGGTTGTCAGGCCAAACGCATTGGTGGTGACGGTGAAGCCGTTGGTGACATACGCATTCCAGAAGTTCGTGTTGTAGTTGTTATTGGGCGGATACAGGCTGATGATGCCAACGGGCAGGCCGCTGGAAATGTAGTTGCTCCGGGCATATACATAAATCACCACCGGCTGCTGCGCCGGCAGCAGGTCGCCCGCATATACGCCAAAGCTGTAAGGCTGGCTGGTGTAGAGCGGTGAACCGCCAACCCGTTCGCCAAACGCCACAACCGGATTGTTGAAGGCAATGCGGTTGGCGACGTTGGTCTGCGGCAGCGAACTTGCGGCGTTGTAATGATAATAGGTGCTGCTCCATGCGCTGATTCCGTAGAGGTCGTAAGCGTTTCCGTAAAGATTGTCATACGGCACGCCGGTTTCGTAATCCAGCGGCACCACGATGGACCAGAACGCCGGGTTGCTGCCGCTGCCGCGCCAATACCGGCCAATGGGTGACGTGACGGAATTCGTGCAGGAACTGGCCGGCAGCAACGTGACCACGGCGTTGGTCGTCAGCCCCGGCATATAGAACGCATTGGTGAGCAGGCCAAGCACAACCGTCCTGGCGCTGGTGATGACGTTGGTCGTGAACGCCACGGTCAAATTCGTCGTGGTGACGCCCGCCGCCATTGTGATGTTGGTGGGAATGGCAGCATAGTCGGTGCCGGCAACCGCCGTGCCGCTGACAGCCAGCTTCACATTGAGATTGGTTTCCAGCCCACCAGTGCGGGTGATGGTGAACTGGCCGGATGAACCGCCCTGATACGCCTGATTTGCGGTAGCGGTGACATTGATGATCGGCGTGTCATTGAGGATGCCCAAAGTCGCCGTTCCCTGGCCTGAAATAATCGAGTTGGTGCTGTTGCTGTTTAGCGTAACGGTCAGTGTTTTGGTGCCAGTGTTGGTCAGGTTGTAAATGGTGTTGATGGGCACCAGCACATAATTGGAACCAAGCGGAATTGTGGCGGTGCCAGTTAAACTCGCATAATCCTTCCCGCCAACCGCCGTGCCGCCGATTTGATAGGTGACGGTGGTGGTGGAAGAAATGGGGGCGCCGGAAACGCTATAAAAGGAATTCGTCCGCTGAATCACCAGTGTTGTGGCCT
>Ga0326727_10020428_pt1 | contig 13151 bp, 11 predicted proteins | sample MB2enrmetagenome_FD_207643 | JGI IMG/M metagenome (GOLD analysis project Ga0326727, IMG submission 207643) | Lab enriched peat soil microbial communities from McLean, Ithaca, NY, United States - MB29MY | ecosystem: Environmental > Terrestrial > Soil > Wetlands > Peat | place: USA: New York...
CGAGTTCGCGGAGGAAGGCCAGTTTCTGCGGGTGTGCTACGGGTTTGCGCGCCGCATTCTCCTGGCCAGCTACCGGGAAAAGGCCGGGCACGCGGAAGTGGCGCTGATTTCCGCCGCCGCTCCCTCGGGCGCCGGGAAGGTGGCGAGAATGGACGAAGCGGAAACACAGGTGTACTTCAGCGAGGTTTGCCGGACGGCGCAAGCGCACCTCACCCCGGAGGACTGGGCGCTGGTTGAGAAGCTCATCAATGGCGAACCGGTGGACGCGGCCGAGCGATTTTGTAATTCAAATGCATATCGGGTCCATTTACACCGGTTGCGGCGAAAACTCGCGCGGCTTACCGGCTGGCGCGACGGAGATCAAAAGGTGTAATGAATGACCGGCACCGAACATATTCCAATTGAAATGGCGCGAGCCTATTTGCTGGGTGCGCTCGACGACGAGCAGGCGGAGGCGGTGGAGGTCAGGTATTTCACCGGCCGGCCCTGTCTGAACGAGGTGAAGGCCGCCGAGCGCAGGCTGATTAACGACTATCTGGACGGTGCGCTGTCGGGCGACGAGCTGCGGCGCTTCAAGGCCCGCTATCTGGGGACGCCGGTGCTGCGCAAGGTGGTGGAACAGGCGCGGCGCGAGCGAGCGGGCGGCAACGGGCGCGGATGGGGGAGGCTGGTTTGGGTGCTGGCTGCGTCGTGCGTGGTGGCGGCGGGTGTCTGGTTCGTGTGGGTGCGGCGGGAGCCGGCTCCGCGCGTCGCCGTGGTTGGGAAAGCACCGGTGCTGATTGCCGCGGTGACGCTTCATCTGTCGCCGGGGGTGAGCAAGGGCGAGGGCGCCGGGACTGCGCGGATGGCCTTACCGCCGGCGAATGCGCCAGTGCGGCTGATCGCGGAATTGCCGGGGTTGCGGGCGCCGGCCGAATGCGCGGCGCGCTTATCTGCGGTGGGCGCGGATGGCACGTGGAGCCGGGTGTGGAACGCGCCGCCGGCGGACAGCGCGACCAGCGGGGGCGGTCAGGAACTTACGGTGGAGCTTAAGCCGGGCACGCTGCACCCGGGAGATTACGTTCTGGAAGCGCTGATGCCGGATGGGCGGGTGCGCGAGACGTATCTGTTCCACGTGAGCCCGGCTGAATAACTGGAGGACAGGATGGGCCGCATTTCACTGGAAGACCTTCTGCCCGAGGTGTATCGGAATCCGGACGACGCCGGACCGATTGGCAGTCTGGGGATGCCCAGGTCTGCGAAGCTGATGCCGGCGGGCTTTGATCGGAAGGCGGGAGAACCTTTGCTCTTCCAGGCGGAGATCGATGTCGACTTCCGGGCGGTGGAGCGCGAGTGGAGATACAGGGAGACGGGCAGTCCAGCCGAGAGAACCAGGGGTACGTGGCGGTTCGAATTCGCGGTAAAGAGGGGTGGGCCAATCAAGCCCGGTCATTTCCTGGTTGTCGCACAGGAGCCCTACGCGAACCGCTGGCTGGAAAACAGGCCGTTCCATCAGTTTTCGCACAAGCCCGAAGAAGAGCGCGGGCTGCCCGTGGTTCCGGCGGATGAGTTGGGCCCGGACGGGGATCCCCTCGCATGGCTCGACCGGAATGTGAAGTACGATCCGTGGGAAACGGGCACGCGCCTGGTGGCAGGCATTTCGCGTCCGCACGGATACGGCCGGGACGACTCGCGCAACTCGGCCGGCGACTTCTTTATGGGCGCCTGTCCCGACTTCGACGGAATTGCCAGGGAGCTGCTGGAGTCGGACTACATCAAGACGCTTCTGCGGTTAACTGAGAACGACACCATCGTCTACGCACCCCTCGCCCCGAGGCGAATTCCCCTGCACCGGGAAGTGAAAGATGCCGCGGGGGCGTTAATGTGGGTTTCCGTTCGGCAGGCGCTGGCGGGTCCCCGCCGTGGGTGCGCCGAATGGGTGGGCAGACCGGTCGAGAAATGGGTGGATCTGGTTTACCAGGATCACCTGAACGAGTGCAACAAAGCCGCGTGGGCGCTGGAGGAGAGCGAGAGGAACGGCCAGCACCAAATGCACGCCGAGACGTCTCCGATTCGCCAGGGCGGTACCCCCAGCGCCGCAGCTTCCCGCCGCCGCTGATTCCCTTCCCTGTGATCATTCTCAGTTTTGTAACGGCGTGCTGAAGAAGGCCTTCACAGGCTGAAGCCCAATGTCACTTACTTTTTGACAAGCGGCTTGTAACTTCATTGGACTCAAAGGTCTCGACACAAGTGTCGAGACGGCACGCTGGAGAGCGTGCGCCACGCATTGTGGCGCAAACACTCGTGTGCCGCGTCGAGACTCTTCTCGACGCATGGGACCATCAATCATAACTACCCTGGAATGTTGTACCTGCAACCGCCGACTGGAAACTGAGTGACATTGGGCTGAACCCCGTGCCACCATGTGCTGCCAGGTCACTGGTAACAGGGGCACAAACTTCAGGCGGTGGTCCGAGTGGGATGTGCCCGGGCTCGTTTCAGCACCCTGCTAAGAACGCGAGTTTGCTCGCCGAAGAGACCCCTGTGGGGCCGGAAACCCGGACTCGGCACCGCGAGGGTCGCAAACGGCCTCCGGTGAAGTGCGCGCCCGCTGGCGCATCTGGAGGCGGTCGTGAAAACGGGATTTCTGTCGGCGCTACTGATCCTGCCAGCCGGCATCTTGTTGGGTCAGACGCCGAGCGCGCCACAATTTGCCGCCGTGGACACGGCCGACGCACATCGGGCCGTGACCGACGCTCCCAGCGCGGCCAGCCGGCGCCTGTACATCGGCTCGGTTCTGTTTGCAGTCGGCGCCAACGCGCTGGACATCTACAGCAGTTACGGAAAGCGCGAGCTGAATCCGATGCTGCAGGGCTCCAATGGCACGTTCAGCGCCAGGAGCGTGCTGACCAAGGCCGGCATGGTCTCGGGGCTGGAAGTGCCGCAGATACTCCTCGTGCGCCATTCGGCGCGACGCATGAGACTATTCGCGGTCGCCAACTTCGCCATGAGCGCGGCGCTGGCGGGCATGTCCGCGCACAATTTCGGCGTGGCCGACCCCGCACACGTCTCCACGCCGGCGGCCGCCGCAGTCTTCTCCAGCGGCCTCGGCAGGCGCCGCTGATTCACTTGATTAAGGTCGTCAGGCGAGAGCGTACTGCCTGACCGGCGCGGCCGGCGCTACCGGCAGCAGGCGCGCAATCAGCTCCTGCACGCGCGAGTCGCCGCGCATGGCGTCCAGTTTGGGATCCACCGCGGCGAGCGCAAACCAGTGGCAGCGGTCCCTGCAGGACTGCTCGAGCAGACGAACGGCCGCCTCGCGGAGACCCAGCGAATCGAGCAACAGCGCGCGATAGTAAGCGTCCACATAGCCGGTCTCCGCTCGCAAGGCGAGATCGGAGGCAGCTTCCTCGGCGAATCGGCGGTCTCCAGCGAAGGCCTGCGCCATGGCCAGCAGGGCGCGCACGTCCGTGGAATCGCTCATGGCGCGGGCAGCCACGCGCAAATGCGCGACGGCTTCCGGATACCTGGCGAGAGCAATCAGCGTGTGCGCATGGTAGAAGCGGGCCAGCCCGAAATCGGGGTCGCGGTCGACCGCCGCGGCTCCCAGCCGGGCGGCCTCGTCGCAGTCCCGCGCGATGTAGTGCGCGAAGGCCAGTTCGGCTCTCAGGGTGGGCGAAACCGGATCGTGATTCACGGCGGTGCGGATGGCGCTCAACCCCTCGGCGAAATCGCCGGCGGCGAGCAGCGCAAACGACAGCGGCATGCAGGCCCATGGATTACGCGGCTCGATGGCGATCACGGCGCGCAGCTCTTCAGCGCCTCCCGCCAGGTCGTACTCGAAAGCGCTCCGGATGCTCCCCAGCACGCAAAGAGCCAGCAGATTGGCGTTGTCGCGGCGGAGCGCCTGAACGGCCGCCTCGCAGGCTTTCACGATCGCTTCGGCGGGGCGCACCACTCCGTCGCGGGCCATGACGCTCCAGGTGACGGCAATGGCCGCGTTGTGCCGCGCCTGCGCGGGCTCCAGCTCGAGAGCGCGCGCGAAAAGCGAAAGAGCGCTGCGCAGCGATTTGCCGGTCCGCTTGTGCCAGCAGAGAAAGCCGCGCAAAAAGAACTGGTCGGCCGGGGAGGTTGGGGAAAGCCGAACCGGCGGCTTGGGATAAGCGCAGTTCTCCGCGGCCGTGGAAAAAACCGCGGAATGGCAGTATGGTATCCGCGCAACGTTGGCTATGATGCGGTAGCCCCGGCCGGTCACCGTTTCAATGTAACGACCGCGGCCGCCCAGCATTTTGCGGAGCTTCTTGACCGCCGTATCGAGTCCTTTGCGATGATCGGCCGCCGCGCCATGCCAGAGCGCTTCGTACAATTGTTCCCGGGGCACGAGTTGCCCCGGGGCCCGCAATAAGCTCAGAAGGACCGTTAAAGGCGCTCGTTGTAAGCGGACGGTTTCACCCTCGTTGAGCAGTTCGCCGGATTCAGCGTCGAACACCAGACCGGCAAACCTGTAGACGCTTGTATCCCCCATAATCCGCAAACCGGCGAGACAATAGTTTATCCCCGCGCAATCGTTAATGCAATAACGATAAACATGTCCGCTTCCTTACTTTTCCCGGACCGGATCAGATGCGCAGCCGGCTCAGCAGGGCCTTCAGACAGGCTTTATCCCGGAACTGGTCCAGTTTCGGGTCTATCGCGGCTAACGCGAACCAATGGCAATGGCAATTCGAGGCAACCTCCAGCAAACCCGTGGCGCGGTCGTCGAAACCGAGCGTATGCTTGAGGATGGCTCGATGGTACGGGTCGGCATATCCCGAATCCGCGAGAGCGTCGAGCTGCTGGTCGATCTCATTTGCGCGATCCGTTTTGCCGGCCAGAGCACAGGCAACTCCCAGCAGGGCGCGCGCGGGTGCTTCTCCCGCGAGCAACTCGACGGCGTTTTCGAAATGGCGGATGGCCTCCTTGAATCTGCCGGTTGCCAGAAGCGGCTGACCGTGGTAGAAATGCGCGAGACCGAACTCGGGGTCGAATTCGAGGGTTTCGCGGCCCAGTTTCAGGGCTCCGTCGAAATCTCGGGCCAGATAGGCGGCAAAACCCAGCAGCGCGTTCACAGTGGGCGAAACCGGATCGAGAGAGCGCGCTTTTTCCAGCGCCTCCCGCGCTTCGTTGAAGCGGCCGGCGGCACAAAGCACGTAGGAATACGGGATATAGGAGAGAGCGACGTCGGGGTTCATTTCGACGGCGCGGGCGAGATCGTGAATGGCGTGCCGGAGGTCGTATTCGAAAGCGCCTTTAATGTAGCCGAGGACGCAATATGCGGTAACGTCGGAATGATCCAGCCGAATCGCTTCCAAAGCCGCCGATTCCGCCTCGCTCAGCAGCTCCACCGGGAGTTCATCGCCGGTGCTGGCCAGCAGCAGGTGAGTCACGGCGATGGCCGAGTGATGGCGCGCTCCCCGGGGATCCAGATCGCGCGCCTGGCGAAAGAAATTCAGCGCGTTGCGGATGGACGAGGGGGTGCGTTTGTGCCAGCAATGGTACCCCTCGAGATAAAGACGGTCGGCTTCGCATGCCGGCGAAAGCCGCCCGGATTGCGCGGAGCCGTCTGCTATAACCAGGCGATATCCGCGGCGGGGGAGAGTCTCGATGGAGACGCCCGCGACGCCGGCCCTCAGGAAAGCCTTGCGGAGATTCTTGACCGCGGTGTCGAGCCCTTTGGCATAATCCGCAGCCAGACCTTTCCAAAGGCGCCGATACAATTCCTCGCGCGCCACCAGTTCCCCGGGACAGGTCGCCAGGGCGACAAGAAGGTCGGCGACCTTTCGGGGCAAAGCGACCCGCGTTGTCGCGGTAAACAACTCTCCGGTTCGGGGGTCGACGCGAAGATCGGCGACTCTTATGACCTCCGAAGCGTCGTTTGATGCCATTAATACGCTAACTCTATGGCAGAAAACGCACGGTTGTTACCAAGTTCACCGATAGCTCAGGAACAGTTCACCCGACGGGGAATTGATTGGGCGATTCTCGGAGAAGCTCGCCCGCCAGGGGGCGCCCGTGCCGGTGACTGGAACGACCTCCGGACCCGGTTACTTCCGAGGCGGCTGCGAACGCGCGGGGGTGGACGCGGTAACCTCGCCGATTTGACAGACCCCTGGCTCGACCCAGCGGAAACCGTTGCGATCACCCTCCAGGATTGAGAATGGCGGGCCCACGATGGCGGGCTCGGCGCCGGCTTCCAGTCGCAGCAGTTTCAGGGCAAACGCCGGATCCTTCAGTTGCGAGCGCCCGAACCGAGACAGCAGAAAACTGGCGATGGCGGCGTTGGCGCCGGAAGCAAAAACCATGTTCGGGCCGGCGCAACTGCCCGGGCAGTTGGTGGACTGAATGCGGAACTCCGGCGAGCCGGCGGAGTGCCCCGAGTAGAACACGTCGCGGATGGCCACCTTCATGACTCCACCCTCAAACCGGCTCAGCACCACGCTCAGGGCAGGACGGCCCGGCTGGATCACGGTCTGATCCGGGGCAGCCAGCTCCAGTTGCCGGATCATCGCGCCCAGAGGATCGAGCGCATTTCGCGCGAGAGCATCGGCAGACACCTCCAGCGTCGTATCTTCCGACAGATTCTTCCGAAGAAAGCTCGCGGAGTCGAATCCGTCGAGATTTCCCAGTATCCCGGCGATGGCTGCGCCGGTGCGCGAGGTCCGCACGATCTTGCACATTTCACCGCGGGTGCTGGTGCTCCCGTCTTCCGAGCTCGCGCGAAAGAAGATCACCCGGGCATCAGCCCCCAGAAGGACCGTATCCCTGGTCTGCATGACCACGATGGTGCTCGCGCCGGCGCAGAGTGGCAACAACAGCGAGGCGAGCAGTGGCGCAGCTTTCCAACTCGCGGCCGCAACCTTGTGTCGTTCTCTCATTGGCGCTGCACTCATCTGATCGACCACAGCCGGGTGCGGCTATAGCGGCAATGCAGCACCTTCTGCCAACATTCCATTCCCCTTAGAAGGTCGAGAATCTCACCGCAACTCGGCCGCTGGAACACCTGTAGCGCGCCCGTGGAAAGCCCTTCCAACGCGGATCTCAGCAGTCCCGCCCGGCGAGCACCATTGGCGGGCCGATCCGGGCCGCCGACGTATTCCGTTCCGAATGAAGGTCATGCTCGTGTCCTGCAGGTCCCGTGAAGGCCTCCACCGGCAGTACGCCAGGCCGCTTTCGGGCCCCCACGGGTACGGATCTGGCTTTCGTTCCAGTACGTTGGCGGGACCTGGTACGGTTTGAGAACTTGCATTTTCGGGGCGATATGACATTCGAGCCGAAACTTTTCTCACCGAACGAGAAAGTCGATGAAACTCGCGCACCTGCTGGTATTTCTATCGCCGTTCGTCCTCGTCTGCTGCAGCGCGCCGGCTCAGAATGTCCGCCTCGCCGGCGATGCAACGGATGTTTCCGGCTTCAAGGACCAGCGCGACTTAATTAAGGACCAGATCGACGGGCGACAGTTGGCTGCACTGGCCGGCTCCCAACTGGCCGGCCTGAAGAACCTTGTCTGCAACAAAACCGTGACACGCTCCTGGCTGGATCAATCGAGCGGCGCGATCCACCGCATCGATGTTATTGGCGCGGTGGGAGGATATATAGACTTTCGGGACGAGGAACGGCCGGTGATGCGTAACGGGCGGCAGCTCAGCAGGACCATGCGGGAGCTGAAAGGAAGCTGGTCGACGGGAGAATTTGGAGCTCTGCTGGCGGAGGAGATGGCGGTGATTGCCAGCAAGCGAACCGAGCTGGCGGCGACCGAGACGGAGGACTCCTGGGTGATTCGCTATCGCGTGCCGGCTTCGTTGTCCGCATGGGATTTGCTGATCAATGGCCGGCACTGGTGGCCCGGCTACGACGGGAGCATCGCCATTGGCAAGGCGTCGAATCGGATTACCCGGGTAACCAGAACGGTGGACGATGTCGCTCCCGAGTGTACGTTGTGGCGCTTTGCCTGGCAAGTGGAGTACGCGGAGCGCGCGATCAACAACCATCGGGTGGCGGTGCCAGTCCGCGCACGCTACGAGAATTGCAGGAAGGGCTCCTCCCGATGCGATGTGAACGAGATCGCCTTCAGGGACTACCGGGAGTTCCAGAGCTTCGCCACCATTATCTACACGGAACCGGCGATCCCGGAAGCGCCACCCGCGCCGGCAGTGGAACCGTCAGGCTCGGGCGCTTCGGAGTGAATGGCGCAGATGACGGCCTCGACGCATGGCGGAGGCGAAACGCGCGCCCTCGCCACGAAATCGTCCCTGCAAAGTAAGCGCTATGGCCCGCCGTTGCTGGTAGCCGGAGCAGCGCCGCCGGTAAACTGCCCCGACGCCGCGAGCCCGCCCACGGTTCCTGCCGCCGCGACACCGGCGATAATCGCCGCCTTGACGCCAGGAGACAACCCCGCGGCTGCGCCCGCCGCGGTACCGGCAGGACCTGCCAACGCCGCCGAAGCGATGTTCACCCGGCAACTTTGTCCGCTTCCAGCCGTCACGCTGGTAACCCGGATTACCTGTGCCGCACCCTCCAACGGCTTGCCGCTGGGATCGTTCGAACCAATGGCGACAATCTGCTTGCCGGCGTACTTTTCGAGATCGGGACCGGTCAGCTCCATTACCGTATTGGTGGTCTCGTCGCGCAGGACATAGCGGGAGCCGACTTTTTGCAGACATCCGGTAACGCGCGTCGGCGCCGAAGCGCCCGCGTCCTGGAATTCCAGAGGACTGCCTGGCATCACCATGGCTACCAGTTGTCCCTGCGCGTTCTTCACCTCCGCGAACCCATCCAGCGCCGTGACTCTCACTGCGCCGGGCGCGGTGATGGCCACGCGAAACGGCTCGGTTGAAGATACGCGCAGATGGCTGGCGAACACCGCGTAACGCGGCCCACCGTGCACCTGAGTGGTCCCGCGCTCGAGCAGGGCATGATCGCGGAACACGCGCTCGCGCGAATCGGTTCCGAGGTCCAGCCGAGTCCCATCCTGCAGCGTGGTGTGCGAGGGCGAAACAGCGGTTTCCAGCACCGCTCCGTCGAATACCGTGGCGTTGTCTCTTGTCTGGGAGCCATCCAGGCTGAAATCGCCGCTGGAACGTACAAAACCGATTGCCGCAGTGGCCGATGGGCTGCCCGCCGAAACCAGCGTGGCGGCTGCCAGAAAAAGACCCGCAGTATAAAAGACCCTCACAACTGCGCCTCCTTATGGTATTGTGCGGTAGCAGCGCTCTGCAGGCAAGTGAAAAATCTCTGTAACCCATTGATCCGTCAGGCACTTGTATTACGAGCTGCGATGGCTCTGCCGACCGTGGGCGCGTGCTTCGCGTTGTACTGGAGTGTCCGTTTCGGCGCTGCCGACTGGCTTTCTCTCAGCAACTCGGAGGCGCAGGTGGTGCGCGCTGCTCAGCTTGCGCCGGGAAATGCAGGCGCGTGGCTTCATGTTGCCGACCTTCGCGCATTGGGGGAGGGCGACGCATTGGGACCGTTGCGGAGCGCGCTCGCCGCCTGCCCGCAGAACTCCACAATATGGATCAGGCTGGGGCTCGAACTGGAGGGACGCGGGCGATCTCGGGAAGCGGAGCGCTGCCTGCTCCGCGCCGCCGCGCTCGACCGCGATTTCATTCCTGTCTGGACCCTGACGAATTACTACTTTCGGCGCGGGGACGCAGCCAGGTTTTTTCCGGCCGCGCGCAGGACGCTGAGCTTCGGCCGCGGCGACCCCGATCCGGTGTTCCGTCTGTGCTGGAGCATCACCGATGACGGAGGGCAGATCCTGCACGAGGCCATTCCCGATCGCGCCGAGACGCTGACCGCATACCTGGAGTGGCTGGTCCGGCGGAACCAGACGGACGACGGAGCGCCGGTGGCCCGGCTACTGCTCCAGCGATTCCCTCGGCAAAGCCGCGCCGCGTTGCTGGAGTATTGCGACCGCCTGATGGCCGTGCGCGGGATGGATGCGGCGCTCGCATTGTGGAACGAGATGAACCGCCGGGGCGCTGTGCAAGCCGGCGTCGCGGCGCCGGGGCGAATCGTCAATGGCGAGTTTCGCTCGCCGCCGATGAACGGCGGATTCGACTGGCGCATCGGATCGGCTGCGGGCGTCGAGGCGGATTGGGGCGAGGGCGGCTTCAATCTCGCTTTCTCGGGATCGCAACCCGACCATTGCGACGTGGTTTCCCAGCTTGTCCCGCTTGCGCCGGGACGGACGTGGCGGTTGCACTATACGTTTCAGTCCTCCGGTCTGGAAGCCGGCTCCGGTCTCCACTGGAACGCCTCCGATGCCGCTTCCGGCGAACGGTTTGCGCCGCCGCTCTCGCAGTTTACGCTGGCCCCGCGCGATTTCACCCGTTCGCTGGGCGGAGGCGAGTTCGATTTTGTGATGCCGCCCGCCGCGGCCGATGCTCCCCGGCTCACGCGGCTCGCGCTGGTTTACGATCGCCATCCCGGATCGGCGCCGATGCAGGGCTGGGTTCGCCTGCAGCGCGTTTCGGTGGAGGAAGCGAAATGAGCGGCCGAGGCTCGCCGGTGGCGCGCACGGGAGTGGCTCTGGCTCTCTGGCTGATACTCGTTTACGGGATCGCGCTGGCCTGGGTGCCCACTCACTGGGCCGAGTTCTTTGGCGACGCGGCCCTGCTGGGAATGGCGGCGATTGCCGCCGTCGTCTGGCTGATTCGCGGCATCTGGCCGGTGGGAAGCTGGCTGCTTCTGCCCATTGCGCTGGCTCCCGTCCGGGGTCTTGCCCAGATTGTCTTCGGCACTACGGCCGATCCGTATCGAACCCAAACCGCGGCGTTGTCGCTGACGGCGCTGGCCGGCGCATTCGTACTGGGCACTTACGCCTTCGCCAATCGCCGCGCCAATCGCTTGTTCCGCGTGCTGGCCGTCATATCGGGAGGAGTTCTGGCGGCGCTGTCCATCGCGCAGCTTTTCACCTCCGATGGGCTGGTCTATTGGTCCATTCGCAGCCTTTACTCGACGCAGCCGATGGGTCCCTTCCTGAATCGCGACAACTACTCGGCGTTCATCGAGCTGGTTCTGCCTCTCGCTCTGTGGGAGGCGACTCGCAGCACGCGGAGCGCGTGGTTTTTCGGCGTCCCGGCGGCGATTATGTATGCGAGCGTCATCGCCGGCGAGTCGCGTGCCGGGTCGATTCTGGTGACTCTGGAAGCTCTGGTGGTGCTGGTTCCCGCTCTGGTGCTGCGGCGCCGGGCGGGCTGGGGGGCCATGCCGCGTGCCATTGCCACCGCCGTCCTCATCGTGGTTTTCTCGACCTTCGTGGGTTGGGAAGATCTTCTCGCCCGCTTTAACGACAAGGACCCGTATGCCACGCGGCGCGAGTATGTGGAAAGCTCCCTGCTGATGATCCGCGACCGGCCGCTTGCCGGCAGCGGTCTGGGCACATGGTCCATCGTCTATCCGCGCTACGCCGTGATCGACATGCAGGCGGCCAGTTATCACGCTCACAACGACTGGCTGGAGTGGGCCTGCGATGGCGGCCTTCCGTTCCTCTTCCTGATGCTGATTCCCGTCGCGCGCGGTTCCTGGCTGGCGCTGCGCTATCCCTGGGGGCTGGGAGTGCTGGCCGCCTCTCTGCACGCGCTGGTGGATTTCCCGTTTCGGGTTTGGTGCACCCCGCTTTGTCTCATCCTTCTTGTCGCGGCATTGGAGGCGAGGAATTCCATGGCGCGGGATGAAATGCCGGATACAATTCATCCGTTCCCATGCTAACTTCTGTCTCAGTGGATTATTACGAGGAGCTCGGCGTATCGCGGACGGCCTCGGCCGAGGAGATTCGCCGGTCCTGGAAGCGTCTCGCGCGGCTTTTCCATCCCGATCATCAGAGCGATCCGGAATTGCGCGCCGCGGCCGAGGTGCAGATGCGCCGTCTGAACGAAATCCTGGCTATATTGACGGATCCGCTGGAGCGCATGCGTTACGATCTGATGTTCGAGAGCGAACCGGAGGACGCCAATCCCCGTTCGCGCTGGTCGATGCTGCGAACATTGTTCCGCCTGGACCTCAAATCAGCCATGTGGTTTGCCGCCGGAGCGGTTCTCGCGTGTGCGGTTGCCCTGTGGATCGTCGAACCGCGTTCAGCGGACCGGCCGGAGACAGCCAGCAATCCCGGCGCGCTCACGGCGGCGGCCGCGAAAGAGCCCGATGAAGTGACATTGCTCGATCGCCGTATCCAGGAGTTGCGGCAACGCTATCCACCGGATCCGGCTCGCGCCGAAACGGGCCCGATCACGGCAAACCCGGTAACCGCGCCAGCGCCGTCGCATGCGGCGCCCTCGTTACCGCCGGCGACTTCTTCAGCGACTTCTCCGGTGCCGGGGGCCGCGCCTCCGCCAGCGCGGCAGGCTGTTGCGTCGTCGATGATCGCGGCGTCGACGATCGCGGCTCAGGCGCCGGTTCCCGCCCCGACTGTTCGACCGGAGCCCCGCCCCGCACGCGCCCGGGCCGGATTGCCCGGTCTGTGGCGCTATGCGATGACCGGTCATCCATCCACGCTTCCTGGCGTCTTCGCCGCCGAGCGTGTCGAGGTGGCCATTACCGAGCAATCCGGCATTCTTTACGGATATTTCCTTGGCCGGTATGCCGTTTCCGGCAGCAGCGTGTCTCCCGACGTGGATTTCCGGTTTTCCGGGCCTGCCGGGACGGAGATGACGAAACTCGCCTGGGGCGGAATGAACGGAAATCGGGGAGAAATCAACCTGCGCCCGCTGCCCGGCGACGCTCTGGAAGTCGTCTGGGTGACCACGCATATGGAACACACGGGCAACCTGGCGTCGGGCCAAATCACCTTGCACCGCGTCGAAGAGTGACTCGCTAATCGGGGCCGGCGTTTTCCATCAGCCGCGTCAGGAAGAAAACCAGCGCGAGCAATATGGCGAGGAGCAACGCCCACGGCCCCAGGGAGGCGAGTGTTTTGCCCATGCGGGACCGGCGGCGGCGGCGTGGCGACAGACCTCGTATTCCCGAAGCCCGGAACCTCGACTCCCATTTCTCGATTCGTTCCGGGGAAACATCGGATTCACTGGCGACGGTTTCACGCGATTCGCCGGAGAGAACCCGCAGCACAATTCGCTTCTTTTCCTCGGACGAGAGGCGCCTGTGCTTCCGTGCACTCCCGGGTGACATTGTTCTGAACA
>Ga0326727_10020431_pt1 | contig 13150 bp, 8 predicted proteins | sample MB2enrmetagenome_FD_207643 | JGI IMG/M metagenome (GOLD analysis project Ga0326727, IMG submission 207643) | Lab enriched peat soil microbial communities from McLean, Ithaca, NY, United States - MB29MY | ecosystem: Environmental > Terrestrial > Soil > Wetlands > Peat | place: USA: New York...
TGTCGGTGGTGGCATGCGCGTTTGTCTGGGGGCACCGGGTCGGTGGCACGCTGGCGGCGCTGGTCACCGGCTTTGTCGCGGCGGTGTGGTTCGAGCTGATCTATTTCGCCTCGCACACGCTGTCCGAAACGATCGCCATGGATGTGCTCGCGGTCGGGGCTTGTCTGTGCGACGACCAGGATGGTCCGCTGGGCGACCGGCGGTTATGGTTCGGTGGCGCAATGCTTGGGCTGGCGTGCGTGTTTCGCATCCAGATCACGCCCGCCCTTGTCGCGATCGCAGTGTGGTTATTGTGGCGGCGCGGCCTTCGCAGCTTCGGACTGTTGGTCGCCGGCGGCGCGATCCCGGTGGTCGCCGCGGGTTTGCTGGACTGGGTGACGTACAGCTATCCGTTCCAGTCCTTCATTCTGAATGTCTGGGCCAATCTGTTCAGCGGCATCAGCGCGCATTATGGCAACCAGCCGGTCTATTACTACGCGGACCTTGAGGTGCATTACCTGGGCGGCTTCATGGCGGTGCTGGCATTGCTGGCGCTGCTCGGCGGGTTGCGGCGCCCGATGTTGCTGTTGCTGGCGCTCGTCATCATCGGCACGCACACTGCGCTGAGCCACAAGGAATACCGCTTCCTGGCCCCCGCGCTGCCGTTTTTGTTGGTGCCGGCCGGACTTGGCGCCAGCCGCATGATCGCATGGCTGGAGCGACAGCCAGGAGGCCTCCGGCAGGGCACCTTCCCGCGCGGCGCGCTGGTTGCCGCAGTGCTGGCGGTGTTCGCCTTCGCGTCGTGGGCGCAGGCGCTCGAGGGGCCGTTCCGCCGCGAATGGTTTCGCGGCAGCGGCGAGATCGCGGCCGCGCGCAGCATCGCCGCGATGCACGATGTGTGCGGCATCGGCGCATATGGCATCGACGGCACCGCGTTGGCCGGCACGGCGCGCTACCATCACGATGCGCCGGTGTATGCCATATCGAAGCCGGACCGGTTCGCCCAGGATTCGGTCAGCTTCAATGTCGTCATCGCCCCCGACGACCGCCTGCCGCCAGCCGCCGGGTTCGCCGAGGTCGGTTGCTGGGCGAACGGCTTCAATGAGGCGTCGTTGAACCGGCGCATGCCGCACATCTGTGTGCTGGCCCGCCCAGGAACCTGCCGGCCTGGAGCTGTTGACGATCCGGACCCGGATCATGTTCCAGGATGGTTCTAGCCTGCGCTCGGCTGCTTGGCCGGGTCTCCTGCACCGTTCACCCGGTAGAGGACGAAAAACGAACCCTCGGTAACGGGTGACAGGTGGTCGGGCAAAAATATATGTGGCCAACCAAAATTAAGCAGCAGCACGTAATCGAAGTACCGCTCCCAGCCACAATACGGTTTAAGCGGGCCAGGCACTTTGCAGTCTTCATCACCAACGCCGATGGTCTGTTGGAGATCCCCCGGATCGAGCGCCGGCTGATCGCGTTGACTGAACCGGGCGAATGGCCCGACGCCAAGCAGCGGTTGCTTGTTGGCCAGCGAAAAGACTGACGGCAGGTAAACGTCCCGGCTTATCATCGCCAGGTCGGCCATGTGCGGATAGGGCGTCAGGCTGACCGGCTGCCCCCCGGCGGAGCGGTAATGGTGCGAAGAGATCGGATCCATCACAGTAATGACCCGCGCGTGCCGTTGCAGTGCCAGGTTCAGCGCATCGATCAGTTCCTGCTGCTGCTTTTGCAGCAGCTGCCAGTAGGTTCCGATTGCGAAGACCTGAACCACCAGTATGACGGCAGCGACGAGGCTGCCAGCCAGAACGATCCTTGTCGGCGCATTTTGAACCGAGCTCGCACCGACCGCCAAAAATGCCAGCGCGATCGGCAAGCGCAGCGCAACCGAATAGCCGTCGAATAGGGTGTCCGGCATCGCGATCGCGAATAGCAGCAGCGTGACCAGCGGCCAGCGCAGGGCGGCGGCGACGGTCAGGAGTCGGGTCGCCAGCCCTACGACGAATACGGCGACGATGAAACCAAGCGCGACGCGATCGATAAGGCCGCCGTAGGTCCTCGTCGGTGCCATGAGGGCAGCCTCGTGGATCGACCATGGACCATACTGGGTCACTCCCGCCTGCCTCGCGGTCTGGCCTGCCAGAAACAGACATAGCGCCGGGAGGCACGTCGCAGCCACGGTGATCAGCGGCATGACACGCCGGGTGCGCCAGATTTCCTCCAGGCACATCACGCCAATGACGAGGGCGAAGATGCCAAAGACGAACAAATGACCAAGGTACAACACGACGCCCAGTGGGGCGAACAGCAGGACGCGCGGGAGGGGGCGCCAAGATCGGCTGGCGATCCAGGCCGCGATGACGAGCAGGCACGCTCCGAGCGCCAATAGATAGCCAAGAAATCCCAGGATGAAGGCCTCGTTGTAGAGCAGCAGCGGCGCGAGCAGCGACATTGCACCAACGCGACGAAACAGCGCCCTTTGCAGCGCGGCAACACCCGAAATCAGCAGCACGAGCGTTGCAATCACCGCAAGATGACCCGCGGCCGGAACAGTCATCAGATGCGCCAGCGGCAGAACAACGGCGTCGAGCGCCAGGTTTGGGTAAGGCCGCCAGACGGACGTATAGACGCCGTTAAACTGGCCGAGATGCGAAAGTGCGTAGAGGCTGGCAAGATGACCAGGATAATCCAACAATGGCACCAGGGGCGACCGCAGCACCGGCACAAGTGCGATGACGGTGCACGCGATGAGGCAGATCAGCGGCCACGGGCTCATCGGCGTCTGGTGCCGGCGGCCAAGGTCGGGTCCGGGTACGGGACGACCAACGGCACTGTTCCAATCCACCGATCGATTCACCGACGCGCGCCCCACAGGGCCCGTGCAACCCCTGGCGTCATGCCGGGTCCCCGGGACCAGTCTCAGGCCGGTCCGAGGACAGTCTCCGGCCCCGCATCCGGGCCCTGCGTTGGGGCGGCAGGCAAAGGCATGGATACCGGCATTCGCCGGCATGACGGAAGGAGCGGCGCCGGAGGGTCAATCGTTCGGCCTCCCGGTATTACACCGCGGCCCGGAGATGCCGACCCGCGCACGACAGGCGCGAATCACGGCCCCCTTCGTCGCATGCCGCCACGCCCCCCGCCGCGCCGCTTGCTGGGATCGTAACCACCACCGCCAGGGCCCATCGGCTCGGGCGTGCGATCGCGCCGCGGCCGCAACGACGCGCTCGCCATCGGCGGCGGTTCCAGCCCAAGGTCCAGCGCCTCCAACCGCTTGATCTCGTCGCGCATTCTGGCGGCTTCCTCGAACTCCAGATCCGCCGCGGCGGCGCGCATGCGCTTCTCCAGCTCGGCGATGGTCGCCTTCAGGTCCTTACCGACGAACTCCGCCGTGCCAGCGTCCGCGATCGGCGCGACGGTGACGTAGTCCTGCTCGAACACGCTCTCCAGCACCTGCGCAATATGCCGCTTGATCGATTGCGGCGTGATGCCATGCGCCTCATTCCAGGCGCGCTGCTTGTTGCGCCGGCGTTCAGTTTCTTCGATCGCGTAGCGCAATGACCGCGTCATCGTGTCGGCATACAGGATCACCCGCCCGTCGATGTTGCGCGCGGCGCGGCCGATGGTCTGGATCAGGCTGGTCTGGCTGCGCAGGAAGCCCTCCTTGTCCGCATCCAGGATTGCCACCAGCGCGCATTCCGGGATGTCCAAACCCTCGCGCAGCAGGTTGATGCCGACCAATACGTCCACCACACCAAGCCGGAGATCACGAATGATCTCGATCCGCTCCAGCGTATCGATGTCGGAGTGCAGGTAGCGCACCTTCACGCCGTGCTCGGTCAGGTATTCGGTCAGGTCCTCCGCCATGCGCTTGGTCAACGTGGTTACCAGCACGCGCGCGCCCCCCGCCGCGACGGTGCGACATTCCGCCAGCAGATCGTCCACCTGACGCTCGACCGGCCGCACCTCGGTGACCGGATCGATCAGGCCGGTGGGGCGGATCACCTGCTCGGTGAACGTGCCGCCGGTGCGCTCCATCTCCCACGGGCCCGGCGTGGCCGAGACGAACAGCGTCTGCGGCCGATAGGTCTCCCATTCCTCGAACTTCAGCGGTCGGTTGTCGACGCAGGACGGCAGCCGGAAGCCGTATTCCGCCAGCACCGACTTGCGGTTGAAGTCGCCGCGATACATCCCGCCGATCTGCGGCACCGTCACGTGGCTTTCGTCGACGAACAGCAACGCGTTCTCGGGCAGGTATTCGAACAATGTCGGCGGCGGTTCGCCCGGATTGCGCCCGGTCAGGTAGCGCGAGTAGTTCTCGATCCCCTTGCAGCTTCCCGTCGTCTCCATCATTTCGATGTCGAACGTGGTGCGCTGATTGAGCCGTTCCACCTCCAGCAGCTTGCCCTCGGCGGTCAGCTCATCCAGGCGGATCTTCAGCTCCTTCTTGATGTCGGTTATCGCCTGCGTCAGCGTCGGACGTGGCGTGATGTAGTGGCTGTTGGCGTAGACCGCGATCGAGTCCAGCGACGCGGTCTTGTCGCCGGTCAGCGGATCGAATTCCTGGATCGATTCGATCTCGTCGCCGAACAGCGACACGCGCCAGGCCCGGTCCTCGTAATGGCTGGGGAAGATGTCGACGATTTCCCCACGCAACCGGAACGTGCCGCGATGGAAGGCCGCGTCGTTGCGGCGGTATTGCAGTTCGACCAGGGCTTTCGCGAGTTTGTCGCGATCGATGCGGCCGCCGACCTCCAGCTTGACCACCATGCGGGCGTAGCTCTCGACCGAGCCGATACCGTAGATGCAGGACACCGAGGCGACGATGATCACATCGTTGCGCTCCAGCAGCGCCTGCGTCGCGGCGTGCCGCATGCGATCGATCTGCTCGTTGATCTGCGCATCCTTCTCGATGTAGGTGTCGCTGCGCGGGACGTAGGCCTCGGGCTGGTAATAGTCGTAATAACTGACGAAATACTCCACGGCGTTGTCGGGGAAGAACGATTTCATCTCGCCATAGAGCTGCGCCGCGAGCGTCTTGTTCGGCGCCAGCACCAGGGTCGGCCGCTGCACCGCCTCGATCATCTTGGCCATGGTGAAGGTCTTGCCGGAGCCGGTGACGCCGAGCAGCACCTGGTCGCGCTCGTTCGCCTGCACGCCGGCCACCAACTCGGCGATCGCCGCGGGCTGGTCGCCGCTGGGTTCGTAGTCGGACACCACCTTGAAGGCGCGGGTGAATGGGCGCGGCGACTGCTTGGCCGGGACGAACAGCACCGGAGGCGGTGCGGGGCGGGCGAGCGTGGTGGCGGACATGCGGGGGCTCCTTGGCGTGAAAATGGGACCTCCGGGGCGCCGCGTCGAGGGGGCCGATTATCCGCCCGTCCCCCGGCTGCCACGAGATGGCCGGACGGGGCGTTCGTTGCTCCTTGCACGGATCCAGGCGTGGGGCTGAGGGGCGGCTGCGCTGCGGGGGGGCTGGTGCCGGGTGAGGGATTTGAACCCCCGGCCTTCGGTTTACAAATGCGACGAAAACCCTGGAATTCCGCCAGTTTTCTGCTACGATCAGGGTGCTGTTGGCACATAGCTGGCGAAAGGGTCGAAAATGAGCGTTTTCATACAAAAGCGAGGGAAAAATTACACAGCGTCGGTCAGGCTGAACGGTTATTCCGTTTCACAAACATTCGATCTGAAAGATCACGCAAAATCCTGGTCGACCCTGGCGCGACGGGAGATTCTCTCAGCGTTCGCCGAGGGCCGCGAATTTAATCCGGAAACATTGAAGAAAAAACGTCGGCCAAAGCGTAAGGCCGACCGGGCGACGGCCGAGCAGACGCAGGCCGAAATCGACAGAGATCCAAGCCCGCGGGCGGACTGGACCCTCAAACGAGCACTCCAACACTACGACAACACCGTGACTGACTCGCTCGCGGGGTGGCGGCAGGCCCGCGCTCGCATCATCGCTTGGCAGAAGTCGCCGCTCGCTATGAAAACGTTGACCGAGATCACCCCAGAAGACATCGCGGTCTGGGTCGACAGCAGAAGAAAAACGAGAAAAGTTCGCGACGGCAAAGGGAACATTATTCGAATCGAGAAGGCGCTGCCCGCCGCGTCAACGATCCGCAATGACATCTTCCGAATCTCAGCCCTTTTCGAACACGCCCGCGGAGCACCTACAAAAAAGACCAACGGTGTGCCCGCGTGGGGCCTCACGGGCCTCGCGAACCCGGTGGCAGCCGTAACACTGCCGGAACTCCCGGCAGGCAGGCAGCGGCGCCTGGATCACGGAGACGGCGACCACGTAAGCGAGGAGATCCGGATACTAACGGAGCTTGCCGCCGGGCCAGACGGCCAACAAATGGTTGCATTCGCGACCCTCGCTATCGAAACCGCGATGCGCCGGAGCGAGATCCTCGACCTCCGCGCCGACGAGGTGCGTTCGACTCGCGGCGGGCGAGTCATTGAACGGGCAACGAGCAAGAATGGTGACGCTAGGAGAGTCGTGCTGACACACCGCGCGACCGAGGTTGTGGATAAACTGCGAGAAGGAAAGAAGGGTCGCGACAAGCTGTTTGGCTTGAACGCAGATGACGCGGCCACACGATGGGACATTGCCCGGAGGAAGGCGGGATGCCCGGATTTGAGGATGCATGACATCAGACACGAAGCCATGTCGAGAATGGCAGATCTGGGGTTGAGTGTTGGTGCCCTCGCCGCGCAGGGCGGCTACAAAACGATGCAAACTTTGCTCCGGTATGTGAATGCCAGCGAGCGCGACATCCGCGAAAAGCTAGCGAGGAAATTGTGATGACAAAAATCGGTAGCGTTCGTTTTGGGTCATGGTATCAGAATCGATATGTTCGCCCTCGTAGACCAGAACGGCGACGTTGATCTAAGCACTCTGGAATTTCGAGTTTATGACGGTGACAACTTAATCGGCACATTCGGGTCCTGGGATGAAGCACTCGACGAAGCCGAGAAGGTCCTGGACGCTAAAGCCCCGAAACCAAAAATCTGATCACAGGACGCTTGCCTATAGCAAACCGATGATCACACCATAGAGAAACGGCGCTCATGTGGCCCTGCAAGGCCGAGCGCCGTGTAGTCGGGAACTGAATCAATGATGCATCCACGCCGGGCATTGATCAAGGTTTTCCGCACTCATTCCTCTGAGTGAGCGCGGGGCGGCCGGAACGCGATATTTCCGAGCCGCGGACAAACACGCCCTTTGATGTCAACAAATTTGGCAACACAGACTTCCTCGGGGTTCTTGAGGGCCTACCGGACATCCACCGCGATCGGCTACTTGACCGCGTTGGTACCGACTCAGGAATCGGTAAAACGACGATAGCCGATATCCGCGCGGGCGTGCAGTTTGTCGAAAAACACCCAGTAAAACCAACATGGAATCGCGATCCCGCTGACCCAAATATGGAGTCCGCTAGCCGCTGGATAAGACACCTTGAGGCGACATACGCGGAACAAACAGCCGCCTGGGAAGCTGCGCTGGCCCGGCACCAGAAGTTCAAGCCCGCCAGCACCTGCTTGTCGACCATGCTCGCTGAAATTCCGCAACAATTCATCGCAGACTCAGCGTTGACCACGATCAGCGAAAACGATCTCCGGACGCTCGCGAAGACCAAGGCCGACGAGTTTTGGAAAGAGACATGTGAAGACCGTCACATCAAAAATAGCCTTGAAGCTCTAACCGCCACGCGCCAGTCGGGCGCAGCACCGTTGGCTGCAACCGAGGAAGCCCGCCAGGCCGCGATGATCCAACTCGATGATCTACCCCCGGAACTTCGCAAGAGAGCTTGCGAACGCTGGTGGCGGCGGCACCTTCGCCGCCGCGCGGCCGACGCGAGGCAGTTCTGGACGGCGGCCACCAAAGCGGCGGGCGGCGACGAGGGGGCAGCATACACGGACGGGTACTCCCTGGCGTGCTGGCTGGCCCGCCAAGAACGCGCCCGCGCATTCGGTGAATCGCACGTCATTAGCGGTTCAGATGGAACCACAGTTTCCCTGGCCAAGGTGATGAAATCAGCGCGCCGATCGGCGCTAGCAAGGCTTTACACTATGTCGCTTGGCCAGGAGGACCTCGCACAAAGGCTCGACCTGGTGCCCATTTTTCTCACCCTCACGCTGCCCCCAGAGTGGCACCCAAATCCGTCGATCGGCGAATGCCGCTGGACACCCCAGCACGCACCGACACTCGCCGATGCGGAGATCCAGGCCCGCTGGTCGCGCGTTCGCGCGCTGCTCTGGGAGCGGAATAAGATCGCGCTTTTCGGCCTAAAAGTCATCGAGGCGCACCGCGACGGTTGCCCACACGCGCACGTCCTCCTGTATGTCCACCGCGAAGACATCGACCGCGTGGACGAGGTGATTCAATTCGTCTTCCCGGAACCAACCCCGGGGCGCCGCGTCGCATCGAAGCTTGTCGTCATCGACACGCGCAGGGCCAGGGCCAGCACCTACGTAATGAAGTACTTGATCAAGGCGATGAACATCGCCCCAAATGAAGCCAAAGCAGATGGCGAATTCTCCGCCGCGCTGACCGAATCGCAGCAGATCACACCACCTGCCGGTGAAGAAGATAATGACCAACTCGAACACTTCGATGCGCACCGGGCCTGGGCGTCCGAGCGTCACGTACGACGCTACAGCTTCCTCGGTTTACACGGCATCCAGCGGATATGGCAGCGTCTAGTGACATCTAACAAACTACCAACCGACGCGCCCCCAAACATCGCCGCCGCGTGGAACGCGATCCAAGAACGACGCTGGGCCGAAGCAATCGTGGCACTGGGCGCACTAAAGGACAGCTTGCTACCTGAGGACGAAGCCCGCATCCCGCGCCAACCGCGAGCGCGTCTAGTTTATGACGCGGTCGAAAACGAGTACGGAGAGATAACGAAGCGGGCCAGAGCGTTCACCGTCGCCGGGACCAATTGGACAATGCGGCTAACGAAACAGGATTGGCAGATCATGCCCGCGGATCAAGCAGATAAGAACACCTTTGGAGGACCTATTACAGTTGCTGAAAGTTGTCCAAGGGCCGGGGCCGATGCCCCGGCCCAGGCCGCCCAGCCCAGCGATCAGATTGCCATAACCGTTATCGAAAACACCGAGGCGCTGATCCGCGAACGCGAAAGTCAACAAGTTTGGCAAGAATGGTGCGAGAACGCAAAGATAAAAGTCCACCGATTGCGAACCAGGCCACCGCCCGAGGATTTTGTTGACGAAATACACCGCCAAAAAGCTGCCTAAGGTTCCAGGGATGCCAGATCACGCATATGTGATCCAATCGAAGGATTCTAAAAATACCCAAAGGATTCAAAAGCTTGACGTTAGAACAATCAATTTTGTACTGAACCCGATTGACCTAGAAGGAGGCGGACCGTGGGACGAGTTCTCGAGTATAGTAACAACAAAAAATGGGACGTCACCGACTTGCCGATCTCGCAAGAGATCCAAGACTACATTTCGGAATCAACGACGAGATTCGGGTTGACCGAAGCCCAAATCCGCGAAGACATCTTGCAAAAATTCGACTTCATCGACAACATCGTTATCAGAATGAATGGCGATGTTGTCTTAGAAATTTTTGATTGACGACGGCTGCCAACCCCACCCAATGCTAGACCCTCCCCCCGGGGGAGGGTCGTCGCCAGCCGCCGACCGGTGCAAAGATGCACCAGTCGGCAGAGGGGTTTTTTGTCGATCAAAATCCAAACAGACGTCGAAAAATCCCGCGATTCGGCGGGCTAGCCGCTCTCGCCCGGGCTGCGATCACGTCCTTCGCCAGCCCACCCGAGTAAACATGCCACATGGCCCTCATCGCCAGATCCGCGTCCGCCAGCCGAATCATTGCACCCTCGTCCCAAGACGCCGCGAGATTTTGATACAACCTGGCCCGGCGCTCGCTCAACGAAGACAGATATTCGCTCGGCCGCGCACGCCCCCCGGCCGCCAGGCTGTCGACGGCCGCCAAGGCGCCGGGCGTCAGGAATTTTTCTAATGCATGCCAGATTTCATGATGCAACGTGGACAAAACACCAGGATGAGAATGTTTAGAGATCGACACGAAAATCGTATCGCGTCCGAAATACGCCTGCCCCAAAATCCGAACTGCCAGACCGCCATCTGGCATCTGACGTGAGTCGGAATACTCGGTCAAATCTTCATTATCTTTCGTCTTCGTCCACAATTCAGGTCCTATGAAACACACCAACCACGGGGCGCAGCGGGCGACGATTTCTTGACAATCAGCCACCGCGGCCGGGGCGTGCTGGCGCAGCGGCCCGGCCTCAAACCACGTCTTCCCAGCCGCGAATTCTGGCAACCTAGTTTGAATCGTTCCACGTCCGATTTTGCCATTTTTGATGCAGGAAACAGCAATGTCGATCGGCCTAGTCGCGGTCGCGGCCCGGCGATCAGGAGCAAGAGCAAGCGAAGAACTCATGATCGATCCCGATCCCAACGCGCGCCGGGAGTCACGTCAGGCGGCGACTCAGGATCGCCGCTCGCTAAATCAGGCACAGGCCAAATTCCCAAAGGCAGATCGGACAGCGGCTGATCCAGGCCAAGCCCGGGGAACGATTCCATCACAGCCATCCCCTCTTTGTGAATCCGCAGCAAAGTAGCACGCCGGATCGAACCGCCCGCCACCGCGGCACTCAAGAGCCGCCGCCGCCACGCGCGCAATCCGCTCATCGTAGCCGCGTTGATCGCGGCCAAAGCCGATCTAGGAACCTCGAAAACCGCGCTTGGTGGGTGCGGGGAACCGATCAGTTTGCGATCTAAATAAGCAATGATTTGTTGCACGAGCCGCCGCCGCGGATTCGGATAAGGTAACTCCTTAAAGTCAGCATCGATTTGACGATTAAACGAGATCGATCGGGCAAGCGTTGAGCAACACTCGAACGTCATCCCAGTCGCCGAATCCGCAGCCAAGCTGATCAAAAAAACCAAAGCCAAAATCTCTGGGGAAGTAAGCATATCCCGCACCAGGTCGGCGGCCGAATCGGACTCGTTTTCCGATCGCGGTGCAAGCCGATCTTGAGACGCCTCCCGACGCGCCCGCCGCCGGGCGCGCTCACGCTCAATCGAGCGCCGAAAACTCGCAATCTCAGACGGCGATGGCTCTTCCCCAGTGATCGCGAAAATCAAAATAGCCAAAGCGCGATCGCTAGAGCCAGCGAACGGCAGATCCGAATCAATGTCAGACATCGCCCGCCGACTCCGCGATTACCTTGAAACCACCGCACTCAAGATTCATGCACACCAAAAACGTGAAAACGACACCACGTTTTCGAGATTCCGCGCGCCGAACCCGCATCGGGCTGGCGCAGATATCACAAATTTTACTGCACATTTTCCGCCCCCTGCGTCGCCCCGGCGGCGGGCCGCTCGACAGCCCACGCCGTACCATCCAAAATATCGAAATCTGTGTCGCGATTGATATAATTAGACATGTAAACCCGCAAAGCGGTCATTACTTTTTCGTTGTCCCGAGACCAAGACATTATCGTACGACCCAGCGTACACAAAAGTTGGGTTTCTCGACGCCGCGCCGAGGATTTTGACACACGATTTAACTTGGCGATCTTAGCCCGAGCACGCTTTTCAGCCTGTCGAGCAGCGTCAATGCGACGTGCAATCTCATCTTCAGTCAACACTTTTACACTGGCCATCTTATTAATTCCCCCGATCACGTTGACTATTGTCAGATCGGCCACACAATATTTCAAGAGTCTCTTGCAAGTAAGACAACAAAAATCTTATTTAGGCTAGCAAGACAGCAGCCCTGGGGGCTGCAATCTCGCCTATACATTCCCCTGCGGGGAATGTGGCTCGCCTTCGGCGACGAGATTAAATCATGGAGATGACTAAATGACGTTATTTCATGTTCAGTTTGGGATTTCAGCGCGTTCGCGAGGGCACGATGCACGCAAGATTTGTGCATACCAAATGTGCCAAAATCTGCGATTCGAAGACGGCAAAAAATTCAACTTTCGTCGCAAACGTCACGAACACGTGGCGACTGAAATAATGTTACCCGACGGCGCGCCTGACTGGGCGGCCGATCCAAAAATCCTATGGTCAAAAGCAGAAAATGCGGAGGCGCGAGGGGACGCGCAGACCGCGAGAACGGTCATGATTTCGATTCCGCGATCGATTCCAGAAAACCACAGGATGGAATTCACGAAGGCAATCGTCAAACCGTGGATCAAAGACGGAATGACTGCGCAAATCGACTTGCACAATACCAAAGATGTGGACGGACTGGAACAACCGCACGCGCACATCCTGTTGACACTTCGCCGATTCGATGGTGACAGCTTCGCAAAAACCAAAGAACGCCAGTGGAATCGCGATTTTAACGAAGACAAAAGCCGAGCAATGAGGCGAGCCATCGCGGATCGCATGAATCAATATTTAGCTGACCTTGGACTCGATGTGCGCGCGGATGCCCGGACGCACGCCGAGCAAGGAGTCCACGGCGCCCAACCGCCCGAGCAGAACGTGTCAAAATCAGAATGGGAGGCTTACAAAAAGAATCAAGACGACCCAGCCGCACGGCGCGTACGCAAAACGCTGGCCGACCGCGCCGGGCGGCAACGGGGGCTGGCAACGGCTCATACTAGCGCGACACCCCCAGCAACCCACCAAGACAAGAAGCCTTTGCACGGCCAGCCAGAGCCTTGGATGCTTTACCAGGGCGGCCCGGACGCGCTGCCGCCAAGGCTCATGGAGTCCGCGCGGCGCTCGTACCAGATCTGGGCACGAGACAACCCAAAGCCCGCCGCCGCATACGGATTCAGCGGCTATGTGTCGTACGCGCAGACAAAATTTGCGGCACGCACAGCAAGCGGAACCGTTTCGCCACGCGACCGACGGCAGGCCGAGGAACGCCGCGAAAAATTCCTAAGACAGCTTCTGTCCGATCACTATGACGTTCCCGATCAACTTCTCGAACACGTACGATGGATGAAACCGAATCCTAACGATGGTATGGTCACTTTGCATCTGCACAGCGGGGGGCGGATCATCGACAACGGAGATCACCTGGAATGGTCCAACCGCGACCACATTTCAGCCGCCGACGCCAATGTCATCGCCGCCGCCGTCGCGGCGCACGGGTGGCAGGGCGCGGCCCTGGGCGGATCCAAGCAGTTCCGCGATG
>Ga0326727_10020432_pt1 | contig 13150 bp, 9 predicted proteins | sample MB2enrmetagenome_FD_207643 | JGI IMG/M metagenome (GOLD analysis project Ga0326727, IMG submission 207643) | Lab enriched peat soil microbial communities from McLean, Ithaca, NY, United States - MB29MY | ecosystem: Environmental > Terrestrial > Soil > Wetlands > Peat | place: USA: New York...
GCTCGGCATCGCCTCCGGTGCGCTTCCCCAACGTATATGGCATCGATATGCCGGCGCGATCGGAGTTGATTGCCAGCGGACGAAGCGTGCAGGAGCTCGCCAAGGATATTGGAGCCGACGAGCTGATCTTCCAGGATCTGGATGATTTGAAACAGGCAATTATCGAGGCCGCGCCCGGGCTCACGCACTTCGACACGGCGATCTTCGATGGGAAGTACGTAACCGGAGACATCACTGAAGAGTATCTCAACACCCTGGAACAAAAACGAAACGACGCTGCCAAACACACTGAAAATGTCGCGAGTTACATCACAAGAAATCTCTCCGCGCACATCTGATGGTGCGGCGGTGCGGATACTGCCCGGGCCATCGGCGCTGACGGCATTCGAGGCCGCGCGGATGGCCGCCCGGCTGCGCGCCATCGATGCTGGCGTGGAGGCGGTCGCGGCGTCGTATCTCTACTTGCTGCTGTTGCACAAAGACTCTAAGCGCGGGATCGATCACCAGCGGCTGGCCGAGTTGCTGGGCACGGGCGCGGAAATCGCTGCGGGCCAGTGTGTGTGGATTGCGCCGCGCGTGGGTACGCAGTCGCCGTGGTCGAGCAAGGCCACCGACATCCTGCATAATACGGGCTTTCACGCAATCGAGCGGATTGAGCGTGCGCGCGTGGTGCGCATCATCTCTTCCCGCGCAATTGATCTCCGGCCGCTCGCCGGGGCGTTGCACGACCGCATGACCGAGAGCGTGTTTTTCTCAAGCTCAGACGAGTTGCAGGCGCTGTTTGCGCCTCGGGAGCAGAAGGCGCTCGGCCATATCGACGTGCTGGGCCGGGGTGCGGCGGCGATTGCCGCGGCCGATCGCGAGCTGGGACTCTCGCTTGCCTCCGATGAGATCGAGTACCTGGTCTCGGAGTTTACGCGGCTCAAGCGCAATCCCACCGACGTCGAGTTGTACATGTTCGCGCAGGCCAACAGCGAACACTGCCGCCACAAGATCTTCAATGCCAGCTGGACCATCGACGGGGTGAAGCAGCCGCGCTCGCTCTTCCAGATGATTCGCAATACCAATGAGGTGTCGGGCGAAGATGTGCTCTCGGCCTATCGCGACAATGCGGCAGTGATGTGCGGCGGGCGCGGCGGGAGGTTTTTTCCTGAGCCGGCTGACGCGGCGTACGCATATCACGAAGAAGAGATTCACATTCTGCTGAAGGTAGAGACGCATAACCACCCGACGGCGATCTCGCCATGGCCGGGAGCGGCGACGGGATCGGGCGGCGAGATTCGCGATGAAGGGGCCACCGGGCGCGGCGCGAAGCCCAAGGCCGGCCTGTGCGGTTTTACGGTTTCGAATCTGCATCTGCCGCAGGCGCTGCAGCCGTGGGAGCAAGCGTATGGGCGGCCCGCGCATATTGCTTCGCCGCTTGACATCATGATCGAAGGTCCGCTGGGCGCGGCCGGGTACAACAATGAGTACGGCAGGCCGGCGCTCGCTGGATACTTCCGCACCTATGAGCAGGCGTGCGTAAACTCTGAAGGGCAAGGCACGGTCTTCGGCTATCACAAGCCGATCATGCTGGCGGGCGGCCTGGGAAATATTCGCGCCGGGCATGTCGAAAAGGGCGCCATCAAGGCCGGCTATGCGCTGGTTGCATTGGGCGGGCCGGCAATGCTGATTGGCCTTGGCGGCGGCGCGGCCTCCAGCAGCGCGGGCAGCGGAAATACGGATCTGGATTTTGCTTCCGTGCAGCGCGATAACGCGGAGATGGAGCGCCGCGCTCAAGAGGTCATCGACCGCTGCTGGCAGCGTGGCAAGGCGAACCCGATCGCTTTTATTCACGACGTGGGCGCGGGTGGGTTGTCGAATGCGTTTCCCGAGCTGGTCAAGGACGGCGGCTGCGGCGGCAGCTTCGACTTGAATGCGATTCCGCGCGGCGAGGCCGGGATGAGTCCGCTGGAGGCATGGTGCAACGAGGCGCAGGAGCGCTATGTGTTGGCCATTGCGCCGGAAAATCTGCCGCTCTTTGAGGCCATCTGCAAGCGTGAGCGCTGTCCCTTCGCCGTGATTGGGAGGGCCGTGCAGGAGCCCCATCTCACCCTCAGCGATCATGCGAACAAGGCCATCGATCTGCCCCTGCACGTGCTCTTTGGAAAGCCGCCCAAGATGGAGCGCGAGTTCACGCGGACAAAGATTGCCGCCGCGCCGCTCGATCTTGCCGGCGTCTCCATTGCGGATGCGGTCGAGCGGCTGCTGCGCCTGCCCACGATTGCATCGAAGTCCTTCCTGATTACGATTGGCGACCGCAGCATTACCGGCGTAGTGGTACAGGATCAGATGGTGGGGCCGTGGCAGGTTCCGGTGGCCGACTGCGCGGTTACGCTGGGCGCATACGATTCTTTGTGGGGCGAGGCGATGGCCATCGGCGAGAGAACGCCGCTGGCAATCATCGATGCGGCTCGCTCGGCGCGCATGGCCGTCTGTGAGGTAATCACCAATCTTGCTGGCGCGGCCATCGGTTATGAGCAGATCGGCAAGCTCGGCGACATCAAGCTCTCGGCGAACTGGATGGCGGCAGCCGGCGAGGGGCAGGAGGATCAGAAGCTCTTCGACGCCGTTCATGCGGTGGGAATGGAGTTTTGTCCGGCGCTGGGAATGACGATTCCCGTGGGCAAAGACTCGATGTCCATGAAGACGAAGTGGAAGGAAGAAGGTGGCGCGGCAAAAACTGTGCTCTCGCCGCTCTCTCTCGTCGTCTCGGGCTTTGCGCCGGTCAGCGATGTGCGCCGCACGCTGACGACGCAGTTGTGCGCGGACGATGCGTCGCTGATTCTGATTGATCTCGGCCAGGGAAAAAATCGTCTGGGCGGGTCGTGTCTGGCGCAGGTCTACGGGCAGGTTGGGGACGAGGCTCCGGACGCTCCCTCGGCCGTGGTGATGAAGGCCTTCTTCGCCGCGATGCAGCAACTCAACCGCGAGGGCAAGCTGCTCGCCTATCACGATCGCAGCGATGGCGGGCTCTTCGTGACGCTGGTGGAGATGGCCTTTGCCGGGCGAATGGGGCTGGAGATTGATTTGCCGGTTGCCGACCTGGCAGAGTTGTTCAGCGAAGAGCTGGGCGCGGTGGTGCAGGTCGCGGCGCAGGATCTCGCCGAGGTGCTTGCGCGGCTCAGCGCCGCCGGCCTCGCGGCGCGTGTGGTTGGGCGTGGCGTGCCGGGCAACGAAATCGTGATGCGCGGCGGCGGCCAGGTCGCCTATCGCAACACGCGCACCGCGCTGCACAAAATGTGGGCGGAGACCAGCTTTCACATCCAGTCGCTGCGCGACAACCCGGAGTGCGCGCGGCAGGAATTCGCGTTGCTAGAAGACGCCCAGCACCCCGGACTTTCCGTGAGCGTGCCATTCGATCTGGCGGAACGGGTGAGCGCGCCGTTTGTGCACACTGCGCGGCCGCGGATAGCCATTCTGCGCGAGCAGGGCGTCAATGGACACGTGGAGATGGCCGCCGCCTTTGATCGCGCGGGCTTCGCTGCCGTCGATGTGCACATGAGCGATCTGCTCACCGGGCGCGTGAGCCTTGTTGAGTTCAAAGGGCTGGCTGCATGCGGCGGCTTTTCCTATGGCGACGTGCTCGGCGGAGGCAGCGGCTGGGCAAAAACCATCCTCTTCAACGACCGTCTGAAGGAGATGTTCACGAACTTCTTCGCGCGCGCGGACAGCTTCGCTCTGGGCGTCTGCAATGGCTGCCAGATGATGGCGCAGCTCCGCGAGATCATTCCCGGAGCGGCGGGTTGGCCGCGCTTCGGGCGCAATCTGTCTGCGCGGTTTGAGGCGCGGATCTGCATGGTGGAGATTCAGGAGTCTCCGTCGATCTTCTTCGCGGGCATGGCCGGCGCGCGCGTTCCCATCGTAACCGCGCATGGCGAGGGCCACGTGAGCAGCATCGCGACGGACTCTCGGGTCGCGCTGCGTTACATTGATACGTATGGCCGGGTCACCGAGCATTACCCGTTGAACCCCAGTGGGTCCACACAAGGTATTGCGGGATTGAGCAGCGCCGATGGGCGCGCGCTGATTGTGATGCCGCATCCGGAGCGCGTTTTTCTGGGTGTGCAGCACACCTGGATTCGGGACAAGATGCACGCGCCAAAGAATAGCCCGTGGCAGCGGATGTTTGACAACGCGCGCAAGTGGGTTGGCGAGGAGAGAGCGTGAGTTCAAAGGTGGATTACAAGTCCGCGGGAGTGGACATCGAGGCCGGCAACGAAGCGGTGCGGCGCATCCGGTCGCACGTGGCCTTAACCCACAAGCAGCACGGCTCGGCGGTGCTTACTGGGCTGGGCTCCTTTGGTTCGCTCTTCGCCCTCGGCGATGCGCTGAAGGGCCTGAAGGACCCGGTGATGGTGCAGAGCACCGATGGCGTCGGCACCAAGAGCAAGGTGACGGTGATGGCCGGCCGTTATGAAGAGCTGGGCCGCGATCTGGTCGCCGCCGTCGCGGGAGACATCGTGGTGATGGGGGCGAAGCCGCTTACGTTTCTGGATTACCTTGGCTTTCACAAAACCGAGCCGGAGATTGTCGAGGCGCTGGTGCGCGGGATGAGCGCCGCGTGCATTGAAGCCGGCATTGCCCTGGTGGGCGGAGAGACAGCGGAGATGCCCGCGGTGTATGCGGAGGGCGACCTGGATGTGGTTGGCTTTGTGACAGGGGTGGTGGATCGCGAGCGTTTGCTGACGGGCGCCAATATTGTCGCGGGCGATGCGCTGTATGCCATCAACTCCAGCGGCCTGCATACCAATGGATTCTCGTTGGCGCGCAAGCTGATCTTCGAGATCGGAGGCTATGCCATTGATGCGCGGCCTGCGGAGCTTGCGGGAAAATCGATCGCCGATGCGCTGCTCGCGCCCCATACAAACTATGTCGCGCCGGTGAAGAGCATTCTCGGTGCCGGAATTCCAGTGAAGGGCATGGCGCATATTACCGGCGGCGGGCTGGTGGAGAACGTCCCGCGCATTTTGCCGGAAGGCTTGGGCGTCGTGATCGATCGCGCGACGTGGAAGCCGCAGCCCATCTTTGCGCTGATGCAGTGGCTGGGAGATATCGACGATCTCGAGATGCATCGCACCTTCAACATGGGTGTGGGATTGGTGCTGATTGGGCCGCAGGGGTTGCAGGGTAAGTTGGCAACTGCCATCGCTGGCTTTCCCGCGCTGCGAGTCTGGGAGCTGGGGCGCGTGGTTGCGAATGCATCCGGTGTGCGTTTTGGGGAGGTGAATTGAGATGGATCGACAGGTGCTGCTCGATGCGATTCCAAACTGCCTGACGGCGACCGATCTGCCGCTGAAGGCAAAGTACGCGGGCAAGGTGCGCGACACCTATGAGTCGGACGATGGCCGTCTGCTGCTGGTGACCACCGACCGGCAGAGCGGCTTTGACCGCTTGCTCGGTGCGATTCCCTTCAAAGGCCAGGTGCTGAATCGCACGTCTCTCTATTGGTTTGAGCAGACGCGCGGCATCGTCGGCAATCACGTGATTGCCAGTCCTCATGCCAATGCGCTCATCGCGCGCAAATGCGCGGTGCTGCCCATCGAGTTTGTGGTGCGCGGCTATATGACCGGCTCGACCGATACGTCCATCTGGACTCAGTACCAGAAGGGTGTGCGGAATTATTGCGGCCACGCGCTGCCCGAGGGCATGAAGAAGAACGAGCAGCTAGCGAAGAACATCATCACGCCAACAACCAAGGAGACGACTCACGACCGGCCGGTTACGCCGGATGAAATTATTTCTGAAGGCTCGTTGACGGCAAAGCAGTGGGAGTTTACTTCGGCCAAGACGCTTGAGTTGTTTGCATTCGGCCAGAAGATTGCCGCTGCGCGCGGACTGATCCTGGTGGATACAAAGTATGAGTTTGGCGTTGCGAGCGATGGCGAAATTCTGTTGATCGACGAGATTCACACGCCGGATTCAAGCCGCTACTGGCTTGCCGATAGCTATGCGGAGCGGCTGGCAACAGGGAAGGAACCTAACATGATCGACAAAGAGTTCTTCCGTCTGTGGTTCCGCGAGTGCTGTGATCCGTACAAGGACGCCGTGCTGCCGACGCCTCCGGATGATCTGATCGCAGAGCTTGCAGCCAGATACATTCAGTTGTTTGAAAAGATCACGGGCACGGCTTTTATACCCGACCTGCGGCCGCTGGAAACAACCGTGCTGGCGAGTCTGTCGAAATGAGCGAGACCATTCTCATTGTTGGTTCGGGAGCGCGCGAGCATGCGATTGCGGCTGCGTTGGCGCTCTCATCGCCGCGGCCGAAGTTGGCGTGCTTCAGCGGCGCCCGCAATCCTGGCATCGCGAGCTTGTGCTCCGCCTATGGCATTGGGAGCATTACAAACCCGGCAGATGTTGCCGCGTTCGCTCGCGAGCATCATGCAACCATGGCCATAATCGGTCCGGAGGCTCCGCTGGCGGCGGGGGTTGCGGACGCGCTCTGGGCAATGAAGATTCCAGTCGTCGGCCCCACGCAGAGCTTGGCTCGCATCGAATCCAGCAAGGGTTTTGCGCGTGAGTTGCTGGCCAAGTACAAAATTCCTGGCAATCCGTTCTTTCAGCGTTTCACGTCGCTCGATGGGCTCGATGAGGTGTTTGCGCGCTATCCGAACCGGCATGTCATCAAAGATGATGGCCTGGCCGGCGGAAAGGGCGTAAAGGTCTGCGGCGATCATCTGCTCTCGCTCCAGGACAGCCTCACATACAGCCGGGAACTTGTTGCTCACGGGCATTCGTTTGTCGTCGAAGAAAAGGTCGAGGGTGAAGAATTTTCTCTGATGAGCTTCTGCGATGGCAAGACTTTGCGCCACATGCCCGCGGTCCAGGACCACAAGCGCGCATACGATGGCGACAAGGGCCCGAACACGGGCGGCATGGGAACCTACACCGACGCGGACCACAAGCTGCCGTTTCTGCAGGATGCTGACATCGCTGCGGCACAGCAAATCAATCAGAGCGTCTCCGTTGCGCTGGCTGCAGAGTGCGGCGCACCGTACCAGGGAATTCTCTATGGCGGCTTCATGGCCACCTGCGATGGCGTCAAGCTGATCGAATACAACGCCCGCTTTGGCGACCCTGAATCGCTCAATCTTCTGCCGCTGCTGGAGACGGATTTCGTGGGGATCTGCCGCGCCATCGTGAACACAACGCTGGCTGACTGCGTGGTGAGTTTCGCGCCCAAAGCCAGCGTCTGCAAATACGTTGTGCCGGAGGGCTATCCAGACAATCCGCGCAAGGGCGATGTCGTACTGTTGCCGGCGGATTTGCCCGAAGGAGTCACAACCTATCTGAGTGCTGTCGATGTGAAGGATGGAAAGTTAATTGCAACCGGCTCGCGCACTCTCGCGGTTGTTGGCGCCGCTGCTACGATTGCCGATGCGGAAACTGTCTGCGAGCGAGCTGTCCGCCAGATTCCGGGCCCGTTCTTCCATCGCGCGGATATTGGAACCGTGCCATCCATTGCCCGGCGCGTGGATCACATGAAAGCGGTGCGGTCAGTATGAGTCTGAAGGTCGGGGTTCTTGGCTCAACCCGCGGGACGGCGCTGCAAGGAGTTCTCGATGCCATCGCGTCAGGCACACTCAATGTCGAGATCGTGCTGGTGGTTTCTGATCAACAGACCGCGCCGATCCTTGAGCGGGCAGCTAGGCATGGAGTTCGCGCGTTGTTTCTCGATCCGGCAGGATTGAAGCGCGAAGCCTATGACCAGCAAGTGAGCGAGGCGTTGCGTGAGTCAGAAGCGGAGTTGGTGCTGCTGATCGGCTATATGCGCATCCTCTCCGATCACTTTGTTGAAGCGTGGCGGGGAAGGCTGTTAAATGTTCATCCCTCGTTGCTGCCTGCCTTTGGCGGTCTGATGAATCTGAAGGTGCATGAGGCGGTGTTGGCAGCGGGCGTCAGCGAGACCGGCTGCACCATTCACCAGGTCACCGAAGATGTCGATGGTGGCCCGATAGTTTTGCAGATGCATTGCCCCGTGCTGCCGGGTGATACTGCGGAGATTCTCAAGAGCCGCATACAGGCGCTGGAGCAGGCCGCGTTCGTAGAAGTATTACATAAGTGGAGGAGATGATGGCGGAAGCGACGAAAAGAATCGACGTTGGAATCATTATGGGATCGAAATCCGATTGGCCTGCGATGGAAGCGGCGGCCAAGGTGCTCGACGAGTTAGGAATCGCGTATGAAGCCGAGGTGATCTCCGCGCATCGCACTCCAGACAAGGCGATGCAGTATGCCGAAAGCGCAAAGACGCGCGGGTTGCGCGTAATCATTGCGGGTGCGGGCGGCGCGGCGCATCTGGCGGGATTTGTGGCGGCCAAGACGACTCTGCCGGTGCTGGGCGTCCCCATGAAGAGCAGCGCGCTGAATGGTCTTGATTCGCTGCTGTCCATCGTGCAGATGCCCGCCGGTATTCCCGTTGCGACCTTTGCCATCGGCGAAGCGGGCGCGAAGAATGCCGGCCTTTTTGCTGCGGCGATTCTGGCGCTGGAGGAAAAGGCGATCGCGCAAAAGTTGGAGAACTTTCGCTCCGCGCAGACAGAGAAGGTCTTGAAGGGCTCCGACCCGCGCTCATAGCTGCATAACGGCCTGTATCAGGTTCTCTCGGTTTACTTATACAAGCCAGTGCGAGCGAAGATCGAGCGACTGGACCAGGAATCCATGAACTACATGGCGCGCAAGCGCCGTATGCCTTGACGGCCAGTCACCGCACCGCACGAGCTCTCGGTTTTCTTATAAAAGCGAGTGCGAGCGAAGAGCGAGCGGTTGGCCGCACCGCAGGTGCCATTACCTCTCGACCACGGTCTTGGAGAGATTCCGTGGCCGGTCTACGTCCACGCCGCGCTCGATGGCCATGAAGTAGGCGAACAGTTGCAGCGGCACGACCTCGGCGATGGGTAGCAGGTACTCGGTGGCCGGCTGCACCTGCACGCAATCACTGACCAGCTCCGCCACCTCGCGGTCGCCGGCGTTGGCCAGGGCAATCACTTTGGCGCCCTGCGTCTTCATCTCCGCGAGTAGCTGCAGCGTCTTCTCATAGCGCATCACCGACGCTTCCAGTGCGTGGTCCACGGTGACCAGCACCACCAGCGGCACGCGGTCACTGACCAGGGCATTCGGCCCGTGCTTCAACTCACCCGCCGGGTAGCCTTCGGCATGAACATACGAGGCCTCCTTCAGCTTCAAGGCTCCCTCGCGCGCGATGGCGTAGTGAATGCCGCGCCCCAGAAAGAGAAACGTGCTCGCGGAGCTGTACCTGTGAGCCAGTGCGGCCATCTGCTCGCGCCAGCCGTCGAGCTGCTCTTCAATGCTTCCCGGCAGCGCCTGCAACCGGGCAATGTTGGCCGCCAACTCCGGCGCATCCATCCGCCCCAGCCGCCGCGCCTCATAGAGAGCCAGCAGAAACAGCACAGCCAACTGGCAGGTGAAGCTCTTGGTGGCCGGTATCGCCTTTTCCACGCCCGCCGCCAACGGCATGGAGACGCCCGCCTCCTGCGCCATGGTGGACAAGTCCGCGTTGGTGATGGCCAGGGTCTCTTCGCCGCGCTGGCTAACCTCGCGCAGCGCCGCCAGCGTGTCCGAGGTCTCGCCCGATTGGGAGATGACGATCACCGCCGGCCGGCGCAGGTCATACCTGCCCCTGCAACTGTACTCGCTGGCGTACTCCACATCCACCGCCAGCCCGCACAAATCCTCCAGCAGAATCTCGCCGGCCAGGCCCGAGTGGCGGCTGGAGCCGGAGGCGGCAATCAGCACCTCGCCCGCCGGATTTGCCCACCCCGCCAGCCTCTCCGCCACCTCCTGGCGCAGGCCGTTGCCCTCCAGATACAAGGCCAGAGTGCGGCGCAGGGCGTCCGGCTGTTCATAGATTTCGCGCAACATTTCGTGGGCAAAACTCTTCGCATCGCTCATTCTGTCACAGAACCTTCTCGGAGCCGATTAAGCCCCAAAAATCGATCATATACGATGATGTTAGTCAAATCCTTGAGTGAATTCCCGAAAATATTCACAAATCGCTCAAAAAAACCACTTTCGGACTTTATTTTTGTCTCTCCAAAAGGGTAAAATCGGTGCGATATGACCGACACCCTCAATCGCCGCTGTGAACTCATCATCAAATTCCTCCTCCGCACCGGTTCAGCCACCGTCGAAGAGATCCTCGAAGTCGCCGGCTCCTCGGCCCCCAGCATCCGCCGCGACCTGGCCAAGCTGGAAAGCCGCGGCCTCATTCGCCGCACCCACGGCGGCGCCACGCTGGTTGAGCCGCTGCTTTACGAGCCTTTCCGCTACGACAGCTCCTTCCTCGCCCGCGAGCAGCGCTTTGCCGAGGAAAAACGCCGCATTGGCCTCGCCGCCGCCGAGCTCATCCAGGCCAACGAGACCGTCGGCCTCACCGCCGGCACCACCACCACCCATATCGGACGCAGCCTCCGCCATCGCGACAAGATTCAGGTCGTCACCAACGCCATCAACATCGGCATGGAACTCTGCAACCAGCCCGGCATCCGCACCTATCTCACCGGAGGCGTGGTTCCCTGGGCATGGTCCTTCTCGCTCACCGGCAACGCCGCCCTCACCTTTCTCGACAACGTCTACATGGACAAGGTCTTTCTCAGCGTCACCGGCATCGACGCCGAGCGCGGCGCCACCACCCTGGAGTCCGACGAGGCCCTCGTCTACCGCAAGATGCTCAAGCAGGCCAAGCAGATCATCATCGTCGCCGATGCCAGCAAGCTGGGAAAGGTCAGCCCCGCCTTCATCTGCCAGCTCAGCGAGATGAACATCCTCATCACCGATACCGGCGCGTCACCCGAAGCCCTGGTCCCCTTCGAGCGCCAGGGAATCCGCATCATCCGTGCATAAGCCACAATCCACATTTGTCATCCTGAGCGTAGTCGAAGGACCTGCTTTTGCATTTCGTTTTTACGCTTGTCATCCTGAGCGTAGTCGAAGGACCCGCTTTTGCGTTTCGTTTTTACGCTTGTCATCCTGAGCGTAGTCGAAGGACCTGCTTTTGCTCTTGTGTCCCTTTTCTAATCACAAATGAATGGGTGCCCCAGGTCCGAGGTCCCCACGGATAGGTCTTCATCCGTGGGGTGGAGGTCCCTCGCATTTGGGGACCTGGGATAGAGGCCGCGCTCCGTATTAGGGCACGGCTGGTAGGCCGGGGATTTATCCTCGGCATTATTCCATCCACCCGTTTTGAAAAATCAACCCACGCGGTGAAGCCGCGTTAAAAAGGTACGACCGTCACCCTGTCATTTCGGTGTTACTTTCCATCCCCTTTGACCGAAGTGTTAAGAAAATAGATCGTGAAGTAGCTGGTAACGTCGGGTTGATTCAGCTTCCCTGTCAGTCGGGCAGAGTTGGTGTGCTCGTTGAATTGCACCTTGTCGCATTCATTTCGGTTTAACAGTTCAATCAAAAGGCGCAAGCCTTTGCGTGAATCTACGCGTAGGTCACGCGTTCCTTTTGCATCCATGGAAGAAATGACTTCTTTCGCTTTGAGGTCTCTCGTATCAGCGATGGATGAAACCGAATGATGCGAGAAATCCATGCTCAAGAGAACGAGCACCTTCTCATCTTTCAACACCAGAGAAAGCACGTCACGTAGTTCTCTCATACGAGAATCCTGAGTATTCACATCAATCAGGATAGGTACAACCCTGCTATGAGGAAAATAATACTTCAGAAAGGGAATGAGTATGCTTACGGAATGCTCGCCAGAAAAGGCTTCAGGATCTTCGGGCAACCGAATAGCTCTACTAATTTTATGGACTAATTGCGTGTCCGTCGGAAGAATGCCGAAAGGCGTTTTCCACGGCAGTGAGGAAACGCTGATGTCGGCCAGACCTTGATGAAAGTGATTGGGCCCAAGCAGAATAACTGTCTCGGGTGAAGATTGGGTTCTCAATCCCTCAAAAAAGCGAACCATCAAGCCGCTCGCGAGGAAGTGATGAGTCACAATCCCTCCGCGAATGGTATAACCTGCAGGCACTGTTGGGAAGGGTTGTCCCGCACACTTATGGATGGCATCGATGTAAGGTTGTGGATTATCGCTCCAGTTAGAGTAATGTAATTCTCGCGCCCATCCAAATGGAGAGGCCAGCAGCAAGCCAAATACAAAGATTAATAGGAGCCGGCGCATCAGTTTGTGATACCTGGGTTCTTCATAAACTGTGCATACCAGCCTGGAGGTACTATGTTGTTCTGCTTTCTGCCTGATGAGTCCGTTGTGTAAATGATCTTCTTCCATTCAGAATCAGCCCAACGTTTCTGCGACGGAAATTCATACCACGAATAGACATACCCGACAGTTAGACGCGCCCCTCCATAGGCGTCCTTCGCCACAACGATGATCCGCTGGGGCGTACCTGTCGCGACTTCCAGGACCCTGCCCTGAACAGAATCCGTGGCAACATCGGCAATCAATGCCATCTGCAACTCGGAACGATCTTTTATCTCGAGAACGCCTCGAGGCATAAGCAACGGCCAATCAAACGCTGCTTCAAGGTTCTCAATCCATTTATAATCATCCGCTGTAATCAACTCTCCTGAGACTTCCTTTTGTGCAATGGTTTCCGCCCGGCGAGCCAACGTGCGAAACGTGGTAAATTTATCAAGATATTCGTCCGTGATGAAACCTGAATCTTTCAGTCGCCCCAACATCTGGTCGATGGACTGTCCCAACCGCTGGAAGAAGATCGGATTCGGCTCAACATAACCTTTGGGGGCTGGCGGGTTGTACGGTGGAATTTCAAATTCGTCGCCTTCACCCATCTCCGCGTTCGATTGGTCCGCATAAAGAATGGTATCGTGCTTTAATTCCGTCCAACTGGCCGCGCCAGCGTTCAGATTCTTGTATTGCCACGGTTGCCCTAGCGTAAACAGTTGTTTGCTGGTGGTTGGTAAAAACAATGAATTCAAGGTGTCTAGCCATTCGTCATAAAAGGTCATATTGCCGGTGAGGTGTTGTTGCGCGATGCCCGCAAGTTTGCTGGCCTGAGAATCGTAGTTGTCCCATTTATTCCGCTGTTGGGATTGCTGCTGTTCTTCGGTAGCGGCCTTTGACCCCAATAGCATCATTACGTCCAGGGTGGAGGGAAGG
>Ga0326727_10020433_pt1 | contig 13150 bp, 8 predicted proteins | sample MB2enrmetagenome_FD_207643 | JGI IMG/M metagenome (GOLD analysis project Ga0326727, IMG submission 207643) | Lab enriched peat soil microbial communities from McLean, Ithaca, NY, United States - MB29MY | ecosystem: Environmental > Terrestrial > Soil > Wetlands > Peat | place: USA: New York...
ACACGCTGTCCCCCGAGGTCATGTCGCCGATGGCGTCGCTGAGCGTGCCGCCGCTGATCGTGCCGGCGCTGGCCGTCCAGCTCAGGTCGGCCGCGTCGGGCAGCGGGTCGCTCAAGACCACGCCGTAGGCCGTGCCCGCCCCGACGTTGCTCACCGTGATCGTGAAGCCCACCGGGTCGGTCGAGTTGACCGTGGCCGCGTCCGCGGTCTTGACCACCGTCAGCTCCGGGGCCAAGACGCTTTCCGTGGCGCTGCCGCTGGCCGGCGCGGCGTTGGTCGGCGTGGCCGTGGCCGTGTTGTTCAGCGTGGCGCTGTAGCCCGCGGGCGTGCTCGCGCCCACGTGCAGCGACACGCTGTCCCCCGAGGTCATGTCGCCGATGGCGTCGCTGAGCGTGCCGCCGCTGATCGTGCCGGCGCTGGCCGTCCAGCTCAGGTCGGCCGCGTCGGGCAGCGGGTCGCTCAAGACCACGCCGTAAGCCGTGCCCGCCCCGACGTTGCTCACCGTGATCGTGAAGCCCACCGGGTCGGTCGAGTTGACCGTGGCCGCGTCCGCGGTCTTGACCACCGTCAGCTCCGGGGCGTTGATCGTGATGTGGGCGGTGGACGACTGGTTCTGCTCGGTCGCCGTCTCGTTGCTGGCCGTGACCGTGGCGGTATTCGCGAGCGTCCCGGTGAAGGTGATCGGGTTGGCGTCCTGGGCCGTGCTGGTGCCGGTGATGGTCACCGTGTCGTTGGCCCCCGCCGCCAGCGTACTGGGATTGAACGCCAGGCTCTGGCCGCCCGGCCCGCCGCCGCTGATGCCGAACGCCCCCGGCGTGCTTTGCGAGGCGATCGACCAGGTGATGTCGTCGCCCAGGCCTGCCGGCAGCGGGTCGCCGAAGTTGACGCCGAAGGCCGTGCCCGCGCCCTCGTTGTAGACCGCAACGGTGAAGCTGACCTGATCCCCGGCATTGACCACGGGCGTGGTCGTCGTCTTCAGCACGTCCACGTCCGCCGGCTGGACCTCGCCAAAGTTGTAGTCGACCCCGCTCGACCCGGCGGTGGCCACCACGCTGGTGATCGTGTCGCTGTTGCTGGCCGTCCCGCCCAGCGACCCTACGTTGGCCTGCCCCTCCAGGTAGGGCAACGACCCCGTTTCGCTGATCGTGTAGCCGCCGGCATTGCTGGGCATCAGTCCCGAGAAGCTGTACGACCCGTCGGCGCCGCTGGTCGTCGTCAGATTCACCGCGTTGCCGAAAGCGTCCGTCCCGGTCAACGTGACCGTGGTGGAAACGCCCGTATCGCCCGCGTCCTTGACGCCGTCGTCGTTGTTGTCCAGGTACACGTAACCCGACAGTGAAGCCGGTTGGATCTCGCCGAAATCGTAGTTGACCCCGCTCGACCCGGCGGTGGCCACCACGCTGGTGATCGTGTCGCTGTTGCTGGCCGTCCCGCCCAGCGAGCCTACGTTGGCCCGCCCCTCCAGGTAGGGCAGCGATCCCGACTCGCTGATCGTGTAAGTTCCCGGGCCGAGATCGGGGAAACTGTAATACCCCGAGGTAGCGTTACTGTTTACTGTGACGGGCACGATCGGATTACCGTTCCAATCCGTCCCACTCAGAGTAACGGTAGTGGAGACCCCTGTGTCGCCGGCGTCCTTGACCCCGTTGGCGTTGTTGTCCAGGTATACGTAGCCCGACAGGCTGGCCGGGGCCATTGCGCCGATGGTCCCCTTGGCGGGCGAGCCGGAGAAGCTGCTGGAGAAGTTCCCCGGGAAGTTAGGAAACTGGACGGTGAAGACGCCAATGTCCATGCCAGTGTAGAGGGATTCCAGTTGCCCTCCCGTCGGTTCAAAACGGTAATCGAACTCAGGGGGCGAGGCCACGTAGCTGAACTGGAGGAGTTGGCCCGTCAGCAGCGGGTTGCTGGGAGTGCCGGTAACGGTATGGCTACCGTCCCAGTCGCTGACGGTGCCGATCACCAGGAGGTCTTGGCTCGGGTTCGGTCCGCTGGCAAAGGCCACGCTGCTGCCGTTCTGTTGCACCGTTATATTAATTTGAACGGCTGGCACGTCGCCGCTCGGGTTGGACACGCGCCGGACCGGCGAGGAACTATTCAACTGGAAGCCGAGAAGGTAACAATTGACCGACAAGGCATTCGAAGCGTGGGTATAACTCAGACTTCCCCCGTTATCGTAAGTGAACGCCGGGAAAGTCGGCGAGAAAGAGAGCAGTGTGCGGGCTTCCAAGGGCTCATGCATCAAACGGCGGCAGTTCTTGCTGCGGCGCGTGGCCGTCGATTTACGGGCGCGGAACTTCATCCCACGTCTCGGCATTGACATTGTTGCTCTCCCTCTTGATTGAAATGCCTGCTCAACGACTTCAACCACAAAAAACAGCGGCCCTTTCACGCTAGGGCAAAAGGGCCGGAAAAGCGGATTAAGCCTGCCGTTTCATGGCTTAGCGCGGCGCCGCTTTCTTTCTCCGCCACAGGAACAGTCCGCACAGGGCCCCGCACGGTCCCAGCAGCCCGAGAGCCTGCCGGGTGGTGGGCTCGGGCACGGGCACGGCGAAAGTGTCGGAAATGCCCTGGCCGTCGTTCTGAAAGTCGGCAGAAAAACCGCCGGCGACTTGGTCGGGAGTGAGGATCACACCCACGTCGCTGCCCACGCCGAACGTGCCCGTTCCGTCAGCCGTCACCTTAAAGAGAAAGTCAAATTCCGTAAAGTCTCCTTCGTCGTCCGTCGAATATCCAAATCCCGCAAGTGTGCCCTTCAAAAGCGTCCCGAGAGTGTCCGGGGTGCTGCCGAAAATACTCAGCGCGGGAATGTCGCCCGCGATCGTCAGACAGCCCCACGCCGGCGTGCCCGCGCCGTTTGTCCCCATGGCAATCGCGAACGACCCGTACGTCGCCGAGAAATCGGGGTCTCCGCCCGAGTAGCCGGTGATGTAAGGCCGGTCAGGATCACCAGGGCTCGCGCCGGCGCCATACAAGTTTAAACTGTTCGCCAACCCGACCGCACTGAAGAATCCTCGGTCGTGGGCACTGCAATAATCATACGTGACGTTGATTGCAAGCGAGTCAATGTCCGGGATTCCGGTCTTCTCGTTGAAATTCAACCCCACCCAGTCGGCCCTCGCACAAGTCGCGCTGGCGAGCACCAACACGAGCAATGCAAGAGAAGCACAACAAAGCGACCATCCGCGTGACTTGCTGCTGGACATGGCAATCTCTCCGTTCGACTCCGTGACTTGCCTACAAGCGCGGCATTCGCGCCCAATCTGACTATGCGTTAATCTAGTCATTCTCGGAAGACTCGTCAACGATCTGGCCCGCGGAAATCCGAAACGCGCAGCGAACTTGCGCAAACGCGCAATGCTTTTGCGCGGTTGGCGACGCGCTGGGCTGGAAAACTGGCTGGGAGTGACCCGGATGCCCCTTTCACGCCGGTGGCCCCCCCGGGCGGGTTCCGTCCCTTCTTCCGCCGGCCAGCGCCGGATGCCCGGCTCGACCTGGTCGGTCAGGTTGTGGCGTGGGCCTCCCGCCGTTCACTCGATCAACACGGGGGCACGAAGACGCGAGGAAACACAACGGTTTGCGCGGGTCTCCTCCTTTGTACCTTCGTGGTTGGATTGGCCTGACCCGGCATCGCAGAGCGAGGCTCACGCCGACGCACCGGCACGCTCCGCCACCATCTTCCGCAAAACCTTGTAGTCCGTCTTGCCCGTGCCCAACACGGGAATGGCGTCCAACCGCACGACTTCGTCCAGTCGCATGACGCCGCGGAAGCCGGCGTCGCTGAGGACGGCGTTGGCCTGGCGGAGCGGGAGGTCGCAGGTCGTAAACAGGACGATCCAGCGCCCGCCGGGCGTCTCGATGCCTTCGACGGCCACTTGCGGGCCGTGCTCGGTGGGCGGGCAGCGAGCGGCCAGCGGCTCTTCCAGCGCGGGCAGCGAGATCATTTCGCCCCCAGCCTTCAAGAACCGCTTCAGCCGACCACAGAAATGGATGTATCCGTCCTCGTCCAGCCGCACCAGGTCGCCGGTAACATACCAGCGCCCTCCGGCGGCCTCGACGAACGGGTCGGGCCCCTGGTAGTTTAAATATCCGCGGAAGACCGAGGGGCCGCGGACCAACAGCAGGCCGGTGGCGCCCGCCGGCAGCGGCTGGCGCGTCTCGGGATCGACGAGTAAGATCTCCACGCCCAGGACCGGCTGGCCGACCGTTCCCAGCCGCATCCGATCGGGCCGATTTGCCGCCACGACCGGCGAGCACTCGGTGATGCCGTAGCCTTCGATCACGGTCGCCTGGGGGGCCAACGTCTTGACCTGGGCGAAGACCGCTTCCGGGCATTTCTCCGCGCCGGTCACCAGGATGCGGAGTGACCGCAGGTCGGCCGGCGTCGCCACGGCCAGCAGGTAACCGAGGAAGGTCGGCGTGGTGATCAGATACGTCGTGCGATAGGCCGCGATCATGCGGACCTGGCCGCGGGCGTCGGTAGGGTCGGGATGGTGTACGACCCGCAGACCGGCCAGGATCGGCGCGAGGATGTTGCCCAGCAGCCCGAAACTATGGAATGGGGGCAGAACTGCCAGGACCGTGTCGCTGGGGAGCGGCCGCAGCACGTCCAGGCTCGCCAGGCAGTTGGTCAGGAGGTTGCGGTGGCTCAGGGGCACGGCCTTGGGGGTGCTCTCGGAGCCGGAGGTGAACAGGATGACGGCGGGGGCATCGGCGCCCCCTCCCGACACAGTCGACGGGCTTTTCTCGGCCTCGGCCTTGCCACCTTCAGCCCCTCTCTCTTCCGCCTTCCTTCCACCCTCCAGATAGGTCCCCAGCAATGCCGACACGGCCTCCAGCTTTCCTACTCCGGCTCGCAGGTCTTCGAGGAAGACGTACTGTGCTCCGGGGACTTCGATGCCTAGCCGGTCGATGAGCCGCCGCGAGGTGATCACGCGGCGGACATCGAGGGTCTGGACGGCGTGGGCCAGATTGGCCGGGCCGGTGGTCCAGTTCAGCAAGACCGGTAGTTTGCCTGCCAGGTGCAAGGCGAAGAACGACACGTCGGCCGCCACGGAGGAGGGCAACAGCATGCCGACGGCCTCGCCCGGCAGACGCTTGAACCGCCGGGCCAAGAGCCGCGCGGCCACCAGCATCCGGCGGTAGGTGAGCACGCCGGAGACTTGGTCGGCCACCGCCACATCGCCCGGATGTTCCCGGGCGCGACGGAGGAATGCCTCGGGGATCGTCTCGGCCAGGATCCGGGCAGGGCCGGTCCAGCGGGGCGGCCGGTTCCAGGCCGGCGGCGCCTCCAGAGCGGGCTCGCCCGTGCCGGTCAGCAATCCCTCGGCCAGGGCCCAGAACTCGCCCAAGGTGCCGGCCACGTGATCGGCATGGAAACCAAAGCGGTCTTCGATCTGCAAGGCGACGTCCATGCGGTCCAGGCTGTCCAGGCCGATCTGGTCCAGGGGCGTTTCGGACAGGCCCTCCTGGGCGGCCAACGGGCGGCCCAGATGCTCCTCGATGAGGCTGTTCACGGCCTGGATCGTGGCCGGCCTGATCTTGCTCGGATCGACTTCGCTAGTGGCCGCCAGGCGGGGAAACTGGAACTGCCGGGGGCCGAAGAGCCGGTGATAGGGGGCGTAGACGGGCGCGGCGGGGCCGTCGCGGTTGTACCACTCTTCAAGGTAGCGGTTGAGGGTTTCACGGTCCAACTCCGGCAGCTTGCTGCGATCGACCACCTCGACGGTCATGGTCACTTCGCGCCGCGGGCTGAACACGAGCAGGTTGGCGGCCAGCCAGCCGGCGGCGCGCAGCACGCATCGCCCCAGGCGGGGAGCAGCGCCGGTCCGGGCGTAACTGAAACTGCTGCCCCACAGGCCCTGCGTGCGGAGCAAGACGATGTTGGCCTGCGGGCAGCGGGCGAGGATTTCGGCGGCGGCGCGGGCGCCCCCGAGTTCTTCGATCCCCCGCCGCTGGGCGCGGCCGGACGGATAAAGCAGGAAGTTCTCGCCGCGCTGGATGCCGGCTACGATCGCCTCGATGGCCGCCAAGGTCTGCTGCCGCGCGCCGCGGCTCTGCTCGCTAAGGTTGGGCACTTCCAGCGCATTGACCAGCCGCATCAACACATGGACCAGCGGGAGCCGATACATCTCCTCGACCACGACCGGCCGCAGCCCGCCCCGCAGGCGGAGGTGGGCCATGACCAGCGGCGGGTCGATATACGCCGGATGGTTGGGCATGACCAGCGTCGGCCCGCAAATCTCCCGCAGCTTATCCCCTCCCACCAGCCGCACCCGGTAACGGACGTGCGAAGCATGCCGGGCCAGCCACCAGAACAGGGCGCGAAGCAAGGCTAACATCATTCTCTTGGGCTCCCTGTCATTCTATGTTCCTAGTCGAGCTTCAGGCCGTCCGCTACAATACGGCCATCGGGCAATCGCCTGCGGTTGTTGTTCTCGGCTGGCAAAAGGAGAAAGAGCAATGAGGAAGTCGTGGTTGGTCCTGGTCGGCGTGGTTGCGTTGGTGGGCGGCACGTGGTTGGTACGGGACTGGGCGTCGGCCCAAGGCCCGGCAGCGACGGGCGGAATCATGGACCAAGAGGTCCAAAACCCGAACAATTGGCACCGGGTGGTCTACGCCGGCATGGAGTTCACGGTTTACACGGGCAAGGGGCAGGCCATGTTTACGAATCGGGTGCAGGTGCCGGCCGCGAGGCCGGCGGCGACGCCGCCCAGCGGGGCCCCGGCCACGCCTGCCCCGCGAGCCAGGTAGCCTTGGTTGGGGCGAGGTCTCCGGCCACGCTCCCCGCCGCGACCGCAGGTCTCCTTCGCTGCCCAGGAGACCTAACGGTCGGCCCTCGGCAGGGTCGGCAACCCTCGCCGAACAGCCGATTATGCCTTTCCTCCTTTCCCAGGCTCGGGACGGAGTGGGTTGTAACGATTTCCCGTGCGGTGTACAAGGCGGGGGGACGGGAAAGGGGTTTGATCCGGGGCCGCCTGTGACGTATATAACTTCAGGGGCTACCGCGCTCCTTTCGCGGCGGCGCAATCGTATGCGCCCCGGAGCCGCAGGTCGTACCCCGCGCAGTTGATCCCGCCGGCTGGCTCTCATGGATGCACCCTTGGACTCCACTCCGGCCGCTGCCGCCGCAGACAATGCGTGGGCGGAGGAGTTCTGCCGGTCGTTGTCATTGGAGCACGGCCGGGTCCGCGATTTCCTCGCTGCTCGGCGGCAGCGATTGCGCCAAACCGAGGTGGAGTTGATCCGGCAGATCGAGCGATTGGCGGGCCAGCTCCAGGCGTTTGGCCAGCGTGGCCTGGAGCTGGCCAACCAGCGGGCCGACCAGCCGATCGAGGCGGCCGGGCACCCTCCGGGTGCCGCCGGCCAGCCGGACCCCGAAGGCCTCTTCCGCCGCTACGAGATGGCCTTGTGCGACCTCCGCGAGTTGAAGGCCCGCCATGCCGACCTGCAGAAGCACCTGGCCGAGGTCGAGAAGGATCGCGCGCAGGTCCCCGCCTCGGCGTCGGGCGGCGTCCTGGACTGGGAGACCGAGAAGCGCCGCATCCTCGCCGCGCTGGAGGCTTCCGAGGAGTTGCACGAGCCCGGGGCCGGCGCGGAACGGCTGCAGATCCAGGAGATCGTGGCCCAGACCCAGCGGCTATTGGCCGAGAAGGACCGCCAGATCGAAGAACTGCGGAAAGCTGCCGAGAACTCGACCAGCGGCGTCGCGGCATCGGCGGCGCGGGAGGAGATCCTCGATCAAGATGTCGTCGTCCGCGAGGAGCGTGAAAACCTCCGGCGGCTTCAGGACGAGTGGCGCGACAAACTCCGCCAGGCCGAGGTCGATTTGTCCGTGCAACGGGCCAAGCTCGCCCGCCAAGAGGCCGAAATCAACGAGAAGCTCCGGCGGCTCCAGCCCTCCGGCGAGCCCGATGCGCAATCCCCGGGGACCCCACGGACACCCGAGAAGCCGCCGCGCGGCCGCTGGCTCAGCCTCCTCGGTCTGGCCGGCGACGATCCCCCGCCGGGCAAGCGCTAGGGGCGGCCGGCGGGCATCCATTCGGGCAGAGAGCGGAGTTACCCCTCCGTCCACCCTTCTTCGCCCACCAGCGGGACGAAACGGCAGGCGCACAGGCTCTCGGCGGCCGGACCCCCGGAAAGCTTGCGGACGGCCTGCAGCACCTGCTGGTCTCGCTCGCCCAGCGGAATGACCAGGGTGCCGCCTGCAACCAGTTGATCCAAGAGGGCGGGCGGAACCCGGGCGGCCGCGGCGGTGACCAGCACGCGGTCGTAAGGGGCAGCGGGCGGCCAGCCGAGCGTGCCGTCGCCCACCACCAGCGTGACATTGGTATAGCCCAGATCCGAGAGCACCTCGCCAGCCTTGCGGGAAAGCGGTTGGTGCCGCTCGATGCTAACGACCTGCCGGGCCAACTCTGCCAGGACTGCCGCCTGGTAGCCGCTGCCGGTGCCGACCTCCAGCACCCGCTCCCGGCCGGTCAGCTCCAAGGCCTGGCTCATCAAGCCAACCATATAGGGCTGGCTGATCGTCTGGCCGCAGGCGATGCCCAGGGCCTGGTCGGCATAGGCCGAGTCGTGGAACCTGGCATCGACGAACCGCTCGCGCGGCACCTTGGCCATGGCGGCCAGGACGCGGCGGTCGCGGATCCCGCGGCCCTCCAGGTGGCGGCGGAGCATGTGCTCGCGGGCGGCTTTCAGGTCGGCGTCGGATGAATCCAAGATAAGGGCCTGTCGTGCCGCTCAGGACGTGCCGGGCAGCCGCCAGTCGACGAGGTGCAGCTCGACGCTGCGGCGGCCCTGGAAGGCGTTGATCACCGGGCGGAAGGCGATGTCGATCGGGCGGCCCACCGCGGCCAATTCTTCGGCCCAGTCGGCCCCGCCGAAGGCCACCGCCCGCAGACTTACCCCGTGCTGCGAAAGCCGCATGGCCAGGTGGCGGCCGCCGTTGCCGATGGGCTTCGGCGGGCCGTCCAGCGTGGCGCCGGAGGTACACAGGAGCGGCCGGGCATTGTCATGCCCAAACGGCGCGAGCCGCTCGATCTGCCCGACCGCCTGCAGCGTGAACGCGCTGAGCGGGGCCTCGCCGTCGATCCACAGGTCGGCCGTCCGCTCGGCTGGCTGGATCTCGGCCGCCGCCAGCTCGCAGAACGCCGCGCGAAAGCCGTCGAAGCGGTGCTCCTCGATGCGCAAGCCGGCCGCGGCCGCGTGGCCGCCGTGGGCCGCGAGATGCTCGCCGCACGAGGCCAGCGCCGCGTGCAGGTCGAAGCCCGGTATGCTCCGCGCCGAGCCGATCCCCGGCCGCGCCCTAAGGGCGTCCCAGGCGATCAGCACCACGGGCCGGTGGTGCTTCTCCGCCAGCCGCCCGGCGACGATCCCGATGACCCCCGGATGCCAGCCGCGCTCGGCCAGCACCAGGGCGGCGTCCTCGGCCGGGTCGAACTGCTCCTTGATCTGCTTGGCCGCGGCCAACTGGATGCTCCGCTCCAGCGTCTGCCGCGAGGCATTGAGCTGGTCGATGTATTGGGCCAGCTCGCGGGCCCGGTCCGGCCGGTCGGTCACCAGCAACTCGACGGCCAACTGTGGCTGCCCCAGCCGGCCGGCGGCGTTCAGTCGCGGGGCCAAGGCAAAGGCCACGTCGTCGCAATCCAGTCGCATTGCGGCTGGCGAGACGAGCGGCGGCACGCCGCCGGGGCCGGCCCCGCCGCGGCTGCCCGGCCCCCGCCGCGGCTCCACCTTGGCCACTTGGCAGAGCGTGGCCAGGCCGAGCGTCGGGCAGCGGGCCAGGCTCTCCAGCCCGTGGTGCACCAGCACCCGATTCTCGTCCACCAGCGGCACCACGTCGGCCACCGTCCCCAGGGCGGCCAGCCCCACCGCCTGCACGAGGAAGTCCTTCATCCGCGGGCTGACCTTTTGCGCGCCGCTGGCCTGCTGGCAAACGGCCCAGGCCAGCTTGAAGGCCACACCCGCGCCGCTCAGCGCGCCGAACGGATAATCGCTGCCGGGCAACCGCGGGTGGACGATGGCCGCGCACGGCGGGAGTTCCGGTCCCGGCTTGTGGTGGTCGGTGACGATCAGTTCCAGGCCGAGCTCGCGGGCCAGGCCGGCCTGCGGGACGCTGGAGATGCCGCAATCGACGGTGATCATCAGGCCCGCCCGGCCGGCCCAGGATTGCACCGCCTCGTTGTGCAGCCCGTAGCCCTCGTCGATGCGGTGGGGGACATAGTAGCTGGCGTCCGCCCCGAGCAGGCGGAGGCAGAGGTAGAGAATGGCCGTTCCCGCCATGCCGTCCACGTCGTAGTCGCCGTAGACGACGATCTGCCGCTGCTGGCGGACGGCCTGGTGGATTAGGCGGGCGGCCTCGCGACAGCCGGGCAGGGTCTGCGGGTCGCGGAGATCGGAAAGCCTTGGATCGAGGAACGACCGTACCCGCTCGGGGTCGGTGATCCCGCGGCAGATCAGCAACTGCGCGACGACCGCAGGGATCTCGACCGCCCGCTGGAGCGAGGCGATGCAGTCCGGATCGTGTGCGTGGATCCGCCAGCGCTTGGTCATGGCCGTCCTACCCGAATTGAACCAAGCCCGAGCGAGGGAGCGTTCGCCTTAACAGGAACTACTTCTTCTTTTCCGTGTGCTCGGTATGCCGCCGGCAGCGGGGGCAGTACTTCTTGAGAGTCAGCTTCTCCGTGCCCGCTTTGCGCTTCAACGTGTAGTTGTAGTCGCCCCCTTCTTTGCAGACGAGGAAGACCGTTTCCGACTTCTTCTTGCTCTTGGCCATCGAACGAAGCACCTTGCCAAAAAGGACATATTCCCTGCCAAACTCCCCATTGTAGCCGATTCGTCCGGATTGGGAACCCCCGCCACAGCCCCGCTAAAGCCGTGGACGGCCTGCCGGGACCGGGCGCCGCCCAGGCGAGGCGTGCTTGCAGTCCCGTCTTCAGGCGGCATTCCGCCTAAAGGCGGGACGACGAGCGACACAACGCCGCCGGGTTTGTACCCAGGGCCGGAAAACGAGCATTCCCGCCGCACCCCCCCTTGTGGTACGGGCCAAAACGGGGAGAATGGTTGGGAACCAAATGATCTTGCGTGATTCCGCAGAAAAGGGGACAGTGCCGATTTGCCGGTTGTGGAGAGGCTGATTCATGGATGGACCCGCCCTTGATTTCCCCGTGCATCCGCTGGGTTCCCGAGCGCGAGTGTTGCTGGCCAGCGTTTTCGGCCCGTATGCCCAGGACGACCAGTACGGCAGCCGCACGATCAACCCGATGGAGCTGTTCCACAACCAGGTGACGCGGGTCCAGCACACCTTCTCTTTCCGCTCGTTTTTTCGCTCCTGGGGGTTGATGCTCATCCAGGTGAATCTGAAAGCCCCGTGTACGCTGCTGGACTTCCCCTCCGAGGAGCGATTCGTCGCGGAGCTCAAGACGCGGCCGTACGACGTCATTGGGATCAGTTCCATCATTCCCAACGTGCTCAAAGTGCGGAGGATGTGCCGGCTGGTCCGGAAACACCAGCCCGCGGCGACCATCGTGGTGGGCGGCCACGTCGCCAACCTGCCGGACCTGGAGCGATGGGTCGATGCGGACCACGTTGTCAAGGGGGACGGCGTGCGCTGGATGCGGCGTTTCCTCGGCGAAGACGAACATCAGCCGGTCCTGCACCCGCGCATCGTTTGCAACGTCAGCCCGTCGATCATGGGCGTGCCGCTGGGCGGCCACCCCGGCATCGACGACGCCGTGCTGATTCCCTCGGTGGGGTGCCCTATCGGGTGTAACTTCTGCGCGACCTCCAGCATGTTCGGGGGAAAAGGGAAGTACATCGAGTTCTACGAGACCGGCGCGGAACTCTTCGAGATCATGCGGGCCCTCGAGGCCGACTTGCACGTGCAGGAGTTCTTCGTCATGGACGAGAACTTCCTGTTGGACAAAGCGCGGGCCCTGCAACTCCTGGAGTGCATCGAGCGGCACCGCAAGCCGTGGACGCTCAAAGTCTTCAGCTCCGCCAACGTGCTCCGGCAATACACGATGGAACAACTGGTCGCCCTGGGGGTGGTGTGGGTCTGGCTCGGCCTGGAGGGCGAGAATACCCGCTACGGCAAGCTGGCGGGGACGGATACGCGGGCGCTGGTCCGGGAGTTGCAATCGCACGGCATCCGCGTGCTGGGCTCGAGCATCATCGGCATCGAGGAGCATACGCCCGAGAACATCGATGGCGTGATCGAATTCGCCGTCGGCCACAACACCGAGCTGCACCAGTTCATGCTCTTTACGCCGGTGCCGGGCACGCCCCTGTTCGCCGAGATGGAGGCCAAAGGTCTGCTGCCGGACATCGCCGAAGTATCGCCGGGGGATGCCCACGGGCAACTCAAATTCAACTACCGGCACCCGCAAATCAAGGCCGGCGAGGAAGGCGAGATGCTGCTGCGGGCCTTCCGCCGCGATTTCCAGGTCAACGGCCCGAGCGTCGTGCGGATCATCCGCACCTTGTTGGCGGGTTGGAAACGCTACAAGAACCACCCCGACCGGCGGATTCGCGCCCGTTTCGCCCACGAAGCGGTCAACTTGCCGGTCAAGTACGCGGGCGCGCTTTGGGCGGCGCGGCGCCGCTATCGGGACGACCCCCACGGCCGCCGGCTGATTTCCGGGGTGCTCGCCGATTTGTACGAAGAATTCGGCTGGAAGGCCCGCCTGGCTGCGCCCATCGTTGGCCGCTTTCTCTACCACGCGCTGCGCGGCGAGGAGCGGCGATTGCACAGCGGCCGCACGTATGAGCCGCCGACCTTCTATGAAACCAACTCGGCCGATGGACCGGCAACCGCCGTGCGGGTCCGCGGCATCCCGGCGGCCACGGCCTGCCCCGGTCCGCACTTCGGGCTTGCACCGCACACCCGGCACGGCGCCGTAGCCCGCTGAGCCGGGGACCTGGCCGCCCGGTCCGTTTGGGCTTCCCGTTTCGACTCCTGCCTGCTTGTCATCCTAAAATGGCCAAGCGTGAACCGGGCCTGCGTTTCGGCCGGTTGACGGAAGCCGGCCGCTGGCCCATATTCAAGCGTTTGGCCTGGCGGGGGAGATTTCGCTTCGAGAGGAGTCGCTTATGAACGAGATTCCGGTCAATCCAAGCGGCCATCAACTGGCGCGCCTCTGGCGGATATTTCTGG
>Ga0326727_10020434_pt1 | contig 13149 bp, 12 predicted proteins | sample MB2enrmetagenome_FD_207643 | JGI IMG/M metagenome (GOLD analysis project Ga0326727, IMG submission 207643) | Lab enriched peat soil microbial communities from McLean, Ithaca, NY, United States - MB29MY | ecosystem: Environmental > Terrestrial > Soil > Wetlands > Peat | place: USA: New York...
TCCGTGTGTTCAGCGTGCATCGCCTTCCTTCATCTTTGTTTCACCCTGTTCTTGGCCACCAGCGCCACCAGGCCAGCAATGCGGACCGAGGCCATCAACCGGGGTGATTTGTCTACCGGTAACCGCGCGGCTAACATCCTTCCCAGCAATCAACACACGCCGGGAGCAAGCGCATGAGCAACACATTCACCGTCGGCGACCTGACGATCCATCGCATCGTCGAGATGGAAACCGGCTTCACCCCCGCGCTGGAATTCCTCCCCGGCCTGACGCCCGAGCGCCTGGCGGAGAACCGCGCCTGGTTGCACCCCGCGGCGTTGGATGCCCACGACAATCTGGTGCTCTGCTTCCAATCCTACATCGTGCGCACGCCCCGCCACGTCGTGCTGGTCGATAGCTGCGTCGGCAACGACAAGGAGCGCACCGCACGCCCGCTGTGGCACCAAAAGAAGGACGATGCCTGGATGCGCGGCCTCGCCGCGCTCGGGCTGACGGTGAACGACATCGACGTGGTGATGTGCACGCATCTCCACGTCGATCATGTCGGCTGGAACACGAAATTGGAGAACGGACGCTGGGTGCCGACCTTCCCGAAGGCGCGCTATCTGTTCTCCAAGAAGGAGCTGGATTTCTGGACGGCGGAGAACGCCAAGACGCCGATCCCCTGCATCGAGGACAGCGTGCTGCCGATCGTCGACGCCAAGCGCGCCGAACTGATCACCAGCGATTTCGGCCTCGACGAGCACCTGCACCTGCTGCCGACACCCGGCCACACGATCGATCATTTCGCTGTCGCGCTGGGCAGGTCGGGCAAGGAGGCGGTGATTACCGGCGACCTGATCCACTCCCCCCTGCAGGCGCGCTACACCGAGCTGGCGATGCGGGTGGACTACGACCCGAAGCAGGGCGCGGCGACGCGGCGCAAGTTCCTGGAGACCTATTGCGACAGCAACACGCTGTGCTGCTTCGCGCATTTCCCATCGCCCTCGCGCGGCCATATCAAGCGCTGGGGCGAAGGGTTCAAATGCGAGACGATCGTGTAACGAACTTATCTCTCCCCCTCCCTCAAGGAGAGGGGGAGAAATAGCGGCCATCACGCCGGCGGCAGATCGACCGTAAAGACCTCCCCGCCATACCCCGCCTCGGCGGGAATCCGCATCTGCCGAACGTTCCCCTCGCCGCGCGCCACCAGCTCCGGCATCACAGTCACCACCTCCGTCCGCGCCGCCGCCGCCAATGCATCCGCAACGCTCGCGTATCGACCAAGCCGTTGCAAATTCAGCAGCGTCGCGAACACCAGCTTGAACTGCCCCGCCGCACTGCCCGCCACCGCATCCCGCGGCGCGATCCACATCGAGTCCACCGACTCGGTCCCGTCATGCGCGCCCACCTGGTCCGCCGGCGCCGCCAGCGCGAAGAAATGCGTGTCGAACCGCCGCGGGTTATGCACCGGCGTGATCCAGTGCGCGAAATGCACCAGCAGATCGGCCGCGAGCACCAACCCCGCATCGCCGACCATCCGCGTGAAGCCACGACGCTCAGCCGACAGATCGCGCAGGAACGCCGCCGACACCAACGTCGTTTCACCGCGCCGGCACGCCAGCAGCACGCCGCTTTCCTCGAATGTCTCGCGGATCGCCGCGACGCGCAGCGCACCCGCCAACGGATCGAGCCCAGCCGTCGCCGGCGACAGATCGGCATCCGCCGCCAGCGCATAATCCTCCGGATCGACGCGCCCGCCGGGGAACACCAGCGCGCCCGAGGCGAATTTCATGTCCGCGTGCCGGACCTGCATGAACACCTCGATCCCGGCGTTCCCGTCGCGCAACAGCAGCACAGTCGATGCGGGGCGCGGCACGGCAATCTCGGTCATGCGATCAGCTTTCGGCGTTCAGGTCGCCGACAGGTTACCCCAGGTGGTGACGCGCGCAATGCGCAGCGCGATCACCGGCAGCTCCGCGATCGCCATGCCGCGGTATTGGGCATATCGCGCGCGCAACAATGCCTGCGCGCGATCATGCTCGGCGCCCACATCGAGGATCTCTGCCGCGCCACGCAGCATCACCCAGCCGAGCCGTGACCAGTCGTCATCATAGCGATCCGCGATGAACGCCACGTTCGGATTCGCGGAGATGTTACGCAGACGCTTCAATCCGCTGCCGGCGCGTTTCGGCTTGGCGTCGATGGTGATATACAGCGAGGTATCGGTGCAGACGAAGCACACCGGCACCACATGCGGCACCGCGTCGGCGCCGGCGGTGGCGAGATGACCGACGCGACAGGCCGCCAGGAAGCTCTGCGCGTCGGCTTGGATCACGCGGTCGCCAAAGATCAAGCTGGCTTCAGCGGAATCGCCCGCTGCTGTCGCACATCCGCGCGCCCGGCGGACAAAATGTAGCCCACATCCGAGCCACCCGTCAGGTAGCGAACCCCCAGCTGGATCAGCCAGGTTTGGAACGGTAGATCTTCCCGCACGCCACCCACGCCCATTGCCTTGCCGTGCGCCTTCGCCGCCGCGGCCGTCATTTCGAACGCCGCCCGCATGCGCGCATGCTGGTATTCGCCGGGGATCCCCATCTCGGTCGACAGATCGGTCGCACCGATGTGCACCACATCGATCCCCTCCACCGCGGCGATCGCGTCCGCATTGGCGATCGCCTCCGGCGTCTCCAGCATCGCGATCAGCAGCGTGTGCGCATTCAGCATCCTGTTGATCTCGCCCTGCTTCATCGGCGCATAACCGAGCGACGGGATGCCACCGGCTGCGGAACGATGGCCGAGCGGGGCGAAGCGGCACGCCGCCACCACATCCCGCGCCTCGGCCGCGTTCTGAATGTGCGGCACCATCACGCCCTGCGCGCCACAATCCAGGATCCGCGTCGCGTCATGCGGGTCGTGCGAGGTGACGCGCGCGATCGGCGTCACACCGAGGCCCAGCGCCGCCACGCAGATCGCCGACGCCGTCTCCAGCGAGGTCGGATTATGTTCGAGATCGATATAAATCGCATCGAAGCCGCATGCCGCCGCGAGCATCGCGATGTTTGGCGTGCGCAGTTGGTTGACCCCCAGGCATAACACCAGCTCGTCGTTCGCCAGTTTTTGTCGCGCCAGATTGACCCCGATCGTTGCCGGCATCCCCGTATCTCCCCATCGACATGCGGCGCAACCCTAGCCCACCGCAAGCTTGGCGCGAAATCCGAACTGCATGAACCGGATGTCGCGCCAATACCCGAGCGTCAGCGCGATCATGGCCCAGCCAAACAGCGCATGCGGCAAATGCTGGCGTGACAGGCCGAAGCGGATGCCGCCATTGATGCCCTCAAACCGCTCGATCACGAATCCCGCGCCCTCCAGGCTGCGGCGCAGGCTGCGCGCGGTGAACCAGCGCAGATGCGTGCGATCCAGCACGCCGCTGTCGCGGTAATCCCAATCGCGCAACACCAGCAGCTCAAACAACGTGCGATAATGCCGCATGTTCGGCACCGACCCGATCAGCACGCCGCCAGGCGCCAGATAGGCGCCGACCTGCCGCAGGAAGCGATCGTGGTCCGCCATATGCTCGATCACATCGTTGCAGACGACAACATCAAAATAGCCAACCGGCAGATCCGCGCGCACTGCCTCGAATGTGCCGACCAGCACGCGATGCAAACGTTCGGCCGCAATCGTTGCGGCTTCGGCATCCGGCTCGATGCCCCACACCTCACCCCGCAGTTGCACGGCGAAATCACCCGCGTCGCAACCGATCTCCAGCACACGATCATAGCGTGCCGGCAGCAATGCCAGCATCTCGCTGCGCTGCTGCCGATAGGTGACTCGGGTCATGCGGGTCTGCGCTCCCGTGTTTCAAGGGCGGGCCCAGTACCATTGCGCACTGGCGCACGCCCGTTCGCTTCCGCAGCGCTGCGGGAACAAAACAAGACCGTCACGAACCCTCCCGCTTTACATTCCTTTTACGTATCAACCGCCGGAGCCTTATGGTTTGGTTAACTTTCGCATGGTAGGCAATCTTATGAGATTAACCGCATTTCTTTGCGGAGTGCTCCTCGCGCTACCTGCCGCCGCGGCGCCTCCGGTCGGAACGTTCTGTGGCCAGATGGTGATGCCCGCGGTCCAGTTGCGGGTGATATCGCGCGGCTTCAGCGAATATCATTCCGGTGTCGACCTGATGGCGCCGTATGGCTCGCCGATCCGCGCTGCCGCGGGAGGCACCGTAGTCTACGCCGGCTGGTATTACGCCTACGGTAAAATCGTTGATATTCAGCATGCTGACGGCATCATTACACGATATGCGCACATGTCGGAATTCGCCCCGCACATCGCGCCTGGCGTGCCGGTGAGCATCGGCCAGATCATCGGCAAGATCGGCACCACGGGTCGGGCGCATGGCGCCCATGTGCATTTTGAGGTGCGGATCGGCGGACATGCGGTCGATCCGAAACCATATCTCGGGTTGGCGGCGTGCCCGGTGTCACCGCCGTTGGCGCCAATCGAGGAGGCGCGGGCGCCCGACCTTCCGCACGGCATGACGGCCGCTGGCGGGATCGCCTTGTCCGACCCGGCGATGACCGATCCGGATTTGGCCAGCCGACCGCTGGCGGGACCTAGCCTCGGGCGTCAGGACCGCTAGCCGATCCGTAGGCTGTCCGGGCGTAGGTCTCCAGCCTGGGGGTCGCGCCGGAGTCGTTTATGCCGCTTTCGCACGTGCGGGATCGGCGCTAGCTTGGTTTCCCCAAGGCGCTTCATGCGCCGTTCAGGACAAGGCGCATAACGCGCCGCTTCAGGAGAGCCAGACATGGACAATCCAGCCCGCGACGACATCGTTATCGTTGCCGCCAAGCGCACGCCTGTCGGCAGCTTCAACGGCGCGTTTGCCTCGGTCCCGGCGCATGTCCTCGGCACCACCGCGGTGCAGGCCGCGATCGCCAGCGCCGGCATCGATCCGGCCGAAATCGATGAGGTCATCCTCGGCCAGATCCTGGCCGCCGGCGAAGGCCAGAACCCCGCCCGCCAAGCCGCCCGCGCCGCCGGAATCCCCGACAAGTCGACCGCCTTCGGCATCAACCAGGTGTGTGGCTCCGGCCTGCGCGCCGTCGCCCTCGGTGCCCAGCAGATCCGCACCGGCGAAAGCAGCATCGTCGTTGCCGGCGGCATGGAAAGCATGAGCACCTCGCAGCATTCCGCCTATCTGCGCGCCGGCACCAAGATGGGCGGCGTTGAGTTCGTCGACACCATGTTGAAGGACGGGCTGTGGGACGCGTTCCACGGGTATCACATGGGCACCACGGCCGAGAACGTCGCGACCAAATACCAGATCAGCCGCGAGGAGCAGGACGCCTTCGCGCTCGCCAGCCAGAAGAAAGCCAGCGCCGCGCAGAAATCCGGCCGCTTCGCCGACGAAATCGCCCCGGTCACCATCAAGGGCCGCAAGGGTGACACCGTGGTTAGCGACGACGAATACATCCGCCACGACGCCAGCGCCGACTCGATGGCCAAGCTGCGCCCCGCCTTCAGCAAGGACGGTACGGTCACCGCGGGCAACGCCTCCGGCATCAACGATGGCGCCGCGGCGCTGGTGCTGATGACCGCGTCGGAGGCCGCGAAGCGCGGCCTGACCCCGCTGGCGCGCATCGCGTCCTTCGCCACCGCCGGCGTCGATCCGGCGGTGATGGGCACCGGGCCGATCCCGTCCAGCCGCAAGGCGCTGGCCCGCGCCGGCTGGAGGCCCGATGACCTGGACCTGGTCGAGGCGAACGAGGCCTTCGCCGCGCAGGCGATCGCCGTCAACAAGGACATCGGCTGGGACACCGGCAAGGTGAACGTGAACGGCGGCGCGATCGCCATCGGCCATCCGATCGGTGCCTCCGGCGCGCGCGTGCTGATCACGCTGCTGCACGAGATGCAGAAGCGGGACGCGAAAAAGGGTCTGGCAACGCTGTGCATCGGCGGCGGCATGGGTGTCGCAATGTGTGTCGAGCGCTGACGCCGCCCGGGCCATCCGGATACTGCTGACGACCCGACGGGGCCATCGAGGCCACGTCGGGGGGAATTTCCGTGTGGCCTCGTTGCAGTTTTGGGTCTGCCCGTGGCATGCGAAAGCGTGCTAGGCTGCCGGCAAGCAGGCAAGCAAGGGAGGCTCCGAGATGGCCCGTGTTGCATTGGTGACCGGTGGGACCCGAGGTATCGGCGCGGCGATCAGCCAGGCGCTCAAGGCGCAGGGGCGCAATGTCGTCGCCAACTATGCCGGCAACGACGCCGTGGCCGAGGGCTTCCGCGCCGAAACCGGCATCAACATCATGAAGTTCGACGTCAGCGATTTCGCCGCCTGCGAGAAAGCCGTGGCGCAGATCACCGCCGAGATCGGGCCGATCGAGATCCTGATCAACAATGCCGGTATCACGCGTGACGCCACGCTGGCACGCATGACACGCGACATGTGGGATGCCGTGCTGGATACCGATCTCGGGTCGTGCTTCAACCTGTGCAAGCTGACGTTTGATGCGATGCGCGCGGCGAAATTCGGCCGGGTGGTGAATATCGGCAGCGTCAACGGCCAGGGCGGGCAGTATGGCCAGGTCAACTACGCCGCCGCCAAATCGGGGATCCACGGCTTCACCAAGGCGCTGGCGCAGGAAGGCGCGCGCTTCGGCATCACGGTCAACGCCGTGGCGCCGGGATATATCGACACTGAGATGCTCCAGGTGGTGCCGGCCGACGTGTTGCAGAAGATTGTCGCACGCATCCCCATCGGCCGCCTGGGCCATGCGGATGAAATCGCGCGCGGCGTCACTTTCCTGACCGCTGAGGATGCCGGCTTCGTCACCGGCTCCACGCTGTCGATCAATGGCGGCCAGCATATGTACTGACGACGGCCGTTGCTGGTAGTTCTCGGCTTTGGGGTTGGGCTGATTGACGCCACGGCCGGGAATGCTCTGCGCGTCTGCCTCGCGCTACGGCGTCGCCTTCACGATGCCGCGGACAAATTGTAACCCACCAGTTGACGCTCCGACGACGTCCGCCCCATCAGCACAAGGTCCTCAGGTAAACACGGCGCCGGACGCGTGCGCGATGCCGACCAGATCGAGCCGCGTGCCATCCGTCAGGAACAGCACGGTGCCACCCTTGCCGTCCAACATCTGCGAGCCGATCGCACTGCTCGCCGAACTCGCGCTAAAGCCGACCAGGTCCAGCTCGTCGGTGCCTACCCGGAAATTATTGATCAGATCCAGTCCGCCGGCCTGTCCCCGGGCGATCATGATGACATCGCAGAGGCCGCTATCGGTAATCGTGTCGTTACCGGAGCCGACGGTGAAGTCGGTGCGCCCGGCGCCGGCCGTCATGATATCGTTACCGGAACCACCCAGCATCACCAGGTTGCCGGTCGCGGTCCCGCCGAGCAGCGACTCGCTGCCCGTGCCGCCGATCAATGTGTCGCTTGCCGCGCCCGCCGCGGTCAGCACGTCGCCACTCGCGCCGCCATAGAACACCACCTTCCCGCTGCCGGCGGTCAGCAGGCTGTCGCCCCCGGTGCCGGCATAGAACACGCCGCCGCCAACGCCCGCCTGCACCAGCACCGTGCCGGATCCCGCATAGACCACGCTTGCCCCGCTGCCGTTGATGAAAGTCAGTGTCGCCGACTGATCGTACACCATGTCGCCCTTGGTGCCGGAATCGGTGACCGTCACCGTTCCGGACCCGGCCCAGATCGTGTCGCCGCCGCCCGAGGTGATCGTGTCATGCGTAGCCGGCGCCGCCAAGGTGGACAATGTCACGGCGCTGCCGCCGGCCCCGGTGTTGATCGTGGTGGCACCCAGGCCGCCGTTGATCGAATCGTGGCCGTAACCGGTGATCGTCGTTACGCCGTCGCCGCCGGTCAGCTCACTGCCTCCCGCAGCCAGCCCCACCAGGGTGACTGCACCGGTGGTCCCATCGGCGTTGGCATTGCGCAACCCTGGATGCACCGTGACCGCGACTCCGTCGATTATCCCCGTGTCGGCGATCATTCCACTGCCGGCATTGAGATTGATCGAGGTGGTGCCCGGCAGCGCGATCAGGTCGATGGTGGTCGACGTGCCCGGGCTGATGACGGTTCGCGCGGGATCGGTGGCCGCCAGGCTGGCAAATTCCGGCGTGTAAACCAGCGGCGTCTGCACTGACGCCACGTTGTCGCCCCAGAACGTCAGGCTCCAGTCCTGCAGCACCGCCGTGGCGCCGCCGGTGTTCTGCACCTCCAGTGTCCAGGTGCCGGCGCTGTCCTCGCCCCAGAATGCATTGTCGGTGATGACGCTGCCGCTCAGGTCCAGCCCGCCGGTCAGATCGGTGCCGCCCACCAGCCCGGCATCGTCGATCAGCACCGACTGCGTGCCATCAGGCGAGATCAGCACCAGCTTGCTGTAGGCCGCCAGCAGGTCGCTGTCGGTGAGCGTGACCTGCACGTGCTGAATGCGGACATCCATCGTCACCGCGAGCGCGGTGGTTCCGCTCATGCCACCGGCAAGGCTGAGCAAATGCCGGTTCGTTGTCGTCAGCGTCACCAGGTTGGCGCTGGTCGATTGCTCGGTCCAGGCCCGCGCGAGGTTCACCGCCACATTCGCGTCCACTACGCCGAAGCCAAGATTCTCGGAGAACTGCATGCCGCCACCGTTCCAATCGGTGTCGCCGTTGGTGACGAACCCGCCCGCGCTCGGCGGCGGGGCATAGGCGGCGTCGGCCAAAATCTCCTGCACATCGCGCCAGCCCAGCGAAGGGTTGACGCTGAGCATCAGGCTGACGATGCCCGAGACGGTTGGAGCCGCGTAGGACGTTCCGGTGCCGAGTCCATAAGATGCGCCGCCCGGGAATGGCACGGCGTCGTTGTCGCCGATCGCCGCGACCAGCAGCCCCGGACCGGGGTTGGAATACGACGCCACCAGCCCGTCGGCGTCGCTCGCCGCGACCGTAATGACCTCTGGATTGGCGTTGATCGGCTGCAGCGCGACAGTGTTGGCGTCCGCGCGGTCGTTGCCGCCGGCGAACACCACGACGGCGCCGAGGCCGCCACGGCCATGCGCCACCGCGGTGTTCAGCGCGCTGTACCATGTGTTGAAGGCCGCATCGGTTGGCTCGCCGACTGCGTAGCCGCCGAACGCCCAGGAGTTGTTGATCACTTCGGCCACCGCCCCGGCGTACTGCAGGGCCGCAACAAAAGTGTCGAACGGTACGTTGCCGAACGTCACCTTGGCGCCGATGATCTCCGCGTTCGGGGCGATTCCGACCGGCATGCCGTTCGCCCCGGAATCGCCGATCAGGCCCGAGGTGGTCGTGCCGTGGAAGCCGCCGCTCGGCTCGCCGACGGCGGACGGCGATCCGACACCGAAGTTGCGCGACAGCAACGTGGAAAAGTCGCCGTACAGCGCCGTGGCGGCCGGATCGAAGCCGTCGTCGATCAGCGCGACGGTGGTGTGCAAGCCGGTCGAATATCGCCATGCCGCGACGACGTTGCTCCCATAGACCGTTGTTGCACCATAGTTGTAGGTGTCGAGCTGGTTCTCGATGAAACTGGTTGGATCGGCTGGGCGCACGACCCCGGCGGGCATGATCGCGTCAACCGCCGCGCCGTCGTCCCCGGGGCCGCCGCCGGTTGCGCCGCTACCCGGTTCTGCCGTCACCACTGTCGCGACTTGGGCAGAACGGCCGGCATCCTGGTCCGCCGCCTGCTGCATGACGATGGCGTTGAGCGCCGGATCATCGGCGAACAGCAAAGACCCGTCGTCCCCGGCATCGCCGGTCCAACCGGTCCATCCATTGCGCGGCGTCAACATCCCCGTCTCCATGCCAGACCCGTCGCCATGCGGGCTCGTCGGCACATCAACGCGACCAGGACGATGAAGGCCCGGTTAACTCAGCCGGATCAAATGAAGCGCAGAGACGATTTGATTGACGAGACCTCAGCCGCGCAGCGCGCGAAACTTCGCGCCGCCGCGCGGAACGTCACACCGCGGCGCGAAACGTCCGCGGGATGCCGGCTTTCGCGAGCTGGCCCTGCATCGGCTCGGCCGGCAGACCCTCGTGCAGCACGCCGCGCGCCGCGATCAGTCTCGCCAGATCGATGCCGGTTTCGAACCCCATGCTTTCCAGCATGAACACAAGGTCCTCGGTGACGACGTTGCCCGAGGCGCCAGGCGCATACGGACATCCTCCCAACCCGGCCAGACACGAATCGAACGCGCGGATGCCTTCCTCCAGCCCGGCCAGCGCGTTGGCGATGCCCAGCCCGCAGGTGTCGTGCAGATGCAGCCCGTACAGCGCGTCGCCGATCGCATCGCGCGTGGCGCGCACCACCTCTTTGATCTGCGCCGGATGCGCGTAGCCGACGGTGTCGGCCAGCATGATGTGGCGCACGCCGACATCGGCCAGTCCTTTCGCCATCGCGACGGTCTTTGCGGTGGGCACCATGCCATCGATCGAGCAGCCGAACGCGGTGGAGGCGCCGACGATGATGGGCACCGGGCGCGGCTGGGCGTCCATCCACGCCATCACCTCGCGCATCATCTCGATCGATTGCGCCGGCGTGCGGTTGAGGTTCGCCATGCTGTGGCCGTCGCTGACCGAGATCGGGATGCTGATCTTGTGCACCCCCGCGTTGTAGGCGTTCTGCACGCCGCGCAGGTTCGGGGCCAGCGCCTGAACGGTCAGCCCAGGTGAGGTGGCGAGCACTGCGGCGACGACCTCGGGCGTGTCCGACAATTGCGGAATGATCCGGGGCGGGACGAAGCTGCCGACCTCGATCTCGCGGACGCCGGCGGCGGCGAGCGCCTGGATCCAGCGCACCTTTGCCTCGGTTGTCATGCGCGTCTTTGCGATCTGCAACCCGTCGCGCGGGCCGACTTCGCAGATTGAAACGAATGTGCTCATGCCGCGGGTATTCATTACGGGGGCACCTCGCAGGTCAATACGCTGCCGGTTTCGGATTCCGTCATCACCAGGGTCCGTCCGCCGGGTGCGAGCGCGCAGTTGGTCACCATACGCCCGGCGCAGGAGACGATGCGATAGCGCGGCACGCCATGCGCGTCGATCACCCAGACGCAGCCGTGGCCGGGGTTGCAGACGAACAGACGATCCGTCGTGTCCATCGCCAGCCCGTCGGGGCCCGAAGTGCCGGGCGGGATGCGCGCGAAACATTGCGCCTTCGCCACCACCGCATCGTTCCGCAGCAGGAACCGCCACACCTCGCACGAGCGTGTCATCGCCACGTAGACATGCGACTGGGCGGTGTTCAATACGATGCCGTTCGGGCTTGGCCCGGTGGCGAGCAGGCGGTCGAGCCGGCCGTCCGGATGCAGCCGCCACACCCGCCCGGTGGGATCCTGCAAGCCGGTCTGCCCCTGGTCGGTGAACAGCACGGAGCCGTCGCGATGCAGAGTCAGGTCGTTCAGCCCTTTGAAGCCCTCGCTCATCACGGCTTGCAGCACCGGGGTCGTCGAACCCGAGGCCGGATCGATCCGCACCAGGCCGCGCCGGTAATCCGCCGCCAGCAGGTTGCCGTCCGGCAGCACTTTCAGCCCGTTCGGCCAGCCGTCGAGCTCGGCGATCGGCGTCCAGGTGTCGCCATCGATGCGGAAGATACGGCCGTAAGGGATGTCGACGACCAGCAGTCCCCCGGCCGCGTCGAAGCACGGACCTTCGAGGAAGCTATCGACCGGTTGCCCGGCGCGATTGGCGTCGGCCCATTCGCTGCGTTGCAGGCGGCGGAACCGCTCTGGCATGCGGGTGAGGACGCGGGTCGGCAGCTCTTGCGGGGGTGCGAACCACATGCTGGGAACGATGGGACGGTGCGGGGTGAAGCGCAAGGCGTGGCGGGGATGATTGGCCGGCAACAGGCACGGGGACGCGGTCAAATCCGCCGCGGGTGATTCCCACGCGACAGCAATCCAGGACACATCCTTGACATCTTTCCGTCGTCACATCGTTTCTGTCGCTAACCGAATATGCCTGCCCGGTTCACGCCTGCCGGTCCCCCAGCACCCAACGCCGAAACAGATCCAGATCAATATTCCCCCCGCTGATCACCACGCCGACCCGCTTTCCCGCCATGCGCTCGCGCTCCTGCAGCAGCGCCGCAAGCGGCGCCGCGCCGGCTCCTTCGGTCAGGTTGTGCGTGTCCGTCCAATAGGCCCGCATCGCTTGCGCGATCGCATCATCCGAAACGGTTACGATCCGCGCCGCCCCCTCGCGGATCATTGCGAACGCGGCCACGTCCGGCTGGCGCACCGCCATCCCATCGGCGAGCGTGTCGGCGCGGTTCAACCCCATCAGGTACCCGGCCGCCAGCGACCGCGCATAGGGATCCGCGCCGGTGCTCTGCACGCCGACGATCTCGGTCGCCAAGCCCAGCAGATCGCGCGCGCGGATCGCGCCGCAGATTCCCGAGCCCAACCCGATCGGCACATACAGCGCATCCAGCGCGGGCGCCGCCTCGAACAGTTCCAGCGCCCAGGTCGCCACGCCGAGCACCAGGTCGCGCGCGAACGACGGCGCGAATTCCAACCCCTCGGCCGCGGCCAGCGCCATCGCGTGCTCGCGCGCGGCCTCGAAATCCTCGCCGTGCTCAATCAGCCGCGCCCCCAGCGCGCGCATCGCCGCGTTCTTCTCCACGCTGTTGCCGTGCGGCACCGCGACGGTGACGGGCACGCCGTAGCGCTGCCCGGCATACGCCAGCGACTGGCCGTGATTGCCTCGCGTGGCCGAAACGATCCCGCGCACCTCGGGCCGTTCGCGTGCCAGACGTTCGGCGTACACCAGGCCGCCGCGCAGCTTAAAAGACCCGGTCGGCGTGTGGTTCTCGTGCTTGACCCATACCTCGGCCCCGGCCCTCGCCGCCAGCAGCGGCCAGGCGTATTGCGCGGTGCCTGGAAAGCTGAGGTGCACCAATCGTTGGGCTTCGCGGAGTTCCGGCAACGAAAACATGACGCCTCCAAACGATACGCGGTCACCATGGGCCATCCCTATGGGTTGGTGACAGCTAACTGCTCAACCTGGTTGCAGCACGGAACCCCCGCGGACTACCGCGTGGATAGCATGAAATGCGTCGGTTCCCTGGCGCGCTGCGGTACCGACGACGGATCGGACGTTTGCGAACAGGTTTGCACCCCACCTTGATCTGAACCCGCC
>Ga0326727_10020435_pt1 | contig 13149 bp, 6 predicted proteins | sample MB2enrmetagenome_FD_207643 | JGI IMG/M metagenome (GOLD analysis project Ga0326727, IMG submission 207643) | Lab enriched peat soil microbial communities from McLean, Ithaca, NY, United States - MB29MY | ecosystem: Environmental > Terrestrial > Soil > Wetlands > Peat | place: USA: New York...
ACGGACGATCTGGCCCTGACCGCGGCAGCCGAGACGAACGCCGGCAGCTATTCCGTTATTGTGGGCAATAATTATGGCAGCGTCACCAGCGTGGTGGCAACCCTGACGGTGGTGATTCCGCCGATTGTATTTCAAACGGCGATGGTTATCAGCAACACCGTTTCGTTCTCCTGGAGCGCGGCGCCCGGACTGAATTATCAAACCCAGTACACGACCGATCTGTCTTCGTCCAACTGGATCGACCTGGGCAGCGTTGTGGGGGCAACCAATGGGACGCTCTCGACCTCTGACCAGCTTGGGCCGGACCCGCAAAGGTTTTACCGTGTGGTTTTAGTCCCGTCGAATTAGCCGGCTTTTCCCACCATGAAAGAGGCTGCCGGGAAGGATGATTCCCGGCAGCCTTGTGTTTGGACATTTTGGGAGAGCCGACGTGCGTGAAACGGGTTAAACTCGATTAAACCGGCAGCGGGTTCCAGTGCGGTTTGGCTGGCCCGGGCAATCCTGAAAGGATTGCAGGCGCTCAGCCCAGGGTTGCGAGGAACGAGCTACCCTGGGAAGGCTTCCCCAGATACATATCAACCCTGAAAGGGTTGAATCAGAGGACAGGTGTGCATAGCATCCCGCCATGCCACAATCACTGGCGAAGATATTGGTTCACACCGTCTTCTCAACCAAGGATCGCCGTCCCTTCCTACGAGACGAAGCCTTGCGCGGAGAACTGCACCGATACCTGGGAGGCATTCTGGCCAACCTCCAATGTCAGCCCATTATCGTTGGGGGTGTCGAAGACCATGTTGACGAGCGTTATGTGTGGGATTGATTCAACCCTTTCAGGGTTGATGATGGAATTGGGTTAATCGACCCAGGGTAGCTCGTTCCTCGCAACCCTGGGCTGAATGATACAATCCCTTCAGGATTGGCTTCTGAGGCCAGGAAAAAATGTCCAAATTCCAAGCTGCCGGGAATAACGATTCCCGGCAGCCTTATGTTTCAAGCCGAGGTTAGATCACTGCAGGAACAGGCGATAGAACTGCGCCGTGCCCGCCGCGTTAACAATGACCTGGTTTTGCCCATTTGCGACCGTGGGCGTAGCCGTCACTGCGGTCCACGGACCGAGCACGGTGGGGGCTTGTTGCAGCTCAAACAATGTGGAAACCGTCACCGGCCAGAGGATCATGGCCGAGTGGCCCGATGGAACAACAGAGAGCACCGGCGTTGTCGTGGAGGAGAACGCCACACTCAATATCTCCTGTGTCGAAGCCACGCCGCCGTCGGCGCCTGTGAAACCGATATAAGCGCTTGGAGCTCCAACGACAGAGAGCATCGTGGGATCACCAAAACTGTGATTGGTCGTGAAGGTTACGCCGGTGGCGGTATCTGTCATCAGAACAGACATCACGCCTTCAATCAGGTACAACCTGATGTTGATCGGATCGCCACTGGCGACCATTGGCACTGATGTGTAGGCAATGGCGCCACTGTCCCCGCCGCCCGTTTGGCCATTGGTGCCGAAGCCGATTCCCTGGGTGTGTCCGTTGTAAACGTTAATCTCGAATGTGGCGCAGGGCTGGATGTCGGTTGCAGGGGTGAGTGAAGAAACGCCCAAATCACCACCACCGCCGCCGAGCGCGGTGACGGTCCGTGGATCATTTTCAATGCAGAAGGTCATGCCGTCCGCTCCGCCGGAGTTGGCCGCTCCGCCGACATCCTGGAAGGTGAAGTTGGCAATGAAGCCGCCGACATATTGCGGGGTATTAAAGAAGGCGCTGGAGACCTCGCCGCCGCTGCCGTCGGTAAGCTCCAGGAAGCCATTGGTGGTAAAGTTCCCATTGCCGTTTGTCGTCCAATCGCTGATTTCAGCGCCGAAACCGATGATGGGCGGCGCGTTGGTGAGGGCGATTACAGTAGCCACAGAACTAGGCGTGGGGCCAAAGGCGTTGCTGACGACAACCTGGTAGGTGTTGCTACCGGGCAGGACTGAAAACGCATAAGTGGCGTTGGTGGCGCCGGGGATCGCGTTTGTCGAGCCGTTTAGGAACCAATGATAGTAGAACGGAAGTGAGCCGGAGGCGACGACAGAATAATTGTCCGGGACGCCTGGCGGTCCATAAGCAAGGAGTGGCGACAGGTCCATCTGAATGGTAGGCGGCCCTTGCACCACATGCAGGGTAAGCGTCGGGCTGAGCAGGAAACCGTATTGATTGGAGATAGCCAGGAAGTACTGCCATCCGTCCTGGCTTTCCTGCACGTCAGGAAGGGGCAACGAGGCGGAGATTTGATTCGTCAGAACATTTGTCGTGTTGGAGAGGTCAATGTAATACCACTGCATATTCAGCGGCAAGGCGCCGGAGACCACGGCGGTGATGTTGGTATTGGCGCCCTGGTTCACGGTGAGGCTGGTACCCGGCATGGCGACGCTGGGAGGAGTGCCGGCTCCAGCGTACATCGACGCGACCTGCGCCTGGGTCAGGGCATTGGTGAAGATGGCCACCTGGGCAACGTTGCCGACAAAATTCCGGTTGGCATAATCAGCCGCTCCGCCAATGAGCAGTGGAATGGGATCATCCTGAAGGGCCAGCCCCGTGGCGTGCGCGACGGGCACGCCGTCAATGTAAAGGTAACCGGCAACGGATGCGCCATCGAAAACACCCGCCCAGAAATGCCACTGGCCGTCATTCAAGGCCGTTGGGCCGACCAGATCGCTGTTCGGATTAGCGGCAAAATGGGGAAAGGCCGTTTGATCAAGGCTGAATCGATAGGATAGGTCGGCCCGGCCCAGTACCGTCTCAAACCACAGCGGAAGGGCTGTAGGCACCTTTACCCATGCAGTCATGGAAATGGATGCGGTGGCGTCCAGAACGAGCGGATCATTGAATGCGCACCAGACACCCGGGCCACCCTCGGAAGAGTTCACAGGACCGTTGGTATCACCCATCTCACAGGAGTAACTTGCAGTCCCGAAGCCTGGATAAGTTGGGCCGGGGGTGCCTGGCGTCGTGCCGTTTTCGTAGAATCCATTGGCCGCGGCCCCCGCCGAGCCATAGTTGACCGCCACCGGGAAGGCCGGGGACGCAACTTGATCCAATCTGTAGTACAAGCTCGGATTGCTCTGCATGACCAGGTTGCTGTATGAGACAGAAGGATTTGGATTAAGGGCAGTTTGATAGTGCGCAAGGACGGTATTTGCGTCGAGCGCAGTCGCGTAATACGCCACCTCATCTATGGCCCCGTTAAACGGAAAACCGCCATCGGACCGTTGACCTATCGCCAGGCCGGCAGTGCTGCCGGCGCCGCCTTCGGCATTATTGCCGTCGGATGGCACGTAGCCGCCTGAGAAGGGGCCTGTGGCCACCAAGGCGCCGTTGAGATAGCCGTACATGTTGGTGGATGTGACGCCATTGCTGACGACAACCACCAAGTGGTTCCACTGGTTAGGCTTGACCGACTCGACCGCTCCAATCAGGAGGTGCGAGGCATAAGCTGTGCCATTGGTATTGTAAGCCCTGAACTCGTATTGATCGGGGTTGGAGACACCCAGATAGATCAGCCAGCCAGAGCGTGGGCTGGCAGCATCGATAATGTCCAACGGACACTCTCCGCCACGGACATTTCCGTTGTCCCATGCCTTCAACCAAGCTTCAATTGTGAAGGACGGCGCATAGGCGATCGGGTTATTTGAAGAGTCCAAGTATGGGCTTTGAACATAAGAGAAGGCAGTATTGCCACCTGGCGTCGGTAAAAACACCGCGGCAGCGTCGCCGTCAGAAGTCGCCCCCGTGGCGCCCAGGAGCACCTCGCCGGTAATGTTGGCATCAAGCGCAGGCGAACCGAGGCTGCCGCTGTTGTGCATCGCGGAGGGCTTGACGGAAACCGGTTGGTTGGTTTCGGACAAGGGCCAATAGGCGACGGGCTTCAGACTGGCAGTGCCCTGCTCGAATGGGCTGGGAGCCGCGCTGGCGAAGACTTGCTCGATTTGGCTGGCGGTCAGCGCATTGGTGAAGACGGCCACGTGGGCGATGGAGCCGGGAAAGTTCCGGCCGTCATAGTCCGGCGCGCCCCCAATGTAAAGCACCTTGTTGGGGTCTCCTGTCGGAGGCGTGTAGGCGGCGGAACCGGCCAGCAGGCCGTCTATGTACAAGGAACCTGTGCCGGCAACCGCGTCGTAAACGCCGACCCATTGATGCCAATTGCCGTCATTGACAGCAGTCGCGCTCACGATGTCTCCATTGCCGCCGTCGGCAAAGTGAGCCGACCCGGATGTATCCACGGCAAACCGGTAAGAATTGTCGCCTCTGCCGACAACGCCCTCGAACCAACCGACTGGGCCCGCCGGGACTTTGACCCAGGCCGAGAGAGTCACCGAGTTGGTATCATTCAGGAGGGCGGAATTGGGATAGAGAGCGCACGTCACACCCGGGCCGGGATTGGTGGCGTTTTGAGTGCCGCTCGGGCTGAATTGGCAGGCGATGTCACTGGAACCAAAGCCGTTGGCAAAGGCGCCAAAGCTAGGCCCCGCAGCGCCAGGAACAGTTCCCGGCTCGTAGCAGCCATTGGCGGACGAACCGGCGGTGCCATAGTTGACCGCAGCGGGATTAGCCGGTTGATTCATGGGGAAGTAAAGGATAGGGGTGGACAACTGAACCAGGGTGGCATAACTGCTGGGGGTCGCAGTGCCCGCGGTATAGTGGGATTGAATGGTGGTCGCATTCAAGGCGGTGGTGTAATAGGCCGCCTCGGCAATCTGGCCGTTGAAGTGGAACCCACCATCGGTTCGCTCTCCCATCGTAAAGCCACCGTTGTCAGCGCCGGCGCTAGGCTCAAAAGTGCCACTGACCGTGGCCGACGCTACTTGGACGCCGTTGATGTAGCCAAAGACGGTAATGGGGCTGGAATTGCTGACGACGATAACGACATGGTTCCACACACCCTGCGCAATCGAGCCGGCTGCGCCAAGGTTGAGACTGAGCGAAGCGCCGGTGCCGCTTCCCGAATAAGTTCGGAAATTGTACTGGCCAGGATTACTGACATTGAGGTAAAGGAGCCAGCCCGAACGATTGCCGGAGCTATCGCTGCTGAAATCACTGAGCGCGCACTCGGTATCGGTGACATCGTTGGCCTGAAGCCAGGCCTCAACGGTGAACGAGGGCTGATTTGAAACCGCGGCCGAGTATGGCGTCACCGCCGCGGCGGTCGCACCGTCAAATGCGGCGGCAGTGATGCCGCTCAATGCGCCGGGAATGCCAACGATGACATCACCGGTGAAGGCGGCGTCAAAGGCCGCGGTCAAACTGCCGAGGTTTGTCGCGGCGATGTTTGCGGGCGACGGCGCGGTGGTTTCACCCAACGGCCAGTAGCCCAGCGGGTTAAGCGCCACAACGGAGTTGAAGTAGGACGATTGGGCCTGGGCGGTTGCACCCGCGACGAGGGCCGCAAGGGCGCCGAGGACAAGGAGGTTTTTGCGCATACAGAGATCTTCAGTTTTTATTGTTATAGTTCTACTCATTCCATCCCTGGAGGGACGGACACCGATCACAACAATTCTCGCATTCCTGCGCCAGCGCGGCGTGAACTGCGGACGCCCGCGCGCTTGCGAAGTCATGCTTTAATGGCTGTGTATGACACGTTTGCCGTCTGTCTGGAAGCCGAATTTGCTTGTTTTAAAACAAAACAACCATACGCCAATTCATCACTCCGCCGGGCGCGGCGCCGGGCCGATGCTTTGGCCGGCCCTGTATTCCAGGCGCACGCGCAGGGAGCGTCGAACGACGTGGCCGGTTTCCACCAACTCAATCACCCGGTGCCGGATGTGGCGGGCAAACATGACGGGATTATTCTCATAGTGGCAGATCGGAGGGTAGAGGTCTTGAAACCAACTATCGCTGGGGATGCAAACGAGCGAAACATCGGCGGGCACCCCGATGCCTCGGGACACCATCCAGGAGAGGCTGGTGAGCAGTTGGCTCGAACTGCTGAACACCAGGGCTGTGGGCCGCGGGTTGATCTTGAAGACCATTTCCAATGACCGTGCCACCGACTCGGGCGTTTGCTGGTCCTTGAACACCAGGGTCTGGCCGGGCGGGGCCAGGGTCGCCAACGCCCGCCGCACGCCGCGTTCCACCGCCAGCGCGCCCGGCCCCGGCTCCTCGAAGCTCAGGATGCCGACGAAGCGGTGTCCCTGGCGGGCCAGTTGGAGTCCGGCGTGGAAAGCGGCTGACTCCCAATCGTTGACAACATAGGGGAGGGTGACACCGGGGTAGGGCGTTCCGTAAATGAAGGTCGGCAGCCCCTGGTGCTCGAACCATTCCTGAACCGCGCGCCCGGTAAAATGGAGAATCCACGCCGCCGACGGGTTCTCGCCCGCCAACCGCTCCAAGTGCCCGTGGGGGTGGGAAAGGTGGAAGATGCGCGGGGAGAGGAATCGCAATTCCCTGCCCTGCTTTGCAAGATGCCTCTGCAGATCCTCCAACTCCAGAAGGATGATCCGATCCACAACGGCCTGCGGCGATAGAAAGGTCACAGGCAGCGGACGGCCGGATGGCGGGCGCGGCAAGGATGGGCGCTGGCTGACCACGCGGCGTTGGCACCCCCTGGCCGGCGCCGTCACCCAACCCTCATGTTCGAGCGTTTTCAACGCCAAACGCAGCGTATCCCGGCCCACGTCCAGGCGCGATTTAAGCCGCAATTCGCCGGGGACAATTCCCCTCAAAATGCCGGTTTTGATCCATTCCTTGAGGACCGCCGCCGTTTCAGCAACCAGACTGGTCCGTTGGGGCAACCGCTCCCCGACGAAGATCGAACTTCCTTGAGAACTGAGTTTCCGATCATGCATTTTGCGGTCAGGAAGGCATTGCCGCGAAGCAGTTAAGCATCCGCTGGATGGCCCAAGTGCGTCAGGCATTTGTGGCCAGCCTCACTTTTGCAATTCCCGAGACGGAGCCAACCGCTCGTCCCGGGTTTTCGCCCACGATACGGCGAGTGAATCAGCCGGGGTTTGGAAAGTCCATCTCCGAGGGATTGTTGTCGGAAGGATAAGACGTCCGCCAGCCAACCCAGAAGACATCGGTTTCGTTTGGAAACTGCCTTTCGTCAGTAGCGCCCCATGTCGGATTGCTCCCAGTCGGTCCGTCATACTCGGAGGCGATGTCCTGAGGCAGCTTCCAATGGTGAATTTCGGCATGACCATCGCAAAAGCTGAATCCACAGGCGTTGTTGTGCCTTTTGGAGGGCATATCAATCCACTCTCCCGAATTGCCAGTGGGCATTACGACGGCAAAAGCGGCGTCATTGATGCTGTCGGCATTCTCATCGGTCATGAGCCAGAGGCTGGCGGGGGAAGGATGATTGAAATCTCCCTCTCTGATATAGGTCTGGTATTTGGGAGCCGGCAACCAGGCGCCCTGCAGGGGATCGGTCGAACTGCCTGAGACTCCTCTGTCGCCGTTGTGGTTGGCGCCAACGGCCTGGTTCATGGAGTAGCTGCGCAAACGAGGAGGCCCTTGACGGCCCGCCTGATTGCAACTTTGGTCAGCGGCGCAACGCATCACCCACGGGTTTTTGAGGTAAGAGCCGAGCTGGGAATAGTATGAGTTGAGAAAGTAAACGGTGTTGGTATTGGCATCAACCGGAGAAGGGGGACTGCCGGTGTTCACGTAACCTTCCCAGCCATAAATCCCCGCCGGCGGCACCTGCTGGCCTTCCTCATTGTAACAGAAATTTCCCTTGAAGTCGCTGTTGTAGGATGCCCAAGCGATGCCGACCTGGCGGAAGTTGGATACGCACTCGCTGCCTTGGGCCTGCATTTTGGCATGGGCCAGGGCCGGCAGCAGGATCGCCGCCAGAATCGCGATAATCGCGATCACCACCAGAAGTTCAATCAACGTGAAACCGCCAGTGTCCGGTTTTCCCGGCACGGGGTCTCGCGATGTCACAGCAGATTTAAGAGGCATCGTTCTCATCACTCCAAATGAAGCTTTAGCGCTTTGTGTTTAATATCACACCCTGGCGGGGATTTGCAAAGGCAAATGCGCTTGTTTGGAAACAAAACAAGGCAGGCCCCCCCTCTCGTCGTAATCGCCCCTGGAGGCGTGAGGGATGGAACCGGATCGGAAGGGTGTATTCCCGGCGGTCATTTCCAATTGGGCTGGCGATAACGGTCACGAACGTAGTCGTAATCCGTGCCGGACGGCGGCGCCTCGCCCATGACATCCCAGGGCTGCATCAATTGGCTTCCGGACACGCCCGATGAGGCGAGAATTCCGGCTTGAATGATAAACTTGTCGTGCCATTTATGAGACTCGGCATGGCCATCGGCAAAAACAAGGGTGTCGATGTTGCCGTGGTACATGGCAATCGGGTCGTCCCAGCCAAACTTGTCTGTGTCTGTATTCCAGAGAATCACCCAAGTGCCATCGTTATACCCGCGGGAATCGGCATCCTCGATCATCGCCAGGGTCATGGAGGCGGCGGAAATCTGGCTGACTTTGAGGCAGGTGCTGGGAGTGACGCTGGCCAGAGAGCCAACGGCCGAGTAGTTGTCGGAGCTGTCGCCGCCGTAATTCTGGGTCTTGGAATAGCTGTCATAAGCCCAGCCCATGCCTGGCAGGCGGTATTTGAAGCGCGTATCGCCGGGGCAATGGAAGGATTGGGGGTTGGGACAGTAGGGAAAAAGGAGGTTGTACCTCGTTAAACCGGCAAGGGAGTTTGAAAGGGCGGTGTTTGGCGATTCGCCAACATAAGGAGGCAACGGGACAGGCCCGCTCCAAAAGCCCCCGCCTGAAATGCCGGTTGGCCCGTAATAAAAGGGCACGACCCAGCCTTTGTTGTCATCCGAATACATGGAAAAGGCCAGGGCATGTTCCTTCTGGTTGTTAAGACAAGCCGTTTGGGTGGCTTTAAGTTTTGAATACGCCAGCGCCGGCAGAATCATCGCCGCCAGGATGACAATGATGGCGATGACCACCAGCAACTCGATCAAAGTGAAAGCGCGGCAACACCCCGCCGCCGCCGGCGAAACCAGCGGACCGGGTTGCCGGCTGCCGTCCTCAACTTGTCCTCTCACATTGCTTGCGTTTTGCTAAAGTCACGGAGGAGGGCCGGGAAACTGCCTCAATTCCCGGCCCTCCCGCCTGGCACTTATTGGTGCCCCTCAAAGTACATCTGCTTGCCGTGTGGCGCAACCGGGAGCGGCGAGACGGCGGGGGCCACAGGGGTGTATGGGCCTGAAACGACCGGCGCCGAGAGCAGCGAACCATAAGGCTGGGTGACCAGGAAGCCGCTGGGCGAGGCAGTGAAGTTGAACTGCAACGTCAATGCGTTGGTATCCACCAGTGCTCCGCTCATCGCCTGGCCGACCTCAGTAGCCGTGAGATTGCGGTTATACATGCGGAAGTCGTCCATCAGCCCGTTGAAGTCCTCCCAATAGAAGTCATACAAGGTGTCCGCGCCGACTTCGAATTGCGCTCCCAGCGGCCAATTCCAAGGCTGCTTGTTGAAGCCCTGAGAATCTTGGTTGCCGTCGATGTACACCGTCACCCCGCCGCTGCCGCTGTCGTCATAGACAAACGCGCAATGATGCCACTTGTTGTCCGTGACGGAGGTGGGCGACTCGAAGTTGACGTAGCCGTCCTGAGCCTGGATGAACAGATTGCCGTCGTTGTGCTGGGCTATGACGAGGCCCCCATTGCCATTGCGCCGATCGAAAAGGATGGCGCCTTCATTTTGGTAACCGCTGCTGGTGTCGATGCTGCCCGAGCGCAACCAGAACATGATGGTTCCCTGGTCGGCATCGAAGGCCGGATAGCCGAACTCAAGGATTTGCGAGCTGTTCGTTGCGTCAAACAGCATCACGCCCGAGCGCGTGGTCGAGCCGTCGGAATCGGAGGCCTTCCACGAGCAAGCCGAGGCAAGGGCATCGTAGAACGGACCCGCCGGTTTCTCGTCGGTTATGACGTTGGTGGAGGCGTTGATGCCCACCATCATCGGCAGGCCAACGGAGACGTGGGTTTGCAGTTGGGCCTGGGTCAGCGCGTAGTTATAGAACGCGACCTCGTCCAGTGTGCCGTTGAAGGCGAAGTTGGCGTCGTTTCTGATCCCGATTTCCGCCGGGTTGCTCGAGTTGGGAACATAGTTCCCGGCGTTGACGGCGGCGGATCCGTCCGCGTAGCCGAACACGTACGCGGTCGCCTCGCTGGACCCGTCATAGACGATCGCGGTATGATACCAATTGCCCGGAACAAAGGTGGTGGCCCCGACGATTTCCACCTGGATGCCCGCGGCATTCCCCATCTCCCACGTTAGGCCGGAGCCTCCATTGTTGAGGTACAGTATATAGCCCAGGCGCGCCGGCGAGCCACGGAACTGGGAAGCAAACGGCACCTCGGTGCCGGTGTCGTTGGGCTTGATCCACAGCTCCAGCGTGAACGCCCCCGCTGGGTTGAGGATGCTGGAGAACGGAACCTCCGCGTGCCCGCCGCCAGTAAAGGCTACCGCCGTGTCCGGATTGCCCGCCAGGGCGCCGGGGGCGTCGAGATTGAAGGCTCCCGCGCCGGCGTTGAGGAGGTAAGTCCCGTCGAGGCCGCCGGCGTAATCGCGCATCGTGGTGCCGGAGATTTCATCCAAACGCCAGTAGGCCGAAGGGTTGTCCGCCATGACCGTGGCCGCGTAGCCACCGGGCGGCGCGACGAAATTCATCACGATCGGCTGGCTGTTGGTCGAGCCATAGGAGTTTTTGACAGCCAGCGTGTAGCTGGCCGAGAAGTTGGTGGCCGTGGGCGACAGGGTCAGCGCGGTCGTGGTGGCGCCGGCAATAAGCAGGTTGTTGCTGCGCCACTGATAGTCTAGAGGAGGCGTGCCGCCCACGTTGGCGGCCAACACGACGGACCCTCCCGCATAAAGCGTGTCGCCGCTGGATTGGCTGATAATCGTCGGACCCGACGTGTTGGTGCCATAGACGAAGGTGGAATAATGAATCTGCAGATCGGCGCTGGAAAGGGCCGCGTTGTAAACGGCCACTTCGTCAATCGTGCCCGTCCACTGGCCCGCGCCGTTGGTGGTCGCGGAGCCGATGAAGAGCGGGGCGCCGGTGGCGCTGCCAAAACCGCTCTGGCTCGCCGAGCCCAGCGACTGGCCATCCAGATAAGCGGTGATCGTGTTGTTGGTCAGAACAAATGCCACGTCCGCGAGGCGGTTCAGCAGATTATGGGGCGCGGGCCAGCTCAGGGCCACGCCGTTGTCATTCTGGTAGGTCAGGGCGCTGCCATCCCCCGAGGCGCCGAATGCGTAACGAATCTGTGTGCCGTCGGTTGAGGCCTCGGATAGAAAAACCATGTTTCCCGCGCTGCCGGCGAAGAGGTCAACCAGCGCCTCGACAGTGCCGCCGCCGCTCGGGAACTCATAAGCGCTGTTGGGGGGAACCTGGACGTCACCGCCGCCCGTCAAGTAGAGCGCTCGCTGGCCGTAGGAGCGGTTGGTCTGGCCGTCGTAGGAGGCGGTTCCTTCCAAAGCGCCGTTGTGGGTGGCGTCGGCAATGTTAGCGACCGTTGAACCCAGGCTGCCATCGACTTCAAAATAGGCGACCAGGCCGGCCTCGCCCAGGATGACACTGTGATAGGCGTCGTTGTTGGCCGTCTGCGTGGGGGCGATTGTCAACGCCGCCACCGTGCTCGTCGTCGAATTACCCCGATTGGCCACAATGCAATCAAAAGTCGAGCTGCTGTCGGTCAAGCCCACCTGCGGCAGATAAAGATCGGCCTCAACGGCCCCGGGGATGTTGGTCGTGCCGCGAATCCACTGATACGTATTGTTTGTGTCCTGCGACGCGATAACGTCAAAGTTCGCCGCGCCATTATCCCAAACCGTAGCGCTCTGCGGTTGAATGACAATGCTGGGCAAGGGGCGCAGGAGCAGGTCGTTGGTGGAGAATTGGCCGGAAGCGAAGGTGAAGATGCGCTCTTCGTCGAGGTATCCGTCCACTCCCCAGTAAGCGCCATCGGTGCCGATAAACATGTAGCCGGCGGGATCGGTCAGCGGAGTGACGGTGTTGTCGTTGGTGGCGCACGGGACGCCGTTGGTGTAGAAGACCAGCGTTCCATCCATGTTCACCAAGGCGAGGTGAATCCAGGTATTGGTGTCGATGAAAACCTCTGGTGAGAAGTCAATGACGTTGTGAGAATTGCCCTGTTCGACGATGCCGGCATGGATCGCGGCAGGGGATACGGTGTTGTCGATTCTGACACAGGCGCCGCCTCCAGGCCCCAAGCCATATTGCGAACCGCCGGAGGACATAATCCAAATTTCGTTTTGGCTGCTGCCCACCCAACCTGTGCCCACCGGCAGGAACCAGATTTCGAGGCCGTAGTTGGTGGCCGGCGGGATATAGCCGGTGCCCCACAGTTCGGTCACCACGCCGCCGAAGCCGAAGTAAGCGGCATTGGTGCTGATGTAGCCTGTGGTTCCCAGCGGCCCGCCGACGGCGTTCTCGACGATGGGCGGGACGGCTCCGGTATAGTAGCTATTGACGTAGTTGTGGCCATTGCCGCTGGAGTCCGTTATGATGGAGCCGCCTTCCCCGAAGTGCCACCACCCTTGCGTGGTCACCGTGGCCGATGAGGTGTTGATCATGAACAGCCCCGCGAGGGCAAGTCCGGTAGAGATTATTTTGTGTCTCATGTGAGGAGTGGGTTTTGGGTCTTGCAGTTTGTTTTGCCACCGCGCCGACAAGGCTTCCCGGCATAAGGAGAAACACAACAGGCGGCGCATACAGTTGGCTGACATCGGAACATTGCCGTTTCTTATACCAAAGCGATCCGGCCAACGGTATCACGCAAACGCGGGCATCGCGGCGGCCCCCCCACCCGCGGGCGCAGGATCAAAACAAGCGTTCCTTCAGGGCCTTGGCGACAGCGCCGGTGCGCGTGTGAACGTGGAGCTTGGTGTAAATGTTGCGCAAGTGTGTGTCCACGGTGTGATAGCTGACGTTGAGTTTATCGGCGATTTCTTTCTTGATCAGGCCCTCGACCATCAATTCGAGAATCATCTGCTCGCGCGCGGTCAGACTGTAATCATTGGCGGGAGCGGCGACCTGGCTCAACATGTCCAGAACCGACCGGGCCACCTGCGGCAGCATGGCGGCCCCGCCGGCATGAACGTCGC
>Ga0326727_10020436_pt1 | contig 13148 bp, 13 predicted proteins | sample MB2enrmetagenome_FD_207643 | JGI IMG/M metagenome (GOLD analysis project Ga0326727, IMG submission 207643) | Lab enriched peat soil microbial communities from McLean, Ithaca, NY, United States - MB29MY | ecosystem: Environmental > Terrestrial > Soil > Wetlands > Peat | place: USA: New York...
CCGACCGAGATCGGCCACACTCCTCGCTGCGACCGTGGTAGTCTTCGGCGACGCCGCCCGACGCGGGCGGCGCGTGGAGGGGCGGCGCAGCCGATCGGCGAAACGGCGGCTTGCGCGCCGAGTGAGCGACAGGAGGGTCGAATGAAGATTGGCGTCCCGATGGCGGCGACGGCTCTGGTGGTTCTCGCCGCGCTTGTCCAACCCGCGACGGCTCAGGAGTCGCGGGTGAAGATCGGAGGGCTGCGTTGCGACGTCTCCAGCGGGCTGGGCTTGATCGTCACCTCGTCCCGCGAAATGAGTTGCGTCTATACCGGGATGCACGGGTTCAAGGAGCGCTATTACGGGACGATCCGCAAGTTCGGCCTCGACATCGGCCAGACGAACCGGGGCGTGCTGGAATGGGCGGTGTTCGCGCCGACGACGGGCGAGCGGCGGGGCGCGCTGGCGGGCGACTACGTCGGAGCGGACGCCTCCGTCACGGTCGGCGCGGGGCTGGGCGCCAATGCGTTGGTCGGCGGGCTCCAAGGCTCGATCGCGCTGCAACCGCTGTCGGTCGAGGTGCAGTCGGGCCTCGCGCTCGCCGCCGGCGTCGCCTCGCTGACGCTGCGCGCCGGCCGCTGAAGGCGAGCCGGCGCGCCGAGCGCGTCAGCGAGCTATCGGACGACGTCGCCGCACAGCGCCCGCCAGCCGTTCATGCCGCCGGGGTAGTGGCGGACGTCGGCGTGGCCCGCGCTGTGCGCGTGGCGCAGCGCCGCCTCCGAGCGTTTGCCGCCGAGGCAGATCAGCGCCACCGGCTTGTCCTTCGGCAGCTGGTCGGGCCGGAAGCGCGACAGCGGCAGGTTGATCGCGCCGGGGATGTGGCCGGCGGCGAACTCATGCGGCTCGCGCACGTCGACGACCGCGCACGAGCCGTCGCGCGACGCGCGCGCGAGCTCGTCGTGGCCGATCTCGGGCGCCGCGGCGCTCGCGTCGAGCTTGCCGAACAAGCGGGAGAGGATCATCGCGCCTTACTCCCCGCTCGCCGGGGCGGCTTTGGCCGCCTCGAATTGGCTGAACGCCCCGAGGGCGTGGCTCGCGTACATCGCCGAAGGGCCGGCGCCCATATAGATCGCCATTCCCAGCGCCTCGAGAACTTCGTCGCGCGTCGCGCCCTGCTCGACGGCGGCCTTGGCGTGAAAGGCGATGCAATCGTCGCAGCGCGTCGCGACCGCGATCGCCAAGGCGATCAGCTCCTTGGTCTTGACGTCGAGCGCCCTGGGGGCGAGGGCGGCCTGGGCGATGGCCGAAAAGCCCTTCATCACCTCGCTCGCGCCGCCGCGCAGATGCTTGAGCTCGGCGCTAAGCTCCTTCGCCGTCGCCGGCCAATCGGTGTTGCCCATCTTCTCTTCTCTCCTTCCCATTTGCGCCCGAGGCTCGCCTTCGCGTCTCAGGGCGCGCGCGCGGCGGGGCGCTCGTCGTCCCGCAGCCAAACGTAGATCGCCGGAATGACCAGCAGGGTGAGGGCGGTCGACGAGGCGAGGCCGAACACCAGCGAGATCGCCAGCCCCTGGAAGATCGGGTCGGCGAGGATGAAGGCCGAGCCGATCATCGCCGCCGCGGCGGTGAGCGCGATCGGCTTGACGCGCGCCGCGCCCGCCTCGATCAGCGCCGCGCGCAAGGGCGCGCCCTCGGCTTGGCGTCGGCGGATGAAGTCGACGAGCAGGATCGAATTGCGCACGACGATGCCCGAAAGCGCGATGAAGCCGATCATCGAGGTGGCGGTGAAGGCGGCGCCGATGAGCCAATGGCCGAGCACGATGCCGATCAGCGTCAGCGGCGCCGGCGTCAGGATGACCAACGGCAGCTTGAACGAGCCGAACTGGGCGACGACCAGGATATAGATGCCGAGGATCGCCACCATGAACGCCGCGCCCATGTCGCGGAAGGTGACGTAGGTGATTTCCCACTCGCCGTCCCACAGCAGGGTCGGCGCCGCGTCGTTCTCCGGCTGGCCGTGATAACGGATCGCCGGCGGGCCGCCCGCGCCCCACTCCATCTTGGCGATCTCGCTCTCGATCGCCAGCATGGCGTAGATCGGCGCCTCGAAGCGGCCGGCGACGTCGCCCGTCACCATCTCGGCGAAACGGCCGTTGTGGCGGAAGATCGGATAGGAGGCGGGCTCGCGCGTCAGCTTGACGACGTCGCCGAGCTCGACGTTGGCGCCCTGGCGCACGGTGCCGCCGGCCGGCAGCGGCGTCGACAGGATGCTCTCGTCAAGCGCGCGGCTAGAGCGGGGCAGGGCGACGGAGATGTCGATCGGTTTGAGGCCGCCGCCGCGCTGCGAGTAGCCGATCGGCGCGCCGCCGAGCAGCGCGCCGATGGTGTCGTAGACCGCCTGCTCCTCGACGCCATGGAACTCCAGCGCCTCCTGGTCGATGGCGATGCGCAGCCGCTCGGCCGGCTTGGGGAAGCTGTCGTCGACGTCGACGACGAAGTCGACCGCCTGGAACGCCTGGCGGACCTTGGTCGCCAGCGCCCGCCGGCTCGCCGCGTCGGGGCCGTAGATCTCCGCCAGCACGGTCGCCAGCACCGGCGGGCCGGGCGGCGCCTCGACCACCTTCAGCGCCGCGCCGGCCGGCAGCGGCAGGTCGGCGAGACGACGACGGATGTCGAGGGCGATGGCGTGGCTGGCGCGCGCGCGCTCCGACTTGTCGGTGAGGTTGACGGCGAGTTCGCCCTGCTGCGGCTCGTCGCGCAGGTAGTAGTGGCGCACCAGCCCGTTGAAGTTGAACGGCGCCGCCGCGCCGGCGTAGGCCTGGATCGAGGTCAGCTCGGGCAAGTCCTTCAGCCGCTCGGCGGCGGCCATCAGCGCGCGGTCGGTCTCTTCCAGCGCCGTTCCCTGCGGCATGTCGAGGACGACCTGGATCTCCGCCTTGTTGTCGAACGGCAAGAGCTTGACGCGCACGTCCTTGGTGGCGAACAGCGCGCAGACGGCGAGGGTCCCCAGGCCGACGCCGAGGAGAAAGATCTGCGAGCGCCGCCGTCCCTTGAGCAGCGGGCCGGCGATCTTGGTGTAGAGCCGGCCGAGCGCGCCGATGTCGCGCGAATGGGATTCGCCGTGCTCGCGCGCGGCGGCGCGGCGTCCGGCGACGCGCAGGAGCAGCCACGGCGTGACGGTGACCGCGACGCCGAACGAGAACAGCATGGCGATCGACGCGTTGGCCGGGATCGGGCTCATGTAGGGGCCCATCATCCCGCTGACGAACATCATCGGCAGCAGCGCCGCGACGATGGTCAGCGTCGCCACGATGGTCGGATCGCCGACCTCGGCGACCGCCTCGACCGCCGTCTCGACGAGGCCGCGCTCGCCGCGCGTCGACCAGTGGCGGGCGATGTTCTCGACCACGACGATCGCGTCGTCGACGAGAATGCCGATCGAGAAGATCAGCGCGAACAGGCTGACGCGGTTGATGGTGTAGCCCATCAGCCACGAGGCGAACAGGGTCAGCAGGATGGTGGTGGGAATGATGACGAGCACCACCACGCTCTCGCGCCAGCCGATGGCGAGGGCGATGAGGACGACGATCGACAGCGTCGCCAGGCCGAGATGGAACAAAAGCTCGTTCGCCTTCTCGGTCGCGGTGGCGCCGTAGTTGCGCGTCACCGCGACTTGCAGACCCGGCGGCAGGATGCGGCCCTTGACGATCTCCAGGCGGCTGAGCACGTCGCTCGCGACGGCGACGGCGTTGGCCCCTTTGCGCTTGGCGACCGCGAGCGTGACCGCGGGGCGGCGCTGCAGCTCGCCGTCGGCGAGCTTGGTCATTGTCCAGGCGCGATGCTCCGGCTCGGCGGCGCCGACGACGACGCTGGCGACGTCCTTGACGTAGACCGGGCGGCCGTCGCGCGTCGTCAGCAGCAGAAGGCCGATGTCGGGGACGCCCTGCAGCGTCTGGCCGGCGACGACCGGCAGCGAACCGCCGCCATCGCGCAGCGCGCCGACGACGAACGAGCGGTTGGCGTTGGAAAGCTTGTCGACCAGCTGGTTGAGGGTGACGCCATAGAGCGCCAGCCGCTCGGGGTCGGGCTCGACTCGGATCTGATTGGGGCTGCCGCCGACGACGTAGGCGGAGCCGACATTGTCGACCTTGACGAGCTCATGCTTGAGCTCGTCGGCCACCTGATAGAGGCCGTTGTCGGTCCATCGGCTGGCATGGGCGGGGTCGGCCGACAGCGTCAGGTCGACGATGGCGACGTCGTTGACGCCGCGGCCGATGATCACCGGCTCGGGGATGCCCTTCGGCAGCTCGAGGATGTTGGCGCGGATCTTCTCGTGGACGCGCAGCGCCGCGACGTCCTCGTCGACGCCGACGTAGAAGCGCGCGGTGACGACGACCTTGTCGTCCTCGGTCTGGGAGTAGATATGCTCAACGCCGTCGATGCCCTTGACGATGTCCTCGAGCGGCCGGGTGACGAGCTCGACCGCGTCGGCGGCCTTGTAGCCGTTGGTCGTCACCATGATGTCGACCATCGGCACGCTGATCTGCGGCTCCTCCTCGCGCGGCAGCGAGACGAGAGCGAGGGCGCCGGCGGCGAGCGCCGCCAGCAGCAGGAGCGGCGTCAGCGGCGAGACGATGAAGCGGCGGGTCAGCGCGCCCGAAAGGCCGAGCTTCATGGCCGGACCAGCGCGTCGCCGTCGTGGAGGCCGGCGAGGATCTCGACCTCGTCGCCGCGCTCGGCGCCGGGCTGGACGACGACCTCGGCGCCGTCGGCGGTCTTCACGTAGTTCACGCCGGCGCGACGGAAGAGATAGGCGGCGGGGACGAGGATGACGCGGCGGACGCCGGCGCCGACCCAGGCGAGGGTCCGTTCGCCGACGAAATAGTCGCCTAAGCCCGCGACCTCGACGTCGGCGATCACCCGACCGCCCTGGATCTCGGGATAGACCGTCGCCACGCGGCCTTCGCGCCGCGTTTCGAAAGCGGTCTCCGCGAGGCCGCGCGAGCCGATCTCAACCTTGTCGCCGGCGCGCATGAATTGCGCGTGACGTTCAGGCAATTGCAGCCGCAGGATGTAACGGTCCTCGGCGAGCGTGGCGATCGTCTCGCCGGGCATGACGACGCGGCCTTCCGAGACTGGAACCGAGAGAATGCGCCCGGCGCCCGGCGCCAGCACTGCGCCCTCTTTCATCTGCTGGGCGATGACGCTGCGGTCGCCGCGCATCGCGTCGAGCGTGCGCTCAGCGACGTCGGAGGCGGTCTTCGCCGCGTCGACCTGCGCCTGGGCGCTGACGCCTTTGCGCAGCAGCTCGTCGGCGCGGTCGAGGTCGGTCTTGGCCTTGTCGACCTGCGCCTGCTGCGATTCGATGCGGGCGTCGAGCGCCTGCATCTGCAAGACGAGCTTGGGATCGGCGACGGTCGCCAGCTCGGCGCCGGCCTCGGCGCGGTCGCCCTCCTTGGCCTTCAGCGCCACGATGGTGCCGACGATGCGGGCGCGAGCGACCAATTCGCGGACCGGCTCGACGGTGGCGACGACCGCCTTCTGGTCCTGGACTTCGGCCGCGTGGACGACGAAGCGTTCGGCCGCCGCGGCGGCGTGCGGCAGGGCCAAGGCGGCGACGATCAACAGCAAGCGCATCCGGCGTCCCTCCAGCGTTGCTTGACATATATATTAGCATCGTCTAATTTAGCAAGCGCGAATTTAACGGCGGCCAGACTAAAGCCGGCGCGCTCGCCGGCGCCCCGTCGGAGGCGGCCTAACTTACGGAGGAAGAAGGAAAATGACGATCGATCGCGCGGTGATGGCGTTCGCCGGAACGATGGTTCTCGTCGGCTCGGCGCTGGGGTGGCTGGTGAGCGGCTACTGGCTGCTGCTGACGGCTTTCGTCGGGCTCAACCTCATTCAAGCGTCGCTGACGGGCTTCTGCCCGCTCGCGCTGGCGCTGAAGCGGGCGGGGGTCAAGCCGGGCCAGGCGTTCTCATGAGCGGCCGGCGCGGGGCGTCGCCCCCCGACGCGTCGCCGCCCGCCCCGGCGGCCGCGCCTGGATTCGCAGACCTTCGCGGCGACGAGCCCCTTTCCGATGCGCGACTCCCTCTCGACGGTAACGCCGCCGGCGCGGTTGCGCGGCCGCGCGGGGACCGCGGCGCTTGCGCGCTCGGGGCGCCGGCGTTGACGAAGGTTCCGCCTGAGAGCGAGCTGAGCGAGCTCGAAAGCCACGCCGAGGAGGCCTCGGCTTTGCTGCGCTTGATGGCCAACAAATGGCGGCTGCTGGTCTTGTGCCATCTCGTGCACGGCGAAAAGTCGGTCGGCGAGCTCCAGCGCACGCTCGGCCTCAGCCAATCGGCGCTGTCGCAGCACCTGGCGGCGCTGCGCCGCATGAAGCTGGTCGAGACGCGCCGTTCGGCGCAGACCATTTACTACCGGCTCGCCGGACGCGAGGCGACGGCGGTGCTCGCCACGTTGCATGACCTCTACTGCGCCCCCGCCGGCCAGGCCCGCGAGGTCGACGCGGAACGCGTGTGAAGCGGCGCGCCCAGGCGAGGGAAAGCGCGCTTTCAGCCGTCCTCATCGTCGGCGTCCAGCTCGCCGGCGGAATTGGCGAGCATGAAGGGCGCCGCCGCCGCGGCGCTGGCTTCGCCTGCCGGCGCACGCCAGTCGAGCTTGCCGCGCAACGTGACCACCGAGCCGACGATGATGATCGCCGGGCCGCGCAAGGCGGCGGCGCGCGCCCGCGCCGCGATCGTCGCCACCGTGCCGACGACGACGCGCTGGTTGACGCGCGCGCCGTTGTCGATCGCCGCGGCGGGCAGATCGGGATCGACGCCGCGCGCGACGAAGGCGCGCGTCAGCTCTTCGATATGGGCGAGGCCCATGTAGACCGCCACCGTCTGGTTCGGGCGCATCAGCGCGCCCCAGTCGAGGTCGGCCGGCCCATCCTTGCCGTGGCCGGCGACGAAGAGGCAGGCCTGCGCGTGGTCGCGATGGGTGAGCGGGATCCCGGAGAATGCGGAGCACGCCGCCGCGGCGGTGATCCCGGGGCAGACCTGGGACGGAATCCCTTGTTCGGCGAGCTTTTCGATCTCCTCGCCGCCGCGGCCGAAGATGAACGGGTCGCCGCCCTTGAGGCGCAGCACCCGCTTGCCCTGCCGCGCCAGCCGCACCAGGAGCTCGCTGATCTCCTCCTGCGGCGCGGGGTGGTCGTCGCGGCGCTTGCCGACGTAAATGCGCTCCGCCTCGCGGCGGACGAGGTCGAGGACGCCGTCGCCGATCAGCCGGTCGTAGAGGACGACGTCGGCCTTCTGCATCAGGCGCAAGGCGCGGAAGGTGACAAGGTCCGGGTCGCCGGGGCCGGCGCCGACGAGATAGACCTCGCCCTGCGGAGCGCTCTCCTCGCCGCGCGCCGCGCGATCGAGCTCGCGGCGAAGCGCCGCTTCGGCGGCGGGCTCGTCGCCGGCGAGCGCCATCTCGGCGATCGGGCCTTCGAGGACGCGCTCCCAGAAGCGTCGGCGCGCGCGCGTCGTCGCCAAGGCCGCGGCGACGCGCGCCCGCGCGCGGCCCATGAAGGCGGCGAGCCGGCCGTAGGCGGCGGGAATGGCGCTCTCCAGCCGCGCCTTCAGCATGCGGCCGAGCATCGGCGAGGCGCCGCCGGTGGAGATGGCGACGATGAGCGGCGGCCCGCGCACGATCGAGGGCGCGATGAAGTCGCTGAGATCGGGACGGTCGGCGACGTTGAGGAGCGGGCCGGCGCCTCGCAGCCGTCGGGCGACGCGCTCGTCCTCGGCGGCCTCGCCGGCGGCGACGTAGCAGACGACGCAGCCCGCGAGGTCGGCTTTTCCGGATCGCTGGCGACATGCTCGAACGGCGCCGCCTCGCCGAGCGCTTCGAATTCGTCGTCGAGCCGCGCCGCGAACACACGAACATGAGCGCCGGCGCGCGCCAGCGCCTCGACGCGCCGCGCCGCCGCGCCGCCGCCGCCGACCACCGCGGCGCGCTTGCCGGCGAGGTTGAGAAAGATCGGCAGGGTCTCCATCGCCGCTCCGCTTTCGGCGCGCGGGCCCGGCGCCCGCCGCGAGAACGCGGAACATCGCCCAAACGGCCAGGGCCCGCCAGCGGATTGTCGCCGTCGCCGCGCGCCGGCGGCCAGGCCGCAGATTGATCTGGGACAACCCATTCGCTCGCGGAACGGGCTTTGTTTAGCCGCGACCGTGGGACGCCGCTGCGCCGGCCCCGCGAAGGCGACCGCATCGACGCCGAGAGGGCGTGAAAGGGCTGCGTATGCTCCAGATCGGCGGTCTTCTCATTCATCAGCTCCAAGCGACGTGCTTCGGCGGGCCCGCGCGCGCGGAGCGCGCCGTCGACGACGCGGAAAGGCTCGCGCGATGAGCGAGGCGGGCAAACGCAAGCTGGAGACGATCGCGGCGCCCTTCGGCCGCGTCGTCCAACTCGAGGAAGTGGATCTCGTCAGCGGCATCAGGCTGCTGCAGGTGACGATCCGCGACGGCCAGCGATCGAACGTGGTCGATCTCGACGCCCCGGCCGCCGCCCAATGGGGCGCGGCGATGCGGGCGTGGGCGGACGCCGAGTTGGCGCGCCTCGACTCGCCCGTCGGCGCGGCGGACGAAACGGCGCCCTGGCCCGGGCGGCGCGACGCCTAGACAAAGCGAATTGGCGAAGGGAAAAGGATGGCCGCGCCGCTCCCCGCCGGCGCGGCGGCGGGATTCCGCCCGTTTCGCCCTGCGCCAAACGAGGAAACGTAATTGGTCGACAGGACGCTCGACGTCAAAGGACTGAACTGTCCGTTGCCGATCCTGCTCGCGAAGAAGACGCTAGCGGAAGTTCGCGTCGGGGGCGCGCTCGAGATCCTCGCCACCGACCCGATGTCGGCGGCGGACTTCACCGACTTTTGCCGCGCCACTGGCAACCGGCTGCTCGAGTCCTCGGCCGACGCGGGCGTGTATCGCTTCGTCGTCGAGCGCGTCGCGTGAGGGAAGAAGCGGCGGGCTCGCGTCGTCGCAGGTCGCGAGGCGGTCGCGGGTCAGAGCAGTCGCCGCGAACTCCGCCGCCGCCTCAGTTCGCTTTCTTGACATAGGCTGTCGAAAACATCTCCAGCAGAGCCGCGCTCACTCCGGTTGGGCGCCGAGTCTGCGCATCGATTGGGCACCACACCGATCTCGCTTTGGCGAGCGCCACGCCGTCAGCGGCGCGCCGCAGTTCGGTGAAGCGTTCGAATCTCGCGCGCGTAGCGGCGCCAACCCAGGTGAGGGCCTGGATCTCGTCGCCGAGCTGAGCCGACTGCTTGTAGTCGATCTCGTGCCGCAGCACGACCCATAACAACTCTTCCTGCCATTCCTTCGTCGCGCGGGCCGTCCAGTGCGCCACGGCCACGTCTTGCACCCACCGCAAATAGACGACATTGTTCACGTGCCCGAGTTGGTCGATGTCGCTCGGCTCCACCGCGAACTTGATCTCGTAAACCTCCGCCACTGGGCTCATTCCTTCATCCCGCCGCGCCGCGCCTCACGCCTCCCGCTTCGGCAGCGGCGGGTCGAAGCGGCCGTCGGCGGCGGTCCAGCCGCCGTCGACCAGCAGGTACGAGCCGGTGACGTAAGAGCTCGCGTCGGAGCACAAGAACACCACCGCGCCGACCATCTCCGACGGATCGGCCCAGCGCTTCAGCATCGGCTTCTCGCCGTAGGCGCGCCACCAGGCCTCGTTCTGCTTGATCTGCTGGGTCAGCGGCGTCTCGACCACGCCGGGGGCGACCACGTTGACGCGCACGCCCTTGGGGCCGAGCTCGGCGGCGAGGGCGCGGATCATCTGCAGCGCGCCGGCCTTGGTCGCCGCGTAGACGCCCTGGCCGGGCTCGACGACCTGGGCGCGGATGCTGGAGAAGGCGACGATCGAGCCCTTGCCGCGCTCGGCCATGCCCGGCGCGAAGGCGCGCAGCGCGCGGAACGCGCCCTTGAGGTTGAGGTCGATGACGCGGTCGAACTCCTCGTCGGTCAGGTCGAGCAGCGGCTTGCGTACGTTGATCGACGGCGTGACGACCAGCGCGTCGGGGACGCCGACGCGGCGCGCCGCCGCCTCGACGCTTTGTCCGTCGCGCAGGTCGACGCGCAGCGCCTCGGCGGATCGACCCTCCGCTTCGATCGCCCGCGCCGCCTCCTCGGCCATCGCGAGGTTGAGATCGGCGCAGACGACGTGCGCGCCGAAGCTCGCCAAGCCAAAACAGCTCGCGCGGCCAATGCCGCTCGCGCCGCCGATCACCAGCGCGCGTCGGCCGGAAAGGTCGAACAGCTTGGAATAGTCGGTCATCGCGTTGCCTCCTGATTTCTCTGTGGCGGCTCCGGCCACGGGCGCGCTTCGGCTTCTCGCGTCGCTTCGAACGCCGTCGCCGCGGCGAGCACCCCGAGGTCGTCGAAACGGCGGCCGACGATCTGCAGGCCGATTGGCAGGCCGTCGTCGTCGTAGCCGCAGTTGACCGACGCCGCCGGCTGTTCCGACATGTTGAAGGCGACGGTGAAGCCGATATGGGCGAATGGGTTATTGGGATCGTTGGTCGGCGCCGCCCATTCGGCGGGAAAGGCGACGTCGGGCGCGGTCGGCGAGATCACGTAATCGAACGGCGCGGTCGCGGCGACCGCGGCCTTGCGCATCGCCAGCATCGCGCTGAAGCCGTGAAACACCGTCTCGCCGCGCATGCCCTCCGCCGATTCCGCCCAGGCGCGGATGAACGGCAGGACCTTGGCGCGCCGCTCCGCCGGCAGCGCCTTGAGGTCGAGGAGCGAGCGCATGCGCCAGAAGCGGTCGAGGCCGTCGAGCGTCTCCTGCGCAAGGAACGGCGCGAGCGGCTCGACGACCGCGCCCGCCGCGGCGATGTCGCGCGCCGCGCGCTCGATCTCGCGCTTAACCGTCGGCGTCGGCTTGTCGCCGCAGCCCGCTTCCAGCATGAGCCCGACCTTGAGGCCGCGCCATTCGATCGGCTTGACGCGCCAATCGAGCGCCTGCGGCGGCAGGCTGGAATAGTCGCGCGCGTCGGGGTCGGGCCGCGAAAGCGTCGCCATCATCAGCGCCGCGTCGGCGACCGAGCGCGTCAACGGCCCGGCGACGCGGCCGATATAAGGCGGATCGATCGGGACGCGGCCGCCGCTCGGCTTCAGCCCGACCAGGCCGCACCAGCCCGCCGGCAGGCGCACCGAGCCGCCAATGTCGGTGCCGACGTGCAGCGGTCCGTAGCCCGCGGCGGCGGCGGCCGCCGCGCCGGCCGAGGAGCCGCCGGGGTTGCGCGCCAGATTCCAGGGGTTGCGCGCGAGCTTGTGGAAGCTCGACAGGCCCGACGACAACATGCCGTAGTCGGGCATGGTCGTCTTGGCGAAGAGGATCGCGCCCGCTTCGCGCAGGCGCGCCGCGGGCGGCGCGTCGGCGGCCGCGGGCGTCAGGTCGCTCGCCGCGGCGCCGAGCGGAACCGGGTCGCCCTTGGTGGCGATGTTCTCCTTCACCGTCGCCGGGACGCCGTCGAGCGGGCCGACCGGCGCGCCGCGCCGCCAGCGTTCCTCCGACTCGCGCGCTTCGGCGAGCGCGCGCTCGGGGGCGAGGAGGTAGGTGGCGCAGATGTGCGGCTCGAAGGCGGCGACGCGCTTAAGCACGTCGCCCATCGCTTCAACGGGGGAAAGGGCTTTGCGGCGGTAGGCGTCGATCAGCGCGACGGCGCCGAGGCGAAAAGGTTGCATGAACGAATTCTCGCCCGAGCGCGCGTCGGCGAACCGGCCGCGCGCGGGCCTATCTCCTCATTTCCACCACATCGCCGACAGGTCGTTGGCGAAGATCGGCGCGTTCCGCCACAGACCGTTAAGCTTCGCGTCGGCCACCGCGACGTTGGGATACTGGAACAGGAAGACGTTGACGCAGTCCTTGACGATCTGGCGCTGCGCCTCGCCGATCGCCTGCTTGAACGCGTCGAGGTCCGGCGCCGCCTCGACCTTGGCGAAAATGTCGCGGAAGGCCTGGCTGTCGTATTGGAAATAATAGTCGGGGTTGGCGTAGACGCCGATGTCGAGCGGCTCGACGTGGCTGATAATGGTGAGGTCGAAATTGTGCGCCTTGTAGACGCCCGACAGCCACTGGGCCCATTCGACGTCCTCGATCTTCGCCTCGATTCCGACCTCGGCGAGCTCGGCGGCGACGATCTCGCCGCCCTTTCGCGCGTAATCGGGGGGCGGCAGCGTCAACGTCAGCCGCAGCGGGGTCGTCACGCCCGCCTCCTTGAGCAGCGCCTTGGCCTTCTCAGGGTCGTACGGATACGCGCCGGTCAGGTCGACGTAGCCCGGGTCGTTGGGGGTGAGGTGGCCGCCGATCGGCGCGGCCAAGCCGTTTTCGACGCCGTCGATGATCGCCTTGCGGTCGATCGCGTGAGCGATCGCCTGGCGCACGCGCAAGTCGTCGAGCGGCTTGCGCTTGTTGTTGATCGCCACGATCGTCTTGCCCTCGGTGCCGCCGATCGTCACCTGGAAGCGGGGATCGCTCTGGAACTGAGCGAGGTTCTGCACCGCCTGAAAGCGGGGAAAGGCGTCGACGTCGCCGGCGAGCAACGCCGCGACTTGGGCCGACGGATCGCTGATGAAACGGAAGGTCGCGTGAGCGATGGCGATCTTCCCGGCGTCGCGGAAGCCGTCCCACTTGTCGAGCGTCGCCGACGATCCCTTGCTCCAGGCGGAGAGCTGGTAGGGGCCGGTGCCGACCGGATGGGTCGCTTCGGTCGCTGCGCTCTTCTCGTCGAGGATGACCGCGGTGTTGAGGCCGAGATGGAACAGCGCCTGATAGCTCGGCGCCTTGAAGGTCAAGGTGACGACGTCGGGATCGCTCGCCTCGATCGAGGCGATCGAAGCGAAGAAGGCCTTGTCCTTGTTGGTCGAGTCCTTGGCGGCGGCGCGCTCGAAGGAGAACTTCACGTCCTTCGACGAGAACGGCTCGCCGTCCTGGAACTTCACCCCCTTGCGCAGCGTGAAGGTCAGCGTCTTGAGGTCGGGCGAGAAGCTCCACTTCTCCGCCAGCAGCGGCGTGACGGAGAAATCGGACTCGATCTTCGTCAGCCCCTCGAAGATGTTGTAGTGGACGATCTCGCCGATCGCCGCCGCCGCGGCGGCGGTGGGGTCGAGGCCGGGCGGCTCGAGCGT
>Ga0326727_10020439_pt1 | contig 13147 bp, 9 predicted proteins | sample MB2enrmetagenome_FD_207643 | JGI IMG/M metagenome (GOLD analysis project Ga0326727, IMG submission 207643) | Lab enriched peat soil microbial communities from McLean, Ithaca, NY, United States - MB29MY | ecosystem: Environmental > Terrestrial > Soil > Wetlands > Peat | place: USA: New York...
TTTCGCATCTCGACAGTCAATACGCGGGGAAGGTCCATCGTGGATGGGAAGCGGGTGAACCTTGATGGGCTGGCGGAGCGGATCAGAGTGGCGCGGAAGGAACAGGAAAGAATCTGGAAATTGGAATTCGGCTCGTAAGTATCCACCGGCCGAGTCGGCCCGGGGAATTACACCCCGAGCCGCTCACAGATCCGGACATGACGCTCTCGCGTCATCCGGCTCGTGCAGCCCGCGAAAGGCTGTCGCCTTTCATCCAAGTAGGAGGGTTCCTCCCGTTGCCGGTTGACCCAACTTGGATTGGACCGCCCACCCCCTTCGCTCCACTGCGATTACAGCAGATGCATCACTACTGCGAGGTGGTCCGCCCCTGATCGAAGCATTGGTACTTTCCGCCTTGCGTTTCTGCGCTTGTACGTTTTCCCTTTTCATCTTCGAGCAGGTTCCCAGGTTCTGCACGAAAGCCTGAATGAGAGTCACGCATCCTCTGCACCGGACACCGCATGGACGGTAAACAGGTATCTTCCATGCTGATCCCAAGGTACTCTGCAGACCTCGGTTTCGATGTCATCTAACCCCCTTTCGATGTTTTAATCGGCGGTTCACTTACGTTCGTCTCTCTCACTCCCACATGACATGGTCAAGCCATGCCTTTTAACCACAACGTTCACCACCGCGGCTTTTGACCGAAGCAGCTTGTGGCTGTTTGGAGCCTCCCCCTGCAGAGCGACTCCGAGGGGCCTTCCCTCATCTTTCGTACAGCATGAAGCTCACGCTTCTTCATGGCACAAGGAGAGCCGGTGGCTTTACGGTTGCTGGCCCCTCAAAGGGGCCTGATCGCAACCGGTGAAAGCAAAAGCAAGAACAAAAGCAAAAGCCGCGAACTGCAAACATCACGCAGATTGCGTTGGCTAACAGGCTCAAAGCATAATCCCGGAACCGTCAAACTTTGACTGCCTCCCCGGCAGCCGGGGGATCTCCCATGTTGCATTAACGTGAACTGAGGTGCTCGTTGGGCACCTGACAGTAGCTGAATTAGCCACCTCCTGGTTTGTCGCCCATCGTGACCTTTGACGGTTCTTCGCCCAGAATTCTGTAAGTTCCTGTGCCCCGGCCGCTCAGACACAGCGCCGGCCAACCACGTAGCTTCGCTGGAAACTGGCGACAAGCCGACCAAGCCACTCTTGGTGTATCGGCGCCTGGCCATCTGCCTTGATAATGGTGTGAATGCCATTTACCCTTTCCCACCCTGCTGCTGCGATCCCATTTCTGCGCACGCGCCTTGTTCCGTCTGCATTGGTGATTGGCTGCATGGTGCCCGATTTTGAGTACTTCCTTCGATTCTCACCCCGGGGAGGATTCGGCCACACCTTACCCGGGGTTTTTATCTTTGATTTGCCCGTGGCGTTCATTGCACTTTGGCTGTTCCACGCATATGCAAAGGAGCCGCTCTACACCTGGCTGCCCGAAAGCGTGCGGCGGCGGATGCAGCGGGGCCCGGCGGCACTTCCGGTCAGGAATATCGCGCAGTTTACGCTGGTGCTGCTGTCAATCCTCATCGGAGTGGCGACCCATATCCTGTGGGACTCGTTCACGCACCGGGATTTCTGGCCCTACCACCATTGGCAGTTCCTGCACCGGACGGTTCAGTTGCCTGGATTCAGAACGATGGAGTATTTGCGGGTCATCCAACACGCCAGTACGGTCTTTGGCGCCGTTGTGCTCCTACTCTGGTTCCGGCACTGGTTTCGCAGAACGGCTCCCATCCAATCGGAAACGGCACGATATCCGCGAAAGAATCATCGCGCCGCGCTCTTCGTGATCTGCATCGCGGCTCTGATAGCAGCGGCTCTTAGCGGATTCCTAATACCTGAATTTAGAACCCCGCATCACATCACTGAAAGGAAGTTTCTTTTTGAACGCGCTGTCATCACGGCGATCAACATCTTCTGGATGGGAGTTGTGGTGTATGGCGCCTTGAGAGCTAGAGCGCGAAACAAACTGCCGGATGCGTAGGCCCCGAGGGTTCAGGGAGAAATGTCGCTAGCCTACATCGGAACCGATCCTTGCCACAACCGATCTGCCGGAGGTTCGTGCCATCCGATGCCGGGAGTTGCTGCGCTCTGCCTTGGACTTGACGGATGATCTACTCGGACAACCGTCTGCCAGGGCCTCAGATTCCCCCCGGACGCCGAGCCAGTGGTCGATCAGCCGGCACCGGGAAGAAAGATCGAACCATTCACATTACTGGAAAATTCCTCAGGATCGATTTTTTCGAAACGCTGGAAGCCGACGTGACCGCCATCCAGATCGACGACCACCCGGAACAAATCGTTGGCGTCAGAAATCATCGCGATTTCGAAGTGATCGGGTTGACGCCTCAAGGGCGACTTCAGATTTCGCACCATCATTCATTTCTCTCCAAAACGCGGGAAAGGCGGAGAGTTCAGTTGATGTTCAGGCAGAGCTGCCAGCAGCGGCTCTCTTGGGGCGTAAGGGCGGCTTCTAGAGCCTTTTATTAACTTTCGCGGATCCTTGCGCGGGAAAGTTAATAGCAGGCTCTGGGCCGGACAAGGCATGACGCCCGGCTCATGGTTAGTTCATGGTCGGAGGTTCGTCTCTCGCTTGCCGAGGTGATAGCTGAACCCGGCGACATAGGACATCGAATCGAATCCGGGATTGCTGGGCACAATGAAGGCGTTGGAAAAGTGGAAGTAGAGCGCCCCTGCGCGAAAATCCCACCTATCATTGAGCCTGCATTGAAGACCGAGGCTGAATTGGAGAGTGAAACTCTCGTAGGTAGCGGTTGGCGATAACGCCTTTTTCGAAAACCCGATCATTCCGCCTTTCGAGAAAGCGTACGGCTTGACACGCTTGCCGTCTTTCCATAGCATGCGAAGGCCGATCGGCGTGATCGCCAGGCCCGCAACATGCTCCATCTTCGTGGAGACCGGGTTGCCCCAAACGTCGGCCTCGGTTGGCTGGGTCAAGACCGCAACGGGCAGAACCTCGGCAACGTAATCCATGCGTGCACCAAGGAATTGGCCCCAGGAATTGCGGTCATATTCCAGGCCGTCGGCATGGAGGCCTGCCCTCACCCCGGAGCTTGTAAAGAGATGAAAATGGCCGATGCTTCCAAGATCCTCGAGCACCAATTCGCTTTTGACCGGCCGGCGTTCGACTCGGTTGCGCCCGATCTCTTCGGTGGAGTGTGTCTCCAGATGCGGAGTCCAGACCAGCCCGGCGGAGATGCGAGCGAAGTTCTTCGGATAACCCGGTAACTGGTATGGATACTTATAGGTCACGCTTTGGTACAAGGCGAAATTCGTGTATTGATAACCGCCTTCGAATCGCATCGCCAGGTGCTTGGACACCGGAGTATCGACGCCTCCGCCGAGCAATGTGGCAAAAGAGGCCGAACTTCCCGGCATTTGATTGGGGCCCCAGTTTCCATTCAGACCGCCATCGCCGATGAGTGCTTCGGCAAACAGCTTTTCCTTGCCGAGATGATGCTCGTACTGCCCTCCGGCGAGGATGAAGTAGGGGTGCTGTGGCGCGCCCAGATTATTGCCCAGGTAACCAGAGTATTCGATCTTGAAACGCAGATTCCGCCAGGCGGGCGTCGCCAGAGAAGCTTCCCAGCCAAGCAGCGGCTGTCGTGCGCCAGGAACGCCGTTGATCGTATTGGAAAGATAGGAGAAGCCGCCTGAGATCTGATAGGAAGAGGCGTCACTCGATTGCGCGGATGAAATCAGCGCACTTGACAAAAGAACGAGAAGCGTCATCCACCGGCCCCGCACCGGCCTGGCTTGGTCAAAGCGGCTTGATACTGAACTCAAAGGGCACCTCTGATCTTCGGTGTCTATGAATCAGAATTTGCGGTGCTTCAAAGGAAACTGCCAAGGGGGGAAGAATAACGGAGACCTCAGTATCCATACTAGAACATGCTATTAACATTGCTGGAATGTTCGGACCAAGTTTGCGAGCGTGAGGCGGGGGAAGGCGAGGTAATGCAGGGAGGCCCGGGTTGCGGCCGGCCGCTTGTGGTCCCGAGCTAGTCGGCGAAAGCGTGCCGCCCAGGCGAAGCTGCGTTCGACTCAAACTGTCGAACATGCACGGCACACAATGAAAAGCGTTGCTCCGGTTGTCCGGGCACCGCTTTTTGTTGTGAGAAGGGTATTCTAAGAGCAGGATCGGGGCTGGCAAGTTGAGCCGCCGGGCAGTAGGTATTCAGTAAGCCAGTGCCGCCGCCAGTTTGTGAGCGCCGAGGACATTGATCATGCGTTTCTGGTTGTAGGCCATAGTGGCCAGGCCGATCTCGGTTTGTGCTCCTCTCAGTCCCCATAGAAGGAATCGTGGATTGCCGAAGATGCGGTATTTGAGGGTTGCGAAGGGGTGTTCCACCGTGCATCGTCGTAGCCGCATGGCTTCAGGTGTGGTTCTTTGCTGCATGCGACCGATTGTGGCGATTCTGTGTGCTAAATTGTGTAGCGCACCCGATTCTTAAGAAGAAGATCTCGCTCGTAGGCCGAGGACCGTTCTCTCAATTGGAACTCGGCGAATATCGCTGGAGCTTCGCCTAGTGTCCCTGTCTCCCAAGCTTCTCGGGGGCCAGGATTTGAGGCGATGGGAATGGCGGTCGTGCATTGTCGGGAGCGGCAGCCGGCTCCCCACTGGCCGATTGCGCGGCGGGAGTAGCCACCGGCGACGTCACGCCACCCTATTGCGTTGCGATTCTCTACGTCGAAGCTCCAGCGAATCGAGAAGATTCAACATTCGCTCGACGCGCTGATGTGAATGGTGACGCTCGCTCTTGTGCGCATTCAGCTCCTTCTCGAGCACTTCAATCCGCAGCGCCTGCTCGCTCATCTCCGCTTCCGCATGCAAGGCGCGATCCTCGGCGGCCGTACGCTCTTGCCGCTCCTGCTTTACCATTTCAACCACACGAACGATCCGCTCCTCGAGGGCCGAACAATCGTTCGCACTTACGGTCAATGTCGCATGCTCTACTTCCTCATTCGCGCTTACCTGCTGTTCGTGCTGTTCCAGCCCGTCCTCTCGCCGCTCGCAAAATTCCATGAGGACGGAAAAATCGTCGGCACTTACCGTCGATGCCACGAGGTGTGCCCGCGAACCACTCGTGTTTGCTTGCTGACCGGACTGTTCCAGTCCTAGGGCTTCCAACGCGTCATATATCTCGGACACGGATAACTCCTCCATGAGGATTCGGGCCTGTGGTTTCCCCGAATCCTGCAGAAAACTCCCAATTCGATCAGTCGTCACTTGCTGGCCCTTCGGCCGACAAGCATTTGATTGAATAGATCCACTGTATGTCCGCTTTGAGTATTGAAGTCAATCACCGTTTTCCGGATCTTCTACACACAAAAGTTGTACTTCGCGGAGCATAGGCTTAAGGCAAGTTCAGAGTCCATGTATCGTCGTGAGCGCGCCCATACGCTATCGCACTGCCGCACTGACTTGCAAAAACGCGGGGGCCAATCCTTTTGGAACGTTGCGCGCTTGGTACTCGACAAACTTCCCGAGTCCGGCGGCAACGTGCGTTTCTGTGACGTGGATGTGACCACGAATTGCCGTTAGGGTGCGCGAGAGCGCTTTTCGGCCAAACGAAAAGCCCGCTATTTCAGCGAGCTTTCGCATGCAATCTTTGGTAACGCTACCGACTGTCACAATGTCGTTCTATCTTATTGATAATAAACAATTGATGTAACTCCTATAAAAAGCTGCCCCCATATTTGCCCCCTTTGATCTTTGTCGTTTTGATTCGATTCCGAGTATGTCCCGCGCGTAGTTGAAAGTGGCGGGCGGCGGTTGGGTTGATGATACTACGCTGCAATGTACGCGCCGAAGCAAAAATAGACCACGTGACGCCGCGATAGCGGCGTCACGCGGCGGAGTAAAAGTAGACTACCCGCGATAGAGCCCGGTCCGGCCCGCACCCGCCAACCTGTGTCAGCGCCGATGCACGATTGCGTGGCATCTAGTGCAAAGCGTAATGAGGTTTTGCTCGGCATCGTCCCCGGACTGGCTCCGCAATTCCCTATGGTGAACCTCAAGATGCGACAGCGCGCCGCAATTCTGGCACCTCCATCCGTCCCGGCATAACACCCTCTGCCTTGCGCGCTAGGGGTTGCGCTGCCGAGCGAGGCGCTGGCGCCGATCGATGCAACGCTCGAGGGCTTGGCGGTGTGGTAGTGAGGACTCCAGCCCGAGATTTTGAAAATGGCCTGAAAAACCTCCATAGCCTCCATCACTCATAGTTAACCTGCAGTGTTTTCCGCAGCTTGTGAGTTATGGAGGTTCTCGTCCCCCATTGGGGTATCCTCCAGCCCATACATTGCACAGAGCTGCTGGATTTGGTCGAGGGTGGCCTTATCGAACCTTAGGCCATTGCCGAATTGCGATAAACGGTGCGTGGGTAAGTCGAGCCTCTTGAGCAGGTGGCCGATTTGTTCCGGCCTTACGCGCGCAGTTTCCCCGCGAGCTTCTCGCAGTTGGTTGACCGCGGCGGCGACATCCTTGGCATAGGCATGATCCTTTCCGTTGCGGATGAGCGTCCGGATCGCTTCGAGGACAATGGCCTCGATGGTATCGGACATATCTGAGAGGCGCTGCTGATCCTGAGTCTTGAGCAGGGCCACGAGCTTCAGCCGGAGCCCACGTGCGTCCACGATGCTCCTTCCAAGCTGTTCCGCGATCATCGCCGTCTCGGAGGGCAAACCCGAGGGCTCCCATGTCCATTTACATACCTGGTCTAGATTCCTTTCGCGGTATTGTTTTAGGTGAACGGGGACGCGCGCCATCATGGCAAGTAGCCACTTCGGAGAGGGGGCCAGTGGCGCGTTGGTCGGAGCTATATGGATGGGAATGGAATTCTGGATTTTGTAGGTTTCAGGATTCTCACCTGCGTACACTGCGGTCGACTTGGAGAAACGGCCCCAGGCAGAGCCCTGCACTGTCACGATGTTTTGGTCGGTCAGACTGCTCAATAGCTCGGCCGTGCGCCTATCGAGGTTCGGCTCCGACACCAGGTAGGTCCGAAAGCCCTGAAGTGCACCAAGGTGGCTGCGCCGGATGCCAGCCAACCGTGCTGCGTGTGGGCAGAGGTTGTTGAGAACATGCAGAACCCGATCTACGACATCGGCGCGGCCGGTGAAAAGCAAACAGGGGCGGACGCTTAATGCCTCCTGAAACCAACTCCCCATTATCCAGAAAGTCACCAATCCGGCCTGGTCCCGCGATAGAGTCGTCTTCGCCAAGAGGATTCTCCTAATCCACGTGAAAAGCTCGAATGCGGTAGCGAAGCGGGGTGGCGGAAGTTGGGCGTCCGCCGGCGCCGCGGGAACATCAGTTGCCGGTACCGTTTCTGCGCCGTCTGTAGCCGCAGCCTCCGCGGCCGCAGGAGGCGCCGTCTCTGGTATCTCAGAAGGAGGCAACTCAAAGTCCCAATCACGGAGGACCTGGTCAATTACAGGCATAAACGAACGTGGCTTCGGTTTTGCGACCGGCGTGGGTGCCGGGGGCGCTGGGGGAGGGGGAATCAATGGTTCCCAACAGCCGCCGTCGTCAGTTTCGGCAGACTGATCCACGACTCCGCCGCCGGCCGGAGGGAGGCCATTTCCGAGAATGTCGGGCGTTTTAGTCCCCTCGGCGCGGTTTGAAAATTCGTCGCCACCGACGCCCCGTATTGGGTCTGCCGCCATTGAGATGGCGCTTTCCTTAGGGCTTGGGGCCGCGCTTTCACCTGGAGCGGCGACGGTCTTGGTGACCTCTGGGGCCGCGACGCTCGAAGTTTCCTTTGGGACCCCCTCTTCCTTTGGCCCTATTAAGGCTTCGTTCGCGCTGGCGGTTGGAACGAGGGCCGCCGCCGGGGCGCTACTCTCCGCCGGCCCGGAGGCTGAGTCTACGCTCAGCGGTGGGTCGGTTACGGGCACATCTGAACAGCTGGCAGTAGTTTCTGAACTTTCTTCTTCTGGCCGAACGATGTCTGCCAGGGCGACAACTAACTTGTCAGGATCTATCTTGTCAGGATCTATCTTGTCAGAATTTATCATCACTTACACCATCTTTCTGGTTCAAAGCGACCTGCTCGGCACATATCGCACACAACTTATTGTGCTCATGATATCTCGAACCAAAGCCCCCTATTGCATATTCCTAGTGTGATTAACATTAGTATATCCTAAATACGATAATAAAAAGGACGCGGTAAGCCGACCTTGAGAGAAGCATTGAAGAAAAGCTGAAAAGGCCGGCTTTGTATCTCATCGATTGGGGATTGACCTCCGGAACGTCTCCACCGCGTTCGCACCCTTATAAACATTGACGATTGCGACGATCCGAGGTTTCAGAATTACGCCTCAAAATAGAAATGTGGACTAAGCTCCTGCTGGCCTCTCCGTAGTCTTCCTATGCCCAAAAAGCCTGTCCAGTGGTCACTCGGCTTACTACCGCCGATTCGATCCTGGCCAATGCGACAGAGCGGCCAGAGACAGTTACTGAAATGAAGCCGAAAGCTCTCTTGCCATGGTTTGAGATGCGCATTCGGAGACCTCGGCGTGGCAATTACCTAGCTGTTCTGAGATTTTGCTTCTCCTATTGTTCGAGCAAGGCGAAACCTGACCATTCACACAGCGCGAACCCGGCGCGCGGATTTGCTCCGCGCGGGTTGCGCCGACCTTGTTTTCGCAGATTTCTTCGCGGGCGCCTGGGAATGAGAGTTTCTGTTGCCGTTCTGTGACAGCATTCTTTCGCGGAGATCCCGCCAGCGCTTTCGTTGCGCTTCTGCGATGCGCCTCCTCGCTGCCGCGGTGAGCGTCTTGCGCGGCGATCCCGCAGACTTGCCGCTGACCGGCGGCGCTCCTTCTGGCGCGCTCCTGGCGTCAGCAAGAACTGCTTTCTTCTTTCGCGGACCGGCGGTCTTTTTGCTGGGCGGTGAATTGGCCGGCCTTTGCTTCTTGGCATCGGCGGTTTCGCATTCGGTTTCCAGTTCGATGCCAAAGACATCGGCCAACTGGTCCTTGGCGATGGTCTTGCTGCCGGCGCCCTTTGGCTTCGGTGCCTCGCGCCCGGCGTGGGCGATCAGCTCCATGTGGTCCACCTGACGCAGTTTGAAGAAAAGCTCCGGTTGACGATCGAGACGGTTGCCGACGCCGTACAGGGTGGCGGCAATGTGCTTGCACATGCCCGCCCAGTCGGGGCAGGAGCAGGACATCTCGATCTCCGCAGGCGCGGGGAAGAGACCACTGTCGCGGCCGATCACCACAGCCATGACGCTCGACGAGAGCCGGCCCTGCAAAAGCTCCACCAAGGAGCCGATCCCGGCGCCGCACGCCTCTTTGAGCTTCTTCCAGCGCAGGCGGGCGAGTGGTTGAATCTGAATGGTGATGCGATAGAGGCTGGAGCCGCTTACCATTGACGTGATCTTGCCCGGCTCGATCTGGAGATCGACGACCGAACCATTGCGCACGTAGGTGCGGCCGCGCGGCAGCCGGTTCGAGAAATCGCTGTACCATTCCAAGTTGTCGCACCAGGCTTTGCCCCAGAAGGTGGAAGCGATGGTGCGGCCGGCGATCTCGACCGGCGCCACCTGCTTGCCTTTAGCACCAAGCCGCAAGACTTCGCGCAGCGCGTTAGCCCGTCGTTTCGCCACGGGAACATACGGGCGATAACCCCATCCACCACCCCAGCCCATCGAAAAAACCTCGTTAAGAACTTTGTAAATGGGCGTGCTATGTGGATGCGAGGAAAACATGGTTAAAATTCGGCTTGCATTCCGCCGCAGGCAGAGCCATGTTGTAGGTATGACCGTCGATCTCGTTCATATCCGCACGCTTGCACAACAAAAGGAAGACGAGAACTGGAGATTCCGCGGGTTTGTAAAATTTGAGTGCGAACTCGATGAGGAAGAGATGGACCGGCAGGTATGGGAAACCACGAAGCGCGTCTGGTCCGGCATCGATTGCATGGCCTGCGCCAATTGTTGCCGGGAGATCAAGCCGACATTCAGCGAAAAAGAAGTCAACCGGCTCGCTGCGCGTCTGGGAACGACGCCCCTCGAGTTCATTGATACCTATCTGGAGCCTAACGGAGACGAAGACAATCCCTGGCAAACGCGCACCACGCCGTGTCCGTTCTTAAAAGACAACCGCTGCAGCGTGTATGAAGACCGTCCCGCCGACTGCAAGGGATACCCGTATCTCTACGAACCCGAATTCTCTTCGCGCTCGATGGCCATGATTTCGCGGACATTCACTTGCCCGATCGTGTACGGGGTGATCGAAGAACTGAAGCGTTCATGCGGCTTCGCGCGACGACGGCGGCGCTGAAAAAGGAACTATTTCTCCATCGCCTTGCCCATATCCAGCGCCACAAAGCGCAGCAATTCGGCATTGCTCATTTCCGTGAGCAGCGCCTCTCCGCCGCCGTCGAGTACATCACGCGCCAGACCGGTCTTTTGAGCAATCAATTCATCGATCTTCTCCTCGATCGTGCCGCGGCAGATGAATTTATGCACTAGCACGTTGCGCTTCTGGCCGATGCGGAAGGCGCGGTCCGTGGCCTGGTTTTCCACGGCAGGGTTCCACCAGCGGTCGAAGTGAATGACGTGCGAAGCCGCGGTGAGGTTCAGCCCCGTGCCGCCGGCCTTGAGCGAAAGGATAAAGAACGGCGGCCCGTCATCGCGCTGAAAAGCCTCCACCAGCTCGCGCCGCTTTCGAACCGCAGTCTCTCCGTGCAGAACCAGTCCCGTTCGCCCGAAGACGCGGGCAAGAAACTCGGCTAACGGCGCCGTAATTTCGCGGAACTGGGTGAAGACCAGCGCCTTTTCCTGCCGCTCCGCCAGCTCCTCGCAGATCTCTCGGAGGCGCGCGAACTTTCCGCTATCGTCGGCCGCATAATCATTGTCGCCAGTCCACTGCGATGGGTGGTTGCAGATCTGCTTCAGCCGCATCAGCGAAGCGAGCACGATGCCGCGGCGCTTGATACCGTCGGCGCGATCGACCGCCTCAGCCAACTCCCGTACTGCCTGCTCGTAAAGCACAGCCTGCCGCCGGCTCAATCCACAGTAGGCGTTCACCTCGGATTTCTCCGGCAGATCGGCGATCACGCGCTTGTCGGTTTTGAGGCGGCGCAGAATATAGGGCCCCACCAGCGTGCGCAGCGGACCATACGGATTGGATCCGCGTGTCGAAACCGGGGCTCCCGGCGAGCCGCTCTTTGGCTCACTGGGGTGGGAAACTCCTTCCGCCATCTGCTTTGCAAGGCGGCCAAATGCCTTGGTGCCGCCGAGCAGACCGGGATTGAGGAAATCGAACAGCGACCAGAGGTCGGAGAGACGATTCTCGACTGGCGTGCCCGTAAGCGCGATGCGGCCTTCGCCGCGAAGTTCCTTCACCGTGCGGCTCTGCCGCGTGCCGGAGTTGCGAATCGCCTGGGCTTCGTCAAGAACCACGAGCCGCCAACCGCGTTGGCGCAGCCACTCTAGCCGGGTCAGCATGGTGTAGGTGGTGATGACCAGGTCGCAAACGTTCACCGCGTCGTCGGCCTCGGTGACGCCCTCCGAGGGATGCACGATGAGCACCGATAACGACGGCGAAAAACGTTCGATCTCCGCCTTCCAGTTCGCAACCAGCGAGGCCGGAACCACCAGCAGGCTGGCTTTGCGTGTTTCTTCCGCTTCCTTCTTCAGATGCAACAGCAGCGCGATCACCTGCACGGTCTTGCCCAAGCCCATATCGTCGGCAAGGCAAGCGCCCAGGCCCAGCCGGGTGAGAAATCTGAGCCAATGGACTCCGGCTTTCTGGTACGGGCGCAGATCACCGCGAAAATCCGCCGGAACGGCGTCGGGGCCTGCGCCCGGTTCGCGCAACTCGCGGAGCAGCTGCTCCAGATCGCTACCGGCGGAGATACCCGCCCACTGGCGCGCTATTTCCCCCTGTTCCTGCGCCGCATCTCGTCCCAGTTGGACACCCGCCAGTAGGCGCATCCCTTCAAAGAACGTGAGACCGCCGTCTCCCGCCTCGCGCTCGACCTTCTTCCACTGTTTCAGCGCCTCGGCCAGCTTCTCCCGGTCCACTTCGACCCACTTGCCGCGCAAAAGAACCAGCCCGCTCTCGGAGCCGAGGATTTGCTCGAGTTCCATTGCATTGAGGGTGTCTCCGTCCAGCACCGCCCGCACCGAGAAATCGAGCAGAGCATCCACGCCAAGCTTCCCTTTCAGGTGCTGGCCGATTTTCACGCTCACCAGCGGTCGTGGCGGACGCGCAGCCTTCCACCAATCGGGCACTCGGACGACAAGGCCGCTCGACTCAAGCGCGGGAATGGATTGCAGGAATCGATAGGCCTCCCTCGGTGTCCAGGCCAGCGGCTGATAAATCCCGCCTGAGTCAGCGAGCTCTTTCACCCAGGCAACGGATTCCGCAGCATGGTGGATCGGCTGCAGCAGGGCGAGCAGCGCAGCTCGGTTTCTCGCACCCGCGTATTGCCCGAGTGCGCGGTTCAGCGGCAAGTGCTGCGCCTTGCCCTGCGCAGAGAGCCGCGTGGCATAGGTGGCAAGAAAAGCAAACGGCGACTCTGGATCCCGCTTGTTCTCGGCCAAATGAAACGTCACCCGCCCTACAGTCCGCCAGGCTGGATTGAGCTGATGCAAATAGTTCCGGGCGCTCAGGCCCGACGCGCGCGCCCCCCGGCGTACCAGGCTGTCGAGCTCCTGCCACCATTGGGCAAGATAGTCCGGGCTCAGGTATTCCAGCCCGCGCATGGGTGGGGCACCCAGCGTCATGGCCGCAAACTCCTCCGCGGCAGGCGCAGGTAGAGAAGGCAGTTCGGACACGCTGGAAATCTCCGGTGCATGACAGAGGGCAGTCAGATAGCGGCAGGCGAAGTCGCGCGCCCAGGCGAACCCCGGGAGTAACGGAGACGTAAGCTCACGCGCACCCAGTTGCAGCAGGCCATGGGACTGCGACTCCGAGAATGCCCGCCGGAGACGTTCGCTAAGAGGACCGTCCGGCAACGCCGGCTCGGATACCGCATCGAGAACAATTAACCTGCCATGTGGGGAGATGGAAAGGGCTATACTCATGCAATTTGCGATTCTCTGCATTTAATCTAATCGATCAGCACCCAACACGCA
>Ga0326727_10020440_pt1 | contig 13145 bp, 9 predicted proteins | sample MB2enrmetagenome_FD_207643 | JGI IMG/M metagenome (GOLD analysis project Ga0326727, IMG submission 207643) | Lab enriched peat soil microbial communities from McLean, Ithaca, NY, United States - MB29MY | ecosystem: Environmental > Terrestrial > Soil > Wetlands > Peat | place: USA: New York...
CCGCCCAGCGGGCTGCCGGCGGCCGTAGGCAGCTCCAGGTTCACCTTGGCGCCTAGAGCGAGCGAGCCCAGCGAGGTGCGGTCCAGCGTCTCCCGCGCCAGGTCGGCATGAAAAAACTGCGGGTCCACATCGAGGGCGGTCAGGCAGACGCCGGAAACCCCCAGCGAATCACCTTCGCGCAGCCGCCCGGCCAGCCCCGGAGCCTTCACGGTGATCCGCCGCACTCCGCCTCTGCTCTCCAGGCTGACCAGCGTCCCGGTCTGCTCGATGATGCCGGTAAACATGGTTTCATCTTAACGGAACTGCGAGCAGGGAATAGGGAATAGGGAGTAGGGAATAGGGAATACGTTGAGCCTGGCGGGTTGCCGCCGGTCTCCGGCCATCTTCAACTTCCTGTATTCTTGCCGGGAGATGATACCGGAAGAACCTGCGATGCAAGCGCGAGAACTTATCTTCAACATCGCGATCACCGTTACCGGCCGCGTTCTTCTTGCGCGAGACCGGCTCTTCGGCTGGATTCCGCGAGATGGGCGCGTGGATGCGTCCAGCGCCGAAGTCTCCCGTCATGCCATTCGCAGTGGGAAGAGTATCCTCGACGCTGTGCTTGTGAGGCCCGATTCAAGCCTTGCGCGGGCTAGCCTGCTTATCTGCCACGGGATCGGAGAGACTGTCGAGCATTGGCTTCCCGTGCAGCGGCTTCTGGCGGCCCATGGCGTGGCCTCGCTGGTCTTCGATTACACCGGATATGGGCGCAGCTCGGGGTTCTTCAACGCGAGTCAAAGTGAAGAGGATGCGGTCGCTGCGTTTTCTTGCCTGCAAGGGCTGACCGCTCCATTGCCCATCTCACTTCTTGGATTCTCCTTGGGGAGCGGCGTAGCTGTCGCAATTGTCTCCAAAGTGCCGGTCCATCGCCTCGTGCTCTGCGCCGCTTTCACATCGTTGAGAAACGCCGCGGTCAGCATCGGGCTTCCCAGGGCTCTTGTGTTCCTGGCGCCGCCCATTTGGGAGGCTGAGGACGCATTGCGCGCCTGTCCCGTTCCCGTACTCATCGTGCATGGCGAAAAAGACCGGCTATTTCCGGCGCGAATGTCCGCGGAACTGAATGCCTTCTGCGGCTCGGAATCCGAGTTGGTCTTCGTTCCCAAGGTTGCTCACAACCAGCCATTCCGCCGCCCGGAATTGTCCTATTGGGGGTTGATCATCTCCCGGCTTCGGCACCAGGGCGGGGCGCAAGGCTACGAAGCTCCAGGCTGGCCAGCGTTCCCGTCTGTTCGATGATGCCGGTGAACATGGTTTCATTCTAAGGGGTCAGTCGGCAGGGGGGGAACGCTGTTCACAGCACATCCGGCGACCGGACCTGATCCCTGATCCCTGACCCCTGACCCCTCTCTTCCGGCCACGGATCCTTGAGCAGCGAGCACAGCCCCAGATCGTTGCCGTAGCGCTCGACCTCAACCTCGGCCATATGAATAGAATGCGCCATTCCGCGAAAAGCGGGAACGGCGTCGGAACCCATGATCTGCGGGGAGACGAAGAGATGAATGCGGTCTACGAGGCCGCCGGCCAGGAGCGCCGTATTCAGCCGCGTTCCGGTCTCCGTCAGCAGGGTCAGAATGCCCTCCTCGCCCAACATATCCAGCACCTTGCCCAGCGGAACACGCCCCGCTACCCACCCCGGCGACGAAGACCTGTCGCCGGGGACCCCCGCTACCCACCCCGGCGACGAAGACCTGTCGCCGGGGACCCCGGCTACCCACCCCGGCGACGAAGACCTGTCGCCGGGGACCCCGGTTTCGGCGGGCAAGACCTCGACGCGCACGCCGCGGCTGCGCAGTTCGGAGATGCGGGCCTGGTCGTTGGAGACGGTGAAGACCGCGAGATCCTGGTTGGCCGTTTTCACCATCTTCGAATCGAGCGGCATGCGCAGGGCCGAGTCCAGCACCAGGCGCAAGAGCGGCCTGCGCCGCCGGAGACCGCTGCGGTCGGTGAGCAAGGGATCGTCCGCAAGCACCGTATCTACGCCGGTCAGCGCCGCATCCGCCTGCCAGCGCAGCGGCTGCACGGCTAGCCGCGCAGCTTCGCAGGTGATCCAGTAAGGCGCGACGACATGATGCACTCCCGGCGGCGGCGCAATGCGGCCATCCAGCGTCATGGCCACCTTCATCAGCACCAGCGGACGCCGGTGCTGGCTCCAGCGGGCGAAGCCCTCGTTCAACCGCCGCGCCTCTGCCTGGCAGACGCCCAGCGCGACCTCGATTCCCGCGGCGCGCAGGCGATCCATCCCGTGACCCGCCACGGCGGGGTTGGGATCGATGGTGGCGGCAACCACGCGACCCAAGCCAGCCGCAATCAGCGCGTCGGTGCAGGGGCCGGTGCGGCCGGTGTGGTTGCAGGGCTCCAGGGTGACGTAGGCTGTGCCGCCGCGCAGGCGCTCGCCGGCATGCTGAGCGGCAACCCGGAGGGCAACCACTTCCGCGTGGTCGACCAGGTCGTACTCGTGCCACCCTTCGCCGGCTACCTGACCGGCGCGGTCTAGAATCACACAGCCCACGGCCGGGTTGGGTGAGGTGACAGCGATGCCGCGCCGGGCCAGCTCCAGGGCCCGCTGCATCCACTGGCGGTCGAGTTCGGGACGATGGGTCATGGGAGGAGGAACACTCCAGTGTAAATGGGAGCAGCTTGAGGGCACGAGGAACTTTCCGGGCGGGGCTGCGTATCAGATGACGGCGGCTGGCCGGTTGCGTGTGTTCGTGGCTGTGCGCGCAGGCAGAGCGACGGAGGAAAGAGTTCGCATGGGCGAAGGAGCGAGTTTGGACGGGATGGTGGCGCGGGCGCCACAGCAGTGGGCCAGGCTGACCGGATTTTTCTACCTGGTGAACACGGTCACCTCGCTCAGCTCTTTTTCGGGCAAGCTGAGCGGGGCGGTTCTGACCTGGAGCAACTGGACGGCGACCGCGGCCTATGTGACGGTGGTGATTCTGCTCTATCTTCTGTTGCGGCCGGGCAGCCGTGGGCTCTCAGCTGTAGCGGCGATCTTCGGCCTCCTGGGCTGCGCCGACGAGGCGCTCGGGAAATACAACCCTTTTCCGGTTCACGTGGATAGCCTCGTCTTCTTCGGGTTCTATTGCACGCTGCTGGGAGTGCTGATTCTCCGGTCGCAGTTCATGCCGCGGCTCCTGGGTGGACTGCTGCTGCTGGCAGGGGCAGGCTGGCTGACGTTCGTGTCGGCGAATTTGGCGAAGATTTGCTCGCCATACAACTACATTGCAGGCGGGGTGGGAGAGATTCCGCTCATGCTGTGGCTGCTGATTGCGGGCGTGAACGGGGAGCGGTGGCGAAGGCAGGCGGGGCAAGTGCGATGAGCGAAGGATCGGCCCCTGGTTCTACAGCGTGCGTCAAAACCAGGATCTGTACCAGGGCACGGCTTCAGTTGTGTCTTAGCTGGGCCTTCGGTCCGTGAAATCGTATGAGAATGGCGCATTTTCGACCCTGCCGCCCTTCGCCGCCTACCTGACCGGCGCGGTCCAGAATCACGCAGCCCACGGCGGGGTTGGGCGAGGTGACAGCGATGCCGCGCCGGGCCAGCTCCAGGGCTCGCTGCATCCAATAACGGTCTTGATCGGGCGAACTCATCGAATCACTTCTCCAAAGTGCCTCTCTTTGCGCAGATCAGGCACTGACAAGATTGATCGGTCAAGTGGTGGACGCTGGCGCGTGGGATGGGGAATGGACTCCGGCCAATAGTTGTCCACTTCTTGCTGAATAACGTCGAGAACAGGCTGCCCTCTCCGTTTTCGACGTATCGACGAAGCGAGTATGCCCATAGGTCTGCGAGCTGGATCATTCGCGTCAGACTACTGTCAACGAAGAGAGGCGTCTCTATTATCCGTTGCATGCGTTCATGGAGGCCCGAATAAGCAGTCTTGTCGCTATCTTGGATTGCGCGCAATTGCCGTGTGTGCTTCAAGGCGACCGTCGGGTTGTTGTCATGGATGAGTAACCCGAACTCGCCGATGGGAACTCGAGGGTGAAGACCCTTCTCGTCGATCGAGCCAAAGCCCTCGGCTTCCTCAAGAAACTGCGCAAACTGCACCAGTACCCAAGAGAACGCCGAGGCATTGACTTGATCGAAACTTTGTTTTGTGAGAAAGAAAGACTTATCGATGCATGAGGCAATCAGCGCCGCCCATTCCCATTTGGAGATGGATTCCGCTATCTCAAGAGCAAGACGGTTCCGCTCACTCAAGGTGAGATGAATGTATGGGTCGGTGTGCCGGTAGACTTTCTTCAGCTGGGCATTTCGCCTGGCGATACCGAGTTTCTGTACCCGATGGACCTCAGCAACCCTGAGTCTGGAGACCTGTATGCGGCGTTCGTCCCAGCCCAAATTGTCAAAGCCATCGATTCTGGACTGCTCGAGGTACTTACGAAGTAGCCAAGCGGTGTGAAGCTCCTCGCCGGCGAGGCCATATCTAGCCATGATCTCAGAGATGGATGCATCTGCTTCGCGCCAGCGCTCGATGGGGATTGCAATACCCGCCAGCACGAAGTGTGTACTGTTGCCGGGGATCTCCGGCACACCCGACTCGTCCAGGTAGCAGAGGTACATAAAGAAATAGCGTCTGAGCTCTTGGAGTGTTCACTCCAAATCGAGTTGCTTGGCATCTCATCTCAGGCGCTGATTTAATTATAGGCCAAATCCGGCACAGGGCAAGGAAAATCGCCGTGACTCCCCGCGCGCCCCTACCCCAGCAGCGAATCCACAAAGGCCTCCGGTGAGAACTCCAGCAGGTCGGTCATCTGTTCGCCTACGCCGGCGAAGCGAACCGGCAGGCTAAGTTCCTGGGCGATGGCGACGGCGATTCCGCCTTTGGCCGTGCCATCCAGCTTGGTGAGCAGAATGCCGGTGACGCCGGCAGCCTGAGTGAAGAGGCGAGCCTGCTGGAGGCCGTTCTGGCCGGTGGTGGCGTCCATCACCAGCAGCACCTCGTGCGGGGCGTCGGGGATCAGCCGCTGGGCGGTGCGGCGCATCTTCTCCAGCTCGTCCATCAGGCCGGTTTTGGTGTGCAGGCGGCCGGCGGTATCCACGTACAAATCGTCGATTCCGCGGGCCTTGGCGGCGGCGATCGCGTCGTACAGGACGGCCGCCGGGTCACCGCCGTGCCGGGTTTTGATCATCTCCACGCCCGAGCGCGAGGCCCAGATTTCGAGCTGCTCGATCGCCGCCGCGCGGAAGGTATCCGCGGCGCACAGCAGCGCAGTGCGCCCTTGAGAGCGGCTCCAGGCAGCCAGCTTGCCCGCGGAGGTGGTCTTCCCGGTGCCGTTCACGCCCACCAGGAAGATGACTTTGGGAGGCGATTCGGGGCGGGGAACCGGGCGCCGCGGAGCCTCCAGAATAGCGCGCAACTGGGCCTTCAGCAGGGCGCGCAGTTCGTCGCCGCCCTCGATGGCCTGACGGCGGGCGCGGTCGCGCAAAGCGTCTAGAATCCGGGTGGTGGTCTGCACCCCCAGATCGCTGGTAAGCAGCGCCGTCTCGAGGCCCTCCAGCGTGGACTCGTCGACCGTCCGGGTGAGCGCGACAAGGCCTTCGATCTTGGATGAAAGGCTCTCGCGGGTGCGCGAGACGGCCTGCTTCATGCGCTCGAAAAAGCCGGGTCTTGGGCTCTCGGCCTGGCCGGGTTGAAGCGCGGTTTCGGGCTTCAATCCGGGAGGGCTTGCCGAATCGTTCTTGCCGCCGAAGAGCTTCATCGTGGAGGGTCCAGGTTTGAGTTTAGAGCATCGCGGTTGCCAGCGCGGCAGGCGGCCGGTCGCGTCAGTCTCCCGCCGCTTCTTCCAGCTCCGCGCCCAGCCTATGCAGCTTCATCACGCGCCATTGCAGGCGATCGAAGAAGAGGTAGACGACGGGGGTGGTAAACAGGGTGAGCATCTGGGAGACGATGAGGCCGCCGACGATGGCGATGCCCAGCGGCTTGCGCAGTTCCGAGCCGACGCCCATTCCGATGGCCAGCGGCAGCCCGCCGAAGAGCGCGGCCATGGTGGTCATCATGATGGGACGAAAGCGCAACAGACAAGCCTGATAGATGGCCTCGACCGGCGGTAGGCCCTGTTCGCGTTCGGCCTGCAAGGCGAAGTCGATCATCATGATGGCGTTCTTCTTCACGATGCCGATGAGCAGGATGATGCCGATCAGGGCGATGATGCTCAAATCGGTCCCGGTGAGCAGCAAGGCGAGGATGGCGCCTACGCCGGCCGGGGGCAGCGTGGAGAGGATCGTCAGGGGATGAATCAGGCTCTCATAGAGGATGCCGAGCACGATATAGACGGCAATCAAAGCCGCCAGGATCAGATAGGGCTCGTTGCTGACCGAGTCTTTGTAGGCCTGCGTGGTTCCCTGGAATGTAGGGTGGATGGAGGGGGGCATATTCATCTCGCCCTGCACCTTTTCCAGGGCGGCGACGGCGTCGCCGAGAGCCACGTTGGGAGCCAGGTTGAAGGTAAGAGTGACGGCCGGGTACTGGCCCTGGTGATTGACCGCCAGCGAGGTGCGCTGCGACTCGTATCTGGCAATGGCCGAAAGCGGCACCATCGCTCCGGTCGTGGATTTGAGAAAGATTCCGTTCAGCGAGTCGGGGCTGAGCTGGTATTTGGGGTCCACTTCCATCACCACGAAGTACTGATTGAGCGCGGTGTACATGGTGGAGACTTCGCGCTGGCCAAAGGCGTCGTAGAGCACGTTGTCGATGGCGGCGGCGGTGATGCCCAGCCGCGATGCCGTGTCGCGGTCGATGACCAGGTTGGCTGCCAGGCCCTGGTTCTGCTGGTCGGTGGAGACGTCTGCCAGCTCGGGCATGGTTCTCATGCGCGACTGAAGTTGCGGCGCCCATGTATTCAGCTCATTCAGGTTTTCGTCGGAGAGCGTGTATTGGTATTGCGCCGCGCTGCCTCTTCCGCCAATCTGGAACTCCTGCTGGGTCTGGAGGTAAAGAATAGCGCCGGGGACGGTGGTGAGCCTCCTCCGCAGCCGGGCGACCACCTGATCGGCGGAGACGCGGCCGGGGCGCTGGTTGAGTGGCTTGAGAGCGACGAACATGAAGCCCGTGTTGTTGCTGCCGCGTCCGCCGCCGGCAAAGGCCGTCACCGTGAGGATGGCCGGATCGTCGAGCACCATCTGGGCCAACTGACGCTGTTTGACGCGCATGGCGTCGAAGCTGATGTCCTGCGCCGCAACAGTCTGGCCGCCCAGCCGCCCCGTGTCCTGCTGTGGAAAGAAGCCCTTGGGCACGATGATGAAGAGGTAAATGTTCAGGCCCACAGTGCCCAGGACGACAAACAGCATCAGCCACTGGTGGCGCAGCACCCAGCGCAGCCCGGCGGCGTATTCGCCGTGCAGCCACTGGAAGGCGCGCTCGCTCATGGCGTAGATGCGGCCGTGGCGGCTCTCGTCCCGCGACTTGAGAAAACGCGCGCAGAGCATGGGCGTGGTGGTGAGCGAAACCACCAGCGAGACGGCTATGGCCACCGAGAGGGTCACGGCGAACTCGCGGAAGAGCTTGCCCACGATGCCGCCCATCAGCAGGATAGGAATGAAAACGGCGATCAGGGAGGTGCTCATCGATAGCACCGTAAAGCCGATCTCCTTGGAGCCCTTCATGGCCGCCGCGAAGGGCTTGATGCCCATCTCGAGATAGCGGGTGATGTTCTCGATGACCACAATTGCGTCGTCGACCACAAAGCCCGTGGCGATCGTCAGGGCCATCAAAGAAAGGTTGTCGATGGTATAGCCCAGCAGGTACATCACGCCGAAGGTGCCCACCAGGGAGAGCGGCACGGCTACCGAGGGAATGATGGTGGCCCACACCTCGCGCAGAAACGCGAAGACCACCAGCACCACCAGCGCCACGCTGATCATGAGCGAGATTTCGACGTCGTGGACGCTGGAGCGGATGGTGGTGGTGCGGTCAACGGCCACGTCGATCTTGATGGTGGGCGGGATGGCTGCCTGCAGGCGCGGCATCTCGGCCATTACGTTGTCTACGGTGGAGATCACGTTGGCGCCGGGAATCTTGAAGACGAAGACCAGAATGGCGCTTTTCAACTCGCCCGGCGGCCCGCCCGGAGTGTTGATGCCCGACACTCCCGCGGTGAGGATGTTGGCAACGCTGTCCGTGACGGTGCCCAGGTCGGCGATGCGCACCGGAGCGCCGGTCTGGCGGTTATAACCGGCAACGATGGGCGCGAAATCGCTGGCCTTGAATATCTGGTCGTTGTCGTTGATCTGCCAGCGGCGGCCCGCGTCCTGAAAGGCGCCCTTGGGACGGTTGGCGTTGGCGCCTGCCAGCGCGGTGCGCACCGCCTCCAGGCCCACGCCGTTCGAGCCCAACTGCATGGGATTCAGTTCCACGCGCACGGCGGGGCTGGAGCTGCCGCCCACAAACACCTGGCCCACGCCCTCGATCTGCGAGATCTTCTGCGAGAGGATGGAATCGGCCATGTCGTAGATCTGCGCCTTGGGCACCACATCGGAGGTCAGGGTGAGAATCAAAATCGGGGCTTCCGCCGGATTGGCCTTGCGGTAGCTGGGATTCTGAGGCAGATAGGCAGGCAACTGGCTGCGCGCCGCGTTGATGGAGGCCTGCACGTCGCGGGCGGCGGCGTCGATGTTGCGATTGATGTCGAATTGCAGGGTGACGTTGGCCGAGCCCAGGGAGCTGGACGAGGTCATCTGATTGACGCCGGCAATGCGTCCAAACTGGCGCTCCAGCGGAGTGGCGACCGACGAGGCCATGGTCTCCGGGCTGGCCCCCGGCAGGCCCGCGCCCACGCCGATGACCGGGAAATCGACGTTGGGAAGCGAAGCGACGGGCAGCAGGGAGTAGGCCACCGAGCCGGCCAGCAAGAGAGCCAGGCTGAGCAGCGAAGTGGCTACCGGGCGCTGAATAAAGGGTGCGGAAAGGTGCATGGGATGCGGTTCCTGGTCACCTACGGCGGAGCCAACCACCTACGGTGGGGCCAATCTTTTGGTTGCGATTTGATGAATCCCACCCTAGCCGCAAAAACAAGAACGCGGTGCCCAGAGGGCTCCCAGGTGGGGCACCCGGCAAGTCTTTCATTGTTTTCCATGCGGGCCTAAGGTCTGTTGGAAGCAGTCCCGGCCCGCGCTGTGCGTCCTGAAGGAGTAGCCGTAAGGATTGTTCTTCCCGTCGGACGTGTCGGAAGGGCGGGAAAAAACGGCGCATAGGCGGAAAGACGATTCGCTCAGAATTTCGTATTCAAATGGGCGCTGCGTTTCGGGATCGTGCCAGATTGTCTGCGTCATACCTTCGCGGTCCAGCGCCTGGAGATCGGACGGCAGCGCTTGGTGGAGGTTGTAATAGAGATTGATGGCATTTTCAGTCTGCGCCAAATTCTGCAGTCGTTGTTGGTCCAGCGTGCGAGCCCTGATCTCGGAGGGGGGATTGAGCCAGATGGATGTTGCAACCGCCGCGATGGCAACGATCGCAGCGAGCACAGCCAATAACCTTCCATCGCCGAGGTTGAGTTTCATTCCCGTTCCTCCTTCCGCAAGTCAAGAAGGTAGTATGCAAAGGCGGATCCAGCGATCAATGCAACAACCAGGACTTTCAACACAAACCGAACGGTCGTATCGCCGCCGAGGAGATTGAAGATCAACGTAGTCGTGTCCCCAAGCAAGGCTGCGGAGGCGACAAAAAGCGTAAGGTACGTGAGCCAGCGGCGGGCGGGGGAAAGACGCTTGAAGGGATTCCGCTGTATTTGTTGGCCAATGATTCGCGCCAGGAAGAAGAAGACGGGGAAAGCGATGATGACGGCGGCTGTTGACCACCGCTGAGCATCGAAGAAACCGCCATAATTCCCGTTAGTCGGGTCGGGAAAGGCGCGATCGATAAAACTGAACAGCAGGCTGCCTAAGTTCCAAGCCCCATAATACAAAGTGCTGAACATGACGAGATAGAGAAAGGCGTCGCGCGCGGAAAGCGATGGCCGCGGCTTTGGCACCGGCACCGGAAATGCTGCATCCGCAAAAGCATCCAGCGCATTGTCGATTTGAGCTTTGGGCCATCCCGCTCCCTCCAACGCTTTTGCGATGTCGCTTTTCGTGCTGCCGGATTGCAGGGATTCCTTGACGAACGACTCAAGTTGCTGAACTTCCGACGCCATGGCGGTCTCCTTTCAGAATGACCGATCCAACCGGGTTGTGCAGCGGTGGAGGTTCGAGGTTTCCCACCCTAGCCGCAAAGACAAGAACGCGGTGCCCAGAGGGCTCCCAGGTGGGCCACCCAGCTAAGTGCCGATGACGGGGGCTGCTTCCCGATCCCCGACCCCCGATCCCTGATCTCCGAGTTCGCGCGGCTTCAATCGCTGGGCCAGTTTGTCGAAGTAAAGATAGATGACCGGAACGGTATACAGGGTCAGCGCCTGCGACATGAGCAGTCCGCCGACGATGGTGATGCCCAGCGGCTGGCGCAACTCCGCGCCGACGCCGCCGCCCAGCCAGAGCGGCAGGCCTCCCAGCATGGCCGCCATGGTGGTCATCAGAATGGGTCTGAAACGCAACTGGCAGGCCTGGAAGATGGCGGCCTCGGCTGTTTTGCCCTCGATGCGCTCCGCCTGCAGGGCAAAGTCGATCATCATGATGGCGTTCTTCTGCACGATCCCGATGAGCAGGATGATGCCGATGAGCGCAATCACGCTGAATTCGACGCGAGTAATCATCAGCGCTAGAAGCGCGCCCACGCTGGCCGAGGGCAGCGAGGAGATGATGGTGATGGGGTGGATGTAACTCTCGTAGAGCACGCCCAGCACGATGTAGACGGTCAGCAGGGCGGCCAGGATAAGGATGGGCTCGTTGGCCAGCGAGGTCTGGAAGGCGGCGGCCGTGCCCTGGAAGCTGGCATTGATGGCAGCCGGCATGTGGATGCGCTGCTCGATGCGGTTCACCGCGTTGACGGCGTCGCCCAAAGCCTTGCCGGACGCCAGGTTGAAGCTGATGACGGTGGAGGGGAACTGGCCCTGGTGGCCGATGGACAGTTGCGCGCGCGACTGCTCCCAATGGGCCACCATGCTGAGCGGAACCTGCGCGCCATTGCCCGACTTGACGTAGAGGTCGTTCAGCACCGTGGGATCGGTTTGGAAGTTCTGGCCCACCTCCATGACCACGTGGTACTGGTTGAGCTGGGTGAAGATGGTGGAGACCTGGCGCTGGCCGAAGGCGTCGTAGAGGGTATTGTCCACATCGGCCATGGCGATGCCCAGCCGGGCGGCGGTGTCGCGGTCGATCACCAGGCTGGCGCCCAGGCCCTCGTCCTGCAGGTCGCTGGCCACATCGGTAACCACGCTCTCCTTGCGCAGTTCGGTCACCATCTGCCGGGTGTATGTGGCCAGCTCGACCGGATCGGGATCTTCCAGCGAGTATTGAAACTGGGTGCGGCTGACGCGGTCTTCGACCGTGAGATCCTGGAGCGGCTGCAGGAAGAGCTGAATTCCCTCCACGCTCGCCAGTTGGGGCTGCAATCGGCGGATCACTTCGCTGGCCGGGATTCTGCGCTGCTCAAGCGGCTTCAGGGTGATCTGGATGCGGCCCGAGTTGAGCGTGGTGTTGGTTCCGTCCACGCCGATGAACGAGGAGATGTTATCGACCGCGGGATCCTTGAGAATTACATCCACGAGTTTCTGCTGGCGCTCGGCCATGCTGGTGAAGCTGACCGTCTGCGGCGCCTCGCTGATGCCCAGGATCACCCCCGTGTCCTGCACCGGGAAGAAGCCTTTGGGAACCACGATGAACAGAAGAATCGTGGCCACCAGCGTGCCGATGGTGACCAGCAGCGTGGTGAAGCGATGGCGCAGAATCACCTGCAAGGTGCGGCCATACCAGGCGATGACGTTATTGAAGACCTTCTCCGACCAATAGTAGAAGCGGGTCTGCTTGGCCACCGACTTGTCCTGGAGAATGCGCGAGCACATCATGGGCGTGAGAGTGAGCGAGACGAACGCCGAGACCAGGATGGTGACCGCCAGGGTGATGGCAAACTCGCGGAAGAGCCGCCCCACCACGTCGCTCATGAACAGCAGCGGGATCAGCACCGCGATCAGCGAAACGGTCAGCGACATGATGGTGAAGCCGATCTGTTCGCTGCCCTTAAGCGCGGCCCGCATGGGGCTGTCGCCTTCTTCAATGAAGCGCGAGATGTTCTCGATCATCACGATGGCGTCGTCCACCACGAACCCGGTGGAGATGGTGAGCGCCATCAGCGTAAGGTTGTTGAGCGAGTAGCCGAGCAGATACATCACGCCGAAGGTGCCCACAATGGAGAGCGGCACGGCGACGGAAGGAATCACGGTGGCGGCCAGGTTGCGCAGGAAGAGGAAGATCACCATCACCACCAGGGCCACGGTGAGCATCAGCTCGAATTCCACGTCCCTGACCGAGGCGCGGATGGTGGTGGTGCGGTCGGTCAGCACCCTCACCTGCACCGAGGCCGGCAAACTGGTCTGCAACTGCGGCAGCAGCTTCTTGATGCGGTCCACCACCGCGATGATGTTGGCGCCCGGCTGGCGCTGAATGTTGACGATGACCGCGGGCTGGCGATCCATCCAGGCCGCCTGCTGCGAGTTTTCGGCGGCATCCACGATGGTGGCCACATCGGAGGCGCGCACCGCGGCTCCGTTGCGATAGGCCACGATCACAGGCTTGTAATCGTCGCTGGCAAGAAGCTGGTCGTTGGCGCCGATGGTGTAGGACTGGCGCGAGCCGTTCAGCGTGCCCTTGGCCTGGTCCACGTTGGCCGCCGCCAATGCCGTGCGCAGGTCTTCCAGGCTTAGGTTGTAGGCAGCCAGTTGGGCCGGATTGGCCTGAATGCGCACCGAGGGCTTTTGTCCGCCGGCGATGGAGACCAGTCCCACACCGGTGACCTGGGAGATCTTCTGCGCCAGATTGGTGTCGGCCGCGTCCTCCACCTTGTCCAGGGCCAGGGAATCGGAGTAGAGCGCCAGCGTCATGATGGGCGCGTCGGCGGGGTTCACCTTGCTATAGATGGGGGGATTGGGCAGGTCGGAGGGCAGAAAGCTGTTGGCGGCGTTGATGGCGGCCTGGACCTCCTGCTCGGCAACGTCGATGTTCTCGTCCAGGT
>Ga0326727_10020441_pt1 | contig 13145 bp, 4 predicted proteins | sample MB2enrmetagenome_FD_207643 | JGI IMG/M metagenome (GOLD analysis project Ga0326727, IMG submission 207643) | Lab enriched peat soil microbial communities from McLean, Ithaca, NY, United States - MB29MY | ecosystem: Environmental > Terrestrial > Soil > Wetlands > Peat | place: USA: New York...
GGGTTCATCATCGTCAGCAGACCGGCCGCGCAATCGCCATTGTCCAGCTTCGCCCACGCCAGCGCCATCCACAGCGCCCCGTGGGTGTACTGGCCGCCGTTCTCTCGCAGTCCCGGAGGATAGCCCATGATGTAGCCGGGATGGGGCGCCGAATGGTCGAACGGCGGCGTAAACAGCTTCACCAGCGAATTGCGCTGATCCACCAGCCAATGCTGCGCCGAACCCATGGCTCGCTTCGCCCTCGCCGCATCTCCCAGCGTCGAGATGACGGACCACGATTGGGGCAGGGAATCGATGCATGCCTCCCGGTTGGCATGCGAGCCCAACGGAGAACCGTCATCGAAGAACGCACGCAGATACCAGTCGCCGTCCCAGCAGGAGTTCTCCGTCGCCGCCGCGATACGCCTCGCTCGTTCCCGCCAGTCGCCGGCTTCGGCGCCACGCTCCATGTGCTTCTCTGTGATCTCCGCAAAATGAGTGAGCCCCGCGGCCAGAAACCACGCCAGCCAGACGCTCTCGCCACGTCCTTCCGCGCCCACCAGGTTCATACCGTCGTTCCAATCGCCCGTGCCCATCAGCGGCAATTGGTGTGGGCCGAACGCCGAAGCCCGCTCGATCGCTCGCCGGCAATGCTCCCAGATCGATGCCGGTTGGTGCGAGATGGAAGGCACCGACATCCGCTCACCCTCACTGGCGGCGAGCGGCGGAGCTTCCAAAAACGGCACAGTCTCCCATAGAATCGAATCGTCGCCCGTCACTTCGACGTAATGCGCCACCACAAACGGCAGCCACAGCATGTCATCCGAGCAGCGCGTACGAACTCCCATGCCGGTCTCCGCATGCCACCAATGCTGCACGTCCCCTTCGTTAAACTGTCTTGCTGCGGCCACCAGGATATGGTTCCGCGTCAGTTGCGGCGCGGCGTAGATCAGGGCGAGTGAATCCTGCAACTGATCGCGGAAGCCGATCGCTCCGCCCGATTGATAGAACGCGGAACGCCCCCAGAAGCGGCAGCTCAACGCCTGGTAGAGCAGCCATCGATTCACCAGTAGATCCACTGACAATAGGGGTGTGCGCACCTCGACCGCGCCCAGCACCGAGTCCCAGAAATCCCACGTCGCGGTGAGCGCGTCTTCCACCTGCTGTGCAGTTTCATAACGGCTGAGCAGCGCGCGGCATTCTTCGATGGTTTCGGTCTGGCCGAGCAGAAACACCACTTCCGCCTGGCCGCCTTTTTCCAGTCTCACCTCGACCTGCAATGCCACCGCGGGATCCATGGCGACGCCCGTCCGGTTATCCAGATGCGTCCGTTCCAACGCGGCAGGCCGTGTCACACTCCGATTCCGCCCCAGGATCTGCGTACGATCCGCCGAATAGGACACCGGCGCGGGGCGAGCCGCGCCAAACGCCACGTGTCCCGCGTACGCACCATTCCAATACTGCCGGGCGAGGATGGCCCCGCTCTGTGCGTCGCGCGAAGTTTGCACGTGTGTCTGGCTGTTCTCGCGCACGCCGCCCAGCACCCAATCCGCGAAGTACCAGCAGGTGAGCGTGCGCACTCGCGAGGAATCGTTGCGCAAACGCAAACGATAAATCTTCACCGGATCGCCGGAGCCATCCGCATCGAGCGGCACAAACACCGTCAACTCCTGCCCGACCGCATGACTGTTGTGCTCGAATATCGTGTATCCCTGGCCATGCCGCGCGCGATAGGCGTCATTCTCGCGGATCGGCTGTGGCGTCGGCGACCAGCACGCGCCGTTGTCCTCATCCCGCAAATAAATCACTTCACCCGGTTCATCGCTCACCGGATCGTTATTCCACGGCGTCAGACGATTCGCCTGGCTGTTGCCGCGCCAGGTGAATCCCAAGCCGCTTTCGCTCACCAACGCGCCGAATTCCGCATGCGCCATGACGTTCACCCAGGGAGCGGGAGTGTTGTCGCCGGGCTTCAAATAAATGGCATACTCGCGGCCGTCTTTGGTGAATCCGCCGCGGCCGTTGAAGTAAGGCAATTCAAGAAACGGCAGCGGCTGCGACGGCTCCTCGCTGTGGCCGGCCGCCACAAATCGCAGCCCGGCGGACGACGGCTCCGAGATCCCCGAGAGTTGCTGCTGCAAGGATTCGCGGCTGGCGCTCAACACCACGCTGGCGGAGGATAGGATTAAACTGCGCACGTCCTCCGGCATGGGATGCCATTCGCGCAAGAATACTCCTCCCGGTTTGTCGATGCCCGTCTCCATGGAGTGGGCCTCGATGAGCCGTTGCAGTTGGTTGCGCAACGGAGAATCGTAGCTGGGGCTCTCCTGGTTCAGCACCACGAAATCCGCGCGGAATCCCCGCATGCGCCAGTATTGATGCGCCAGCAGCAGTTCGCGAACCACATTGACGCCGCGATCGTCGGCGATGGTCACCGCCATAATCGGCAGATCGCCCGAGATTCCCAGCGCCCATAACCCGGATTGGCCCAGCCGGTTGCGCGCGACGCGATCGGGCGAGCGCAGCCGGATATTGGGATAAAGCAGATAGCCGGCCAGCTCCTGAAAACGATGCGCGCGCGCCGTGCCGATGCCGAGATACCTGAATTCGAGTTGCGAGCGCGTCCACGCCAGCTCGAATGCCTGAGCTACGGCGCCCGGCCGGCGGTATTTGGCCACCAGCTCGACCAACCCCTCGCGTGAACCGGCCGCCAGAGTGAGGAACGTCATCTCCATTCGCACGCGCGGCGCCAGCGTGGCGTGGCACCGCAGACTGAAGATCGGATCGACCACCGTTCCTGCGGAACGGTTCAGATCCCGCCGCAACGCTTGTGGAGATGCCGGCGTATGGCCGCGCCCCAGAAAAGTCTCCCGGTCGGTTTCATATTGGATTCCTCCTGGAGCTCCCACCAACAGGTGCGCGGTCCAGATGGGCGCGTCACTCTCCGAACGCGGACGCCGGTGCGCGAACAGCAGACCATCGTCAACATGTTCGGTTTCGACGAACATCTTGGCGAACGCGGGATGCGCGGTATCCGCCGCGTGCGCCGCCAGCGATAATTCCAGATAACTGGTGATCTCCAGTTCGCGCGTTCGTCCCGACCAGTTGGTCACCGTCAAGCGCCGCAATTCGGCATCGTCTTCCGGCGATACCGTGACCGTCTGAAGTGTCTCGATGTCCTGCACCCGACGGTGAAACTCCGTATGATCGGCCAGGAAGCGCACGTCGCTGAAACCGGTGCTGCCTCCGGTTGGCTGCCATTCCGCGGCCCAGATCAGGTCCGCCCGCGTGTCACGAAGGTAGATAAACGTGCCCCAGCAATCCCGCGTCGTATCGGAGCGCCAGCGCGTGAGATCGAACTCGTTCCAGCGGCTGTAGCTCCCGCCGGCATTGCTCACCATCAGGGCATAGCGTCCGTTGCCGTACAGATGCACGCGCGGCACGGCAGTGCTCTCCCGCCAGATGCGCTCCGGAGGATCTTCCGCCGTGGCGGGAAGGTTCATACTCGCGCCGGCCCGCACATCCTCCTTGGGCACCGGCGTATTGGGCACTCTCTCGAACAGCAGCGATTCGATGGCGCGGATGCGGTGATCGGCATGGAAACGCCGCTGCAGGACGTCTCGGTGCAGCGCATTGTTCAGTGCCAGCAGCGACATGCCCTGGTGGTGCGACATGTAAGTGTAAATGATCACGCCGCGCTTGCTGCGGCTCCCCGGACGCGTGAAATCGATCGCCTCATATAGGCCCATTGGCCCGGAGAGGCCAAGCTCCATCAGGCGATGCAGGTTGGCCACTGAAGATCGCAAATCGATTTGCAGGCTCAGCATGGTGGCGTAGGGAGCGATCACATCCGCTTCGTCGAGACCCGCGTTGAGAGCCAGCGCCGGCACACCGAAGGCGTGATACTGATAGGTGCGATTGGCGTCGAGCGCACTGTAGGCGCACTCCGAAACGCCCCACGGCAGCCGCTTTTCGCGACCCCAGGCGATCTGCTGCACCACCGCGTCGCGGCAGGCTTCATCCAGCAGCGAATTGGGAAACGTCCTTGTGAACAGCAGCGGCATGAGGTATTCGAACATCGTGCCGCTCCAGGAAAGCAGCGTCTGCCCCTCGGGAGTAGCCATGCGCGGCCGGCCCAGCACGAACCAGTGTTCGAGCGGGACATCCCCTTTGGCGATCGCGACCAGGCTGGCGACGCGGCATTCGCTGGCCAGCAGGTCGTAGTGGCTCGAAAACTCCACCGGACCTCCCACCAGATATCCGATGCCAAACAGCTTGCGCTTGGGATCGTAGAGGAACCGCATGTTGACGCTATCGGCAAATTCACGGGCTCGCCGCCGCAGCGTCCTCCATTCCTGCGCCGCCTGTGCCGCGTGGCTTTGTGCCTGCCGGTGCTCGCTGTCCAGTTCTTCCAGCCATTGCGCCAGGCGCGAATCTAATCCCGGCGTGCCGCCGCGCGACAGGATCTGCTGGAGCAGCCCCGGACCTCCGGAGGCCAGCGTCTCGATCGACCACGCGCCATGCAACGCTCGCCGCCGGAACCTCACTACGTCGGCACCCAGGTTGTACAGCAGCGAGTCCGGCAACCGCGTCAGCGTCTCGACCCATTTCAGATAGCCGTCCACGATGCGATTCCATGCCGCAACTTCAGTTGCGAGCCGCGAAGCCCAATAGCAGATCTGGTCGCTCTCCGAGAGTTTGCAGGCCGAGAGAAGTTGCTCCACGGGAAGCGTGGCCATGCGCAAACGGCCCACCAGTTGATACGTGTTGCCCTTCCCGCGCACCAGCTTGTGCAGAGTCTGCATCGGCACCGATAATGCCGGGTCACCGCGCCCCAGACGTTCCACCTGCGCCAGCGTATCGGCCAGGCCGCGCATGCAGCCGTTGCTGAGGATCGGACCGCGCTCCACATCTTCGCAGCCTTGCGCAAACAGCCACAGACTAGCCACCAGATTACCGCTATCGACCGTCGAAACGTAGCGCGGCTGAAGCGGCTCTCGTGTTTCCGTGTCGTACCAGTTGAGCAGGTGCCCTTCGTAGCGTTGCAGACCCTCCAGCGTGTCCATGGTGTGGCTGGACCGCTCGAGCAGGTCGTCCGCGGTGAGATATCCGAGATCCCGCGCCGTGAGAGCGGAGCACAACCACAACCCGATATTGGTCGGCGAAGTACGATTGGCGACCTCCAGATGCAGCGCGAGCTGCGTGTTGTCCGGCGGCAGCCAGTTGGTTTTCGGGCCGACCAGGTCGTCAAAGAATCGCCACGTCAGACGCGCATAGCCGCGCAGCAGCGGAGAGTTGTCGTGCAGTAATCGCTGATGCGCCGTGTCGGTCGGCGGACGCGAAAGCCAGTACAGCAGCCCCGGCGAGGCGATCCACAGAATGACGAAAATCGACACCGGCACGAACGCGTGGTGCGCCGCTAGCAGCAGGGTTAATACCAGCGAGCACGCGCTGATCCCCACCATCTGGCGCATGGTGGCCGAGAGATGCAGACGCGAGTCCTCCGCCGCGCGCTCCGCCGTTTGCCATTCCAGCAGATGCCGCCGGCTCACCCATTGCCGGTAGAATACGCGTCCGATGGCGTCGGCCGAAACGAGCGCCTGGTGCGGCAGAAACGTGACCAGCACCAGCGCGCGCAGCAGGTCGTCATGCGCGCCGCGCCAGCCGATCACCAGCCCCTGAATATGGCGTGCGATCCGGTCCAGCCACGGCGCGACCGCCGGGATGACCAGCGCGACTCCCACAATCAGGCTCCACGCTCCCGGCGCGGAAGAAATCATCCAGCCCAGCACCAGCAGCAGCATCGACGCGATGGGAACCAGGCTCCGCCGCAGGTTGTCCAGCACGCGCCAGCGGCTGATGATGCTGAGCGGATTGCGCACGTGCGGCCCATCCGCTGACGGCACGTGTCGCACAATCCACGCGGCAATCTGCCAGTCGCCGCGGATCCAGCGATGCTGGCGCCGGCAGAATCCCGCGTAATCGAGCGGCATGTTCTCATAGAGCTCGATGTCCGTCGCCAGGCCCACGCCCGCGTGCGCGCCCTCGATCAGGTCGTGACTCAGCAGCGTCTCGATAGGAAAACGTTTGCCTAGGCTTTCGTCGAACGCGGCGACATCGTAAATGGCTTTACCGTGAAAAATCGCTTCGCCGAACAATTCCTGTTGCGCATCGGAAACCTGCTGTGTGTATGGATCAGTCCCGGCAGTGTCGGCGAAGATGCGCGTGAAGCGGCTGGCAGTCGCGCCGGGCAGCCCGATGCTGACCCGCGGTTGAATGATGGTATACCCGCGCTGCCGCACCTTGGTCACCGGATCGAGCACCGGCAGATTCAGCGGATGCGCGATGGTGGCGACCATCTTGCGCGCCGTCCCGGGTGGCAGTTGCGTGTCCGCGTCGAGCGTGATGACGTAGCGCACAGCCGTCGGCAGCTCACCCGTGATTTTGATTTCCGCCGCGCCTTTGCCGCGCAGGAAGCGATTGAGCTCTTCGATCTTGCCGCGCTTGCGCTCCCGTCCGATCCAGCGCTGCTCCGTCTCCGACCAAACCCGTCGCCGGTGAAACAGCAGAAATGGCCGGCCCGTATAACGCGCGTTCAAATCCTCGATGCCATCGCGAACGGCTTTCAGCAACTCCGCATCGCCGGGCACGGTTGCTTCGGGCGCATCGGTGAAATCGGAGAAAAGGCTGAAGTAGAGATTGGCATCCTGATTGGCCAGGTAGCGGACTTCCAGCTTGGCGAGCTCCTGCCGCACCACCTCCAGGCTCGTCAGCATCATCGGTACGACCACGAGCGTCGCGTCGGCCGGCGGAATGCCGTCGTCATAATCCATCTTCGCCAGCGGCTCCGGATGGAACGTGGCAATAATCAGCGCATTGACAATCTGAATGGCCAGTTCGCTCAACGGAAACAACGCCAGCGCGCTCAGACTCAGCAGAATAGCCGGCGAACGCACTCCCATTTCCCATGCCAGGCTCATCGCTACCGCGAGAAAACACCAGGTGACCGCGCCGCTGCCGCTGAGGTACACAAACGTGGCGTGCCTCCGAATCTTGCGCTTCATCCAGGGACGAAACGCGATATGCGCGCCGCAGGCTTTCTCCAGTTGCTCGCAGCCTCCTGCCAGCAGGTACCACGCGACTTGTTTCTGTTCCGGCTCATGTGCCGCCGCGGCCAGTTCGACCGCCTTGCGCGCGACCTCTTGTTCCACATAGCGGCTATGCCGCGAGATCGCCTCGATCGCGCGGCGGCAGCGGTCCCGCGTACGGAAATCGCTGCGTGGATAAACGCCCGCCGGATCGCGGCGTAGTTCCGCCTCTACCACGCTGAGCGATTCGAAGAACTCCGCGAAGTCGATGCGCGACAGGGTCCGCAGGCTGTTAAAGGCGTTGGCGATCGATAACGACTCGGCAGCCTCGCGCCGGTGCTCCGGCCGGACCAGATCGGCCAGCGGGATGCCGCGCTCGGTTTCGATCCATTGCCGCACCGGAATGAGCGCGGTCTCTTCGTCCTGCAGTTGCTCCGCAAGGCACGTGGCGAAGTACCCTTCCTGCGCCAGAGGATCTTCCTGGAGCAGCGAGATCGTTCTCGCCAGGCGCTCATCGTCACGCCGCGCGGCGGCCGCTAGTCGGTTCGCCCACAGGTACCCGACCTCGCGAATCTGCTGCTGCCGGTTGACCTGCGCCGCCAGCCCGGCCAGCGCTTCCACCACGGCAAAGCGCAGCATTACCGGGAACACCCAAAGTTCCGCGATGGAAAGCGGGGCTTGCTTCTGGTGCTCCTCTACAGCTTTGACCAGTGTCGCTTCGTCGATCGCATGGCCGGCGTTGGCTACGATATTGCGAGCCAGTTCCCGCACGCCCAGCGCGCCCTCCGGCGTGGTGAAGCGCGAAAGCCTGCGCCGGAAGCCTCGCGGCAGCGCGCGCCTCACTTCCGAGATACTGGTTCGCAACAGATGACCGTTGTCGAGCAGCCACTTGGCCGATTCCGTGATGGTGTGGTCGAGCCGGTTGGCTTCGAGCAGGTCGGCCCGCGCTTCCCGCGTGATCGCTTCGTATTCCGTCAGCCGGTCGAGGATAGTTCGCCAATTATGGACATCCGTCTCAACCCGCCGCTCGACCGGCTCCTTCAGCGCTTCGGGACGCGCCACGAACAAGGCCGGCTCGCCGGACGCGCGAAGCGTGTTGACCACGCCGGTCAGTTGGTCGCGATCGACCTCTGCGACGATCAAGTCCTCGTCCGGCAGCCGTAAAGCAGCGTAAGCCGCGCTGAACGCTTGGGGTGGCGAGGATTCTCCCTGCGCGGGAAAATATTGCGCTCTTTTATGTGTGGAATGAACCGCACTCCACGCCCGCCGCGCGTACTCTTCATCACCCGCGTAGAAACCGAGAACAACTCTTTTGGCCCCGGCCACGGGTTGCTATGCCCGGCCCCGCAGCAACAACGCCAGGGCTGAAAGTACCAACAGAAAGCCAAACACCAGGCTGGATGTCATGCCCGGTACCGGTGCGACGCCCCCGACCGTTGCGAGCGCGCCACCGAGCAGCATCAGGGCAAAAATCAGCATCCATCCCAGCATGAAAAATCTGTCTCCTTGTTAATCCCACAAGAGTGGGGAATTGGACCAACGGCGGGGATAGAGCACGTCCCTGGCCACGGGCGGGAGGGAGTGTGAGGTGGCGCACTGGCCGGGATTCTACACTGCGCCCAAACCCGGACCGTTCAATTCCGACGTGTCCATGGAGCCGTCCTTCACCTTGAAGATGCCGGGGAATTTGTTCTCCCAATCCTTGTTGGCGGCCGGGAAATACTGGCGGCTATTGGCTTCAATCGCGGCCACCGGAGGAACGTGCGCGGCGAGGCTGGCGGATTGAATGAGTGACGCACCCGGACACGTCAGATCCTGCACGCACAGGAACATCTTGTGTTTCTGTCCGACGGCTGCCATCAACACCACCTGGCTTTGTTGTTTGCAGGCTTTGAGAGCCGCGCCCGTGTAGCCCATCTCGCGCGACAGCATCAGCGCTTCGATGTCCGTCAAACTCTCATCGATCACCACCGGCTTGATCGCCGCAGCCTTGTGCATGTCCTGATCGCGATGCGCTTTCAGATCGCGCGCCGTCGGCTGCTCCACGTATTGGATGCGCTCGAAACCTCCCGCCGATTGCTCTTTCACCTTGCGCAGGAACTCGATCAGGTAATCCACGTTGGGACATTTCTCGTTGAAGTCGAGCGAGTAAACCCAACGCTTGACGCCGAGTTTGGCTTGCGTTTCGGTAACCACGCGATCGACCGTGAGCACCCGGTCGATGTCCCAATCCACCTGGTCGCCGTTCAGCTTGATCTTGAAATTCGTCAAGCCGTTGTAGCGAATCCATTCCGCCAGCGTCTCCGGGAGTCCGTCGTTGACGGGCTTCTTCACTTCCGCTTGAGTCACCGGATCCACCGCGCCCACCAGGTGATACATCGGCATGCGCGCCTTGGGCTTCTGGCTCACATACTGGCTCAAATGCTCGCCTTTGTAATCCGCGCCGAGATAGTGGCCCAGATCGTAGGCCATGAAGTCCGGCCCGTAAGTTGAATAGCAGTTGAGCTTGTACAGCTTGCCGTAGGCGTCATGCACCGCGGCGTCAAACGGGCTGGCCGTCACCAAGGTGCAAAGCTTGGGGATCGGCTGATCCAGTTTCAACTCCTGCGACACTTCGGCCGCGGCTTTCAAAAACGCAGGCTCGAGCGCGCAATCGAGATCGATGGGATGGCCGTAATCTTTGCAATTGTTGGCGAGTTGGTTGATGCGCGTGGCCAGCGCCTTCATGGCGCCCAGCGTGCGATCGTACGCCATGGTCTTCGACGGGAATGACCAGACGTTACCCATCGGCATCGAACCGAACCCTTTTGAGACTTTGCCGTCGCGTGTGCGGACGGTGCAATCGACATTGAGCAGCGTCGCCCGATCCACCTCGTGGCCGCCGAATTTGATGGGCGTGCGGTAAAGGTAATCCTGATAGGAAAAGGAAATCTGTTCGATCTGGATGTCGGTCGATTTGGCAGCGCGCAGAATGTAAGGCGCCGCGCCGGCACACAAGGCCGAGCGCAGAAAACTACGGCGAGTTGGGGAAAGCATGATTATCAGTTTATAGGAAGTTGTCAGTTATCAGTCGTCAGTCACCAGGTCTCCCCAGAAACTGCAGGCCGTCCCGCTAAGCGCCGTATACGGTGGACGCCACGTCCGCAGCCCGACAATTGACAACTAATGACTAACAACTGATAACTAACAACTGATAACTGACAACTCACACCTACCTCCCTGGTTGAAACAGCGCGAACACCGCTCCCTGAGGATCGGCTATCACAGCCATTCGTCCGGTGCCCTCAATGGCCATCGGCGGCACGACGCCATGTGCGCCCAGGCTCGTCGCCTTTGCATACGCCGCGTCGCAATCCTCCACCTGATAGTAAATCGACCAGTGCGGCGTCACTCCCGGCGGCACGAATTCGCGTGGAGGCATCCCTCCGATGCCCTTTTCGCCGTTCATGATATGCCAGTAGGACGAATCGTCCTTACCTTGCCCGGTGACAAATTTCCAGCCCAAGAGGGCCTCATAGAACTTCCTCGCGGTCTCGCGATCCCCGGTAAGCAGATCCGCCCAACAGAATGCGTTAGGTTCGCCGACATGGCCGATGCCAGTGCTGGTGTTCGTCTGCCAGAGACAGAAGGCCGCGCCAACCGGGTCCTTGAGCACCGACATGCGGCCTTTGTCCATCACGTCGAACGGCCCGGCAAGAACGTTGGCGCCCAGGTCCGCCGCGCGTTTCGTGCTTTCATCCACCTTGGCCACGGCGATATAAATCTCCCAGTGCGGAGGGACGCCGTGTTCCTTCATCTCTTTGGTTATGGTGTACGCGCCGCCGCAATCGCAGCCCTTCAGTTGGAAAATGGTATAGGTGCCGTCCGGCCCCATGGGGTAATCGTCCGACGTCCATCCGAACAATGAGCTATAGAATTGTTTTGCCGCGGGCTGGTCTGATGTCGCCAGTTCCAGCCAGCAGAATGATCCGGGAATGATCTTTTCAACGATCGCCATCCCGCCAGTATAATGCGGAATTATTGCATTTTGCTGAGCACGCGGTCCTTGATCCAGTGCTCATCCCACCACTCGATGGGATTCACCTGCACGCCGTCCACCTGCATGGAAAAGTGCAGATGGTCGCCGCCGGCCAGTCCGGTTTCTCCGCTGTTGCCCATCTTCTGACCCTTCTCCACACGATCCCCGACCTTTACATCGAAGCTGCTCATGTGCCCGTATATCGTCTGTAGCCCGTAGCCATGATCCACCACCAGGCAGTTCCCGTAGATGCCCAGGCGGTCCGCGTAAATGACCTTGCCGCTATTGGGCGCCACGATCGGCATGTGCTTACGGTCCGCCAGATCGAAGCCGAGATGAGTTTCAACGTCCACCACTTTGCCGTTGTAAGTGTAAGTGCGATGATCGGCGAAGAAGGCTTCATTCTTGGTCGCCGGACGAACGAACGGGCCTTTCCATAAGATGGCTTCCTCGGTCTTCAGCCGGAGATCGTAGAGCGTCTGCGCATTCTGCTTGCGCATCTCGCGGTTGCAATAGAGGAAGCGGGCCAGCGTGTCGCCGGGAATCTTGTTTTCGGGATCGATATCCGCGACCACCTTTTGCATGAACGCATCGGTCAGCACGATCGTGCTTTCGTGAAACTTCTTGGGGAACAGCTTGACGTAGAATGGCGCCGTCGCCTTCGCCCCCGCGGGATTGGAAGCGAACACCACCGGCTCGATCCCTGTCGGCAGGTCCCACGGATAAGCGAACAGGCTGAACCGCTGGTTGGCGTGATTGGGCAGCGGGAAGCTACGAAAAACATAATCCTTCACCTGCACGCCCGAATCCGAGTAGTATCCCGACGGCGTAAAAGTAACCAGGCCGCAGCCCGCCTGGTTCACATAATGCTGCACGCCGTCCGCCACCACGTGCGGCGCTTGCGTAATGACGTCCACATCCTGCGAAACAGACGTCGTCTCGCCGCGGAAATCATTGGACTGCGCTTCCACAGTCAGCTTGGCCTTCCCATCGTGAAGAGCCGGCGCACTCGCGCGGCCGACATTCAGCGTCACGCTCGCGGGCGGAGCATTCTTGAAAAAGCGCAGATGATGCGAAGTTTCCTGCGGACCGGGAACGGCATAACTCTTGCCGTCCTGTTCCAGAACGGCCTTCACGCTGCGGACGCCGTGCGGATTGGTCAGCACCACATGCACGGGCGTCGAGGTCCCGATCGCTTTCACCTCCGGAGTGACCTGAATCCGGGTCGCATCGGAAAGCGTAAACAAAGTCACCGGCACTGCCAGGAGCAGCACCACTGCGATAGCTATAATGATTTTCACGGTTTTATTCCATTCGCCGGCGGCGCTTTGGCCCAACGGTCCATCCAATCGATAAACGTCTTGTACCACAGCATGCTGTTCTGCGGCTTCAGCACCCAGTGCCCCTCATCGGGAAAAATCAACAGCTGCGACGGGATCTTCTGCATCTGAAGCGCGGTGAATAATTGCAATCCCTGACCATAGGGCACCCGAAAATCCAGCTCTCCGTGGATCACCAGGGTCGGAGTCTTGAACTCTTTGACGTACATGCTGGGCGACCAGCGTACATACATTTCGGGATCGTCCCACGGCATGCCGCCGTATTCCCAGATGGGGAACCACAGCTCTTCGGTTTCTCCGGTTTCGCTGCGCAAGTCGTAGACGCCGTCATGCGAGACCAGCGCCTTGAAGCGCGTGGTGTGGCCCAGAATCCAATCGATCATGTAGCCGCCATAAGACCCGCCGGCGGCCACCATACGATCGGGATCCACGTAAGGCAGCTTGGCAACCTTGTCGGTCACCGCCATGATGTCGTCGTAAGGCTTTCCGCCCCAATCGTGATTGACCGCGTCGGTGAATGCCTGTCCGTACCCCACCGACCCGCGCGGATTGGGCATCACCACCACATAGCCCGCGCCCGCGAAGACCTGCGCGTTCCAACGATACGTCCAGCTTTCGCCCCACTCGCTTTGGGGACCACCGTGGATCAGCATCATCACGGGATACTTCTTCGCCGCATCGAAGCCCGGCGGTTTCACGATGAAGCTCTGGATCTGCACT
>Ga0326727_10020442_pt1 | contig 13145 bp, 15 predicted proteins | sample MB2enrmetagenome_FD_207643 | JGI IMG/M metagenome (GOLD analysis project Ga0326727, IMG submission 207643) | Lab enriched peat soil microbial communities from McLean, Ithaca, NY, United States - MB29MY | ecosystem: Environmental > Terrestrial > Soil > Wetlands > Peat | place: USA: New York...
TCAGACAATAAAGATCAGCGGTGTAATCCGTCCGTCAGATATTCAACCCGATAACACGATATCTTCCTCTTACATTTCCAATGCGAAGATTGTCTTCGATGGCTCAGGCTCTATCGACCGTGCGCAAAGCCCCGGTTGGCTGACGAAATTATTCCACTGGCTTTTCTAAGGTGTACCATGAAAAAGATTTTTGTGCTCGTAGTATTGTTCGCATCATTCTCTTATGCGACTCGCATAAAAGACATCGCATACGTGAAAGGTGTGAACGATTACCAGGTTATTGGTTACGGACTCGTCGTCGGGCTTAACGGCACCGGCGACTCGCAGATTTCAACCTTCACTGAGCAGTCGGTCGCAAGCATGTTGAAGAGATTCGGAATAACCGTGGCCCAGTCGCAAATTCGAATGCGGAATGTTGCGGCAGTGATGGTCGTTGCTTCGATTCCTCCTTTTTCAAGCAATGGCGCCTCTGTTGATGTGACAGTCTCTTCGATGGGAGATGCGACGAGCTTGCAGGGTGGAGCGCTTTTGCTTACGGAGCTCGTTGGACAAGACGGAAGAGTCTATGCGACGGCCCAGGGTCCATTGGCGGTCGGAGGCTTCGACATTCGCGCTGCCGGAACGACGGTGCAGCGAAATTTCACGACTACCGGAAGAATTCCCAATGGCGGTCTCGTCCAGCAGCCTCCTCCGATTGAATTCGTCAACAATTGGCTGCTATCGCTCGTTCTTTCGCAAGAGGATTTCACGACGGCGAATCGCGTCGCAGATGTTATCAATCAAAGCGCTGGATCGAAAATTGCCGACGCCGTCGATGGTGGCACAATAAATATCCAGGTGCCCCAGTCTTTTCAATCTAAAGATAAGGTGGTACGGTTCATCGCCCAGATCGAATCTCTTCAAGTGGTTCCGGATGTCATGGCGCGTGTCGTAATCAATGAGAGGACCGGCACTGTCGTCGTGGGACAAAATGTTTCGGTGCTTCCTGTGGCGATCTCGCATGGCAATTTGAACATCGAGATTCAGGCAATCCCTGTGATCTCTCAGCCTGCTCCGTTCTCGCAGGGACAGACCGTCGTAACTCAAGCTGCCACTGCCCAGGTCGATCAGGAAGAAAGTTCAATGGTTGCAATCGGTGGCGCCGCCACCGTGCAGGATATCGCCTCCGCGTTGAATTCACTGAAGGTCAAGCCGCGCGATATCATCGCGATATTTCAGGCATTGAAAGCGGCGGGCGCATTGAAGGCAGAATTAGTAATCATGTAATATGGAAAAGGTCCAAGCAAATATTTCTCCTGTTCACGCTCAGCTCACACAGCAGCAAAAGGTAAAACTCAAAGCCGCCGCGAAGGATTTTGAAGCGGTCTTCATGCAGTACATGCTGAAATCGATGCAGGAGACCGAGAAAATTGACGGGCAAGACGACGACGGGCAGGGCTACGGAAAAGATATTATGAATGGGCTTTTCAATACTCAGCTGGCAAGATACGTAACGAATAATTCCAACCTTGGAATTGGGAACATGCTTTATAAGCAGCTGACGGGTGAAGACATGGATTCGACAGATGCCGATGGCACCGATGCGGCATCTAAACTTCTGGGAAACATCCTTTCCGATGATCGTATCCAACAGCGCGTTCTCCAGAAGATCAAGGCGTACAGTTCCGGTTCGGTACTGGAGAACGTGAGTAAATACTCCGATATAATAGATGAAGCAGCAGGGAAGTATGACGTGGAGCCCAATTTGATAAAAGCGGTCATTGCTGCCGAATCTGGAGGAAAAGCGGATTCGCTGTCAACAAAAAATGCAAAGGGACTGATGCAGCTTGTCGATGGTACTGCCAAAGAAGTGGGAGTAAACAATGTCTTCGACCCGCACGAGAACATCATGGGTGGAACAAAATATCTGAAGAACTTAATCGACAAATTTTCAGGCAATATTGAGATGGCTTTGGCTTCTTACAATGCAGGCCCCGATGCAGTGGAACAATATGGAGGAGTGCCACCATTTAGCGAAACTCAGAATTATGTGAAAAGAGTGAAGAGCTACCTTCAAATGTTTGAAGCCGGAGGCTCGCCTGCGAACGGGATAAACGAGGTGAATGATGACGGACGATAAAAAAAAGAGTTTGATGGAGCTGACCGAGCGTGAGGCTGCCGAGTTCGACAAAATGGCAGTCATTTTGAATGCAAAGCACGACGCGCTTTCCAAGTTGAATACGGGAATGGTTCGGCAAATTCTGGTCGAAGAATTAGAGGAGCTTAAATGCATCCAGGCGGTCGAGAAAGAACGCGCAGGGGTTCTCAAGGAACTATCTCTGTCCGGTAAGGATTTGAATAGTAGGGCCGTGCTCGAGAATAAGTTGGGCGCGGAGGACTCAAAAGTTTTTATGTCTCTTCATGCGAGTTTGAAAAAATCATTGGCTCGCGTCATATCTTTGAACGGTATCAGCCGTAGTCTTCTTAAACACTCCCTCGCTTTCATAAAACAGAATATCAACATATTAACAGAGGGCGGGAAAAGAAAACTTGTTGACAGGAGAGCCTGAGAGAGAAAAATCATGAGTAGCATTTCTGGATTGTTGAACATAGCTCGCGAAGCGTTGATGACGTCTCAGGCTGAGTTAGATACGACCAGCCACAACATTGCAAATGCAAACACCGATGGCTACACCAAACAGAAAGTGGTTACTGAAGCCGCCACGCCGATACAAACCACTTATGGTTTTCTCGGCTCCGGCGTTCAGATCGAGTCTGTCGAGAGTGTCAGGGATGCCTTTGTTGATCAGCAGGTGACAAACTCGAATTCCGATCTTAGTCAGGCGACGATTGAGCAGCAGACCATGTCAAACGTCGAGAGCATTTTTAATGATAGCTCAGGCGATGGCTTGTCTGATCAACTAAATGCGTTGTTCAGCGCGTTTCAGTCGCTCGCGCAAAGTCCCGAAGATTCCGGAGTCAGACAGACCGTCATGCAGGCGGGTCAACAGGTGGCAACGACATTCAACGTTATGAATAATGAACTCCAGAATATCGAGTATCAGGTTGGACAGGAGATAAATTCGGACGTGGGAAAAATAAACCAGCTTTCCGCAACGATCGCTGACATCAACAGCAAAATACTTGCAAGCGGCGGCGCATCAAAAGCGTCTCCTGATTTGCAGGACGAGATGGATAATTCTGTTTCACAATTAAGCGGCCTTGTCAACGTGAAGGTGACAACTGATCCAACCGGAGTTACGAACGTAACCGCCGGTGGGACGGTCATCGTCGCCGCCGGCACGGCATACGCCTTTAAAGCCACGCAAACATCAAGTGGTATCACGGTCGGACGCTCTGATTCTTCACAGTCCGCGACGATTTCTTCGGGAGAATTGTCCGGACTTCTGAGTTCATACAACGGAACCATCTCTTCATTCGCAAATCAGCTTGACAACATCGCTAACACACTTGTTCAGACGGTGAACGCTTTCCATTCGACAGGTTACACTCTCTCGACAAATGGTACTCCCGCACAAACCGGGGAGGATTTCTTTGTCGGAAATTCTGCCGGAAGCATAGCGGTCTCATCAGATATTGTTTCGAATTTAAACAACATTGCAGCATCTTCTTCGGGCGATCCTGGAGATGGCGGGAATGCCACCGCGATTGCAAATGTGTTGAACGCTCCGGTGATGAGTGACGGCCAATCGATTGTAAATGAGTACCAGGGGCTTGTTGGACAGGTCGGGATTGCATCTCAGCAGGCGAGCGATAGCGTTCAGACTCTCCAGGTCTCGCAGAATCAAATGACGGCATTTCAAAATTCGATTTCCGGCGTATCGCTGGACGAAGAACTTACCAACATGATTCAGTACCAACATTCGTTTGAAGCCGCTGCGAAAGTTGTAACAACAACCGACGCAATGTACGAAACAATAATCGGAATGGTGACGTAAAATGAACATTAACGAAACACAGGTCGTAAATGATCTGCTCTACTCGATTGGGCAGAGCAGGCAGTCGATTGACAAATTGCAGGAACAAATTTCTACTGGCAAACTTGTGAACACCCCTTCGGATGATCCGGTGCTTGACGAGAGATTAATGATGCTGCAAAATCAGGTTAACCAGAACAATGTTTACACTCAAAACGTGCAGTATGCATCAAGTTTTCTGACACAGCAGAGCACCGCTCTCGGCAGTGCGGTAAATCTCATGACTAACATAAAGACCATGGTTCTTTCCGCTGCAAACGATTCGAGTTCGCAAGATCTACAAAGCTATGGGACCCAGCTTGACCAGGATATCGACCAGCTTCTTGACCTTGCCAATTCAAAATTCGGAGACAAATATATTTTTGGCGGGACCCAAACGACGTCTCAGCCTTTCTACATGAATGCAGATCGTACCGCAGTCACAACAAATCCAGATGGTGTTGGCGGCGCGTTGAATTTAGATGTAGGTTTTCAAATTAGCGACCAGTATAACATTACTGGACAAGAGGCTTTCAGCGGCGGCCAGATGTTTTCTGATTTGATTGCAATTCGGGACGAGTTAAACAATGGCACGGCCCCAACCGAGGCGGATATTCAAACCGTGGACAACGATCTCGACTCGCTGATAAACACGAATGCTAAGGCTGGTGCGATGACTAACCGCTTTTCGCTGATGCAGGCTCAGTTGAATTCACAGACTCAATCCTTACAAACGACTCAATCGAACTTGGGAGATACCGATGTTGCCGCTGCAACGATAAAATTAGAAGAACAACAGACAGCACTTCAGGCAGCACTGCAAACAGGATCGAGTGTGGTCCAGCTTTCGCTTGCAAATTATCTAACAAGCACCGGTTAAGAAATGAAAAAGACTCTAGAGTTAGGTACGATCGTCGGTTTACTCTTTGGTGTGGTCGCCATCTTCGGCTCATTTTTGATGGAAGGCGGAAAGATCCTGCGATGACGATTGTTTTTGGCGGAACGTTTGCGACGGTGATGATCGGAACATCATTCAAGCAATTTTCAAGAATGTGGAAGTTCGCTTTGATCGCATTCACGCCTCCGAAGCATGATGTGGAAAAAATTATCGAGTCGATTGTCCGTTATGCGACTATTGCCAGAAAAGACGGTTTGCTTTCTCTTGAGAAGGAGTTGAATAACATTCAGCAGGTGTTTCTAAAGAAGATGCTTCGCTTTGCCATAGATGGAACCGATCCGCAAACGATGCGCTCAGTCGCCGAGGCCGAAATGGGTTTTTTAAACGAAAGGCATGTTTCCAACGCACAAGTGTTTCAGAAGATGGGCGGTTACTCCCCGACAATGGGAATCATCGGGACCGTCATGGGCTTGATCGTTACTCTTGCAAATGCCGGCGGCGACCCGAATGACTTGATCCATCATATTGCAACAGCTTTCATCGCGACATTGTGGGGAATTTTTATGGCGAATGTCATCTGGCTTCCTATTGCCGACAAGTTGAAGACCATCAACAGCGAGGAAAATTTGATAATGGAAGTGACTTTGGAAGGAGTGCTCTCCCTTCAGGCGGGAGAAATTCCAGCAATTGTGAGAGCAAAATTGAGAGCGATGCTGCCGAGCGGCGAGCAGGGTGAAATCTGATGAGAAGAAAACCCGACGGCGAGCACGACAATCTTGAGCGGTGGCTCCTCACCTACTCGGATTTGATTACACTTCTTCTCGGATTGTTCGTGATATTATATGCAAGCTCACGTGTTGACATGGCGAAGTATAAGGAAGTGGTGTCAGCGTTCATAAATTTGTGGGGAGGTGGACCCGCTGCTGTTGGAAATCTTACAGGCGACAAAGGTGTTATGAACAATCCATCGCTGACCTCTCCTGAAAAAGAGTCTTATCAGCTGGAGAAGAGAGTCAAAGCTGCAGTCGGCGAGGCGTTGAATGCTGGCGGAGCTATCGTGACACGCGAGGAACGTGGAGTGACCGTACACTTCCTCGAGAAATTCATGTTTGACGAAGGGAAGGCAGAAATACGTGCGAACGCGTATCCGGTTCTTGACACGCTCGGCTTTTTGCTGCAATCGATACCGAACCGCATCCATATTGAAGGGCATACCGACATTACGCCAATTCACACTCCGCAGTTTCCATCCAACTGGCACCTGTCGGTCGCACGTGCTCTGAATGTCGGTTACTATCTCCTGCAAAACTATCAGATCAGACCGGAAAAAGTCTCCATAATCGGCTACGGAGAGTTCCGACCTCTTGTTCCGAATGATACGCCGCTACACAAAGCAGAAAATAGGAGAGTGGACATTGTCATACTCAATAGCACAACGAAAGACTGACGTGAAAGTGAACCTGAACACCAGACAGTTTGGTGAACTGGAATTTGATGATAGTATAGTTTATCATTTTCCAAATGGTTTGCTGGGCTTTGAAGAACTTCATAAGTTCATCGTGATTAACGATAAAGAGACTGAGCCGTTAAGATGGTTGCTGTCGATTGAGGATCCAGATATCGGATTTCCGATCCTGGAAATTGCGCAGATAGCTCCCGAAGTGAACAAAGAGATATCGGCAGACACGTTGAACTCATTAGCGACGTTCGTTGTCGTTACACTGAACCGAAGTCCGGAACCGATGACCGTCAATTTGAGAGCTCCGGTAGTATTAAATAATGCTGCAAAGACCGGAAAACAAGTGGTATTGAATTCGGATAAATATTCGACCAGACACGTAATTAACTAACCATGGAAGGAAAAGATGCTAGTACTGACAAGGAAGTTAGGGGAAGTCATCAAGATCGGTGACAAGATCAAAGTAGTGGTAGTTTCGATTGATGGTGGAAGCGTCAAATTGGGAATCGAAGCCCCGGAAGAAATTCCGGTTCATCGTGAAGAGGTTTACGAGAAGATAGCCGCTGAGAACAGGGCCGCCTCTTCCGGATTTGACAAAGAGAAGCTGCAAACCCTGAAAAGCATTTTATCAAAAGGTCCTGTCCCGGAACATCCCGGGAGTCTCGACGTTTCATCTGGAAAGAAAAATGGCTGAGCCGGCTCGTAAAACCATCCTTGTCATCGACGACGACAAGATGGTACAGCGCTATGCGGAGGAATTCTTCAGACGGCTGAAGTTCAATTTTTACGCGGCTTCCGACGGATATGAAGGTTTGAAGCTCGCGCTCTCTTTGAAGCCCGACCTGATATTGCTGGATATCATGATGCCGCGTCTCGATGGATTCAAGACCCTTCAAGTAATCAAGTCCAATGAGTTGACGAAAGAAATTCCTGTCGTGGTCATGACCGCATACTCGGATAGGATCAATGTCGTTTCCGCGGGCAAATTAGGTGCTGTCGCTGTGATCACCAAGCCGCTGACGGAGGAAATCTTTCTTGGCAAGCTTAGGCAGGTTTTCGGAGATAGATTCGTTCAGTCCGTGATTCCCCGGGATCCGAAGAGAACTGAAAATCCTTTCGGAGTGAAGGAAGACGAGTACAATGATTTCGTTCGAGGAATGGTTGAGGAGTTTTTGAGGTACTATTCCGGGCAGGTTACCGAATTGGAGCGGGCGGTGCACGAGAAGAATGTCGATGCCGTTCGACGGGTCACCCACAGCATTCGCGGTACAGGCGGGTCTTTCGGCTATGGTGAAACGGCCGCGCTTGCAGTTAGACTCAATGAGATGGTACATACTTCTCCCATCGACTGGAGCGAAGCAGAGGAACTCTTAATCATGCTGAAAAATAAGTTGCAGAGATGAAAGCGTTAGTCGCAGATGACGTTCCAATGATCAGAAAGCTTGTCGAGTTTCATTTGAAACAGATTGGGTTTGATATTTCCAATGCCGCCGATGGAGCTGAAGCTCTCATGCTAGCAAGCAATTCTAAGTATGATTTAATCTTGTTGGACATAATGATGCCTGAGATGGATGGGCTTGAAGTGTTGCGGCGGATTCGTCAAGGATCCATCAACAAAGAGACGCCGGTAATTATTATGACTGCCTACGGCGATTCTTCGAACGTCAAGAAAGCCGTGGAGTACGGAGCGAATGATTTTATTGTGAAACCGGTCGAGCAAGGCTCGTTTCGCAAAAAGGTTATTGACGCAGTGAGCACCAAACCGTCGGCGTCGACACAATGAAACTTTCTCTGTCGATGATTGTAAAAAATGAAGAGACATTCCTGCCGGGATGCCTCGAATGCGTGGAGGATCTGGTCGATGAAATGGTGATCGTGGATACCGGCTCGACGGACCACACGAAGGAAATCGCGCAACGCTTTGGCGCGAAGGTTTTCGATTTCCAGTGGCAGGACGATTTCTCATTGGCGAGAAACGAATCTTTGAGAAGAACCAGAGGTGATTGGGTCCTCTATCTTGATGCAGACGAACGAATCGACAAATCATATCACGAGAAAATTCGAAACCTGATCTCTGTCGGAAAGGCAGACGCTTTCCTGTTGAACCTGAAAAGCAAGATCGGCACTAAGAGCAATTCACAGTACCATCTTGTCTCATACCCCCGCTTGTTCAGGAAGATGAAGGGAGTCGGATTTGCCGGCAAGGTACACGAGCAGATCAACAATTCGCTCCTCGCTGCACGGGCAAAGATCGTCCAAACGGACATAATCATCGACCATCTCGGCTACGCACAGGACGACGAGGTGATTCGTGAAAAAGCCCGGCGGAATCATCGTCTCCTCCTGGCACAAGTCGAGCGCCGCGAAAATTACGGCTATGCATTATATCAATTAGGCCAGACTGAAATAGTCTTGTGCGAGAATGAAAAAGGAATTGCACATTTATATGAGGCTCTCGCCGCCGGAGGCTTTGGGAAACCAGTTGAAGCTTCAATCTATGGCATCATTGCGGAGAACAAGTTCAAGCTTGGAGACTTCGACGGCGCTTTGATAGCATCTGACAAATCTCTCGATGCGGCGCCTTCTCAATCATTTGCCTTGATAATGAAGGGAGAGATTTATCTTAAGATTGGAAAGTACCGCGAATCCACTGACGCGTTTATGAAAGCACTCGAGCGGTATCGCTCCAGCGTTCTTCTTGGAAATGCTGCTACTGCAATTGAGCCGGTTTTCGATATAGACTTCCTTTATTCGAAAATAGCCACCGCTGCTTCTCTATCTGGAGAAATGGAAACCGCAAAAACTTATTTGGCTCGCGCAGCCGAAGAAAATGAGAAGATCGAAAACACCGCGAGATATTTTGAGTTTCTCGTGAAAAATGGAATGCGTGAAGAGGCGCTCAAGGCATCAGGGAAATTCAAGAAATACGAAAACGAAGATTGGTATTTGAGGTTGGTATCTTCGGCGTACATCGATGCTGAAGACTTTGAGGAAGCTGCGAGATTGCTCGGAAAAATTTCGACGCACGATGCGGTATCACTTTCAAGCTTAGCCAACTGCAGGATGAAGATCGGTGATTTTGAAGGAGCGGAGTCTGCGTTTCGAACAGCGATCGAATTAGGATATGACGATCCACGGGGCCTGGAACTTTTGGGTCTAATTCAGTTCAAGCTCCGGAAGTTCTCCGACTCGGTTAGGATTCTCACAAAAGTGATTGAGACCGCTCCAGAAAATGCAAGAGCTCGGAGATTTATTCAGGCGGCGAGGGCGCTGGCAAAAACTTAGAGATTAAGAACCAAAAGCAAGAACCCCCGAATCTTCATCTCATGCCCTGCTCATGGTTTCTCGCCTCAGTTCTTTCGTTTCTTGATTACCAGAGTCTCATATCCTAACTTATAAGACAGAAATTACTTGAGCATTGATGCATTATGGCACGAGATGAATCATTAGCGGAAATATTGAACATTCAACATGACAAGTCAAAATCTGAACGGGCTGGATACATAGCAATTGTCGGCGGTGGGCTTATGGGGAGAGGAATAGCGGAGTGCGCCGCTGTTGCAGGAATCGATGTCCTCATAGTTGAGCGCGACGAAGAGTCTGTCGACAAATGCCGACAGAAGCTTTCCGAGATGCTCGATGTTGAAATTGGACGTTGGGCGCTTACTAAGAGCGAAAAGAGATCTATCCTCTCTCGCACAAAACTCTCTACCGATCTTACGGACGTTGCAGAATGTGATCTTGTCATCGAAGCCATCGAAGAGGATTTTGCCTCGAAGAGAGCTATCTTTAAAGATCTTGATAAGATCTGTTCCCCTGGGTCGATTTTCATTTCCAATACCGCTACACTGAGCCTCACGAAACTTGCCGAAGCGACCTCTCGTCCGGACAAAATCATCGGAATGCACTTCCTTAATCCAGTTTCGCGAGTTCCGCTTGTAGAAATTATCCGCGCGCTAAAGACGAGCGACGACACTTTTAAGAAGACGAAAAAGTTTGCCGAAGATCTAGGCAAGACGGTCGTAGAGGTTTTTGAATATCCTGGATTCGTGACGACGAGAGTGATCTTGCCGATGTTGAACGAAGCAATGCAAGTCTTGCTCGAAGGGATTGCCACGGCAGAAGGGATCGACACGGCGATTAAATTAGGATACGGCTTGAATGTCGGGCCGCTTGAGATGGCGGATTCAATGGGCTTGGATGAAGTGTTGACATGGCTCGACACACTGTACCATGAACTTGGCAGTCCGCAGTATCGGGCGAGTGCAATTCTTCGGCGCAAGGTTCGCGAGGGCCGTTTAGGAAAGAAGAGCGGTGAGGGCTTTTTCAAGTATGACGAGTCAGGGAAGAAAATAGAAAATCACCAATAAGAACGGAAATGGCTTTAACTGAAGAGATGTGAGCAAAACGCTGAAGAAATTAAAAAGATTTTTCGTCATTAGTGGCTTTTGCCGTTCCAACATTGTGCTTATTTGATGATGTGGCATGCCGCATGGCGGCAGCGGCTCAATTTTCTTCATGATAAGAAAAGAAATTTGAAATGAAAATCCTGGTCCTAAATTCTGGAAGCTCATCTGTAAAATATCAATTCATAAACGCTAAAGACCGTGCAGTTCTCGCAAAGGGAATAATAGATCGAATCGGGATGAGCGATTCCGTCGTTACTCACGAACGATATGACGGCGACAAAGTGAAGATCAGTGCGGAAGTGCTCGATCACCAGGCTGCCATAGAGTACGTCCTGGCAGTCCTTCTCAGCCCAAATCATGGAGTTATTAAGGACAAGTCGGAGATCGACGCAGTCGGTCACAGGGTGGTACATGGCGGCGAGAGTTTTTCTGAAAGCGTGCTCATCGACGAAAAGGTGATGGATGACATTCGCGAAAACATAGAGCTGGCTCCGCTTCATAATCCTCATAACCTTCGGGGCATCCAGGCTGTATTGAAGCATCTTCCGGGCACTCCGCAGGTCGCCGTTTTTGATACAGCGTTTCACCAGGGAATGCCGCCGTATGCCTTCTTATACGGGATTCCCTATCTTCTCTACAGGCGGTACAAAATCAGGAGGTACGGCTTTCACGGAACTTCACATTATTACGTCTCGCGTCGAGCTGCGGAACTACTCGGCAGACCGATCGAGAAATTGAAGATCATCACTGCGCATCTCGGGAATGGATGCAGCATGGCGGCAGTTGATAATGGTGTTTCGGTGGACACTTCCATGGGATTCACGCCACTTGAAGGGCTTCTGATGGGAACGCGCAGCGGAGACCTTGATCCTTCCATAATATTGCACATTGTCGGACGGGAAGGGTTGTCGCTCGCGGAGGCGAACACGCTTCTTAACAAGCACAGCGGACTGTTAGGAATATCCGGATTGACGAGCGATATGCGCGAGATTATTTCGGAGAGGAAGAATGGAAATAAACAGGCAGAACTTGCTTTCCAGGTGTTTACTTATCGGATAAAGAAGTACATCGGCTCTTATGTTGCCGCTATGGGCGGCCTGGACGCGGTTGTCTTCACGGGAGGCATTGGCGAAAATAGTCCGGACGTGCGTGCCGCAAGCTGCACGGGGCTCGAGTTTTTGGGAATTCAAATCGACGACGAAAAAAACAACTCTCAAAATAAAGAAAAAGTCATAAGCGCTGATTCTTCTAAGGTAAAGGTCATGGCTTTACCGACAGATGAAGAACTGGTTATCGCTCTTGACACGATGAGGATTGTTAATCGGGATTGATGGATGTGATTCGGTTCATGATCGCCGCTGAAGAGACATGGTGATCTTGCAAATCAAATGGGTCGTGGTTAAAATCTTGGTGGAACATGAAAAAGCTCCTTGTCATAATTAGCGCCGCGGCTATCGCTGCGGGTGTCGCTTATTTGGTTATCAAAACGGTAGAGGAATTGAATTTTCTGGAAGAAAAAGAGGATCTTACATCGGAAGATGTGGAATCGCAATTGCTTCAGCACGAATGATGCCGTTCCCTGATGCCCCCCCTGCCGCCTCTTGTAGAGTATTATGATGTTAGAGAAGCAAGGGCGACATAGGAAAGTGAATTACGTGATTCCAAGGATTATCGGTGTAATCCACCTCCCTCCCCTTCCGGGTTCGCCGCGATTTGCTGGTTCGTTTGATGCCGTTGTGGAACGCGCCCTCAGCGATTGCGAAACTTACCATAGGCACGGCGTAGATGCCGCAATCGTTGAAAACTTTGGTGATAGCCCTTTTTCTGCGGACACGGTGCCTGCTGTTACCGTCGCATCGATGACGCGTGTTGTAGTCGAGTTGAAGGAGAAATTCCGGCAAATTCATTTCGGAATAAATGTTCTTCGCAACGATGCCATCTCTGCTTTGAGTATAGCCGCGATAGCGGGTGCTGAGTTTATTCGCGTGAATGTGCATGTTGGTGCAGTCATTGCAGATCAGGGGGTAATCCAAGGGAAAGCTTACGATACGCTTCGCCTTAGAAAGAATTTAAATTCGGATGTCAAGATATTTGCCGACGTCGATGTGAAGCATGCGGCATCGATCGGGAACTACGACATAGAGATGCAGGCAGCCGACGCGCTTGAGAGAGGTCTTGCCGATGCTATTGTTGTGAGCGGACCGAGGACGGGAAAGCCGGTCGACATGAAGCAACTCCGCGAACTTCGAAAAGAGTTTCCAAAAGCGAAAATACTAATCGGCAGCGGGGCAAATTCTCGGAATGCGAAGGAATTGTTGAAGAGTGCGGATAGCGTAATCGTTGGGACTTCAGTGAAGATTGGCGGTATGACCTCTAATCCAGTCGATGAAAAACTTCTGAAGGAATTTGTGACTGCATCGAAG
>Ga0326727_10020443_pt1 | contig 13144 bp, 10 predicted proteins | sample MB2enrmetagenome_FD_207643 | JGI IMG/M metagenome (GOLD analysis project Ga0326727, IMG submission 207643) | Lab enriched peat soil microbial communities from McLean, Ithaca, NY, United States - MB29MY | ecosystem: Environmental > Terrestrial > Soil > Wetlands > Peat | place: USA: New York...
GAGCGGCTCTTTGGCCCGCCGCACAATCTGGCTGAACGGCTGCGCGCAGCCCTCGCTGCGGCTGGCTTTCGCGCCTCCATTGCTGTGAGCGCAAATTTCCATGCAGCGCGGATGAAGGCCGTCAATCATCGTGGGATTGCAGTGATTCCCGAAGGCGCAGAGGCGAGCACGTTAGCGAGCCTGCCGATTGCCGCTCTGGGCCTTGCCGGGGAACCCGCCGAAACCTTCTCGCTCTGGGGCATTCGCACGCTCGGCGAGTTGGCCGCTATGCCGGAGGCCGAGCTGGTCGCGCGGCTCGGAGCGCAGGCTCGGGAGTGGAGCGCGCTGGCGCACGGCGCTGCGCCGAAAATCTTTCAGCCCATCGAGCTCGCGCCTTCGCTCGAAGAGTTCTGCGAGTTTGAAACACCGGTGGAGCAAATGGATTCGCTACTGTTTATCGGCGCGCGCATGATCGACTGCCTGGCAGCTCGCGCGGCCTCGCGGGCGCTCGCGCTGGCTGCGCTCACAGTGCGCATGAAGCTCGAAGGCGGCGGCGGTCACGAGCGCACGATCCGGCCAGCGCTGCCGTCTGTGGATCGCAAGTTTCTGCTCAAGCTGCTGCAACTGGAGATCACCGCGCATCCGCCGCAGGCCGCGGTTGCCGCGCTCACGCTGGCTGCCGAGGCCGGGCCGTCGAGCCAGGTGCAGCTTGGGCTCTTTGCGCCGCAAACCCCGGAGCCCTCGCATCTGGATGTAACGCTGGCGCGACTAAAGGCGATTGTGGGCGACGATCGCGTGGGCTCGCCCGTGCTTGAGGACACGCATCGCGCGGACAGCTTCCGCATGGCGAGCTTCATCGTCGACGGCAGAGCGACCACGCTCGAAACCAATCCTCCGCGCATCGCTCTGCGCCGCGTGCGCCCACCGTCTCCAGTAAGTGTGACCCTGCGCGCCATGAAGCCAGTATCCTTTCGCGATCGCGATAACCGTTATGAGGTCACGGCGATATACGGTCCATGGCGAACTGGTGGCTGCTGGTGGTCGGCTGGCGTGTGGGACGCCGAAGAGTGGGACGTGCTGGCCGTCGAGAACAACAGCGCATTAGTGGCCTGCCTGCTCACCTGCGACCGCGCGCGCAATTTCTGGTGTTTGGAAGCGTTCTATGACTGATCGCGAAGAGTACGTCGAGCTGCACACTTCCAGCGCCTTCAGTTTTCTTGCCGGCGCATCGCAGCCTGAAGTGCTCATCGAGCGCGCCGCCGAGCTCGGCATGAGTGCCATTGCATTGGCCGACCGCAACGGCCTCTACGGTGTCGCGCGCTTCCACACCGCGGCGAAGCGTAGTGGCGTCGAAGCTCACATCGGCGCGGAGATTGCCGTTTCGTCCTTCGGCAACCGGCTTACGCAGCCGGCGTGGCTGCCGCATCGGTGTCCGGCCGAGCCTGCGCGCATCACGCTGCTCTGCGTTTCGCAAACCGGCTATCAAAATCTCTGCCAGCTCATCACGCGCTTCAAGATGCGCGAAACCACCAAGGCTGAAGGCTCTGCCACGCTTGAAGACCTCGAAGAGTTCTCTGACGGACTCATCTGCCTGACCGGCGGCGACGAGGGACCGCTTGCCGCAGCGCTCATCCGCGGCGGTGAGAGTGCGGCGCGTAAGACGCTTGACCTGCTCGTGTCCATCTATAGCCGTGGCAATCTCTACATCGAGCTGCAGCGCCATCAGGAGCGCGAAGAGGAATGCCGCAACCAGTCGCTGCTCGGCCTTGCCGCTGCGTTCAGCTTGCCGGTCATCGCGACCAACGGCGTCCGCTACGCTGCCGAAAAAGACCGCGAGCTGCTCGATCTCTTCACCGCCATCCGCCACCACACTACACTTGACGATGCGGGCCGCCTGCTCGCGACGAACTCCATGCGGCATCTGCGCGCGGCGTGTGAAATGAAGGCGCTCTTCCACGACATCCCCGAGGCCATCGCCAACACGCGCATCGTCAGCCAGCGTCTCGCATTCACGCTCGACAACCTCGGCTACGAGTTCCCGCATTACCCGGTCCCCGAAGGCGAAACCATGGACAGCTTCCTCGCCGAGCGCGTCGAAGAAGGCGTCTGGAAGCGCTACGGTTCGCCGGCCAAGCGGCATCTGCTCTTGAAGGCGCGCGCGCAGGTGCGGCACGAGCTCGCGCTTATCTCGAAGCTCGGCTTTGCCGGCTACTTCCTCATCGTCTGGGATCTCATCCGCTACTGCCAGCGCCAGGGTTTTCTGGTGCAGGGGCGCGGCTCGGCGGCCAACTCCGCCGTCTGCTACGCGCTCGAAATCACCGCTGTCGATCCGGTTGGCATGGAGCTGTTGTTCGAGAGATTTTTGAGCGAGAATCGCGGCGAGTGGCCCGACATCGATCTTGATCTGCCCTCGGGCGACGAGCGCGAGCAGGTCATTCAGTACATCTACGAGCGCTACGGCGCGCTGGGCGCGGCTATGACCGCTAACGTCATTACTTATCGCGGGCGCTCAGCGGCGCGCGAGGTGGGCAAGGCGCTGGGCTTTGAGGAGGCGCAGATCGCGCGGCTTTCCAGCCTGATGGGCCACTGGGAGTGGCGTGGCCCCAACGATACCCTCGGCCACCACTTTGCGCAGGCCGGTTTCGACATCCGCCATCCGCGCATCGCCCGCTATCTCGATCTTTGCCTGCGCCTCAAGGATCTTCCGCGCCATCTTGGCCAGCACTCGGGCGGCATGGTCATCTGCGCTGGGCTGCTCAATCGCGTCGTCCCCATCGAGCGCGCCTCCATGCCCGGCCGCACCGTGGTGCAGTGGGATAAGGAAGACTGCGCCGATCTCGGCCTCATCAAAGTGGACCTGCTCGGCCTGGGCATGATGGCCGTGCTCAAAGACTGCATCGAATTGATCCCCCGCCACTACGGAAAACAAGTTGACCTGGCCGCGCTGCCCGAGGACCCAATTGTTTATGACACGCTGCGCCGCGCTGACACCGTGGGCATGTTCCAGGTGGAGAGCCGCGCGCAGATGGCCTCGATCCCGCACAACGCGCCCACGCGCTTTTACGATCTCGTGGTGCAGGTGGCCATCATCCGCCCCGGCCCCATCGTGGGCAAGATGATGCATCCATATATGCGCCGCCGTCAGGGCCGCGAGCCCGTCATGTATCCGCATCCGTCGCTGGAGCCGGTGCTCAAGCGCACGCTCGGCGTGCCGCTCTTTCAGGAGCAGCTTTTGCGCATGGCCATGACTGTTGCCAGCTTTTCCGGCGCCGAAGCCGAGGAGTTGCGCCGCGCCGTCGGGATGCGCCGATCCATGCAGCGCATGAAGGATCTCGAAGGCCGCCTGCGCTCCGGCATGACGCGCAACGGCATCGGCCCCGAGGCGCAGGAGAATATCGTGCAGGGCATCTCGTCTTTCGCCATGTACGGATTTCCCGAAAGCCACGCGGCCAGCTTCGCGCTCATCGCCTACGCTTCGGCGTATCTCAAGGTGCACTATCTCGCCGCCTTCACCTGCGGCCTGCTCAACAATCAACCCATGGGCTTCTACTCGCCGGCCGTCCTTATTAAAGATGCCCAGCGCCACGACCTGCGCGTGCGGCCCATCGACGTGCAGCGGTCTGAATGGCCGTGCACGCTGGAAGCAAAGCCCGACGGCTCGCTCTCGCTGCGCATCGGCTTCAACTACGCCAAAGGTCTGCGCCAGTCGTCGGCGGAAGCGCTTCTTGCGGCGCGCGCAAGCACCGGCGCTTTCGCATCCGCCGGCGATCTCGCTTTGCGCGTTCCCGCGCTTAACCGTAAGGAACTCGTTGCCCTCGCCCGCATCGGCGCCTTCAACTCACTGGGCAGCGTCGAGCACCGCCGCGATGCGCTCTGGCAGGTGGAAGAGGCGGGCCGGCCGGTTGGCCCACTCCTGCGCAGCGAACATGCATCTCCACGCAAAGCGCCCGGATCCATATCGCTCAGGCAGATGACGACCGACGAACGCCTCGCTGCAGACTACGCCGGCACCGGCCTCACCACCGGCCCGCATCCCATGGCGTATCACCGCGCGGCGCTGCGCCGCGAAGGTATTTTGTCGGCAGACGAACTTTTGCGTTGCGCTGGCCGCCCCTCCGTCCGCATCGCCGGTTGCGTCATCGCACGCCAAAGGCCCGGCACTGCCAAGGGGTTCGTGTTCCTCTCGCTCGAAGATGAAACCGGCATCGCCAACGTCATCATTACTCCCGATGTCTTCGAGCGCGACCGGATCGTGATCACGCGTTCCCGCTTCCTCCGGATCGAAGGCCCGCTGCAGAATCAGGACGGCGTGATTCACGTCAAAGCCCAGCGCATTGCGCCTCTCGAAATCCCCACCCCTGAAATCCGCTCCCACGATTTCCACTGACCGCTTGCAGCAGTGTGAGAAAACGCTAGGTGTCTGCGAATTGCTCCTTTTCCACAATCGGGCACGGACCATCCACCGGCACTGTGTGGCGCCCGGTGCGCTAGGCTGGAAGTCGGAATGACGGTTTGCTCGATTTGCAACGGGGTGGGGCTGGTGCGGGTGGTGGACGCGGCCGGGAACTGGGTTTCGCGGCCGTGCGAGTGCCAGGAGATGGAGCGCGAAGCACGGCGCATAGCCGCAGCGCAGATTCCCCCGCGCTATAAGGACTGCACGCTCGACACCTTCGAGATTTACCACGAGGCCGACCGCTCGCTGGCGGAAGCGCTGCTGACAGCGCGAAGGTTTGTGGAGGAGTATCCGGCGGGGACCGCCGGGAAGGGGTTGCTGTTTACCGGCTCGATAGGTGTGGGTAAGACGCACCTGGCCGTGGGTGTGCTGCACCGGCTGGTGCGGGAGCGCGGTGTAAAGGGCCTCTTCTGTGACTATCGCGAACTGCTGAAGAGCATTCAGAACAGCTACAACCCCGAGGTGCGGACCACCGAGCTCGACCTTTTGAAACCTGTGTTTGCCGCCGAGGTGCTGGTGCTGGACGACCTGGGCGCGCAAAAGCCCAACGAGTGGGTGTGGGATACGGTGGCGTTGATCCTGAACACGCGCTACAACGACCGGCAGACGACGATCATCACCACAAATTATCTCGACCTGCCAGCGGCGGGCGGGGGTTTGAGCGACCCCGAACGCGCCGCGCGCGAGCCGACGCTGGGCGACCGAATCGGCGACCGCATGCTTTCACGTCTCGCCGAAATGTGCATCCAGGTGAAGATGAAAGGGAAGGACTGCCGGAAGCAGATCAAGCAGGCGCGGTTTGGGTGACACCTCCCGCGCGCATCGTGAACTTGAGTGATGTGCATCTACAGGGTGAAGTAATAGCCCTGGTTACTTCAGGGTAAAAGCCAGAACCCTGAGCCCAAGAGCCACGTTTGTCCGCTGTATGATTGCCATACAGATACTCGTGGGAAGGAATTCATGCAAAAGTACCTGGACGCCATTAGCCTCGCCGCCTTGGCCGTGCTCCTGGCATTTACCGGGTTTGCTCTGTACGGTCCCGGCCGGCTGCCGGACCACATCCCCACGCATTTCGATCAGCTTGGCCACGCGGACGCCTGGACTACGCCATCTTCGTTTGAGGTGTTGCCCGTCATTGCCGTGATCGTGTACCTGGTGCTGAGCGTGGTGACGGCGTTCTCCTGGCTTGCCAAAAATGCAGCCCAAAAGAACCCGGACGGCTCGCTTGGGCTCGAGGCGATTTTTCTCAAGCTGATCACATGGATCAAAGCAGAGTTAATCGGGGTCTTTGCCTACATCCAGATCTCGTCAATCCAGGCGGTGCGGCGCCAGGAACTGGCATCTTCGTGGCTCGGCTGGTGGATACTGTTGACAGCTCTCTTAGTGACGATTGTATGTTATGTTGCACAGATGTTTCGGGCAGAGCCGTCAAGCGCATAGTGTTTTGATTCCGCAGGAATTCCATATCGCCCCGATGGACGGAGCGTATCGCGGGAAGAAGTGCCGCAACGGCGCCGCTTGCCGGTTTGCCGATCTACCGAAACAACCAAATGCTGCCTAAGAGCCAAAGCATCGCGACGATGGTCAAGCCCTGGTAGGCCCGATCAGCGAAGTGGCTGGATTGCGAGTTGGCATACGAAGAGGGTGGCGAGCTGGGGACCGATACTGAAGGGGTGTGCATCGTTGGCCTGCCTTTCAACGCCTTGCGGCGAGAGCGCATGTGTTATGGCTGTACCCGATTGAACTCCGCGAGGTTTCCGCTCCCTGATAGCCGCGGTAACCTTTGGAGCTTGCTTTCGGGCGAAATCAGCCCCGGAAACGCTATTGGTTACGTTTGGATCACGTTTCGGGTTCCTTCCACAAGGAAATTTCTTTCCGTTGCGGATTCCGGTCCCCTGCGTTCCTGTCTTTTGTCTGTTTTGATGCCAAGGTTGCGCCACGGATTCGTGGAAGATGAAGATTGAAAGAATCTCTCTACTATTCTTATCGCCGTTATGCGGGCGATTCTGCGCCAGCCGGCGCTGTTTTTAACAGGCCGGGTATTCATTCGGTAACGGGTGTACAATTTCGCTCGTGAGTACAGGTCCTCAACTTATGCGTCCCCCGGCGCCAGCGGAACGCAGTTGGCTGCCCTTGGCTGTGGCCGTGGCGATCGTGTTTGTCGTGGCGGGCGGACTGGTGCTCATCTTCGAGCACGGGAAGAGCGAGCCCCCGGTTACTCCCATCTCGGCGGCGATGGATCCCTACGCGGCCAACCTCGCCATCAGCCAGCTGTCGATGAGCGAGTCGTCAAACCTGATTGGCGGCAAGGTGACTTACGTCGATGGACGCATCGCCAACGAGGGCAACAGGACGGTTACCGGAATCACCGTCCAAGTGCTGTTTCGCGACCCGGCACACGCAGTGGCGCAGAACGAAACCCAGCCGCTGAGGATCATCCGAACACGCGATCCTTATATCGATGTCGAACCGCTGAGCGCGGCGCCCCTGCAGCCGGGCGGGGCCCAGGACTTCCGATTGATCTTCGACGCGGTGGCACAGGATTGGGACGGCGCCATCCCGGAGATCCGGGTCATTCACGTCAATTCGAAGTAAGCCCCGATTCTCCTTACAGAGTAGAAAGTGCGCAGTCGTGCAAAATTTACGCGGCGACCGGCATGTTTCTGGCACTGGGTGGGCTGTTGTGCGCGTTATCTCCAGTGTAAACCAGCATATTTTTCAACTAGATATGAGTTTTGCAATGTCACGTCTCGCCTTTGGCAGCCCCATTGCAATCCATTAAAAGCGAGCGGACAGTAATGCTCGCCGCACCGGTGGCTTTTTGAAAGTGCGCGTCGCAAAAAGGGGGTCAAACCTATGAGAATACGTAGCAATGTTTCGAGCTTGTTCCCACGCCAGTTTGCCGTACTTATGCTGGCATCTGCCATAACAATTCCCGTTTGGGCGCAGCAGGCACAATCATCGGCTGCGGATACCCAGAACGCCCCACCTTCGGCGGACCAACAGCAGCCCTCCCCAGCGGCTCAGCCCGCTGCTCAGCCGCTGACTCCGCAGAAGGAGGGGTTCTGGGGCCGTGTGTATCCTTTTGCCCGCAAGAAGTGGGTGAAAAGGCAGACTGACCCAATCAATGACCGGCTGTCGGAGCTGGACGAAGTAAACGCCAAGAACGCGCGCGACATCAAGGATGTCGATGCGCGGGCGCAGGCGGGAATCATGAAGGCGCAGTCCTCGGCCGATGCGGCCAACCAGCAAGCGACCGCTGCCAATCAGCAGGCGCTGAACGCCAGCAACACCGCGCAGCAGGCTTCAACCCGCGTGGATCAGGTGAATACCACGGTGAACGGCCTCGACCAGTACCACCAGATTACAGAGGCCGAGATCAAGTTCCGTAGCGGAAGCACGGTGCTAACAAAGGAATCCAAGGATACTCTCGACCAAATGGCCGCCAACCTGACGGGCCGCGATGGCTACATCCTGGAGATGGAAGCGCACGCGCCGGCATCGGGCAGCATGGGCATTCAAGAATCCGAGCGTTTGGCGGAAGCAGTCAAGCGCTACATGGTAACCGAACACCAGATTCCCGTCTACCGCATGCACGCCGTGGCGTTAGGCAACGCGACCATGGCAATGAACTCCGGCGATCAGAATGAAAAGCCGGAGAGGATCAAGACCAGCAGCGTGCATGTGCGGCTGATGGAAAACAGTTTGGCGGCCCCGGCAGGAGCGCAACCCCAAAGCGCATCTGCTGCAGCTGGTGCGGAGCAGCCGTAATTTCGCGGCCATCCTCCCCCGAGGTTCTGCTCCCGCGCCAACGGCCACCCCGCCGTTTGGCCGCCAAAAAAGCTCTCGCAACGCGAGAGAACCAAGGCAACTTGGCCCCCGTCGAAAACGGGGGCCGTTTTTTGTCCGGCTACTGCGTTCAGAAATCAGTCCTTTCGGCGGCGAACACCTATTGACTCGGCCCGGCAAGCACGGTCACTTCCTCAGGGCCAGAGCGCTTGCCGCTGGAGGGAGCGCACTGGAGATCTAGGGCAAGCTACTCTTACAACTACACTTAACCAACTGGAAGGCAACTGCACGCAACGTACCAGAAAGTAACTGCGCCTAAGGTACCGGAGAGAATGGGCGTCACCAAAAAGGCGCATTGCCCGAAATGGAACATAAGTGTACTTGTGAAAGAGAGTGGAATGTCGTGGAATAAGTGTCCCAGATATCTTCTCTGGAAGCTTTGATGAATCCTACTCCCGAACTTCGCGTTGCGATCAGTCGATTGATCATCATTACGGCCATGCTGTGTGGAGCGACCGCTGGGTGTCTACTGGGCTGTGGACTCGCTCTCATGCAGACCACGAGCTGGTTGGATCGTTATGCCAAGCTCGCGGCAGCTCAGGAAAATGCATCCCTTGCGGAAGCGCATAGCCTTCTGAATTTTCTGAAAGGTTCGCGATATCCCTCTTGCTCAGACGCCGAAATCGTCGAATTCCGGGAGCTTGTCTTCCGCTCGGAATACCTGAAGGATGTCGGGCGCATCCGCGGAGGCAAGATCGATTGTTCTGCCACGGTGGGCCGTCCGGTGCGGCCCATTGGGACTTTCAAGCCACTGTCCCGCCAAGCGGACGGCACCATCGCTTACACCGACTTGTCCCCGATACAAGACAGCAGCCTGAAGAGGGAGGCCCTGCAACTGGGCAGCGCCTACGGCGTGTTTGGCCCGAACCCGCCTCCAAACCTGGAACCGGTTCCCATGCACCTGACCATGACCATGAAGGGTGACGTTGACCCGCAGGGGGCCCCCGCCGCAAGTGGAGCGGGCGACGGGCAGCATACCTATCTGTCCACCGACGGAACGGGCCACATGGACGACATGCTGTATGCAACTCGATGTTCGGCTCTTCACTTCAACTGCATTACGGCCTTTACTTCCGTTCACGAGGCGTTGCATGGCCAAGGCGACATACTTTTATCCGGCGCTGTAGCTGGAGGGCTGGCAGGCATTTTAATCGGGATGTTGTTTTCGTTCCTGCGCAGCCGAAGCCGGGACCTGGCTCAGCAGCTCCGCCGGGCCGTGGATCAAGACGAATTGCAGGTGCTCTACCAACCCATCGTCAATCTTGAGACGGAGCAAGTTGTGGGGGCGGAGGCGTTGGCGCGCTGGACCGATGAAGATGGCAACGAGATTACGCCAGACGTGTTTGTAAAGCTTGCTGAAGAGCGCGGCTTTGTAGGGGAAATCACGAAAGCTGTTCTGCAGCGTATTCTGCGCGACTTTGCCAAGACACTCCACAACCGCCCAGGCTTTCGCGTCAGCATCAACGTCGCTGCGGCGGATCTTGCCGACCCGGCCTTTCTGCCCATGTTGCAAGAGTCACTGAGGCGGGCAAAGGTGGGCCCACAGAGCTTGGTTCTTGAGATCACTGAAAGGTCGGCCTCCAATAGCGAGGCGGCCATGGAGACGATCCGCAACCTGCGACGGATAGGACATAGCATCCATATTGACGACTTCGGCACCGGCTATTCGAACCTGGACAAGCTTCTTTATCTGTTTGCCGATACGATCAAGATCGACAAGGCCTTTACCGGTCTCATCGGCAGTGAGTCAGTGAGCGCGGCCATACTTCCACAAATCCTGAAAATGGCCAAATCTCTGAACCTGGAAGTTGTGGTGGAAGGGGTCGAAACCACCCAACAGGCGGATTATTTCTCGCCGGGTGAGCAGAAGATCTACGCACAGGGTTGGCTTTATGGACGACCTGTGACGGCCGAGGGACTTCTTAGCATCCTTGCCGACAACCGGCCGAGGGTTCTTGCCACACCGGACAAAGCTGCTGCGTTTACCACCAAGCCGGGCGCGCTCCGGATTGTGAGCGCCGCGGCCGCTTGAATTGCGCGGCAATTTTGCCTCATTTCGTTCAGGATCGGCGGCCAGTCAACAGGCAATTGATGCACGTTCACATCGTCAAGCTACAATACTTCCATCTGCCGAATGGAGGCACATATGGGGATTTTGACGCGTAGGATGGTTTTAGCTGTGCTGGCGCTGGCGCTTGGCGCCGGCTTTTCGACTCCTCTTTTCGCGCAGGGCGCGCCGCCGCAATCGAGCGCCGGCCAGCCCTACATCATCGAGTACTACTACAAGTGCCAGTGGGGCCATCAGCAGGAGTTTCACGACCTGTTTATGAAGAACCACTGGCCGCTGCTCAAGAAGATTCAGGCAACGGGACGGATTCTCTCGTTGAAGATCGAGTCGCCTGCCTATCACACGACGGAGGACGGCCGCTGGGACTATCGCGTGACCATCGTCTACAAGGATTCCACCGCGGCCACCACTTCCAACCCCGACGAAGAGGCGTTCATCAAGGAAATGTGGCCGAACCAGGAGACCTACAAGAACGAGGAGCAGCGGCGGTTTGAGATTCTGCTCGGCCACTGGGATCTGCCGGTGACGGATATAACGCCGAAGTAGTGAACAGGGGTCAGGGATCAGGTGTCAGGTGTCAGGCATGCGGGCGTGGACACCCGCACGACAGCCGGACTGGAGTCCGGCGCTACGTCGCAAATCAGAGATCGTCGCGCGCTCGCCATTGACGCACCAGATCCTCGGCGGCTTCGGGCCAGGTTGGAAATGCGAACTGAAATCCGGCGTCGAGCAGACGGCCGGGGACGGCGCGCCGGCTCTTAAGGACCAGTTCGGGCTCAGTGCGCAGAAAAAACATGCCGGCGGCGAGAAGCGGCGCGGGAGCGGGCAGGCCGTTGGGCATACCCCAAGCCTCGCGCAACCCAAGCATGAATTTGCGATTGGGCACAGGGCCGGGCGCGGCGAGATTCACCGGGCCCTCGATCTCCTCGTGTTCGATGAGAAATTCAACAGCGCGCGCAAAATCGGCCTCGTGAATCCAGGAGACGTATTGCCGGCCGTTGCCCTGCGTTCCGCCCAGGCCAACGCGGACCAGATTCGAGAGAACCGCAAAGACGCTACCGGGCGCAGGGCTGAAGACAAGCGATGTGCGGAGCGCAATCTTACGCGTGCGTGGCGTTTCGATCCCAAAGAATGCGGTCTCCCAGTCCTTTGCCAGGCTGACGGTCCAGTTCCACTTCTCCGGCGCTCGCCTCCGCGCGGAAACCATCTCGTTGCCGCCGATCTGGCCGCTCGTCTCGTCCATGTCGCGGTCGAGAGAGTGACGGTAGATGGTTGCCGTTGAAGCGTTCATCCACAGGCGCGGCGGATTGGCGAGCCCTGCAATGGCCTGGTGCAGCAGCAGCGTGGGCCCGATGCGAGAATCGTAGAGCTCGCGGCGATTGCGCGCGGTGTAGCGGCAGTTGATGTTGCGCCCGGAAAGATGGATGCAGATGTCCGCGCCCTCGAGCGTCTCAACCCAGGGGCCGAGCTGGTTTCCGTCCCAATGCACCGTTTGCCAAGGCGCGGTATAGGGCCCGCGCGTGAGCACCGTGACGTGGTGGCCGCGTTCCTGAAAGAACTGCGCCAGCATGCGGCCAACCTGGCCGCTGCCGCCTGGCAGGACGATACGGAGCGGCCGGCCCGCTGGGATGCCTGAATTGCTCATGGAATCAGCGTAACGCGCCGCGCGGCTTTCGCCTGTCTTTATTGCCTTGGGAAACAGGTAGCTCGGGCCTGCCTACGCCGGAATCAGCGCCCGCGTCAATTCAGCGGCTGAGTCGACGAGCACATCGGGAGGGGTGGCGATGAGGGTTTGCGGCCCAAAGCCGAAGGTGCAGCCGACGGACCACGCACCGCCATTGCGGGCGGTCTCTACGTCCACCTGGCTGTCGCCGATCATGACCGTCTCATCAGGGCGCGCTCCGGTCTCTTCCATCAGCGAGCGCAGGCCGAAGGGATCGGGCTTCTTTACGGGAAAGCTGTTACCCCCATAGATATGGAGGAAGTAGTCCGCTAGGCCCAGACCCTCGCAGATGCCGCGCGCCGGATTCACCGGCTTGTTGGTGAGCACGGCCATGATTCTTGAGGGGCCGCCGGGTGAGTCGTGCAGCTCGTGCAGCGCCTTCAAGGAGTCGAGAACGCCTTCGTAGGCATAGGTAAAGTCCAGCTTGTGCTCTCGGTAGTACTGCAGGAAAAACGCGTAGGCCTTGGTGAACAGATCTTCATCGACTGCGTCAATAGCCACATTGCCGGCGAAGGCCAGCGAACGACGCATGAGCAAGGGCGCCCCGTTGCCCACAAAGCCGGCAATCACCGGGTCGGGCAGCGGGGCGAGGTTGAATTCCTTGAGAGCCGCGTTGACGCTGTTGCACAGGTCCTGCGCCGAGTCGATGAGCGTGCCGTCGAGGTCGAAGACCAGCAGCTTCAAACGCTCCACCGGAATTGGGCGAAAGACGCGGATCATGACTCCAGTGTAAAGGGAGCGGCGCGCGGCGTGGACTGCACCCCCAAAGTGAGACACTCTGACAATTGACAGTTTGCAGCGAAGGGGAGGAACTGCAAATGAGTCAAGAGCTTGCGCTCAAACTCCAAGTGCAACATTTCTGAAAGGGAAAATGTTGCATGGGGAAGAACTACAAGCATCTGTTGTTTGAAGAGCGGGCCTTGTTGCAGACGCAGTTGGAGATGGGCTGGTGCCCGGCTCGCCGCTCTTCGGCCAAGTGGTCGGGCATCTGCGCCAGGGCTTGAGTCCCGAGCAGATCGCGTTCACACTCGGTCATATGCCGGAACCGGTGCGTCTGTCGCACGAAACCATC
>Ga0326727_10020446_pt1 | contig 13144 bp, 31 predicted proteins | sample MB2enrmetagenome_FD_207643 | JGI IMG/M metagenome (GOLD analysis project Ga0326727, IMG submission 207643) | Lab enriched peat soil microbial communities from McLean, Ithaca, NY, United States - MB29MY | ecosystem: Environmental > Terrestrial > Soil > Wetlands > Peat | place: USA: New York...
TGGGACACTTGCCGCACGCGCACGAACCATCGGCGCTCAGCTCGTGCGCCTCACGCGTACACGAGCAGCCCTCGCAGATGTCGCCCGCGGCGCTCTCATCGCGGTTGTTGTCGATGGCGACGAGATCGTCGTCTTCGAGCAATGACACTGGCCGGCGCTTCGCGCTCATGACCCGGACTCCTTCGTGGAGCGATGGGGACTCGAACCCCGTGCCTAGCCTGCCGGCTGCCTCGCCGGTCGCCCCAAGCGACGTGCGAGGGGGCGCGCACCCATGCGCCCCGCTCGCTCGTCACGCTGTTGCCTGCCTTCAGCGCCCGCGCGCGTTCTTCTTGGCAGGCTTGCCGCCGCCGCCGCGAGCGGCCGGGCGGTCGTCGTCGTCGTTCTCGCCGTCGCCGTCGCTGCCGCTCGTGAGAGCCGCCTTCGGGTTCTGGAAGAGGATCTCGGTCGTGGTCTCGCCCGTGTCCTTGCGGATCGTGTGGCGCGTCCAGGCCGTGAACTTCTTGCCTTCGAGGGCGCGGATGAGCGGCTCCAGATCGCTCTCCGGGTCGGTGAGGCGCTTGGGCACGAGGTCGAGGTCGATGTCCGCCGCCTCGCAGAGCTGACGCAGACGCAGCTTGCTCATGCGAGCCGCGCGCGCCTTCTCGTCGCCGAAGAACACGATCATCGTGCTCAGCTCGGCGCCGAGCGCCTTCTGGAACTCCTCTCCCTCTTCGTCGCTCTTGTCGAGGCGAATCGGGACGATCAGCATCGGGTACTTGTCTTCCTTCGTCGGCTGCACCTTGCACTTGCCGCGCGGGATCGAGACGCCCCACTCGCCCACCGGGGCGTCGGGGGCGATCTCGTTGACGTCGAACTCGACCTGCTTGTACTCCATCTTCTTGCCCTGCGAATGCGTGCTCGTGCTGTTGGTTGCCATGATGTGGCTCTCTCTTCCTTCTGGGGACTATCCCCCGTGACTACCTGCGTGTCGCTGCTACCGACTTGCCATTGTTGTTGGCCTTGTCGGCACGTCTGAACATGTCGTGGAGCACGCCTACGTCGGCGGCGATCTCGTGAGTGCCCGGAGCGGACAGACACGACGGTCCGTACACGCCAATCGGGTTGATGAAGAAGCTGCGCTTGCCGGCTTCCTTGGTGTGCGGCGCCATGAAGATGATGTCGCCGAACATCCCTGGGATCTCTTTGCGGGCCGCGCCTGCGAAGAGCGGCGCGACGCCGTAGCCCGTCTTCTCGGTCTGCCCGTCGATGAGCCCACCGCCGGTCTCGATGTAGTGCGTGATCACGTAGATGTGCGCACGCATGTCGAAGAGGCGCACGAGGATGTTGACGAGCCGCTTGCGGTACTCGCGCCAGAAGCGCCGACCGTCAGCCTCACCCTTGGCGTTGCGCGTTTGGTCTTCGAGCGCGACTTCGAGCCAGCTCGCGTAGAGATTGAAGTCGTCGAGGACGATCCACTTGTAGAGGCCGTCCTTCGCCCCCTTGCGCGCTTCCTTGAGCGCGTCTTCCATCTGCGCTTCATCGCGCACGACGTCGAACTTGAACTTCGTCGTCTTGCGCGCGGCGTCGGCGATGCCTTCCTTCTTGCCGCAGTTGATGACGTAGCCGGGCCCGAAGGACGTCACGGCTGACGAGACGACCGACGTGGACTTGCCCACGTGGGGGTCGCCGAGAACGAGGACGCGATCGAACGCATCCCTCTCCAGCGAAGAGGCTTCTTGAGGCACACGACTCCTATCTCAGCCCGCGTCGCCTTCGAGTGGCAACCTTCGTCGTTGGGCGGACTCCCTCTGTACCGAATTGAGGTAGGGCGGGCAACAAAAAAAACCCGCTCCCCCGACGAAAGGGGAGCGGGCCGGAGGAGTGAGCCTGCCTGCCGAGAGACTACGGGGAATCGCGCCGTAGTGCAACAAAAGGCTTGCGCCTCGACCGGTAGCTTCGCTCGAAGCCGCGCCTCACGACAGTGTCACGAGCGCGGCGCCAACTCGGTCGCACCGAAGAGGCCCGCGAGCCCGCCGATGATCGCGCCGGCAGGGCCGCCCACCACTGCGCCCGCGAACGCGCCCGCGAGCGCGCCGCCGATCTGCCACGGCGCCTTGCTCTTCGCGGCCGGCGTCGACGACGGCGTCACGGCCGCCTTGAGCACGATCTTCGGGATGTTGAAGTTCGTGATCTTCGGCGGGCGCACCGGTTCGCTCGCCTTCGGGTAGCCGAGCTTCACGCGGTCGGGCAGCGGCGTCTTCAGCTCCGCGACGAGCGCCTCGATGTCCTTCGCGCGCTCGGTGAGCGTGCGCTTGGCGCACGTCTGGAGCGCCGCCATGTTGGTCGCCGACGCGTCGTCGAGCACGTCATTGGCCCCCTGAAGGCTGCTCTGAAGCCGGAGCTGCGAGACGACGTCGAGCTGGTCGAGTTCGTACTCGACCGTCGAGCCCATCGCGTCGAACATGATGTCGATGAGCCCACCGGTCGTCATCCAGCCGACGACGCCCCAGCCCACCGCGTCGGCGTACGCGAGCGACTGAAGGTTCTGGCCCGTACCGAGCGTTACCACGAGGAAGCGCTTGGCGAGCGGCATCAGACGCCGCGCCGCAACCATGGCGATGAGCGCCGGGTTGTTGCCGAACATACCGCCGTCGATGAGCGACAGGGTGGAGCCGTCGACCGCGTGCGCCTGCCCCGGCGGGAAGTACGTTGGCGCCGCTGAGGTGCAGCGCGCGACCTCGCGCACGAGAAAGTCCTTCGAGGGGGCGGCCGGCTGCTCGATGCCGCGCGCTTCCCACGACTTGAAGATGACCGGCTGCCGCGCGCCGATGTCGTAGGCCGGGCACGCAACGTCGTGCGGGAGCTGCGAGAGCCGCGTGTCGCCGAAGGCCGTCTTGAGCGCCGCTTCGAGAGGCGTCGGGTCGTACTTCGGCCCGTCGATGTTGGACAGGAGTGCCGGGGTGAAGATCGCCCCGCCATCCTTCAAGTAGAAGTCCACGAGCTGCGAGGTCGGGATCTCGTGCGCCAGCCCTGCGGCCAGGATGCCGCCGGTCGAGGTGCCGGCCAGCATGTGGAAGTGCTGCGCCAGCGGGGCCCCGAGCGACTTCTCCAGCGCGGCGAGGATGGTGGCGGGGACGAGACCGCGGATGCCGCCCCCGTCGATGGCGAGGATGCGGCAGGTATGATCGGCGTTGGCGGGCAGGCTCATGACCCGAAGCTTACCCCACGCCGAGGCGGTCGTCAGCGCACGCCGACGCGCTTCTGACAGATAGCGCAGCCCCACGTCGCCCCCGCCCGCGAGTCGGTGCGCCCGCACTCCGGGCACGACCAGAACCCGTAGCGCTCGCGCACGAGCATCGGCCTTACCCCCTCGATCTGGCGGTACCGCTGCGCTTCGATCACGTCCATCTCGTCGTCGTAGTCGCCGACCAGCCGGAACGCGCCCGTCCAGTGGATGGCGTTGTCCCGCAAGAACAGGTCGACGTGATCGTCGTCGGGGCGCTCTTGCTGACCAACGCAGAAAACGTATTCGCGGCGCGAGTCGTTGACGACGTACCAGTAGTTACTCACCGCCGGCCCTCTGCCTCGTCCAACTCCTTGAGCGCGTTCTCGATGTGCTTCACGGTCCCGCGCAGGGAGCGGCACGTCTCCTTGAGCTTCTCGCGAACGAACGCCCTCTGCGTCTCCGTCATCAGGTTGCTGTCGCGCAACGTCAACTCGGCGAGCGCGTTGAACATCGGCTGCACATCGACCATCGGCCCCAACACCTCGATCTTCATGCGGACCTCACGAGCTGAAGGTTGTACCAACGACCGGTGCGGACGTTCTTGCGCATGTACTTGCACTGGTCGCAGCCGTTGACGCACGGGTGGTGCGGGTGGCAGTGAACGCACCGGTTTGCATGCGGCGTCTCACGCCGCTGGACGTAGCCGTCGCCCAGCTTGACGCGCATGCGCATCCATCGCCCGCACCCGTCGCACTTCGAGCGGTAGTCGCGCCGCAGGTACTCCTCGCGGGTCAACGGCATGCGCGTCTCCTACGCGGCGAACGCGGGCGAGGTTGCGCGTCGGCCATCTCATCCCACGACGTGAACACGGGCGCCGTCATGTCGAGCTTGCTCGGATCGTACAGGCCGAGTCGGTGCGAGATCCGGTGCATCTGCGACGAGGTGCCCTCGTGCATCATGAGGATGAGCGCCCCTGCGCAGTGCATCTCGCGCGGGCCCTTGCCGCTACGGTCACCCTCGTCGTCGTAGTCGACGGTCTCGTGACAGGGGAACTCGGAGCGCTCTAGGCTCCGCTCGATCTCGCGCACGCGCGGCGCGGTCAGGTACGGCGGGATGTCCGTACGGAACGGGCAGAGCTTGCACGGCTTCGTCAGCCCGTACGGTTGCCTCTTCAGGGGCCGCGCGCCGTCGCTCATGGAACGCTACCGCGCCGGGTACGGCTGGTGCCGCGGGCACATCGAGAGGCCACGCAGACGCTTGCGGTTGCAACCGGTGGGGTACGCGCACAAGCCGGCCTTCTCGTGCGCACGACGCTTCTGCTCCGTCTCCAGCGCGCTCATGCGCTCCACCATCCATTCGCCCGGAGAGCCGCCGTGGCCCTCGTCGTCGCGGGACGCATCCCACCTCTCGCCGAGCTGCTTCAGCTCCGTGTCGATCTCCGCATCGGTCATATGTCCGATGAACTTCTCGGCGGCGGTCTTCGGCGCACTCGCGGCGCGCCAGTCGTCGAGCGCCTGCAACGCAGCGTCGAGGTCGTGGGACGTCGCGCCGCTCTCGTAGCCGACCGGCTCGCGGAGCCGACGGGCCGCGTCCTCGACCTTCCGTAGCAGCGCCAGCTCGTCGCTCACGGGCGCTTCTCGCCTTCCGCCGCTTCGTCGGCGACATGGACGTCGGCGTACTGCACGCCCTCGTAGCCGCGGATGTCAGCCGCCTGCCTCTCGGCCTCGCCGATCGTCGTGTACACCTCGGTCTTGCGCTCGCCCTCGAACCCCGCGATCCGGTACTTCACGATGTAGCCGCTCATTCGCCCATCACCTCTTTCCAGAACTCGGCGACCAGCTCGACGGCCGCTGTCATCTCTTCCTTTGAAACGTCCCGTGTCAAGTACGGGATCGCGTTCGGCCCCACGCCGAGCACCATGAACTTGAAGTCGGGCGCCAGATACTCGATGAGGCACGACGACAGCGCGTGCGAGAGCATCTCGTCGAAGTCCGGGCAGCACCATCCGGCCCGACCGTCGAAGACGCGGATGCTCTTGGCGACCGGGTTGCCCTTCTCGGTGAGCCGCCTGACGGCGAGCGTGAAGGCTCGGTTGTCCATCGGCCAGTGCTTACGCGGCTTGTGCAGCGCCATCGCGCAGACGAGCACGCGCCCGCGCTGCATGTTGCTCTTGGCCTTGCTGAAGGACCAGCTCTGTTCGGTCTCGCTCATCGCTACGTCCACGGCCACTTGACGACGACCACACCGCGCTCGACGCGCAGGCAGTAGACGGCGAAGGCGAGCCCGCACCACCAACCGACAGCCATTCCAACGAAGAGCCTGGCCACCGCTAGTCGCCCACCTGCGCGGCAGGATCATCGAGCCCGCTGAACGAATTGATCCGCGCGGCGGCCTTTCCGAGAAGCACTACCGCTTGCGCCAGCTCGGACGAGGCGTCGTCGCGCGCCGAGCGCGGCATGACCGCCGTCGAAGCGATGGCTCGACGAGCGACATCAGCGGCTTCCTGCACATCCATGGCGACCTGACCGAGTTTCTTCACCGTCTTGTCCTTCCCGTTCAGAACGACGAGTCCCCGCCGCCGCTGTCGTTGCACCCGCCACCGCCGCCGATGTCGAAGTCGCTGCTACTGCCGCCGATGTCGATGCTCGTGCCGCCGCCGCTCGAATCGTCGCTCGACGGCGTGTAGCTCGAATCGCTGCCGCCCGCGTCGTCGCTCGTCGAAGGCGTAAAGCTCGAACCGCCGCCGTCGAACACGGAGCCCCCGCCGCCCGAGTCGTTGTCATCGTCGTCGTCACGCACACGCGCGCGGTGATGACGCCGCGTGGGCCGCTCTTCACGCTCAACGACCACCTCGCGCTCGGGGCGCGCGAGAGCCTCGCCGATGAGCAGGCCCTCAGCGAACCGATCATCGGCGGGCGCCGGCATCACCGCGGTCGTCACGACGGGTCGCGTGTCCACGGGCGCCGACGAGTAGGTCGCGCGCGGCCCTGTCCACGGTACCGAAGGCGGGAGCGGCGCCTGCGTCGCGCTGCGCCGGTTCATCGCCGGCTGCGTCGACTGCACCGTCCGTCGCCGACTTGGCGTCGTCGAGGGCAACGTCATCTCTTCCACGTTGCGGCTGACCAGCTCCGCGGTCTCCAGCCGGTTCGCGTCGAGCGCCTTCTCGTTGCGAGCGCCGGTAGAGCCACACGATGATCCCGACGAAGCCGGCGCCGAGCAGCGCGATCAAGAGCCACGTCCCGCCGGACAGGCCGTGCTCGACGACGACGGGCGCGGACGACTGCGCGATCCCGGTCGAGGTCTGCGCGCTCGCCTGCGCGCGGATGACGACGGTCTCGATCCCCGCGACCCACTCGTGGTTGTGGAAGTGCGCGTTGCCAGCCTTGCTGATGCTGTCGAAGTCGCTCGGCTTGACGCCCGTGCTCTTACCGAACCGCGTGAGGACGTGCCCTGCGACCGGATCGATCGCGAGCACCATGATGTTCGGCCCCGTCACGGCGGCGTGGGCGTCCTGCCCGAGCGCCGCGATCGTGCTCACGTTCTCGACGAGGAGCTGGACGTCGAACGGCATGTCGGCCGCGTCCTTCTGAAGCTGAGCGACGTCGCCCGGCGTCAAGTTCAAGAGCGTGTCGGCCTCGGGGTTGCGGTTGAACGTTCCCATGATCATCTCCTACCTAGATAGTCTAGGGCACCTAGACCGATACGTCAAAGCCCCTTCGGCGGGGCGCCTGACACCTTGAAGCGTGCCACGAAGTCGTCGCGCAGCTTGTCCGTTTCGGCTTCGAACGCCTCGACGGTGATCGTCTCGTTCGGGTGCCCGCTGCACCACGCGTGGTGCGTGTACCCGGGGCGGTCGGCGATGCCGCACGAGTGGCAGACGCCGCAGATGCCGCCGTGCTCGGGGCACTCCCAGCCCGTCTGAAAGCTCTGGACGCCCACGCCGACGTCGACCTCTTCGAAGCACGGTTCGGCGGCCTTGCCGCAACCGCATGTGACGGGAGGATTCATCGCCCCAGCACCGCCTTCAAGAAGTGGCGAAAGCACGCCCAGATCCCACCGCCCATGTAGTGGATCGGATCGCCCGAGCACTCGTGCGATTGGAAGTGGCAGTTCATCGCGACCCCCTCACCGGACGTTCGAAGTACATGAGCTTGCACCCCACGCAGTGCCAACCCGCGATGTACCCTTGAAGCGGCGGCCCGCCGATGCGATCGGAGTGCGGGAACTTGACGTGCGCCACGACGTCACCGCCGCAGACGTGACACCACCCCTTGGGCGGCGCGTGCTTGCCCGTCAACGTACGTCGCTCGCGCTCGTCGGCCTTCTGCGCTGCGATGCGCGCCGGGATCTCCGCCGCGATCTCGGCGATCTTCTCGGGCGTGAGCACCTTCTTGATCTTGGCTAGCGTCCGCGCGGGCGCGGGCCCCTTGAGGTGACGGTGCTTAGGCACTAAGGGCCCCCTTCTCGACGAGCACCTTCGCGACGGCGCCCTTGGCCTCGATGTCGCTGTCGGCGCGCCCGGACGCCACCGGCACCGCACCGTCTCTATCCCGGCGCATCAGGTCGAAGACCTGCCAGCGCCAAAGACCCGTCGTCGACATCTGCGCGATGTGCGCGTGGAAGTGCCCGACGCGAACCTCGAACGCCGTCGTCTGCCACACGAGGTGCTTCTGCGCCGTCGCCATCACCCGCCCCCGAGGTGGTCGCCGCGCTCGATGGCGTCCGCGATCGTGCGCGCCACGTGATCGTCGCCGCCGATCGGACCCGTGGTCGCGCCGCCGTCGCCGCTGCGTAGCCACGCGATGATCCTTGACCGCTGCGTCGCGGTGTCCTTCGTGTCGCTGGAGTCCAGCGCCTTGAGCGCCTCGCGCACCTTCGTTTGCGCCTCGTGCAGCGGCCAGTTCCCGGAGCTGCCGGACCAGCCGGTGATCTGCTCTAGCTCGCGGTCGGCGAGCGTGAGCGCTTCCTTGACGGTCGCCAAGAGCGGCTCGGAGTCCAGCACGAGCGCCAACGCGACGTACCCGGGTCCGACGTCGCCGGCTATCACGCGCACCATCGCTCCGACGGCCATCCGTGCCTCGGCCTCGGCGACCTGCTTCACGCGTAGAGCTTGCGCCAGCTCACGGCACCGGTCGCCGACGTTGGGGTGCCACGGGATGGTGTGCCCGTCGTACGTCTCGCCCGCCCGAGCGGCACCGTCAGCCCACGAGCCGTCTTGCAGCGTGAAGTCATGGCAGTTACCGCGCGCGTTCGGGGTTGTAGTCGCGTAGCCGCCCACCGCGGTGAGCAGCGACACGATCGTCGAGCGCGTCCGCTCCCAGCACTCCGCCGACTCCTTGCCCGCGGCGTCCCACGCGAACACGAGCGCTCTGAGCGACGGGTGCATCACGAGACCGGCTCCCCGATGATCTCGCCGATCTCTTCCAGCTCATCGACGGCCTCGTTGTAGCGCTTGCCGAAGACGCGCGTGCTGTCGATGATCTCTTGGAGCTGTTCGATGCGGCGGTGGAAGTAGCCGCGCGCGAGCCGTCGATCGAGTCGAGGCAACACGGTGTGCGCAGTCGTCGTCATGGCCGGTACTCCTTGTTGAAGGTGCGCAGGTACTCCGCCTCTTCGGCGCACCACCGCTTGAGGATCGCCGCCGTCTCCTTGCGCACGACGGGCGGCTTCGGGGCGCCCGTGTCGGGGCCGATCTCGACGGCCTTGAGCCCCGCGCGGATGACGCGGATCACCTCGCCGAGACGTTCTTCTGAGATGTAGAGCGCTTCCTTCGCCATCAGTACCTCTCCGGCGTTTCGATCACCTCGGCCACATCTTCGAGAGGAAACGCGGTGCGCCGGTACCACTCGTCTTGAATGATGACGACGCCGCCCTCGTACTTGACCGTCTTCGTGTAACTGCCACCCGCGCGTCCCTCGTGCGGGAACTCGCGCTTGGTGCCGTCCTTGAACTTCACGGTGACTGACGCCATACGCGGCTCCTCTACTTCCAATCCGGGTGGTTCCAGTACCAAGCAAGCACCCCCGCGCCCGCGGGCGGCATCAACCGCACACCCACGATCGTCGGATCGCTTAGAACGAGATCACGCAGCTCGCTCAGACACGTGCGCTCGTCCACGCTGCCGTCAAACGCCCAGCCACGCCTCACGACGACAGTCCACATGACGTCAGTCCCCCCTCGGCATGATGACCTTGCGCGTTGTCGTCGAGAGCGCACCGAGTTCGCGCAGCTTCTTCAACTCGCGCTCGCCCTTGATCTTGCCGAGCGCCGCCATGAGCGACTTCTTGCTGAGTGACTCGAACGACTGCACGCTCATCTCCAGCACGCCCTCGACAGTCTCGACGACCTTGCCGTCCTCGACGAGTCGCCTGATCTCCTCGCTGCCCGCCTTTTCGAGCGCGCGGAACCTCTTGAGGAGCGTGTAAAGCGCCGCCGCGCGCGACTCGATCGTGCTGTTGCCCATCGGCGCGAGCGACTTGCGTGGATCGACCGGCTCGTCGGCTAGCACGCTCGCCGCTTTCACGAGCGCGGCCGTCGACTCGGAGAGCAAGTCGGCGGAGCGCGCCGGGCAGTCGTCTTGCGCCGGGCATCTACCGCAGTGCGGTCCGGGGCGCAGGAACCCGTCACCGATACGCGCGAACGCCGCAGCGAGCGCCTTGGCGTGCTTGGTCGCATCGCTGTCGTAGTATTCCTCGGCGTAGACGATCGGCAGCCCGCGCCGGTCGGCGTGGAAGATGGCGACGTTGCGCTCACGCTTCGCCTGTACGATGAGCCCGAGCGTCCGCATCTGCGGAACCTTCGAGGGTTGCGCGAAGTCGGTGTCTTCGAAGCCCGTCTTGTGGTCGAGCGGCATCTCGACCTGATCGTTGCCGACGATCATGTCCACGGTGCCCGGCAGCTCGCCCGGCTTCACGTCGTAGTGGTGCTCCTCGTCGTGCGACGGGATCTGCCGGACCGCGTTCTTGGCGCCTTCGAGCCAGCGCACGGGGTTGACCGCGTACGCCTTCTCGATCTCGATGATCTTGAGCTTCTGCCGCGTCAGCCAGTTCATCAGCACCTTGTGCGAGCTGCGAACGTGACCGGCCAACTCGTGCGCCGTGTGCCGCACGTCGTACAGCTTGACGGCCGTGTCGACCTCACGCGTGTACACCGCGGGCGGTAGCGGCTTCTTCGAGCGCAGCATCGCCGCGAGCACGAGGTGGAACGCGCTGCCGTAGCGCGCGGGTTCGCGCGAGGGCTCAGGCTCGATGGTCGTGTCTTCAGCGAAAGGACGCGTGCATTCGAGGAGCAAGCCGGTGCGCGATGCTGACGGTTGGATTCCCATTCCCTATTCCTTGCCGATCCGGTGACCGCACGTCGAGCAGTGACTCTCGCGGTACGGATCCTCGTGATGCTCGTGCGTCGGCTCGTGATGTGCGGGCGGCGGCCAATGGTGGCGCGGTGACGGCGTGAGGCGCGCCCCGAGCATCTTGACGACCTCGTAGGCCACCACCGCGCCCGCGCTCACGGCAACGATCTCGATCCAGAAGATCACTCGCGTCCTAGCCCCTTCTCGACGAGCGCAAGAATGGTCGGCCCGTCGATCATGCGGCCGGTACGCATCCATGTCCGCACGTCGATGCGGATGAGCCGGAGCGCCGTCCGCGCCAGACGCAGATAGCGCTTCTTGACGTCCGGCTTGCGCCGCCGCTTGGTCGCGCTCACTCCGGCCACTCTCCGCCCACGTCAGCGACGCGCCTGCGCGCCGTCTTCTCCGTCGCGAGCGCGATGCCGAAGTGTCCACCTGGCAGCACGAAGCCCTTGGTGAGCCCCGCAGCCTGAACCGCCCCCAACGTCGGATCTTCGATGTGCGGGCAGCTATCCACTTCCTCTTCGAGCTTGACGATGACGTCCACCGTGAGCCGCACGAACCTCGACTTCTGCATCATGACCAACCTTCTCCTTGCATCGCAGCCATCATGCGCCCCTCGTCGTCGAGGTCGCGCGCCTCACGTAGTTCACGCTCCGCGTACGGAGACAACCCCTTGGCAGCCCGACGCAGTTCCTTGCGCCCAACCGCCGTGATGATGAACCCATCACCGCGCACGATGCGCGTACCCTTCCAGTAGCGCGGCTTGTGTCGCACGAGCCCTTGGCCGACGAGCGACCACCATGTCCTCGGATTGCCGACGATGACGCCGACAGGCCCCGCGCGGTCGAGCAGCGCACGGAGCACACGGATCTTCTGCGGTGAGAGCGGTTTCATCAGAACTCTCCTTGCAACTTCTCCCACGCCGCAACCTCGTCGGCCGACGCGATGCGCGTCTTGACGAAGTGCCCCTCACGCCGACCCCACGCCTCGATAGCCGCCGCGTCGCTGGGCGTCGCGCAGACCACCTCGTCGATGTGCGTACCGTCCGCGTTGTGGCGCCCGCTCGCGCGCACGAAGTTGAGCCCCGCCGCCTGCAACATCTGTCCGATCAGCATTAGCCGTCTCCCATGAGCGCGCTCGACGCGCGGAACCCGTCGACCAGTTCGAGCTTGCGAAGCTTCGCGAGCGCCTGCGCAAAGCTACCGCTGCGCGCCGAGTAGCCCGTCGAGGTCGCGAGCCTGTCGCGATCGACCTCGGCCGGGTACGCCAGCGCGAGCACTTGAAGGATAGCGCCCTCACACTCGCCGAGCTTGACGCGCCAGTGTTCGAGCGCCTGACGTCCCGTCGGCAGCGGCGGCACGTGTCCGATGACATTGCGACCGTCAGGCGTGGCTTCGAGCGCGTTCGAGCTGCCCGTCATGTAGCCGGCCACACGGAGCGCCGCGAGCGCTTGCGCGAAGCTGCCGGACCGCGACGAATACTCGGAGAGGATCGCGACCTGCGCACGCGTAGACGGCTTGCCGCGCGCGACAAGGACGCGAAGGATCGCGTGCTCACACTCGGACATGCCGGGCAGAGACGTCGACGGGGCGACATCGGGCGCTTCGCGTAGCGCCTTGGCCGTCTTGCGCCCGACGCGTCCGACCGGCTTGGGCGGCTGCGATGCGGCCCACGCCTCTTGAAAGTTCTTCACCTGACCGGTCTGCACCGCGCGCAGTTCCGCTGCCACCTCGTCGAGCATCTTGGCCTGCGCCGCGTCCCCGAGGATGCGCACGATCGGACGCATGTCTTCGAGCAACGCCGCGAAGAGCGGCACCAAGCCGGCCCAACCCGCGGCGGGCGGCATGACCGTACGGTTCTTCCCGCGACGGTGCGCCTTGAAACCTGGGCACTTGCAACCGCCGGTCGCCGTGCCGTGTCCGTAGCCGCACGGCCCACGCTTCTTCGGGTTGTTCTTGTCGACGAGGTGCATCGCCTCGTCGTGTGTGCAGAGCGCGCACGGGCCCCCGTAGTTCTTCTTCGGCATCAGTCGTCCCCCTCTTGCGCCAGGATGGGATCGTACGCGCGCCCGCACTTGGGGCACTTGTCGCTCTTCCAGTCGCGCGCGGGCGACTCCTGCTCGCAGAACTGGCAGCGGTAGACGGGCAGTGCGCGCTTCTTCTTCGCTGTCGCCGTCATGCGCCGTGCTCCAACGCTTCGAGTTCCTTCTGCGCTTGCGCGAGAACCGCCGGGCAACTGTCCGAGTGCTCGCCGCGCTCGCCGGAGAGCCCCGAACAGGCCGCATGACAGAAGCAACAGTGCGGACCGCTGAAAGGCGTACGTCTCGCGGCGGCGCGCAGATGGGCGCGCGTCGGCTGGTACTTCGATACGGGAGCGGCGGTCGTCATCGGGATCCCCCTCGAATCGTCATCGACTCGGGATCAGCGGTGATGCGCGAGAGGTCGTCGGACTTGCCGCACTTCGGACACGGCTTGCGCGAGACAGCGTGCGGCGTCGGCGTCATCGCCGCGCGCCCGTGACTGCGGAACACGGCGCCGCACCGGCAGTAGCAAGTGCTCTCCGGGAACGTGTCGAACTTCGACCAGTCG
>Ga0326727_10020449_pt1 | contig 13143 bp, 10 predicted proteins | sample MB2enrmetagenome_FD_207643 | JGI IMG/M metagenome (GOLD analysis project Ga0326727, IMG submission 207643) | Lab enriched peat soil microbial communities from McLean, Ithaca, NY, United States - MB29MY | ecosystem: Environmental > Terrestrial > Soil > Wetlands > Peat | place: USA: New York...
CCAAGGCCAGACGCAGAAAGCCGCCGACATCTACCAATCCCTCACCAATCAGAATCCTCAGGATTTGCGCGCCATCATCAGTCTCGCCCGCCTCTATGCCGGCCCCCTCAACGACTTCCGCAAAGCGCTCGACCTGGCCAAGTCGGCCCACCTTCTGGCCCCCAATGATCCCCGCGCCGCCGCCATTCTCGGTCAGTTGGTCTATCAAAGCGGCGATCATCCCTGGGCTTTGAGCCTCCTCGAACTCGCCGCCCGCAAGTTAACCAATCAGCCCCCTCTCCTCTACGATCTGGCCTGGGCCTACTATGCCGTCGGCCGCACAGCCGAAGCCGATGCCTCCATGCAAGCCGCCGTCGCGGCCAGTGATTCACTGCCCAACATCGAGGACGCCAGACAATTCCTCGCTTTGCGCTCCGCCATCAAGGATCCGGCCCGGGCCAGGGCTGCCGCCGCCCAAGTTGACAGCGTCCTCCAAAAGCAACCTCACTTTCTCCCCGCCATCATGGTGTCCGCTCTCCTTCTCGAGCAACAGGGGAACTACAAAGACGCCGAGAAAACCTATACCCAAGTCCTCAATGACTATCCCCACTTCACACCGGCCATGCGGCAGTTGGCCATCCTTTACACCCAGCATTCGGAAAACAATACCCTGGCCTACGAACTGGCGGAGAAAGCCAGAAGCGCCTTCCCGGATGATCTTGAACTGGAGCGCGCCTTGGGTATTCTGGCCTACCGCCGCGCCGACTACACCAGATCGGTTGATTTACTGCGCGACACCGCCCCGAAATTTCCCTCCGACGGCGAGTTGATCTATTACTTGGGCATGGATTTCTACAAGCTCAAGCGCAACAGCCAGGCCAGGCAGAACCTCGAACGCGCTCTGGCTCTCAACCTCCCCACCCAGCAGGCCGACGAAGCCAGGCGCGTCCTGGCGGAGTTGAAGTAAGGTAATCAATTCTTGCCCCCTATTCCATCACCAGCCGGTAAAACCGCTCCTTCAAGTTCGCTCCTTCGGGGTCTTCATACTCCACCCACCCATTGGTCGTGGCAGATTTCTCCCAGATGGTGGACCACGTCATCAGGTTCACAGATGCCTGAACTTTGTAGCTGTGGCCCGGAGCGACCGAAAACTCGATCTGCGCCGGGCTTTTCACCGTTGCCTTTTGCGACACCGCGATGATCCCCGGCACGATAAAAGAGATTTCGTTGGACGGGGGTCCCTCGATCTGTTGCGCCGTGTACGGCTTCACCACGAAATAATTGGTCTGGCCTTCTTCCAAACCGGTGATCACCACCGCCGTGTTCGTCCCGGCGTCCAGCCGCATTGTGTAGTCGCCGCTTCTGCTCCCGTAATAAACCGCGTATCCAGTCACATTCGTTGCCGTGCTGGCGTTCCATCCCACCGCCAAACTTTGCAAAGCCCGCGCTTCCGAACCAAAAACCAGCAAAACCATCACCGCAACCAATACGGCTCCTTCACGCCCTCTCTTTGCCCTGCTTGAGTTCCGCCACGCGCGTGAATCCATGCCTCCTTTAGCAGAGGCTTTGCCAATCGTCCCTCCCGACCTGTCTCTCAATTCTGTGCGGAGGCCTTCGCGCGTCTGCGAACGCCCAACATCCCGTCTCCGCGCCCTGAAAACCGCCCAAACGCCTCAATTCACACGACTTTTGCGCCATTCCGGTGGTCCCGCCCTCAGCCGCTTCCGTCCGGCCCGATAACTTCACTGCGGCATTGAGAATTCCTGCTTCGATTCAACTCCCCGCCTGCCCGATGAACTGTCCATTCCATCACCCCCCGGTATCGCCCCTTGACTATTTCTTGGACAATTTAGCTTGCATCCGCGCCCCGGAACTACTTGACTAATAGCCATCGATCCGAAATTATTCGTTTGGCGCCTTGTCGGCGCTGGAAGGAGAAAGCATGTTGAACTATTTGCATCGCAATTTGTCGCGGGCCTCCCTGGTGGCCGCCGCCTTGGCCCTCTGGGCCGGAACCATCGGCTGTCAAAGCCCGAATTATGTTCCTCATTTAGTCGCGCCGGGTGGGTCGCACGCCTCCGCGTCGTCAGCCCCCACAACCCCCCAAAACACCGACTCCCTGCTCCTTAAGGAGGGCGATACCATCCACATCTCCTTTCCGGGCGCGCCCACCCTCAATTCCACTCAAACCATCCGCAGGGACGGCAAAATCAGCATGGACCTGGTCGGAGAGATCACCGCCTCCGGTTTGACACCCCACGGCTTGGAGGAAGTCCTCCTCAACAAGTTCGCCGACCAATTGGTCCTCAAGCAGGTTTCCGTCACGGTCCAATCCTCGGCCTTTATCCTTTACGTCACTGGCGCCGTCCAGCGGCCGGGCGAACTCGTTTCCGACCGCCCCCTCACTCCGCTCGAAGCCGTCATTGAGGCCGGCATCGACCACGACAAAGCCGACCTTAAACACGTCACCATTATTCGTGACGCGGGCAATGGACAACGCCTCAAATTCAAACGCAATCTTGACAACGAATTGCGCGGCAGGGGAACCGATTCTTTCGCCCTCAAACCGTTCGATATTATTTTCGTGCGCGAAAAATTCTCCTGGTTTTAGGCAACGTGGGTCGCAGGTGATGGATTCGAACCATCGAAGGCGCAAGCCGGCGGATTATTGACGCTGGTATTCCGTGTCCTAAGAGACAAGGCACGGCTTTCAGCCAACCCGTGGCCGCACATCCAGCGGAAGCACATTGTCGCCCAACAACGGCGCGAATTGACGATGGATGAACTCCGCGCAGTCTCTCAGGCGGCACAAGGGGATTGCGTGTCTTCTTGGCCTCGATGGTGTATGGCGGCTTGGGCCACGTTATGCCGGGAGGAAGTGGCCTTGGCCGCTAGTAGCATCCTCCGCTGACCGCCACAAACTGGCTCGAGAAGCATGCCAAATTGTTGAGCTTGCCGACTGACGCCCGCGCTGCACCGCTTCAGCGATGCAGCCTTGGTCTGCCTCAGTCAAGAACTGAAAACCAGCGGCCAGCCAACCATTTCCGTCCGAAAGCCTTTTCCCTTTCCCTCACTTTTCCCAAGTGCTTGATGGACAACACAGTTCCCCCCCCCGATTTTCCTTGCGTCAGCCGTAAGATTCTTCGTATATTTCTATATTGGTTCGGCGGGATCGTAATCGATAAAGGAGAAAATATACATTAGAGGCATTTATGAAGCAACTCGCTCACAAATTAACACTAATCGTCATCTTAATGAACGCGATCATTGTGTCGGCACAGACGTTCACTTCTCTCTGTAGTTTCTCAGAGGCTGGCGGGGGTGATCCAATTACCGGGGTGCTGTTGGGTAGTAGCTTGTATGGGGTGGACTATTTGGGAGGTGCTTCAGGCGCTGGGGCGGTTTTCGAGATTGGCACAGATGGATCAAATTACACGGTCTTATACAGCTTTACGAACGGCTTGGATGGCTCGGCTCCTGCCAGTCTGATTTTCATAAGCAATCGGTTGTGTGGAACTGCGAGCGGAGGAGGCAGCGGCGGCAGTGGGACAGTGTTCGCCTTGGACACAAATGGAGGAAACTTCACCGTTTTTCATACATTCGTTGCGACCAACGCAAGCGGCTTGAATAGTGATGGAGCGTTTCCGAGCTCTGTGATTGGTTCCGGCAACAATTTATATGGTACTGCGTCTATTGGTGGCAACGGAGGCAACGGCACGGTGTTCGCCCTAAATATCACGAGCAGAGCTTTTACCAATTTATATAGTTTCACAGCTACCGACGTCCGCGGGGTTAATAGCGATGGAGCGAATCCAATCGGCGCCCCCATTCTATCGGGGAATACTCTTTACGGAACGACATGCCAGGGCGGTAACTCCGCGGATGGCACGATATTCTCGATTCAAACCGACGGGTCGGGGTTTACGAACCTGCATGAGTTCAGCGGCGCAACTGACGGAGCATTCATACCGGGTGGCCTCGTCTTGCGCGGCGAGAGCTTATACGGCACGGCTGGCTATGGCGGCAGCGCTGGCAACGGAACGGTGTTTGCACTTGCTACGAATGGCGCCGGGTTTACAATACTGCACGATTTCGCCGCTCTCGACACTGTCGGGTTTAACAGCGACGGCGCACACCCAGAAGCCACCGTGGTTTTATCCGGCAATACTCTGTTTGGGACAACTTTAGAAGGAGGCACATCCGAGGGTGTTTACAATGTGCCCGGTGGTGGCACTGCATTTGCGATTCGAACTGATGGATCGGGTCTTCAAAATCTGCACAACTTTTATTTTTGGACGGATGGATATTACGTTTGGAGCTCGCTTCTTATCTCAGGCAACACTCTTTATGGTACCGCGCTCGGCGGGGGGGCAAAAGGTTATGGTACGGAATTTAGCATTGCGCTGGATTTGAGTATCGGGCTTTCGGCCATTCCGACTGCCGGCCCGGCGCCATTGACTGTCCTATTCAGTGCGCCCAACGTGGATAATTATGGCGAGACGATCACGAATTGGAATTGGAGTTTCGGCGATGGCGCGATGGCCACAGCGCAGAATGCTTCCCAGGTCTACTCAACGATCGGCGTATTCAATCCTTCTCTTGTTGCCACAAACGACAATGGCGTCGCCATTACTGCTTTGGGGCCGTCCATCATCGTAGGCAGCGTTCTTTCAAATGGTGGATTTGAAACGGGAGATTTCTCTGGCTGGGCTCTTTCGGGCGATACGAGCTTCGTTTCTGTGGATCAGAACCAATTCTCGGCTGGGAATGAGTCGCACTTGGGGCTTTATTCCGTAGCGTTGGGCACAACAAGCAATCTCGGATACATCTCACAGACACTGAGAACCGTCCCAGGGAAGACCTATTTGCTGTCGTTACAGCTAAATAGCCCCGACGGATTGGCGCCTAATGAATTTCGTGTTAATTGGAATGGGAAGATATTATTCGATCAGGTCAATATGGGTGCGATCGGGTGGACGAACCTTCAATTTCTTGTAAAGGCCTCCGGAAGCAAAACGGTTTTGGAGTTTGGATTTCGTGATGATCCGAGCTATTTGCGCCTGGATGATGTCTTCGTTGGCATGCCTCAATTGACAATCAGTCATTCCGGCACGAATGTTCTCTTGACGTGCCCGGCGATTGCATCAGGGCTCACGGTGCAATGCGCGACGAACCTCGATTCGTCGGCAGTCTGGAGCACGGTGAGTTCCGCACCGGCTGTCACCAACGGTCAGAGTACCCTTAGCACTCCGCTCTCCTCCAGCGAGATGTTTTATCGATTGACCCAACGATGAAGAATCGGTGGACTCGTCCGTCAGTCTTCCCGATCAGCGTTGGATGGTGGTAGGTGATGGATTCGAACCATCGAAGGCGTAAGCCAGCAGATTTACAGTCTGCCCCCGTTGGCCACTTGGGTAACCTACCCGCCGTCTCCGCACCGGTGCCGGAGGAGCGGGGATTTAGCCAAAACCCCTCCCCCGGCTCAAGTCCAAAATTCATATTTCTCGCCGCATCAACCCGGCTGCTTTTGACAACTCTGCCGCATTGATCTTGCCTCGACGCGGGAAAGATTAACCCGCGCCGCCTTGGCCTTCATCCGGGGCGGGCGACCAGCCGTATCGCATCCCCCACGCGGATTCGGCCGGAGCGCAGGACGCGCGCCAGCACCCCCTGGCGCCCCTGCGACATCAGCGCCTGCAATCCAGGGGCGACGAGGTCCATTTTGTGGCAGGGCGTCCGCGCCTCGCAAAAAACCAGCACGGCCTCCCCGATTTCCATCTCACAACCGAGAAACGAAACCGGATCCATGCCCGTCGTCTCAATGTTGGACCGGACGGTGCCAGGAGCGATTCCGGCCAGACCAAGCGCAGCGGCGTGCCGCGCTATTTCCTCCCGCGCGATCAGGCTGACCTGCCGGTCGCTGGGTTCTCCGTCCCGCCTTCTCCGTCCAAACACCCGCAAATCGCCGATCAGTCCCATGCCGGCTTCGGCTCGGGCTTCGGCGACTTCGCGTAAGGCCTCACCCGCCACCTCCGGGTGCAAATGCAGGGATGCGACTGTTCCAGTTTCACTGCCCACGCTGGCATTCTGCCAGTTCCCCCCGCTTGCCGTCGAGCACCCCTTCAAACAAACCGTAGCGGCCGCCAAGCCGCGCGCGCAGGCTCAGTCCGTTAACGGCGTCCAGCTTTCCAAACCGCCGGTGGAGTTGGCAGATGTCGATGATGGCATTGTCGTTGCCCACAGTGGTTCCTCTGTCGGGATTTGTTGTTTTTCTGGCGTGGCTTTGGCGTTCTTGCGTTCAAAGTATTCGACCCGCTCCGCGGCCAAAGCCAGGAAAGCCGGCGAATCCACCCGCAACTGGTAGGCGGTGACAAGGGCCTCGTCGATCTTCGCGGCCAGGAGCTTGTCCCGCACCTTTTGCGTAAACGGGCTGTTGTTCTCCTTGAGAAAGCAGCCCTTTCCGGGTATGGTTTCAATCACACCAAGGCTCTCCAGTTCCGTGTACGCCTTGGCGACGGTGTTGCGGTTCAATCGCAACTGCTCGGAAAGGGGCCGGATCGACGGCAGCGGTTCGCCGGCTTTGAGCGCCCCGGACGCCGCGGCGTAGCGCACCTGATCAACCAGTTGCAGATATACCGGCTTGCCGGACTTGAAATCAACCTGAAAAATCATACTGTCCTATGACAGTAGAACAGATCGGACGCCGCGTCAAGCCCTTGTTTTCACAAACCTTAACTTCACTGCTGCGAAGAGATTCTGTCGAAGAGCATTTGCTCCCGCAGCCATAGCCGTCGCCCGATGCGCTGGCTCGTTTCCGATGGGAAGCTGCTCGATGGCACGAGGTTAAAGGCGTTGCACGTCGAACTGCCAATCGAGCCGTTGTATTCGTATCCGGTCATTTTCTTCATCTGGTTAGCCAGATTGGCCCAGTCGCCTTCCCCACACGTGACGCCCACGATGAACGGAAACTCCGAGTCATCGATTTCAATCCGCTTGAAAGAGATTCCGGCATTTTTGGCGGCAAGCTGGAGAGCATCGTTCAATCCTCGCTTGGAATAGGCGGCATCCATGCCCGACGGCGGCGGAACAGGGTTGCCGAGGTATTCCAGCATCGCATGATTGGGGTCGGACGATGAGGCCGCTGAGGCAGTGGCGCTGCTGGAATTGTCCGGCGACCGGGATGGCTCATCAGGGTGGCTGAAACCCTTCTGGCGAAGAACCCACTCTCCTTGGCCAAAATACACACCGCTGATTGCGCCTCCATTGTAAAAACTCAGATGCAAATATCCGTCCTCAGTCATGGTTTTAATCAAACGAAACGTGCCCGTGCCCCTGGTGACATGCACCGTCTGTCTGGGATCGACGGGCGTGGGGCCGCTGTTGCCGGAAGTGGTCGCGAAAAAGCACAACTCCGCCTTATCCCGCGAACCGAGCGTGTAGGTGCCCTCGACGCAGTAGGTTTCGTTGGTCGTAATGACCTCCCGCGTGCCATGCAAAGCGGTGATCGTGATGCTGTCGCCCGCGGCGAATTCCGCTTTTCCCAATTCATAGTTGACGACGTACGGGAAGTCGGCTGAGGTGTCGTTGGTGGCGGCCGCCCCAGCCGCCACGCAGGTCATGGCGAAGAAGGCGACGGCAAATGCGGGGTGGTTTGGAAGCAGCTTTTTCATAACGGCGTATTCCTTTCTTATCCTTTTGGCGCGGGTTTTTGATTCAGGGTCAGCCACAGTGTTTGCGCGGCAACGCGCGGCTGGCAGGTCAGGGCATCAATCACAAAGTTGCCTTCCCTGCGAAAAACGTAGGTCGGGGCGCAATCCGAGATGTTAATGGTAACGGCCACGCTTTTCTCGCGCCCGGAAGACCGGGCCGCAACCACTCGCGGGGCGCGCGGGCCCAACGGGAATCCGGCGATCAACCAGGCGGCAACAAGGAGGCCTGCTGTTATCGCTGCGGGCCAGGCCAAACGCGGCCAGAAGCCCGCGAACCAGTTGCCTTCCGCGCGACCCGCCGATTGGTCAGCCAGTGCCGCCAGGATGCGCCGTTGCGCCTCGGGGCGAAGCGCCATCCCCGCCGTGTCCCGATGGAACCGCTCAGAAAGGGCTTGCGCGATTTGTTGCTGCCTCCGCAAGACCTGGCGGCAGGCCTCGCATTGTGCCAGGTGGCGCTCGGCAGCGGCGCGCGCCCCGCTCGAAAGCGCGCCGTCGAGGTACTCGAACAGATTATTTTGGAAGCCGCGGCAATTCATTGTCGTTCCGTTTCTTTTGTGCCGGTGGCGCCGAAAAGGTTCAGTTCGGCGGGCAGCAGACGTTGCAGTTCGCCAATGGCGTAATGAAGCCTCGATTTGACGGTGCCCGGCGAGATGGCAAGGCGCATGGCGATTTCGTGAATCTTCAGGTCTTCGTAAAACCGCAGCACCACCACCTCGCGGTGCGGCCCGGAAAGGCGGCCCAAGGCGGCGGCCAGTGCGCTGGAAGCGGCCTCGGCGTCAAGTCGGCTCGGCCCCTCCTCCGGCGCCGCGATGTCCTGCCGGGCCAGTTCGTCGCTGCCAACAAGGCGCTTCCGGTCGCGATGATAATGCCGTGTGAGATTGAGCAGGATGGCGTGCAGCCACGTATAAACGGAAGAGCCGCCGCGGAACCGATGGGCCGATTGCAATGCCTGGACGAAGGTATCCTGGGCCAGGTCTTGGGCATCGGATTCATTGCCGCAGAGCAGGAAGGCTGACCGGAGCAAGCGATCTCCGCAGGACTGCACCAACTCCTGCGCTGCCGCCGGGTCTTGGCGGCGCAACGCCGTGACAAGCTGTGCCTCATCCATTGCTACTTTGTGCCACTTGCCGGAAAAGGGTTCAAGAGGCGTCGGGCTGGGCAGTCTCCTTCCCGGCGCGATGAACGCGGGTCGCCAACGGTCTATTGGATTGTTGCTGGCCGAAAAGGGCCAAAAAGTGTAAAACAGTCCGACAGATAGCCTCAGAAATATTGCGCTTGAACTGTTTAAGATTGCGCGGATGTGGTGACTTCAAGATGTTTCTGGATGGCCGTTTTATATTTGTTCTTCAATCTTGAATCGTTCGTTAAGGGGGCATTCTGAATTCTAAGAAGCACAGTTGCTCCCATTTTTGGGAGTTTTTGCTCCTTTTGTAATCGCTCTATGAGGCGGCGGGGAAGATCGCGTGCCAAACCGTAAACCACCGCAGACTTGGGATTTGTAAGGTTCGGGTGTTCCCCTTGATGCACTAAACAAGTGGGATCAGAGCCGACTCGGTAAGTCTCGATATTTACACAAACAAAAGAATTTGGTTCATCAATTGAGGGGGCGAGAACAACGAAGAAATGCTTTCCCTTTGGCGGGGTATCATAATAGAAACAACTCCCAACCATTTCCCATTTACTCCCCAGTTTTGGCGGCTTGCTCCTCTTGTCTGCATCTTAGCGCATCCCTATCCAGCCTCTCATACGTAAAGGCTTCAGCCCTGATCCGCTGAATTTCATGTATTGATTTGCCGTTCAACTTTAGAATTTGTTCTGGGGGAACACGGATACTCCTCTTTCCTGGATCAACCCATTCCGGCAATTGATGGGTCAGTCTGGAAAGCTGTTTCCAATCCATCTGCCCATATTGCTCAAAAACGCTTTCCAATATGCGCAATTCCGCCCCGCTTAATTCATCATAATTACATGGAGCGTCAGATTTTATCGTGTAATCGCAAGATGCGGAAATCAGGTCAAACCACGGAGCCTCTTCTTCTTTGCCGGGTCCCCCTTTTATCAAGTCGTAAATATGGCTGAGAACAAGTCCTCGCTCCATAGAGACGATGCTGTCTCCTGTGATTGGGCATTCCAGTTGCAGCAATGCCTCACGATCAGCAAGACAGAGCAATTTAATCACTTCCATGTAGTTCCGGGTGCCTCCCGAAAGACACAGAATTTTATTGGCCGCCTGAGCAGCCTTTTTGACATCAAACCGATACTTGATAGGGTGTTCTTTGCGCATCACAAACCGTTCACTGTTTATATTCTCATATCGTCTGTCGTCAATCACCCGTAAATGCGCCAGACCGCTTTCGCCCGGGTCGAGGCACTTCCGCCCCATTTCCAGCACCCTTTAACTTTAGGCGATAAAAAGCACATTATCCAGCTAGGTTTTCATGTATTTTTTCTATTTTAAAAATATCACTATGCGCAATATGCTTATTACCAGATACTTACATAACACACTGTCATAGTAAAACATTTATCATTTCTCCATTGACATATATGCACGACGTGCTATGATCTCTGCATGGAAAACAGTCAGACAGATCGGGATGCGGGGGATGACGCAAAACGAGAATCGGCCTCATATCCGTACTATCCGCTGCATTCGGCGCTCAGAATCTCTGAGGCGGTAAAGGATTTGGGTGGTGCCAGGGTTGCAATTCAAAAAAGCGTTCTTGCATCTCACCTCAAGGAACCGGAAAAATCGCCGGTTCTTCAACAAAGAATTACTTCTGCCAAATGTTTTGGGCTTATCGAAGGCCGTAGCGCATTTACGCTCACTGCGTCGAGCAAGCGTTATTATTTTCCCACTACAGAATCGGAAAGGGGATTGGCATTACTTGAGTTTTTAGGTTGCCCCGCCGCTTACGGAGAGATCATCAAACGGTTTGATGGTTCGCAGGTTCCGTCGAGAGAAATCCTCGCCAATATCTTTCACCGAGAAGCGGGGGTGCCGGACAGTTGGAAAGAGAGAACTGCGGCGACTTTCTTGAAGTCGGCAGTGTTTGCTGGCGCACTGGATGATGCGGGTTTTCTGCGTGTCCGAGCTGGTAAAGATAGACCCTTGCCAAAAATCGACTCAGAGATTGCCGTTCAATCCATGCAGACAGATACCGCTGTTGTAAGTCATTCATTATCAACGCCTCAAAAGAGGCAGGAAGTAGTACAATCCATAGATTCTAACACTTGGAGCTTTACGTACCAAGGCAAGAGTGTGCATTTGATTACCCCTGCCGAATTGGACAATTCGTTGTGGGAAAAGCTGCAAGCTTACGTAAACCTCTTAAAACCAACAGATAACAAATGAACTTTTTCGGGAATGGGCGGGGGCTTGATCGGCCCTAAAAAACGGTAAACCATGCAACATTGGCATGAGACACCCCGCCCTACTCCCAAATTTGGCTGCACTGTCGGTGCCGAAACACCAACAGGGCACAACAAAGCGCGGGTGAACCGGATCCGGTCGCACACCGCTAGATGCAGGCTTGACAATAATTCACCCTGCCCGGAAAGGCAAGTTGAATTGTCACTACTGCTCTGGCCCGTGCAAAAAGGCGGGTCATTTTCAAAATAAAAATCGTTCCGTGCAAAGATACCACTGCGTCCGCTGCGGGAAAACCTTCAGCGAATCGTAACCCCTGAGCGAAACCCGGATTGATTCGGCCAAGGCCGTGCAAATCGTGCATCTGCTCCGTGAGGGCCATGGGCATCAGGGCCGCTGCCCGCCTGGCTGGTGTCCATCATTGAACCGTGTTGAAGGTGCTTCGCAGTGCCGGGCTACATTGCGCAGCCCTGCTGGACGCCAAACTGCGCAACCTAAATCTCACAGACCATCAAGCGAATTCGGCTTGATAGCAAGCAGGAACGATAAACAGTTGGGGAGGATTGTCGGTTTTCTTTAGATCCCGGCCAGCAACAATCCAATAGACCATTACTGGCGGGCCGAGCCTGCCGGAAAACTTTCCAGTTGCTTTCTCCGCCCGCAACTCACTATTGATGCCCTTGCCATGGCTGACACCAAAAAGCACGTTTACGACGAAAGCAAAATCAAAACGCTTTCCTCCCTCGAACACATCCGCCTCCGCACCGGCATGTACATCGGCCGCATCGGCGACGGCTCTCATTACGACGACGGTTGCTACATTCTGCTCAAGGAAGTCATCGACAACGCCATCGACGAATACATCATGGGCCACGGCAAGGAGGTTCACATCGCCATCGAAGACGGCGCCGTCAGCGTGCGCGATTTCGGCCGCGGCATCCCCCTTGGCAAGGTTGTCGATTGCGTCTCCAAGATCAATACCGGCGCCAAATACAACGACGATGTCTTCCAATTCAGCGTCGGCCTCAATGGCGTCGGCACCAAGGCCGTCAACGCCCTCTCGAAGGAGTTCCTGGTCCGCAGCCATCGCGACGGTCAATTTGTCGAGGCCTCCTTCAAGGTCGGCAAGCTCAAAAACCAGAGCAGCGGCAAGGCCTCCGACCAGCCCGACGGCACCTTCATCCGTTTCGTGCCCGACCCGGAGATTTTCCAGAAAACCGAGTTCCACCCCGAATTTGTTGAGCGCCGTTTGCGCCACTACAGCTACCTGAACACCGGCCTGAAGCTCCTTTACAACGGCCAGACCTTCCTCTCCCACAACGGCCTGCTCGACCTGGTGATGGAGGAGTTGCGCGCCGACAATTCCGAGCCGATCTACCCGCCCCTCCATTATTCCAGCAAGACCCTCGAATTCTGCTTCACCCACAGCAACAGCCGCTATGGCGAAACCTTTTTCGCCTTTGTCAACGGCCAGTACACCGCCGACGGCGGCACCCATCTGAGCGCCTTCCGCGAGGGGTTGCTCAAGGCCGTCAACGAATACGCCAGGGGCAAATTCGAGGGCGACGACGTGCGCGAATGCATGGTTGGCGCCGTCGCCATCCGCCTCAAAGACCCCGTCTTCGAGTCCCAAACCAAAAACAAACTCGGCAACACCGAAATCCGCTCCGACCTCGTCAACACCGTGCGCGAGGAATTGCTCCACTTCTTCAATCGCAACAAGGACGTTGCCGAAAAAATCATCGCCAAGGTCGAGGACACCCGCCAGTTGCGCAAGGAATTGCAGGAGGTCAAGAAACTCGCCCGCGAACGGGCCAAAGCCATCACCATCCGCATCCCGCAGCTCAAAGACTGCAAAATCCACTTCGACAAGGCCAGGGGCAAAGGCTGCGGCTCGATGATTTTCCTCACCGAAGGTCAGTCGGCCGCCGGCTCCATCGTCAGTTGCCGCGATGTCAACACCCAGGCCATCTTCGTCCTCAAGGGCAAGCCCCTCAACGTCTGGGACCTCAAGCGCGACATCGTCTATAAAAACGACGAGATGTACAATTTGATGCGCAGCTTGGACATCGAGGACAACACCGA
>Ga0326727_10020454_pt1 | contig 13141 bp, 11 predicted proteins | sample MB2enrmetagenome_FD_207643 | JGI IMG/M metagenome (GOLD analysis project Ga0326727, IMG submission 207643) | Lab enriched peat soil microbial communities from McLean, Ithaca, NY, United States - MB29MY | ecosystem: Environmental > Terrestrial > Soil > Wetlands > Peat | place: USA: New York...
GCCACTGGAGTGAGCGATCAGCCCGGTGACGATCTGCGCCAGGGAGAGCACCACATTGACGGCCACGCTGACCAGGGTGCTGCGCCTGGCGATGGACTGTCTTGGGAGCATGCGCTTGCTTGCTGGCGCGGTAAGCTGAGTCGCCATGAAATTGACCCTGTCGTTAGCCGGGTAGCGCGGACCTGGCACCCGCTGAAGCGGGCAGATCTCATTTTAGCAGGCGTACATGAACCCTATATGTCGCCATACTCATTTCTATTAGCCTATCCGTAAAAATTATCTGTGCAATATAATCGAGACTTTGAGTCAGGCGCGACGGAGCGCTCAGTGCGGCCGAAGGCCGCCATTTCAGGACCATCATGTCAACATTACATGCCATTCTTTTTGCCATCATGCAGGGCATTTCGGAACTGTTTCCGATCAGCAGCCTGGGTCATGGTGTGATTTTGCCCGATCTGCTTCACTGGAACCTCGACCGCCAGGATCCTTCTTTCCTGGCCTTCATGGTCACCTTGCACATCGGTACCGCGCTGGCGCTGTTTCTCTACTTCCTCAAGGACTGGATCGAGCTGATCGGTGGATTCATCCGTGCCGGCGGCCGACCGACCAACGCCGAATCGCGCCTGGTACTACGGCTGATCGCCGGTACCATTCCCGCCGGCCTGATCGGCCTGTTGCTGGAGAAAAAGCTGCGCGGGCTGTTCGGTTCCACCGAGCTGGTGCTGGCGGTTCTGATCATCAACGGCATCATTTTGATTGCCGGTGATTTTATGGTGAAACGCAATGGTGGCCGCTCACTGGATCAGTTGAGCTATGGCAGTGCGCTGAAAATCGGTCTGGCGCAGGCGCTGGCGCTGATTCCGGGGATTTCCCGTTCGGGCGTCACCCTGATCGCGGGTGTCAATGCAGGCCTGAGCTATGCCTCGTCCGCACGCTTCGCCTTTTTGCTTGCCACGCCGATCATCGGCGCGGCCGGTGTGCTTGAAGTCCCGAAGTTGCTGCACAGCCACGGCCAGATCTCGCTGGGCATGAGTGCGGCCTGCGGTCTGATTTCCGGCATTTGTGCCTATATCAGTACCTGGGCACTGATGCGTTATTTCAATAAGCACGAAATCCAGGCGCTGCGTCCGTTTGGCTGGTATTGCATCGGCCTCGGCCTGCTGGGACTGGCGTTGAAACTTCTGTGAGGCGAGACGTATGGCTGAAGACAAAAAAGAACCCTGGCTGAACTATCTGGCGCTGACCACCGTCATTCTGGCGGTGTGCGCGACCTTGTCCACCTTCAAGGGGGGCGGCTTTTCGACGCGCAGCGTCATCAGTCAGGCGCAGGCATCGGATCAGTGGGCGTTTTACCAGGCCAAGGCCATCAAGGGCGATCTGTATCAGGTTCAGGAAGAGGCGCTGAAGACATCGCTTGCGGCGCTGGCGGCCAACGCGCCCCCGGCCCAGCGTCAGGTCTATCAGGACAAGATCGCCGATTATCAGAAAAAGGTCGAAAAATATACCGCAGAAAAAGCGGCGATCATGAAGACCGCGCAATCGCTGGAGGCACAGCGTGACGCTGCGCAGCGGCAGGGCAAGCCCTTCGGCGTGGCCGTGATCTTTTTACAGGTGGCCATTCTGATTTCTTCGATTGCCGGTCTGTTCAAGCGCAAGGTGATCTGGCTCGCGGCCTTGCCGGTCGGACTGCTGGGTCTGGTGTATTTCGCCGACGGGTTCTTTTTGTTCTTCTGAGTCCGGTAAAAGGTGAGGCGGAATTGCCGCAGGCATTCCGCCGTCCTCGATCGCGTTTCAGGTCTCCCTCCCGTTTTATTCTCTGCATCATGACGGCTCGTTTTCCATTCAGTGAAAGGGCGTTGTCATGAAGCTATTTGCCGCATTGCTGGGTCTGATGTACCTGGCCGGGTCTTCTGCGCTCGCGGGGGAGTGTGCGGGTTTCAGCAAACTGGAGATCGCGGCGACGGCTTCCCGCCGTGCGCTTGAGGTCGCCGTGTGGTATCCCACCCGCGTTTCGCCAATGTGTTCACCCACCGGAGACAATCCGGTATTCAGCGTGGCGCCTGTGGCAGTGGATGCCCCGATGGAACAAGGCCGACATCCACTGGTGATTCTGTCGCATGGCTATGGCGGCAACAACGGCAATCAGGGTTGGCTGGCCGTCGCACTGACGCGTCAGGGATATATTGTTGTCGCTCCCAACCATCCGGGTACCACAACGGCCGATCTGCGCCCCGATGTCGCCGCACAGCTTTGGGAAAGACCGCGGGATATCAGTCATCTTGTTGATTTCATGAGTAGATCGCCTCGGTGGGCACCTGTCATCTCCTCGGAAAAAATAGCCGTGATCGGTCACTCTCTGGGAGGCTGGACCGCCCTGGAGCTGGCGGGAGGGCGGCTGGATCCGGCACGGATGGAACAGGATTGCCTGCGACACGGCGAACTGGCTGCTTGCAAGGTCTACACCCGGGTCGAGAAAAATGACGCGGTGTCGCGCGCGGCGCTTGGCCAGTCATTGCGCGACCCGCGGGTGATGGGCGTGATTTCGCTCGATCTGGGTCTGGCACGCGGATTCGATCCGGCCAGCCTGGCGAACATCCAGGTACCGGTACTGGTGATCGCGGCGGGCAGCCCCAGCGCGGAGATGCCAGCGGAACTGGAGTCGCGCGTCCTGCTTGAGCGCTTGCCGGCATCGCGTCGCAGCGCTCTGGAGATCCCCGATGCCACGCATTTCAGCTTCCTTCCCGTCTGCCTGCCGGGCGCGGCCCGGCTGTTGGAGTCAGCCCAGCCCGGAGACGGGGCATTGTGCCGGGAGGGTGGCGGACGCCCCCGGGAGGAGATCCATCAACAGGTCGCCGATGCGGTCAGCGCGTTTCTGCGCCGTCTGTTCCACTAGCGGCAAATGCGTTGCGGTATTCGCTGGGGCTCAGCGCCGTTTGGCGGCGGAATTCACGGTTGAAGTTGGATTTGGTCTGAAAGCCGACGGAAAACTGAATGTCGGTAATGGACTGGGCACTGTTGCGCAGCAGGCGCTTTGCTTCGGCAATCCGGTAGCTGTTGATGAACTGGGAGACATTGCGACCATGCACCCGGTTGATGGCGGCGGAGATTCTCCGGGCAGGGATCACCAGGCGGCGCGCCAACCGTTCCAGCGTCAGGTCGGGGTCGCGGTACAGGGCAATGCCCTGCATCTGCCTGTCGATGGCCGCCAGGATCTGGTGATCGGCGGGATCCGGTAATGCGGGTACATCCCCCCGGGATGCGTCGACAGGTGGTTCTGGCGGTGGACGCAAGCGCATCAGCCGCGTAACCAGGCCGGTCGAGATCAAGAGCATCAGCAGGTTGGTGAGTGTCAGCACAAGCCCGACATGTTGGCCGTGAGCCAGATTGAAATCGGCGCTGATCAACAAATCGATCACGCCGGAAACCATGAGCAGCATCCCGGCCAGGACGACGGCGCGCAATGCCGTGGCCGTATCGGCCAATCTGACCGACACCATGGCGTCAGTGCCGCCCTGTGCCAGACGCAGCAAGGCAATGCCATAGGCAAAAAACAGCGCGGGCATTTCCAGATCGAGCGCCGCCCGCCAGACTAGAACCAGCGCCCCGGTGAGCACGACCGGCAGTGCGTGCCGCCAGGCACGCTGCCAGCGCAGGCCCGCCCCCGAAAAACTCAGCCAGGCAAGGGGCGGCAGCATGGAGGCGACCACCGGTTGAATCAGGCGCAGCACGGACCAGTTCACGCTCCAGCGCAAGCCGATAATGACCGAAGTCAGAACGGAGACGGCAATGAACACCGGCACGGCACCGCCAGGCGAGCGTGTTTCACTGCGCCCGATCAGCCCGTAGAGCAAAAGCAGTTGCAGCAGCGCGACGACGAAGGGCAGCGGGATGGCAAACATAGCGGAGCGTCCGAACGACAAAAATAGATTATGTGCTTAAGTCGTTATTTTCTCATCAGCTTTTCGTGCTTCCAATCCATTTATCATTCCATGCGCATGACTTTTTGTCAGCGGACCGCCAACCCGGTATGCTGTATTCCCTGCCTCAAAAACCCATAAAGATTAAGTAGTTTATGCTGTCTCACACGCGAAGTACCTTGATGTCCCTGTTGCGTCCGCTGGGCGCATCCCGGCTGGCGGAGCTGCGCCCGGTTCTATCCATGTCGGTTCCGCTGATCCTGTCGCAAGCCGCGCAGATCGGCATCATGTTCATCGATTCTATCCTGATGGGACGCCTGGGTCCGGACGCCCTAGCCGGCGGCGCGCTGGCCCTGTCGACCTACTTTCTCTGTTTCGTGCTGGCCTATGGTCTCACCTCGGCGGCCGGCAATCTGATCGCACTGGCCCATGGCCGCGGCGACCGCCGTGCGGTGGTTGCCGCCACGCGTGCCTGCTTTCTGATGGCATTCATCATGTCGGTACTGATCGGCATCGCGCTCTGGCATGCCGAACCGGTGATGCTGGCGCTGGGACAGGCACCGAAGACTGCTCACCTGGCAGCGGGGTTTCTGCATATTCTGCTGTGGGGCATGCCGCTGAGCATGCTGTTTCTGACCTTGCGCAGCTTTGCCTCGGGTATCGGCCACCCGGGCCCTGTGCCTTTTATCACAATGTCGGCGCTCCTGATCGCACCGACCTGCGGCTGGGTATTGTCGCAAGGGGTGGGCAGTTGGCCCGGTATCGGGATCGACGGGATTGCGGTGTCGTCAGTGATCACGTATGCGTATATGGGGCTGGCGTTCGGTCTGGTCGTGTTACGCAATCCGGTTTTTGCCTGTTACAAGCTGTTTGGCGCCTTTGAGCGTTGCGATCTGAAAACGATCAAACCGCTGTTGCGCCTTGGATTCCCCACGGCAGGCACCATGGCGCTGGAAAGCGCCCTGTTTTCGACGTGTGCCTATCTGATGGGCGCGCTCGGTGCCGCCGATCTGGCGGCGCATCAGAGCATGTTTCAGCTGGTCATGGTCAGTTTCATCATTCCGATCGGCCTGACGCAGGGCATTTCGATGTGCGTCGGTCAGGCCGCGGGAGCAGGGGAATTCGATCGGGTCAAACATCTGGGGCATCTGGGGCAGATGATGGCGGTCGGCTGGAGCTTGCTGACAGCAAGCATTGTGTTGCTGGCCCCCAATCTTCTGCTTGCGCTGTTCTTGCCCGAAGGCCGGCCCGGCGCTCAAGCGGCGCGCGCGATCGCGCTGTCGCTGACACCGCTGGTTGCGCTGCTGCTGATCTTCGATGCCTGGCAGACCGTGGTCAACGGCATCCTGCGCGCGCTGAAGGATGCGCATGCCACCCTGGTGATCTATTCGCTGGGCTGCTGGGGCGTCGGGATTCCGCTCGCCTGGTGGTTATCGCGCCACGGGCTGGGCGCGGTAGGGGTCTGGGTCGGCATGGCCACCGGGCTGGCCTGTGTGTCGATACTGCTGGTGTGGCGCTTCAACCATCAGACGCATGCGCTGATTTCGGGCAGGAAGCATCTGTAACCGAGGGCGAGCCCGCCGGCAGGACGGGTCAAAGAACAGCATCAAGCCCATCCATCGGGATGGATCGTTACTTTTCGTCAAAGGTTGACAATCTCAACAATCGATACAACGGACACCAGCCGACCAGACCGGTCACCAGCGGGATGAGCCCAAGCCAGGCCCACGGGTTTTTTGGCCCGGTGAGCGCCAGGGCGGTGATGCCAACCCCGATCAGAATGCGAATGCCACGTTCAATGCCGCCGATATTGCGTTGCATGCCGCACTCCTTTCAGTGTTGATTGCTTATTCCGCCATCGCCGCCAGTTGTTCTGCCTGATGCTCGGCCGTCAGGGCATTGGTCAGGTCGAAAAGATCGCCATCCATTGCGTAGTCGAGCTTGTACAGGGTCAGGTTGATCCGGTGGTCGGTAATGCGGCCCTGCGGGAAATTATAGGTGCGAATACGTTCGCTGCGGTCACCCGAGCCGACCAGACTCTTGCGGGTTGCGGCTTCTTTGGCCTGGGCTTCGCGCGTGCGTGCGTCCATGATACGTGCCGCCAGCACCGACAGGGCGCGCGCCTTGTTCTTGTGCTGGGACCGGTCATCCTGACATTCGACCACGATGCCGGTCGGCAGGTGGGTAATGCGCACAGCGGAGTCGGTCTTGTTGATGTGCTGACCGCCCGCGCCGGAAGCCCGGAAGGTATCGACCCGGATGTCGGCCGGATTGATTTCGACTTCGGCGACTTCGTCGGCTTCGGGCATGACCGCGACCGTGCAGGCCGAGGTATGGATACGCCCCTGGGTCTCGGTGACCGGCACGCGTTGCACACGATGGCCGCCCGACTCGAACTTGAGCTTGGAATACGCACCAAAACCGATGATGCGCGCAATGACTTCTTTGTAACCCCCAAGATCGGACTCCGATGCGGAGACGATTTCGACCTGCCACTGGTTGCGCTCGGCATAGCGGGTATACATGCGCAACAGATCACCGGCAAACAACGCTGCCTCATCACCGCCCGTGCCGGCACGGATTTCGAGGTAGATGTTGCGTTCGTCGTTGGGGTCCTTGGGCAGGAGCAATTTCTGCAGGTCGACTTCCAGCGCTTCGAGTCGCGCGCGCCCTTCGACGATCTCCGCTTGCGCGAAGTCTTTCATTTCGGGGTCGGACAGCATTTCTTCCGCGTCGGCGATATCGCTTTCGCAGGTACACCAGGACTGATACGCCTCAACCACCGGTGTCAGCTCGGCGTGTTCGCGCGTCAGGCGACGGTACTGGTCCATGTCGTCGGTGACGTTGGGTTGCGCGAGCAGGTGCGTGACCTCCTCGAGCCGGTCGGTCAGCTGGGACAGCTTGGCCGCAATCGACGGTTTCATCAAGACTCCGTATGCAAACGGTAGACCCGCGCCACGGCATGGGCCAGCGCCGCGTGCTCCGCATCGCGGTGCGACGACAGCGCCTGGGTGGGCGGATGCATCAATTTATTGGTCAGCTGGATGGACAGGGTCTCCAGCACTTTTTCCGGTGCGTCGCCGCGCGCAAGCTGCTTGATGGCGGCTTCGAGCGCATGTCGGCGCATGCGTTCGGCTTCGTCGCGCAGCGCGCGGATCAACGGTACCGTTTCCCGCTGGCGCATCCATTGGGAAAACGCCGCAACCCGGGCCAGGATAATGCTCTCGGCTTGCTGTGCGGCCTCCTGCCGTGCCTCGCGGCCCACTTCGACGACGCCGGCGATGTCGTCGACCGTGTAAAGGAACACATCGGGCAACGTACCGACTTCAGGTTCGATGTCGCGCGGCACAGCGAGGTCAAGCATGAAAATGGGGCGATGCCGGCGCGCCTTGATGGCGCGTTCGACCAGACCCTTGCCGATCAGGGGCAACGTACTCGCCGTCGACGAAACCACCACATCGTAATGCGACAGCACATCGGGTAACTCGGCCAGCGTCATGGCATGTCCGCCAAAACGCTCGGCCAGTGCCCGGCCCCGCTCCAGCGTACGGTTCGCCACGGCGATACGCGCCGGTTTGCGGGCGGCGAAGTGTGTCGCTACCAGATCGATCATTTCGCCCGCGCCGATAAACAGCAGGCTCAATTCTTCGATGCACGGAAAAATCTGCTCGGCGAGTTTGACCGCTGCCGCGGACATCGAAACCGAACTGGCGCCTATCGCCGTCTGGGTGCGCACTTCTTTTGCCGCGGAAAACGCCTGCTGAAACATCGCATTGAGCTTGGACCCAAGGGCGCCGGCATCCTGGGCAATCCGGACGGCATCCTTGAACTGCCCCAGAATCTGGGTTTCGCCCAGCACCATGGAGTCGAGTCCGCTGGTCACACGGAAGGCGTGTCTCGCGGCATCCTCGGCATCCAGACGATACAGATACGGAGCGATCGATTCTGGCGTCATGCCGTGAAACTGGGCAAGCCAGGCCTCTGCCGCCCCGGGATCGGCACAGGTACAGTAAATCTCGGTGCGATTACAGGTTGAAACGATCGCAGCCTCTTCCGCGACCCGGCTTTCCATCAGACGGTTCAACGCCTCTGGCAAAATATCGGCGGGAAAAGCAAGCTTTTCCCTCACCGCCAGCGGGGCGGTTTGGTGATTGAGACCGAGCGCTACCAGATGCATGGGAGAGAAGGACTGCGAAGTAAATAGGCTATTCTAACGTATCTTCAGGGGGATGACATGCCGGTGCCCTGCACGAAAGAGGTCCGGCGCGCTAAGATAGCACCCAGGAGGATTTTTTTATGACGCTTAAGCTTGAAGATATTCGTCAGGAATACAGCAAGAAAGAGTTGTCGCCCGACGATTGCCTGCCGAACGCGATCGAGCAGTTCGAAGTCTGGCTCAAGGAAGCGATGGACTCGCAGGTATCCGAACCGACGGCGATGCATGTCGCGACCGTCGACCCGGATGGCCGCCCCAGCGCGCGCATCGTGCTGCTGAAGGGCGTGGAAGACGGTCAGTTTCTGTTCTACACCAACTACAAGAGTCGCAAGGGCCAGCAGTTGCAAGAAAATCCCTGTGTCTCGCTTACGTTCTTCTGGCCCGAACTGGAGCGTCAGGTGCGCATTGAGGGCCGCGCGATGCAGTTACCGGGCCCGACGTCCGATGCCTATTTCGCCAGCCGCCCATACACCAGCCGCCTCGGCGCCTGGGCATCCGAGCAGAGTACACCGATTCCATCGAAGGCCGAGCTGATCAAGCGCGCCGCAATGTTCGGCATCCGCCATCCGGTCAAAGTGCCGCGTCCGCCGCACTGGGGCGGGTACGGCGTCACGCCCGACCTGATCGAATTCTGGCAGGGCCGTCCCAGCCGCCTGCATGACCGTGTGGTCTATACCCTGCAAAACGACGGTCTTTGGCAAAAACTGCGACTCGCTCCCTGATTGCGCTTAAAGTTCAATATGTTGCGATTCGATATATAGATTCGTTGTCAGTCGCAACATATTGAACCGCCTGGCATTACGCCGTACTACCACATCAATTCCTTCACATCAAACCATTATTTGGTTCAGTTTTGCCAGTTTCCTCCCCACCCTTAAGACAGCAGCCAAACCGTCCTCACTCGGTTCTAGATATAGGCGTGTGTCGGTCTGCCACCGACCCATCGGTGTGGGCCGGCATGGCTCGGCTCTTGTGTCCTTTCAGTTTGGGAGCACGCTTGAATGAATCGAATATCTTTTACTGCAGGGTTCTGGCTGGCGATGGCCACAACCGGCACCAGCTTGCCGGCTTTTTCCGCCGAAGTGATCGATCTGTCTTCTCCCCCAAGAGCATCGCTGCTTCCCGCGGCCGGGGGGCTGCCCGCGGATTTCAAGCCCGTACGCAGCGAGCAACTGCCTGACGGCAAGCAGGTGACGCGTTACCAGCAATTCTATCGGGGCGTTCCGATCTGGAATGAATCGGCGGTCGAAGTCAGACAAACGGCAATGCGAACCGGAAAACCCGAGCTGAGGGGACATTGGGTTACCCGCCTGCAGCAGGATTTACCCAGCGTGACGCCAGTCCTGTCTTCGGATCAAGTGCTGGCCCGGGCTAAATCGCTGAAAGCCGACGGTTATCCGACAACAAACGAAAAAGTGGAACTGGTAATCCGGCTGAACCAGGCCAGCGCCGCGCAACTGGTTTATCTGGTGTCGTTTTTTGTGGATGGGCCCGAGCCTTCGCGCCCGTATTTCATCGTGGATGCCAATAGCGGCAGCATCATCAAGACGTGGGAAGGCCTGACGCATTTCGATGCCACAGGGCCGGGAGGCAACAAGAAAACCGGTGAATATCACTTCGGCAAGGATTTGGGACCACTACCGGTCAGCGACGACTGCACCATGGATAACGGTTCGGTCACGGCGACCGATCTGCAGCATGGACACGACACCAGCGACAATACCCCCTTCCATTTCTCATGCCCGGACAATACGGCGGACAAAGCCATCAATGGGGCCTATGGGGCGGTCAACGATGCCTATTTCTTCGGTAATGCGGTGGTGAAGATGTATCAGGACTGGTTGGGTCTGCGCCCGATCAAGGGGCAACTCTATCTGCACGTGCACTACGGCCGACGCTACGAAAATGCGTTCTGGGACGGTTCGAGCATGAATTTCGGTGATGGTTCGCGCAGACTTTATCCACTGGTCTCGGTGGACGTCACCGGGCACGAAATCAGTCATGGCTTCACCGAACAGAATTCAGGTCTGGGCTATGACGGTCAGACGGGGGGAATCAACGAAGCGTTTTCGGATATGGCCGGTGCCGCCACGGAGTTCTATGTCAAAGGCAAAAACAGCTGGCTGATCGGCATCGATATCACCAAGGGCAAGAAACCGCTGCGCTATATGGAACATCCGGCGAAAGACGGCATGTCGATCGAAAACGCGAAAGATTTCACCGATGGGCTGGATCCTCATCTGGCCAGTGGGGTCTATAACCGGGCGTTTTATCTGCTGGCGAATACGGAAGGCTGGGATGTTCGCAAGGCATTCACCATTTTTGCCGACGCCAACCGGCTCTACTGGAATGCGGCCAGCGATTACAACCAGGCTGCGTGCGGCGTGATCCATGCGGCCAAAGACCGCGAATTTGATACCGATGCCGTGACCAAGGCATTCGATAGTGTCGGGGTGAGCTGCAAGGGTTGATTGCGCGTTGGGGTGCACGCAGTGCACCCCAACAACTTCATGCGATATCTTCGATCGCGGTGATATTCCACTTCTTGGGCAACAGTTTGCCGCGCTTGCCGCGACGTCCCGCGTATTCGGCCAGCTGCAGTTTCTCCTTGCCGACGTTACCCCGTGACGAAAGCGTGGTTAGCAACACCTTTTCGCCGCGCACCAGCCCCACCGCACTCAGCGTTTCACCCGTGTCGAGCTGCATGAGCTGCAAGCCCCGCCCCCGTGCCATATCGCGCAATTCGCTGGCAGGGAAGGCCAACAGGCGACCGTTGTCGGCGGCCACGACCAGTTGCAGGTCGACCTGTGCCACCTGGGTCGGAACCGCCAGCGGCGCGAGCACGACGTCGGCGGGTTCCAGCGTCAGGAAGGCCTTGCCCGCCTTGACGCGTCCGGCCATATCACCGATTGCCGCGATGAAGCCGTAGCCAGAGGAACTGGATACGACATAGCGTGTATTCTCGGCGCCCGACAGCATGTGTACCGGCTTGCCGCCGTCCTGCATATCGACCAGCGAGGTCACCGGCACGCCATCGCCACGGCCTGTCGGCACGTCGGCGGCGCTGACCGTATAGGCACGGCCATGGTTGTCGATCACAACGATAGGCCAGACGGTCCGTGTTTCAACCACGGTATGGAGTGCGTCGCCGTCTTTGAACGACAGCGCGGAGAGATCGAGATTGTGACCGACGCGTGCGCGCATCCACCCCTTTTGCGACAGGATGATGGTCACCGGTTCATCCGCCACGGTCTGCGTCAGTACAGCGCGTTCGGCCGCCTTGATTTCGCTGCGGCGCGCATCGCCGTATTTGGCCGCATCGGCCTTGATCTCGTCGATGATCATGCTGCGCTTTGCGTCAGGGTCGGCCAGCAGATGGCGCAGCCCTTCGCGCTCTTCGCGCAGTTCCGACAGTTCTTTTTCGAGCTTGAACCCTTCGAGCCGCGCCAGTTGACGCAGGCGGATCTCCAGAATGTCTTCGGCCTGCATCTCGGACAGCCCGAATGCCTTCATCAGATCCGTCTTGGGTTCGTCGGATTCGCGAATCACCCGGATGACTTCGTCGATGTGGATGAAGGCGATCATCCGTCCTTCAAGAATATGGATGCGCTTTTCGACCTGCGATAACCGATGGTTGAGGCGTCGCGTCACGGTGGTGTTACGGAACGCCAGCCACTCGGTCAGAATCGAGCGCAGGCCTTTCTGACCCGGGCGCCCATCCAGACCGATCATCACCAGATTCATCGGTGCATTGCCTTCGAGACTGGTCTGCGCCAGCAGGAGTCGCACGAATTCATCGGGATCCTGGCGACTGGACTTCGGTTCGAACACCAACCGCACCGGCTGGCTGCTGTCCGACTCGTCGCGAACGCGGTCGAGCACCGACAGCATCAGGCTCTTGAGATTTTGCTGTTCCTGGCTCAGCGCTTTCTTCCCGGTGCGCAGCTTCGGATTGGTGGCTTCTTCGATTTCGGCCAGCACTTTTTGCGCCGAGCTGCCGGGCGGCAATTCGCTCACGACAACACGCCACTGTCCGCGCGCCAGACGTTCGATTTCCCAGCGCGCACGCACCCGTACCGACCCCCGGCCGGTTTCGTAGGCGGCGCAGATGTCTTCCGCCGGCGTGATGATCTGGCCCCCGCCCGGAAAATCGGGCCCGGGAACCCACTGCATCAGTTCGGCGGTGGTGAGTTCGGGGTTTTCAAGCAGCGCCACGCTCGCGGCGGCGACTTCGCGCAGATTGTGCGGCGGAATTTCGGTGGCCAGCCCCACGGCGATCCCCGAGGCGCCGTTGAGCAGCACCATAGGCAGGCGTGCGGGCAGCAGTTGGGGTTCGTTGAATGCGCCGTCGTAGTTGGGGACGAAATCGACCGTGCCCATGTCGATCTCGGACAGGAGCAAGTCGGCGATCGGCGTCAGCCGGGCTTCGGTATAGCGCATCGCAGCCGCGCCGTCGCCGTCGCGGCTGCCGAAGTTGCCCTGACCGTCGATCAGCGGGTAGCGCAGCGTGAAGTCTTGCGCCATGCGCACCAGTGCTTCATAGGCAGAACTGTCGCCGTGCGGGTGGTATTTACCCAGGATTTCACCGACCACACGCGCCGACTTGACGGGCTTGGCACCGGAGACGAGCCCCATGTCGCGCATGGCGTACAGGATGCGGCGCTGCACCGGCTTCTGGCCATCGGCGACTTCGGGCAGGGCGCGGCCCTTGACCACGCTCATCGCATATTCGAGATAGGCGCGCTCGGCATAAAGATCCAGCGCGATCCAGTCGTCACCGCCCTGCGCCGTCTCAGGCACGACCCCGGGTGGCACTGGCGGAGCGCCGGCTTCGGTGGCAGTATCAAACAGGGTGCCGCTAAACAAGTCTTCGTTATTCATAAGGCTACTCACGCTACCGTGCCCAACAGGCAAAAATTCGCAGAACAGGATTGTACATGGCAAGCTTACTTCAGTGGCAATGCCACGACTTTGACGGTTTTACCATTTTTTCGCTGTATGAGATGTT
>Ga0326727_10020456_pt1 | contig 13141 bp, 13 predicted proteins | sample MB2enrmetagenome_FD_207643 | JGI IMG/M metagenome (GOLD analysis project Ga0326727, IMG submission 207643) | Lab enriched peat soil microbial communities from McLean, Ithaca, NY, United States - MB29MY | ecosystem: Environmental > Terrestrial > Soil > Wetlands > Peat | place: USA: New York...
TGGCGCGCCAGGTTGGCCATGCGCGCGTTCGAGCTCTCCAGGCCCAGAAGGATATTGCCTTTGACCTGATCCTTGGCGCGGGTCAGTTCTTCCTCGGTCAGAGGCTCCTGTTTCAGCTTGCGGAATTCGTCCAGAATCAGGTCCACCACCTCCAGACTCTTGCCCACTGAAGTGCCCGCAAAAACGCAAAGGTTTCCGGTGTCGCGGTAGGGACTCAGGTCGGAATAGATTGAGTAAGCCATGCCCCGCTCTTCGCGAATGGTCTGAAAGAGGCGCGAACTCATGCCTCCGCCCAATACGGTATTCAAAATCAGCGTGACGAAGCGGTTCTTGTCGGTGATGGGAGGCGCAGGAACGCCAAGGCAGATTTGCACCTGCTCCAGTGCTTTTTTATTGCGCAGCACAATGCGCGCCGCGGCTTCGGGCGCAGGCAGCTCATGGAGCGTGGCTCCGGCGGCAAGCGTGGAAAACTTCTGCGCCACTTCTTCCGCGAAGCGGTCATGGTCAAGGTTTCCGGCCGCGGCAAAGATCATGTTGCCGCCGTGAAAACGGTCGCTGTGGTAGTCGAAGAGGCTCTGCTGGCCCAGCCTGCCCACCGTCTTTGAGGTGCCCAGAATCGGCCAGCCCAGCGGATGATCCTTCCAGAACGACTGCATGAACAGTTCGTGAACCAGCAGGTCCGGATTATCCTCGTCTATCTTGATCTCTTCCAGAATCACGCCGCGCTCGCGCTCGATCTCCGGCGCGGCGAAGACCGGGTTGAGCACCAGGTCGGCCAGAACGTCCAGCGCAATGGGCACATGTTCGGCCAGCGACTTGACGTTGAAGCAGATGGTCTCCTTGCCGGTGAAGGCGTCCAGGTTGCCGCCAATCGAGTCCATCTCGCGGGCAATATTCTGCGCGGAGCGGGAGCGGGTGCCTTTGAAAAGCATATGCTCCACAAAGTGGGAGATGCCGTTGGTTTCCGCCGGCTCACAGCGGGAGCCGGATTTAATCCACACGCCCATGGCGACCGAGCGCATGTACTCCATGCGCTCCGTCAGGACGATCAGGCCGTTCGGCAGCTCAGTGCGGCGAAGATTGCGCTCGTTGGTCATCGTCCCCCCGCCTTTGATTGTAGGTCAATGCCGCCAAGAGAGGCACGGGAGGGTTTTTGGGGGATAAATGCCGCACAAAGGGGAAATGCTCTATTCTGACCCCAGCCATGAGCGAGGATTTCAGCCAAATCGTGCGTTTAGACCCGCCCGGCTCGGGGGATGGAAACCGGGCCTTTGCGCAGGGGCGTGGGCTTTTCGGCATGGATACGGAGGCCCTGGCTGCCTGCATGGTGGAAGAGGGCGAGCCGGCCTGGCGCGGCAGTCAATTAGCGGAAGCCTTGTACCATCAACGAATTACAGAATTAAGTGAGATTACTACATTACCCAAACCGCTGCGTCAGCGGCTCGCTGCGGAGGGCTGGGTTGTGGGCCGGCCAAAAATCGTTCAGGTCTTCCAGTCTGCCGATGGGACGGAACGCTATCTGGTAGAAGGCTGGAACCAGGATGGCGTCGCCGGGGTGGCAGAAACGGTGGAAACCGTCTGGATGCCTGAGGGAGACGACGGCGAATCCGGCGACGGCAGCGATGCGGAAGCGACGGCTGAGCCAGGAAAGCTCCGCCATCGCGCCACCCTCTGCACCTCCAGCCAGGTGGGCTGCGCGGTCAATTGCCAGTTCTGTCTCACGGCCAGGCTGGGCTTCCGGCGCAACCTGAGCGCGGGCGAGATCGCCGGACAGGTGCTGGCCGTCTTTGACCGTCACGGCGTCGAGGTGGGCCGGGACCGCGTGAACCTGGTCTTCATGGGCATGGGCGAGCCCTTCCTGAATTACGACAACTTCATGGCGGCAGTGCGCCTGCTCGTCCGTGAGGTTGGCCTGAGCCCGCAGCGCATGACCGTCTCGACCTCCGGCATTGTTCCCGGCATCGAACGCTTTGCCGCCGAGCCGCAGGAGTTTCGCCCCAAGCTGGCCATCAGCCTGAACGCGCCCAACGACACCATTCGCGGCGAGATTATGCCCATCAACCGCAAATGGCCTATAGCTGCGGTCGTGGACGCCGTGCGCCGGATCGAGCTTCGCCCGCGCGAACGCATCACGTTTGAATATGTTTTGCTGGGCGGCGTTACCGACCGGCTTGAAGACGCCCGCGAAGTGGCGCGTCTCATCCGCCGCACCGGCTTGCCCGCCAAGGTGAACCTGATCGCCTGGAATCCCGGCCCCGGCATCAGCTACGCGACGCCGCAGCCCGAGGCAGTGGAAGCTTTCCGACGTGCCCTGGCCGACGCGAAGATTCCCGCCTACCTGCGCAAGCCCCGCGGGCGCGACATCTACGCCGCCTGCGGCCAGTTGAAGCGCACCGTCGAGGGATAAGGGTACATTGGTCTGAGGCTACTATTCATTTTGCAGAAATAATCGAGAGAAGGAAGAAATGATGAAAGTGAATACGCATGAAGGTTATGACATTTATGAACATGTACATCGTTTTGCCGGTTGGGCAGCGAGTACGGCTTCTAGCCAGAAAGGCCATCGTTTTTCTGTAGAGGATGGTCAGAAAATTATCAAGGCTGCTGGGTTGAGGGAGATTTTGTGCGATCCTGGTTGCCTGCCGACGAAACCAGAGGATATGGACGTCAAGCACAAGCAGTGGCGAAAGAACGTAATAAATGAGGCTTACCGAGTAAAGCCCTCCGCAAAGTTCAATGACGGAATTGCAGCCAAACTTATCAATGTCTACCTCAAGGTGGGGCTGGTTACGGTCGCAAATTGTAACAATAAGAGCGTCGCCAAAGGCATCGCCGCGCTTCATCCACCGATTGACAGACAGTTGCTCAAAGGATTGAGGAAATCAGATGAGAAATCGGAAGAAAAGGCGGACCAGAAAAGGGCGAAGTTCTGGAAATCAAAAGAGCGGAAAGGCGCTGGCTGGTCAAACTTTAATAGCAAACAATACCAAGCTGTGATAGACAAGATTCGCGAAAAACTTGGCCCCGAAATGCCGCTTTGGATGATCGAAGAACATTGGAAGGGGTTTCAAGGCTGAGTTGGGGGGCGCCCCAGGCCTTGTTTTCGAGACTCGGATTTCTGTCCTATGCCGCGGCTCGTTCCACCACCTCCAGCACTGTCCCCTCAATCTTTTGAAGATAGGCGACAATCTCGAAGAGGTTTTTCGCCTGCGGGTTGCCTGTGGAACTAAACATGCGCATGAGCGCCTTGGGCGAGCGCCCCAGATCGCCCCCCAGTTTTACGAAACCGACCGTGCCGTTGATGTATTTGCGGAGCACGGATTTTCCGGTCTCCACATCGCCGGCGAGCATGCAGCCAACGGCCTCTTTCAGGAGCGCCCGGCGAAATCTTTCGCTGTGCTGAATCCTGTTCTTGATCGTCTCGTTAAAACTCTTGGTGAGCGCCATCATCCCTCCCGTTTCCTTGCCTTGTATTCCTGCCAGAGAATGTGAGCCGCCGCGATGTCAGACTGCTGGCGCCGTTTTGCGCCGCCGCCCAGCAGGATCACAAGCCGGGGTCCGTCCCAACCAAAATAGAGTCGGTAACCGGGACCGAAATCCAGCCGCAACTCGTGAACGCCCGCGCCTGCGCTCTTCGCCGCCGCGGCATTGCCACGTTCCAATCGATCAAGTGCAACGGTAATCCTGGCTTGGGTCACATCATCCAGTTTGTCAAACCATCGCTCAAAAAGATTGCGCCCTTGACGGTCAACGTACTGGCGAATCTCGATCACGTACGAATGGTAGCACAAAAGATACTATATGAGCACATTTATTCTGCTGCTTCCCATCCATTCCGCGAAGCAAAATGGAACAGATGGGAAATCCAGCGGCCCCGGCATCAGCTACGCGACGCCGCAACCCGAAGCAGTGGAAGCCTTTCGCCGCACGCTGGCCGGCGCGGGCGTTCCCGCATACCTGCGCAAGCCCCGCGGGCGCGACATTTACGCCGCCTGCGGGCAGTTGAAACGCACCGTCGAGGGTAATCAGAACAGCAAAGAGCCGGAGAATTCAGCATAGTCGGAATTTCAATAGAAACCCCACCCTGGCCACACCAATCAACTATGCGACGAGGGTGGGACAATTAGTCTTATTTCGATTTTTTTGCAGGGTGAACCAAAAGCGTGCAATCGGCATCAACCACTACATCGCACTCTTCTTCACCGCGCGCGGATCGTCCGAGGGATTCACGTATTTGAATTCGACGGGCCCCTGCCCATAAAGAATGATCGTTGTTGCCTGCGCCGTCGTATACGCATAGTGATTCATATTGGCCGGCATCAGCGCAAACCCGCCGGTTCCCAGGGTCTTGTTTTTAGCTGCGCCTCTGATCAGCTTATCGCCCATTCCAAATGTTAATGCGCCCGAGACAACCACAACATTTTCGTCGGTTGGGTGTGAGTGTGCAGGTATTGCATAGTGGGCGGGGAATTTCAGCCGAAGCGTATAGGCGCCAGGCCCCATGGGGTTCCCGGCTAGTACGGCAATTTGCGCTCCAACCGGAAGCATGGCCGGTGCTGGGGCCCACTGTGCCTCTTTCTCCGGCAGAATCACGCAGTTTGGGCTCTGAGCGAGGATGGCTGAGAATGACCCGCCACAGAGCATGACGGCAGCAGCAATGATTGAAAATACTGTTTTCATTTTGACCTCCGGGGCGCCAGGGGAAGCAGCCCTATGTGCAGCAGCTTATTTTGGATCTCCTCTGGTGGCAAGTCAAAACATCGTAACTGCTAGACCGCATGCGGGCAGTTGAAGCTTACCGTGGAGGGGTAAGAGCCCGGCATCTCAAAATCGAGATGCCGGGGGTTGCCGCTATTTGGGATTCGTTGCCGGCTCCAGGCCGCGATCCTTGAGCAGGGGCTCGATGGATGGCTCCGCGCCAATCCACGCCGCATACATCTTTGCGAGGTCTTCGGTGTTGCCGCGCGAGAGCACCATCTGCCGGAAGCGGTCACCGTTGGCTCGCGTCAGCCCGCCGTGATCTTCAAACCACTGGAAGGCGTCGTCGTCCAGCATCTCGCACCACAGGTATGCGTAGTAGCCGGCGTCATAGCCGTTGCCCCAGATGTGCAAGAAGTAGCTGGAGCGGTAACGCGGCGGCACGGCACTGAGCAGCAGGTGAGTCTTTGAGAGCGCCGCGGTTTCAAAGGTGTCGGGATTTTCGAGCGGTGCATCCGGCGCGAGTATGTGCCACTGCATATCCAGTTCCGCCGCGGCCAGTATCTCGGTCAGCATGTATCCCTGGTTAAAGGTCGCCGCCTTTCTGATCTTCTCGGCCAGTTCCGCGGGCATCGGCGCGCCGGTCTTGTAGTGCTTCGCATAGTGCTCGAAGACCGCCGGATAAGTCGCCCAATGCTCATTGAACTGCGAGGGGAACTCCACAAAATCGCGGGGCACGCTGGTTCCGGAAAGCGTGGGATACATGGTGTTGGCGAACATGCCATGCAGGCCGTGGCCAAACTCGTGGAACATCGTGGTGACATCATCAAAGCTGATCAGCGCCGGCTCGCCGGGGGCGGGCTTGGTGAAGTTGGCCACGTTGTAAACCACCGGCAGCGTGCCCAGCAGCTTGGACTGGCCGACAAATTCGTCCATCCACGCTCCGCCGTTCTTGTTGTCGCGCTTGAAATAATCGCAGTACCACAGGGCCAGCGGCTTGCCGTCGGCGTCAAAGACCTCGTAAACCTGCACGTCGGGGTTGTAGACCGGAATGTCTGTACGCTGCTTGAAGCTGATTCCGTATAGCTCGTGCGCGGCGTAGAAAACGCCGTTATGCAGCACGTTGTTCAGCTCGAAGTAGGGCCGAGTCTGCGCCTCGTCCAGATCATATTTTGCCTTGCGCACCTGCTCGGAATAGAAGTTCCAGTCCGATGGCTCGAGAGAGAATCCGCCATGCTGCGCATCGATGAGCGCCTGGATATCCTTCGCTTCGCCTTGAGCCTTGGCGGTTGCCGCGGGCACCAGCGCATCCATGAACTTGAGCGCTGCTTCCGGGGTGCGGGCCATCTGGTCCGCCAGCTTCCAAGCCGCGTGGTTGGGGTAGCCAAGCAGCTTGGCCTTTTGCGCGCGCAGTTGCGCCAGGCGCGCGATAATATTGCGCGTGTCGTTCGGGCCTCCGCGCTCTGCCCGATTCCACGAGTCCTCAAAAAGCGCCTGCCGCGTGGCGCGATTGGTGAGCGACTGGAGTTCCGGCTGCTGCGTGGTGTTCTGCAGAGGAAGCACCCAGCCATCCACTTTGCGATCCGCGGCGGCTTGTGCGGCGGCAGCCACCTGCGCGTCGCTCAGTCCCGCCAGCGCCTGCTTGTCCTTTGTTACAAATGCCGCATCCTTGGCGGCGGCCAACAGCTTCGATGTGTACGCGGTGGAAAGATTCGCTTCCTCTTCATTCAGCTTCTTCAACTCGGCCTTGTCGCTGTCGGAGAGCCGCGCGCCCGCCAGCACAAATTCCTGGTACTGGTATTCCACCAGGCGAAGCGATTCCGCATCGAGATGCAGCGAATGCCGCTCTTCGTAGATTTTCGAGACGCGCTCGAACAGCTTCGGATTCAGGTAAATCGCATCCTGCATCGCGGCCAGTTTCGGCGCCACGGCGTCCTGGACCTTTTGCAATTCCGGGTCCATGTTCGCACCGGTAACTTCGTTGAAAACCCCCATCACGCGGTCAATCAGCCGTCCGCTCTTTTCCATCGCGACAAGGGTGTTCTCAAACGTCGGCGCCGCGGGATTATCGGCGATGGCGCGTGTCTCTTCGATCTTCTGCGCGATCCCGGCCTCGATCGCGGGCTGGTAGTCGGCGTCCTTGATCTTGTCGAAGGGCGGCGCATGGAAAGGCAATGTGCTGGGCGCGTAGAACGGGTTGCCGGGGCCAAAGCCCGCGGCGGCATTCTGGGCCTTCATGGCGCCCGGTGTAAGCGCGAAGGCGCTGGCAATCATCAATGTGGAAATCTGCGACAAAATAATCCTCATCCGGCTCGACTGGTTTTTGCTCACGGCTGCACCTGCTTCCTTGGTCCCGAAAAAGTATACAGGAGCGCGCAGCCCGAGTATGTGGCCCAGCGCAAAAGCGCCTGAGGACACCCGGGCAGGGGGCGCCTGGAATCAGTCCTCTGGATCAGGGAGCGTCTCCGGCGCACTGGCGCATGTGTGCCGCTCTGGCCGATTTCCGCCCTGATTAGTATTATTCGCGCCGCACGCGCAACTAATGTATAAAGGTAGGGTTTCCAACTTCAGAAACACACACTCTCTCTGAAAGGTTTCCGATCCTCATGAAAAACTTATTTTCCAGTTCGCTTCTGGCCCTGGCAGCTGGCGGGCTCATGATCGCCAGTTTTGCTTCTGCTCAAACACAAACCACCCCGGCTCCTGCTCCCAACGCTCCCGCCGCCACCACTCCTGCTCCCAAGGCCGGACCAGGCGCTGTCGATCCCGGACATCCGCGCGTCAATCAGGTAAATGCCCGCCAGACAAGGCAGCAACAGCGCATTGCCAACGGCGTCAAGAACGACAAGATGACGCCCCAGCAGACGGCCAACGTCGAACAGCGCGAAGCCAATGTGGAGAAGACTGAAAAGAAGGATATGTCCGAGCACAACGGCCATCTGACCAAGAACGAGCAGAAAAACCTCAATCATCGGGAAAACAAAATCAGCAGGACTATCAGGAACGACAAGCATCCCAAGAAGTAATCGCAGAAAAACGCGCCAAAACCCGAAAGAAGAACAGTTGGCGGACTTCCGCGGCTATTCTTCTTTCGGGTTTTCAGCAAAAAGGCGAACAAAATCGCCTGAAAGTCCAGCCTGAGAATTCCGGCCTGACAGAGTTGAATGTGACGGAGCCGGGGGGCGGATTACTTCCCGCGCTAGTTTGCGGACAGGGGCTTTACGCTGCCGCAGTCCGGGCCTTTGTAGACGGACGACGATTCGATTGTGTACTCGATTGTCCTGGAGTTCGGCCCCATCTGCATATTCCCGATAAAATGCACCTTGCTGGTGGCGTGATTGGGATCGGTCCATGACGACTCAACGGTCCCTTTGCCGGCCATCCTGCCGGTGCATATCCAGTCGGCGGTCATGCCGGTGGTCTTCAGCACCACGTTGGAGATCTGGCATTCTCCGTTGCGGCTCTGCGGTGTCGGGGCGCCGTACTTGTCGATCATGGCCTGGGTGAGGCAGACCTCGGTAATGCGCGGGCCGCCCCCAAAAGGCGAATTGGCGCCCGGCGGCATGGTCATGCCCTGAGGCATGGGCGATTGCTGCCAGGTCATGTTGCTGGTCATCTCCCAAAGGCCCGGCTTTCTGATCGACTGCGCCAGTGCCGCGATTGCAACCGCAAACAGGCAACAACCCGCAGCGGTCCAAACCTGACTCTTGTGCATGAAATCCTCCTGGGGAATCGCGCAAGCATGGATGCCGCGCGCCTTCACTCTATCGCGGCACGCAATCGGCAGGAAAGATAAAACTACATCTCGCCGGCAAGAGCTGCGCCGCCCAACGCCAGCAGGGCGCCTGCGACACGGCCGGCGGCATGGCGAACCACACTCTCTTCGCTGGCGAAGTCGCCCGCAATGCACCGCACTCCCAGTGCCTCGATGCGCTCGATGTCGGCCTCGATGGGCGACGCGCCCTCGGCCTTGTAACGAGCCAGCGTCTCCGCGGAAAAGACCCCGGTGTTCACCAGGGCATAGTCGAAAATGGGCGCGCGAGTGTGCTCATAAATCCGCTCGATGTGCTGCGATGCGGTCAATCCAAGGCTCTCGTTGGCCTGGGTCATCAGATTGCAAATGAAAACGCGCACGCCGCGCGCATGGGCCAGCGCCGAAGGCATGTCCTGCACCAGAAGATTTGTGATGAGCGAGGTGTACAACGACCCCGGTCCAACGGTAATAAGGTCGGCGCGCTCGATTGCGTCCAGCGTCTCCGGCAGCGGAGCGGCATCCGGCGGGTCGAGCATCAGTTCCGCAATGCGCTTGCGGCTGGCGGTGATATTTGTCTCGCCGCGCACCAGGGAGCCGTCGTCCATGCGCGCTACCAGCGTGGCGTTGGCCGTGGTCACAGGGTAAATGCGCCCTCGCGTGGCCAGAATCTTCGACGCCAGTTGGATTGCGTGGCCAAAGTCGCCGGTAATCTCAGTGAGCGCGGCCACAAAAAGATTGCCGAAGTTGTGCCCCTCCAGCGCGTCTCCGGCGCGAAAGCGGTGGGCGAAGAGCCGGGCCAGCACATCTTCCTCTTCGCTGAGGGCGACCATGCAGTTGCGCAGATCCCCGGGAGGCAGCATATTGAAGTCTCTGCGCAGCCGGCCGGAAGATCCCCCGTCGTCGGTCACGGTGACTACGGCGGCCAGATCGGCGATAAGGCCAGCGTCCGGCGCAGCCTGGCTGGAAGAGACGACATGGCGCCGCAAGCCACGCAGCAGAATCGACAGGCCGGTTCCGCCGCCGATTGCCACCACGCGCAGCGCATGGGCCGCTGCGCCCGGTGCAATCGCCTCAGAACCCCTTTCCGGAGTGGTTGCGAAAGTCACTTGACCTTTAGGGTACCTCAGGGTACAGCAGTTCCGTAAACCGCGGGTCATCCGCCATGCTCTGAAAGTCATTGTCCGCGCGGGCCAGAAGCCGGTTTTTGGAATTCAACTCGATGGCCTGGCCCAGGTTATTGAGGCAGTCTTGAGTGCGTCCTGTAATGGCGTCCAGCAGCGCCAGTCCGTAAAGGGCGTAATCGGCCTCGGGATGGGCTTCCAGAATGCTGTTGAACTGCTCGCGCGCTTCTTCGTAGTAGCCGGTATTCAACTGCGAGATAGCGTAGTCGTAGTGCTCCTCGGGCGTCAGGAAAGTCAGGCTCTGCCTATCCATCTGCCGCTGACAAGTACTGACGTACATCTTGCAACGTTCCAGCAGCTCGGGCGGCGCCGTGGGAAGAAGCTTCTCGAAAGCGGCGAGCGCCTTATCGAACCTTCCTTGCTGCACAAGTTGCACCGCTGCCTGGTAGTGCTGGTACGCCGGTCCCGCACCCGCGTTGGGATGACCGCCGGGCTTGCCTTGCGGAGCAGATTTCGTTTTTGGGTCGTGCGCCAAAGATCGGACCTCTTGCGTTATGAAATTACCAGGAACCTGCACACCTTCAGGCGCTGTTGAGCCGGACCGCCGCTCGCAGAAAACCGCGCCTTTGGAATTGCGCTACTTAGCCACTCTTTATACGCACAACCCCGCCTCCCGTCAAGGCGCGCTCTAAAGCGCCCTCACTCTTCGGATAGTTTTGCTCGGTCAGACTTGCGGTAAATCGCCGGGTTGAGCAACGGGTCGTTGTACATTTTCAGTTGACGATAGAGCTTGAATCGCCGCGTCCCCGCATGTGTTTCGCGCCACAGTGCGTCCAGGCAACCAGCCAGGTCAGCGCGCTGTTCCTCGAGAATAGCCAGCCGTTCCCGGTTGCGCTCTGCGTGACCCTGGGGCGCATCCGTGCGCTCAGCCTCTTCACGCGTGTGGTAAATCTTGAGCGCCAGAATTGAGAGCCGGTCAATCATCAGCCCCGGCGATTCGGAGTTCAGCTCCGCGGCCTCGTTGGGCAGTCCTCTCAGTTCCAGCCAGGCAAGCAAGGCGCGGTCCAATTGTTCGGCCAGGTCGTTGCGGCGCTGGTTGACGCGGTCCACTCGCCGTTTCACCCCGGCCAGTTCAGCGTCTGTTGCGCCCGGCGCGCGCGCCTCGTCTTCGATGTGCCACAACTCGAAGTTGGCTTGATGCTGGCGACGGACGGCCGCAAGCCAATCAGACTCCACCTCCGGTGGCGTCACTTCCGCTGCCCCGTGCAGGGTGCGAGTCTCTTGATCCTGCAGGTTGACGATCTGCTCTGCCGAAATCATTCAGGCCTTTCCCTTCGTGGGCTTGGCGCGGGTTCGTGTGGGGTCTGGTTTGCCGTCCGGTTACAGCGTCCATGGTAAAACGAGCCTAGCCCAGGCGACCAATCCGCGGTCATTTTGCGCCGGAATCCGGCAATCCTCCTAGGCCCGGACTTCATGGAACAGGGTCCGAGAGGATAGTCTAGAAGAGGATAGTCTATGAGGGTAGCCATAGAGGGCTACGGTGGCTGCTCGGAGGGCTTTGGCCCGGAGCGCCGGAGTAGACACAGCCATGCACTGAGGAGAGACCCAAATTGAAGAGGAAGTTATTGCTTTCCATTCTGGCCATGGTTTCGGCCGCGTTCATGCCCCTGGCGGCCACAAGCCAGCTTATCCACGATCGCGAAGCGCCACCCGCTGAGAAGGCTGCGCCTACACAGAAGTACGAGGTTTTCGCCGGATATGGCTATACCAGCCTCAACCAGGTGAATCAATCGCGCTACGGATTGCAGGGCGTCAACGCCTCGGTAACCCGCGATTGGGGAAGATTTTTCGGCATAACCGCTGACGGCGCCTTTTACAAGTATCCCTTCTCCCACCCTGCCATCCAGAACAGCCCGGCGCTAAATCCCACGATGGATGCCGTTCTCATTGGGCCAGTTCTGCACGCCAACCTCTTCAGGCGCTACGATGCCTTTTTCCATGTATTGCTGGGCGGAGAACACATCGGAGGCTTGAACGCCTACCCCGACATTTCATTTGCGGGCGGAGTCGGCGTCGGCATCGACTACAAACTGAGTTCGCGCTTTGCCCTGCGCATGTCGGGCGACGATATCGCCTCGTCGTTCGTCGCGCCGGTTTATCCAGCCGGATCGGGCAATGCCTGCACGACGACTTCGAATTGCTCGCCGCATGAGCGCCGAAGTTCGCGCGCTTCCTTCGGCTTGGTCTACAAGTTCTAAAGATAAACACCGGCGCCGATTGGGCGAACCGGCTCACCATCAAACGAATGCCCGTCTTGCGTATACCGCCAGACGGGCATTGATTCGCCAGTGTTCATTCCTCTTCCCTGACTATTTCTTCTTCAGCGCCCGCCGCAGCACTGTCTCCAGCGCCGCTTTCACTTCCGCATACTCGGCTGGCGTAAGCGTGCCGGCAATCTTCTCGCTTTCCACTGCAAAAAGCTCATCCTTGAGCACATTCAACAGGGCGGCGTTCTTATCAACAGCCAGCGTCGCAAAAGGCTGGACCGTTCCGCCCTCGAAGCCTGGAGCCTGAGCCGGCTTGCGCAGCAGGAAAGCCGCCGCGGCCGCCATCAGAAGAACCACCAGCGTCACGATATACCACTTGTACTTCGTCAGCGGATCAGGCGTCGCGATGGGTGCGCCCAGGCCGCCGCCGGGTCCCGATCCCGGGGCGCCAGCTTCCTGACTCGCCCCCGGCTGGCCACCTTGCGCGCCCTGCTCTTCGCGGGGAATCGATCCCGTACCCGAAATGGTAAATTCAACTTCCTTGCCGGGAACAGCGTTCTTGGCCACGAAGGTCTGGATGGTCGGATCCTGGGGCACGGATTTGAAGGCTAATCCTGACTTCGACGAGAAGGTCATACTCTTGGGCAGCAGCACGCCAATGCTTTGCGTGGGCAGCAGAACCTCAGGCTTGAAGGTGAATGAGCCGCCGCTGTAAGGCACGTGGTAGCTAATCTCGAAGAGCGTGCTCTTGTCGCCGTCGTCCGGCTGGATGGGAAAGTTGAATGCGTAGTGGCCTTTGGGGCTGTCGGCGTCCATGTTGATCGAGGTGGGCAAACCGCCCGGCCGTTGCGCGCCCGCGCCCTCCACTACTGCCTCCTGCGGCAGCACAATCTGAAATGATTGTTTGCTCCATTGCGTGGTTGGCGGTTTGCTCGGGTTGTGCACAAAATACCGCTCGGTCACTTGTAGTTGCCCGTTGGCGGCTTCGAATTCCAGCACATCGGCCTCAACATAAACCCCCGAAACCTTGGCGGCCACGTCATAAACAGAAATGTCGCCGGGCGTATTGCCCTCCGGCGCGCCGATGAAGTAGGGCGCGCCCTGGTGAATCGCCCGTACCAGGTAATTGCTGTGACCGGGCTTGGTCAGTTTGTAGTGTCCGCCGGCGTCGGTGCTGGTTTTGGCCACCTCGCCCATGCCGGTTTGCACGTCCACCAGCACTACGGTATCGCCCGCGGCGGGCTTGCCGGTGGTCTTGTCGGTCACCGTTCCGGTGATTTGAGCCTCTGCCACTACGCCAG
>Ga0326727_10020457_pt1 | contig 13141 bp, 10 predicted proteins | sample MB2enrmetagenome_FD_207643 | JGI IMG/M metagenome (GOLD analysis project Ga0326727, IMG submission 207643) | Lab enriched peat soil microbial communities from McLean, Ithaca, NY, United States - MB29MY | ecosystem: Environmental > Terrestrial > Soil > Wetlands > Peat | place: USA: New York...
AGCGGCGCGCGCTGGCGATTGAGCAGCGCCGCAACCTGGTATGCTGCGATCATCAGCACCGAGCGCAGAATCGGCGCGGCCAGATCCGTAAGCCACGCATAGCCGCAAGTGAGCAGCAGGGCAGCAAGGATTCCGCACTCGGCCGGCAGCCGCAGCCGCCGCGCCAGCCACAACAGGAATACGGCGAAGATGGCCACATTCATCCCGCTGACCACCAGCAGGTGAAAGGTTCCGCTGCGCTGGAACTCCATGCGCTGGCCGCGCTCCACCAGCCCGCGCTCGCCCAGAATCATCGCCTGGAAAAGCCCGGCATACGGCGCCGGCCAGAGCTGCTCCATGCGCTTCAGGATTGCACGCCGCACCCGCCAGCGCAGCCGCTCGATGGCGCTGCCGCCGGCGCCCGGCAGCACATCGATATGTGTCGATGCGGCCGAGCCGAGCACGCTGACGCCCTGCCCGCGCAGCCAGCTCACATAATCCATGTTTCCGGGATTGCGGTAATTCGAGGGCGGACGCAGCTTCGCCCGCACACGCAGTCGCTGTCCGTAGTCGAGGAGCGGCGGAGCCACGGCCTCGTCGAGGCCGTCTTCTTCCGTCTCGTAAGAAAAATGCGATCGCGAGCCGGGCACATAGAGGCTGAGGCGGGCCGTGCCCGTCACCGGACGCGCGGCTTCGCCCTCGCGCTGCGCCTGTTCCACGGCCATATCCAGCGACTCGCGCAGATCGCGGCCGCTGCGCAGCGAGCCTGATCGCGCAACATAGCCGGTAATCGTGACCTCGTCGCCATCGGCATAGCTCAGCAGAGCTGGCACGGGAGCCGTGCGCGAGCCGTGCGCCGCGGCGATCAATCCGCCGGCAGGAAAGAACGCCAGCGCCGCCGCCGCATAGGCCAGCCGAGCGCGCCATCGCGCGCCGAAGCGCAGCGCCAGCAGCGAGCAGAGGGCGAACGCCAGCGTGCAGGCAAAATACAATCCCGCAGGCTTGTACACACGGCTCGCCAGCAGCACGCCGCCGCAGTACGCCAGCAGAGCGGCGAACAACGGCGCCGCGGGCGGACGCCGGCGCGGCAGAGCCTCCCGATGCTCAGGCACATCGCTCATCGCGCAACCCGATATAGTTCGTTTCTCGTGATTACAGCTTGTCCAGCTCTTCCTTGCCGATCACCGGCGCCCAGGGAATCATCTCGTAGTGCGCCAGGTTCTTTTGGAAGAATGGATCGCCGTCGCGCAGCTTCGTCAGGCTCTGCTGTACATCGTTGTCCGGCACGCGGACCAGGATCATACCCCCCGAGCGCGGGTCCATCGGACCGCTGGCGATCAGAATTCCAGCGGCTTTCAACTGGCGCAGATAGGCGCGATGCTCATCGGTGACCTTGGCGACCTCCTCCAGCGGAAGCCGGTAACGAACAAGAATGATTGCGTACATGCACTCCCCTTCCCATGCGCCTGCTCAGCGGGCCAGGTGCAGAATTGTTTCGAGGTGGTATGTCTGCGGGAAGAGGTCGATCATCTGCGCCGCCTCCACGCGATATCCGGCGGCAAGCAGCGCGGCCAGGTCGCGAGCAAGGGTCGCAGGATCGCAGGAGACATACACGATGCGATCGATCCGGAGCCCGCCCAGTAATTTCGCCGCCCGCTCGCCCAATCCCGCGCGTGGCGGATCGACAATCGCGAACTCCCATCGTCCCCGCGCCTTCTTCAGGAACTCCTCTGTCGTGCTCTTCACGCAATGAATGTGCGGCGCGGGTGCATTCGTCTTCAGGTCCGCATAGGAGCTCGGCGCAATCTCCACGGCGGTCACGCGTTCAAAGCTGCGCGCCAGCGGGAGCGTGAAGAGACCGGCTCCCGCATAGAGATCCAGCGCTCCGCGCCCCTGGCGATTCCCCGTCGCCAGCTCCACCAGCTTCGCAACCAGGAAGCGGTTGGTCTGGAAGAACGATCCGGCCGACACGTGGTAGCTGTGCGCTCCGACTTTATACATCAGGCTTGCTTCGCCCTCGACGAAGGTCTCGCCCACGCGCCCACGCGCGGCCTCCATGCCTCCGTCATCGCTCTCGCCTGCAAATCCGCCGCTGGCGAAGACCACCACGCCCGCAATCTCCGGCAGCCGCTTGCGCAGCGCACGCGCGAACGGTCTCAGCTCCTTCGGCACGCTGCTGTGATGAATCGCCAGCTCCACCAGCAGCTCGGAGTCGTCGTGATTGGCGAAGAACTGCACCTCGCGCAGCGTGGGGTGCTTCGCCGCCTCCGGCGCAAGCTCCCAGAGGGCGTCAACGGCGCGATTGATCAGCGGCGAGCTGATCGGGCAATGCCGCACCGGCTCCAGCTCGTGCGAGCCATGGCGGTAGTATCCCAGCGCAAACTCCGGCTCAATCGCGATCTTCATCCGCGTGCGGTTGCGGAATCCGTAGGGCTCGGCACAGTGCGCCTCGATCTCGGGAAGTTCCAGCCGCGCGCCGCGCAAGATCGTCTCCCGCAGAATCTCCCGCTTGGTTTCAACCTGCGCCGCGTACTCGGAGTGCTGGTAATCGCAGCCGCCGCAGCGGCCAAAGTGCTCGCAGACTGGGGTCGTGCGCGCCTTCGCGGCCTCGATCACGCGCACCAACTCCGCGCGCGAGAAGCCCTTGCGCTCCTCGACAATCTCGGCCTCCACCTCTTCGCCCGCGAGCACGTATGGGACAAAGACGGTTTTGCCGCGCTGCTCCTCGCCGCTGGCGGGAATCCGCGCCAGCCCGTCGCCGCCGTAAATCAATTTGTCGATGGTAAGCCGCACCTGATGAGCATAACGGCTGGCAGGCTTCGGCGGGAAGTGTTGATCTAAAGATAAAAGAGGCTGAGCCTGGGCAGCTTGTACTGCTCCAGCAGGCGCTTGTTACCGTACTGACGCAGAAGCTGATCGATCTGCGCCCCGCTCATCTTTCCGCGATACGGCGCCAGCTCGCGCTCGGCCAGCTCGCGCGTCTGCACCAGCTCTTCGTCCGTGGCTGCGCTCCAGAGCACGGCGAAGAGCTTCTCCTCCATCACCGTCAGCCGCCGCTCGAGCGATTCCAGATCTGCCGGAGCCGCACTTGCCGCCAGTTCTCCGGCCAGCTTTCGTAGCGACGCAGCAGCCTCGCCGGTAATTGCGCGCACGGCCTCAGCGGGATGCGTGCAGCCATCCAGTTGCTGAGCGTTGCGTTCGAGGTAGCTCGCCAGCTCCGCGTTGGGAATGCTCGTCGCCGCCGGATCGCGCCGCGAGCCGGTTGCCGCCTCCTGGATCTGTTCGGCGGCGGCCAACACCGCCTGCTGGCAGTAGGCGAGCGAGTTGATCTTGCGCGTCTTCTTCGGCCTGCGCTCGTACTTGTCGAAGGCCGCGTCGATGCCGCGCAGCACCGCCTCCAGCGGAACTCCCGACTCCTTCCAGAGCTCCATCAGCGCCCAGTCAAGTGGCGAGCAGATGAGGATCGTTCCCCGCCGCCGCTGGAAGTGCTCTTCGATCTCGGAAAAATATGCGAAGTGTTCCATCGAGTGGAGAGCGCGCTCTACTTCCGCCGCCCGTGCAGATTCCGCTCCCAGATGATTCGCAGTCCGCTCATGGTGAGGGCCTCGTCCACCTCGGAGAGGAATCGTGATCCGCCGGCGATGAATGGAGCCATGCCACCGGTGCCGATCACCCGTGCCGCACCGAACTCAGCCAGCAACCGCTCCAGAATGCCGTCCACCAGTCCCACGTAGCCGTAGAACAATCCCGACTGCAGCGAATGGACGGTGTTGCTGCCGACCACGCGCGGAGGCTTTCGGAGATCCACCCGCGGCAGCCGCGCGGTGCGCGCAAACAGCGCCTCGGCGGAGATGCCGATCCCAGGCGCGATCACGCCGCCCATGTATTCGCCGCGCGCCGAAACCGCATCGAAGGTCGTCGCCGTGCCGAAGTCCACCACCACGCAGCTCTGTTTGCACTTTTCGTAGGCGGCCACCGCGTTGACGATGCGGTCGGCGCCCACCTCGGCGGGATTGTCATAGTGCACCGGCATCCCCGTCTTGATGCCCGGCTCGATAAACAGCGCACGCGTGCTGAAGTAGCGCTCGAACATCTGCCGCAGCAGCGACTCCATCGGCGGGACCACCGAGGCTACAATGATTCCGCGCACCACGCCCAGTTCCAGCTTCCGCATCGCAAACAACTGCCGGATCAGAACGCCGTATTCATCCGCGGTCTGCGTGTGCAGCGTGGAGATACGCCACTGCGCGGCCAGTTCCGGCACGGCCGTTCCATCCTCGCGCAGGGGAAACAGCCCCAGTTCGGTCTCCGTATTGCCGATATCCAGCACCAGCAGCATCGAACCATCATAGTACAAGCCGCCTCAACGCTTCGGCGGAGCCTCTTTCCGCGCCGCTACCGCACTCCCACGGCCTTCAGCATCCCGCCGAAGCGCGCGTTCGCATTCTGCACCTCGATGATCAGCATCGGCGCAATCATCGGCTGCAGCGGCGCCCCCGCCAGCTTCACCAGGTCTTTTTCGGTGGTCAGGAAGCCGTTGGCCTCGTGTTGCCGCGCCAGCCGCTGCAACAGATGGATGCTCCGCGGCGTGTATCTGTGGTGGTCGCCGAAAGCGAAGGTGGCGACCGGGTAGATTCCAATGTCGTTCAGCGACTGCCAGAACTGTCTCGGGTTTGCCAGCCCGCAAAAGGCCAGCGGACGCGTCGGCGCAGGCGCAGGCAAGGTCAGCCGGCGCCGGATATGCCAGACGTTGGGCTCGCTGAGCAGCGCCGAGAGCTCCGCCGGCGCGGCCACGGCATGAGCCCGCGCCAGCGATGAGAGCGGCTCGCGCAGCCTTCCGAATGGCAACAACCGCGAGCGCAGATCGCCCGCCGCCAGCAGCACAATGTCGAAGTCGCGATGCAGTTGCCGGTGCTGAAAGCCGTCATCCAGAATGTGCAGCCGCGCCGGATGCTCGCACCGCTCCGCATAGGCCTCGGCGGCCAGCCCTGCCTGGTAGCGATCTGCCCCCACGAAGACCGGCACGCCCAGCGAGCGCGCCAGCAGCAGCGGTTCGTCGCCGTACTGCTCCGCCATTCCCTCCGCATCCACCTGCAGAACGCCGCGCGTGCTGCGCCGGTAGCCGCGAGAGAGAATATCGAAGGCAATCCCCTGCGCCTTCAGCCAGTGTCCCAGGCTCTGCACAAAGGGCGTCTTGCCGCTGCCGCCCACGCTCAGGTTGCCCACGGAGATGACCGGCAGCTTCAGCCTCCGCACCGGCGCGCGCCCGCCGTCATACTGCGCATTGCGCGCCCGCACAAGCTGCGCGAAGAGCCATGTCAGCGGATCGGCGATCATCGCGCCTCCTCGGCCAGTTGCAGCAGACGCGTTAGCGTGCGCGCCGTCGCCCCGCGCTGCTCGATCAGCACCTGCTGCGCCCGCTCGCCCAGCGCCGCGCGCTCAGCGCTCTCGCGCAGCAGAAGAAGAAAGGTGATGCCGAGATTCTGCGGCGTGCAGCGTACCACCGCCCGCTTCCGCTCAAAGCAGCTCATGATCTCGCGAAAGTTTTCCGTGTGCTCGCCGGTAAGGATCGGACGCGCAAAATATGCCGGCTCAAGAATGTTGTGCCCACCGCGCGGAACCAGCGATCCGCCCACGAAGGCGATATCGGCATAGCGGTACACGGCGGCCAGCTCTCCCAGCGTGTCGAGCAGCAGCACCGCGCCGTGCAGCTCGGCCGTCGCCGCCTGCGCCGATGAGCGCCGCACATAGCGGAAGCGCCGCATCGAGAGCATCCGCGCCACCTGCTCAAAGCGCTCTTTGTGCCGCGGAGCCAGCACCAGCCGCGCGCCGGGATACTCGCCCAGTACCATCCCGAAGGCCTGCAACACGTACTCCTCTTCGCCCTCCACCGTGCTTCCGGCCACCAGGATCGGATCGCCGGAGGCGCGCAGCCGGGCTCCCAGTTCGGCAACCGCAGCGGACTCCACCGGTGGCGCAACATCGAACTTCAGGTTTCCCGTCAGCTCGACCTGACGTGCACCCAGCTCCCGCAGCCGCACGGCGTCGTCCTCGCTCTGCGCCAGGAAGAGCTGCACCGGCTCCAGTGCGCGGCTCAGCAACCCGCGGCAGCGCAGATAGCGTGGGTAGGAGCGGTCGCTGATGCGGGCATTCACCACCGCCACGCGCGCACCGCTACCGGCCGCAAGCCGCAGGAAATTCGGCCAGAACTCGGTCTCCGCCAGCACCACCAGCCGCGGACGCAGCGCCCGCAGATAGGGCCGGATGCACGGGCCGAGATCGAGCGGGAAGTAGAAGACATTCTCTTCGCCGAATTTCTGCCGCGCCAGTCGTTGCCCGGTATGCGTCGTGGTCGAGAGCACCACCCGGAATCCCTGCTCTCCGAGCCCCGCCACCAGAGGAGCAATCGCCAGTACCTCGCCAACGCTCACCGCATGAATCCAGCAGACGGGCCGCGTGTCGTCCTTTGCCGGCCGGATGCGCCCTGGCACGAAGCCCAGCCGCTCGCTCAGTCCCGCGCGATACTTGCCCAGCCGCAGCATCTGCACAACCCACCACGGCAGCAGCAGCACGAGCGCCAGCGCAAGAAGTAAGCTATAAAGAAAGTACACGCCTGCCATTGTAGATGCAGGCGCCCGGAATCGCACTCCTCATGGCAGCACCGCCCATCATCGAGATGTGCAACGTCAGCGTCGTCCGCGGCGGCCGCGAGGTTCTGCACCGGCTCAACCTGCGCATCGCCGCCGGCGAGCACGTCGCCATCCTTGGACCCAACGGATGCGGCAAATCCACGCTCATCAAGACCATCACCCGCGAGCTCTACCCTCGCTTCGATCCCGCGACCTCGATGCGCCTCTTCGGCGAGCAGCGCTGGAACGTCGCCCAACTGCGCACCATGCTCGGCATCGTGACCAATGACGACGTCTCGCTTTTTCTCTCGCGCCCCGTCACCGGACGCGAAGCAGTGCTCTCCGGATTCTTCTCGAGCGTCGGCATCTCGTGGATTCACAAGGTCCAGCCGCGGATGGAGGCAAAGGTCGATGAGTTGCTGGCATGGCTTGAGATTCCTCATCTCGCCGAGCGCATCGTCGGTGAGATGTCCTCCGGCGAAGTTCGCCGCGTGATGGCCGCCCGCGCTCTCGTCCACGATCCCCGCGCTCTGCTCTTCGACGAGCCCAGCAACAGCCTCGACGTCTTCGCGCAGATCGAACTCCGCCACACCATGAGCAAGCTCGCGCAATCCGGACTGGCCCTGATGCTCGTCAGCCACCACCTGCCCGACATCGTTCCCGAGATCGAGCGCGTCATCTTCATGCACGCCGGCTGCATCATCGCCGACGGCCGCAAGGAGGAGCTGCTCACCAGCGAGCACATCGGCTCACTCTTCGGCTGTCCCGCGCAGGTGACGATGCAGGACGGCCACTATCACCTGCTCTCGTAATATAATCCCCACCCTGCCGGCAAAAAGCGCGGGCAAGGATGGGCCACCCGGCTCGCGAAGGTTGTTTTCTCTGGCCCTTTCTTCTCCTTCTGCGTTTTCTATCCTCCTCCCAGCCCAGAGCACCTATAATCTTCGGTCATGAAGCGATTCCTGCCCGTCGCCATGGTCATCGCTCTGGTGCTGGCTGCCACGGCGAAAGAGAAAGATTTTGTGATGCCGCGCCTCGTTCCGGCCGTCTCGATGACGGCGCACGATGCGCATCCCAACGAGAAGGTCACCCTCGGCGCCGATCCCTATGACACGAACTCAAAGGCCTCGATCTTTCACCAGAAGCTGCTCGAGCACTCCATCCTCCCCGTCCTCATCGTCTTTACCAACGATGGCGATCAGCCGGTGGTGCTGAACAATGTCGAGTTTGAGCTCGTCACCCGCGACCGCGCCAAGGCCTCACCCTACAGCTTCGAGGATCTCCAGCGCGTCCTCACCAGGATGCGTCCGCCCGAATCGCGCACGCAGGACAAGCTTCCCTTCCCGGTGCCCGGCAAGGAGAAGGTCCACGGCGGACTGTCGCAGAGAGACCGCGACGAGTTCGAACACTCCATGTTCGCCGCCCGCGCCGTCGAACCCCACGGCTCGCAGCAAGGCTTTCTCTTCTTCGACACCGGCGACCTGGAAAACCCCACCCAGGGCGCGCGCCTCTTCGTCACCGGCGTCAACGACTCGAAGGGTCACGAGTTGATGTACTTCGAGGTGCCGCTGAAGTAAGGAAGTCTCCGCGCTCCTCTGCGCCTTTGATCGCCGCAACCAGCACTACCTGGGATCGAGACCCGGCGCGATACGTTCTGCCGGAAACCCTCGCCATCGTCCCCCATGGGGAGATGTCATCGGGCGAATCGAGGCTCGTATCGATCCATCTCCACCAGGCGTCCCCCCTTCTCAGCGCAGGCAGTTCGAAATCGAGCGGCTCCCAATAGGCATTCATAATCGCGTGGAACAGCAGATGGTTTCTGGGAGCCTTCAATGTAATCGCAAGGCTATGCGAATAATCGCTCCAATCCGGCTGCCCGATCTTCACGCCGCTCCAGGTCTTACTTGCCATCCGCAGGACCTGGTCCAGAGTAGGACGCTGCCGCTCCGTAGGCAGGTCTCGGAGCAGCCTCCACGAGTTAAGCAGCTTCACAAAGCGATGCACGTCGGCATGACGATTCAACAGAGACCAGTCGAACCAGTTGATCTCGTTGTCCTGGCAGTATGCGTTGTTGTTGCCCTGCTGCGTGCGCCGCACCTCGTCTCCCATCGAGATCATCGGCATTCCCAGCGAGAGCACGGTCGCGGCGAGAAAGTTCTTGATCTGCCGATTTCGCAGCTTTTCAATCGCCGGATCGTCGCTCGGCCCCTCGACGCCGTAGTTGCAGCTGTGATTGTCATTCATGCCGTCGCGATTGTTCTCGCCGTTCGCCTCGTTGTGTTTCTCGTTATAGGAGACGAGATCGTTGACGGTGAAACCATCGTGACAGGTGACGAAGTTGACGCTCGCCTCGGCCTCACGCTCTTTATGACCGTAAATCTCCGGACTTCCGAGCAACCGGTCGGCCACTCTCGTTACCGTGCCGTTATCTCCTCGCCAGAAGCTGCGGAGGTCATCACGGAAGCGTCCGTTCCACTCCCTCCAGCTATCGCCGATAAAGCTCCCCACACGATAGAGACCGGCCGCATCCCATGCTTCGGCGATCAGCTTGGTTCCGGCAAGCATGGGGTCGGCCTCGATGTCCCACAGCACCGGAGGGTTGGGCATGGGATGTCCGGATTCGTCGCGCTCGAGAATCGAGGCAAGATCGAAGCGGAATCCATCCACATGCATCGCCTCCACCCAGTAGCGAAGGCTGTCGACGATCATTCTTCTGACCACGGAATGATTGGCGTTCAGCGTGTTGCCCGTACCGCTGTAGTTGGCATAGCGCGACCGATCCTGCTCCAGCAGGTAGTACGTAGGGTTGTCGATGCCGCGGAAGCTCAGCGTCGGCCCGGTGTGATCGCCCTCGCTGGTGTGATTAAAGACCACGTCGATGAAGACTTCGATGCCCGCCCGGTGCAGCGCCTTGACCATCTCGCGAAACTCGTCGATGACGCCAAGCGGATCCTTCCGGGAGCTGTATCCCTGGTGCGGGGCGAAGAAGGAGACCGGCGAGTATCCCCAGTAGTTGACCAGCCCCGGCGGAGCATCCTGAGGATCGAACTGAAAGACCGGCATCAGCTCGACGGCTGTAACACCGAGATTCTGCAAATAGGGGATCTTTTCCATCAAGCCTGCATAAGTGCCGCGCTTGTCTTCCGGCAGACCGGAGGAGGGATGGCGCGTAAAGCCTCGCACGTGCATCTCGTAGATGATGGTTCGAGAGGATGGCAGGTTCAGCGGTCTATCGCCCTCCCAGTCATAGGCGCGAGAATCGACGATCACGCTCTTCATCGCCGTCGCGGCGTTATCGCCCGCCCTGCGTGCGGCAACGCGGCTGTAGCGCTCCGGAACCGCCACGCCACGGCCGTAAGGATCGAGGAGGAGCTTGCCGGGATCGAACCGCAGACCGCTTCCGGGCTTCGATGGACCGTACACGCGATAGCCGTAGATCTGCCCGGCCTGCAAATCCGGAACAAAGATGTGCCAGTAGTGATAGGTGCGATTCGTGGAAGCATCGATGGGGATCACGCGCGAGGGCGTTGCGTCTTCTCTGTCAAAGAGAAGCAGCTCCACGGCGGTCGCCGAGCGAGAGTACAAACTGAAATTCACTCCCCCGGACACCAGGGTTGCGCCCAGAGGAGAGCTCTTTCCGCAGGCCTCGCCTGCCCGAGCTTGGGATACCGATTGACCGGGAATCAGGGGATGCTCCTTTCCTCTGGCGAATCATCGCAAATCATACGCCAGAAAGGGACGAGGTTTCGGATGTTTTGGAGGTAAAAGCAACAGCGGCGCCGGAGCTGGAGTTTAACCTCCGACGCCTTCTAACCCTCTAGCTATAATCAGTCATGGCCACCGCTGCGAAGGAAGTGCTTTCGAAGTACGAGCCCGTCATCGGACTGGAAGTTCACGTTCAGTTGCTGACTCGGACGAAGATCTTCTGCTCCTGCGCCAATCAGTTCGGCTCCTCGCCCAACACCAACGTCTGTCCGGTCTGTCTGGGATTGCCCGGCGCGCTGCCGGTGCTCAACCGCCAGGCCGTCGAGTTCGCCGTCAAGGCCTCGCAGGCGCTGAATCTGCAGGTCAACGAGCGCTCCATCTTCGCGCGCAAGAATTACTTTTATCCCGATCTTCCCAAGGGCTACCAGATCAGCCAGTACGATAAGCCCCTAGCCGAGCATGGCTGGATCGAGGTGACCACCGCCGGGGGCGGAAAGAAGAGCATCGGCATCACCCGCCTGCACATGGAAGAGGATGCCGGAAAGTCGATGCACGAGGGCTTCGCCGACTCCACCACCAAGACATACGTCGATCTGAATCGCGCCGGCACGCCGTTGGCCGAGATCGTCAGCGAGCCGGAGATGAGCTCGCCGGAGGAAGCTTACGAATATCTCACGCGCCTGAAGGAGATCATCCTCTACACCGGCGTCAGCGATTGCAACATGGAAGAGGGATCGCTGCGCTGCGACGTCAACGTCAGCGTGCGTCCACGCGGCCAGCAGCAGCTCGGCACCAAGGTCGAGGTGAAGAATGTCAACAGCTTCCGCTTCGTCAAGCAGGCGCTGGAGTACGAGATCGAGCGCCAAAGCGAACTGCTCGACTCCGGCGGAACGGTGGTGCAGGAGACGCGCCTCTACAATCCCAACGAGGGCCGTACCTACACCATGCGCACCAAGGAGCGCGCCCACGATTATCGCTACTTCCCCGAGCCCGACCTGCTTCCGCTGGTGGTCACCCGCGAGGAGCAGGAGGCGATCCGCGCCACTCTGCCCGAGCTTCCCGAGGCCAAGCGCCAGCGCCTGATCGCCGAGTACGGACTCACCGCCGACGATGCTGCCACGCTCACCGCCACGCAAGCCCGCGCCGCGCTCTTCGAGAGCGAGGCGAAGAAGGCGAAGTCTCCCAAGCGGCTGGCCAACCTCGTCATCAGCGAGCTGCAGGGCCGCCTGAAGGCCGCCGGACTCGAGCTGGAAGACTCGCCCATCACCATCGCCGGAGCACGTCTCTCGGCCGATCTGCTCGAAGATGGCGTCATCAGCTCGAAGATTCTCAAGGAGCTCTACGACCACGCCTTCGAGCAGAAGCTCGATTTTCCCGCGATCTACGAGAAAGAAAAGCCGCAGCAGATCACCGACAGCGCCGAACTCGAACGCATGATCGATGAAGTTCTCGCCGCCAGCCCCAAGCAAGTGGAGCAGTACAAGGCCGGCAAGACGACGATGATCGGATTCTTCGTCGGCCAGGTGATGAAGGCCTCCAAAGGCAAGGCGAATCCGGCGATCTTGAACGAACTGCTGCAGAAGAAGCTGAGCTGAGGAGGCGATGGCCACCGAATCCGCCACTGCTGCCAGCGCCGCCGCAACCCTCGCCGAGCTCTGGCAGCGCCGTCGTCTCGCGCTGCTCGGCGCGCTTCTCTTTGCCTCGACGCTGCTGCTCTACGGCCCGGTGGTCACGCATCGCTTCATCAATCTGGATGACGATCATTACGTCACCGCCAACGCGCACGTCTCGGCAGGACTGAACTCTGAGGGAGTTCGCTGGGCCTTCCACACCTTCTATCTCGGGAACTGGCATCCGCTCGCCTGGCTCTCGCACATGCTCGACTGCCAGCTCTTTGGTCTGAATCCCGCAGAGCACCACTACATCAATATCCTGCTGCACGCGATGAACGCGCTGATTCTCTTTGTGCTGATCGCTCGCGGCACCGGTGCTCCGTGGCGCAGCTTCGCTCTGGCCGCGCTCTTCGCCGTGCATCCGCTAAACGTGGAGAACGTCGCCTGGGTCGCCGAGCGCAAAACGCTGCTCTGTACGCTCTTCTCGCTGCTCGCCCTCGGAGCCTATGCCGGGTACGCGCGCGCCCGGAGCCGGCAGTCTGCGGTGCCGCATATCTGCCCGCGGTTGGCAGACGTGGGAACGCGCTGCTTCCTTCGGTACCTGCTCGTACTCGCTCTGCTGCTCCTCGCGCTGATGAGCAAGGCGATGGCCGTCACCCTGCCGCTGATCTTTCTGCTGATCGACTTTCTGCTCGCCGGGGATCGAACGACGGGGAAGCGCGTGCTCGCGCTCGTCGTCGAAAAACTTCCCTTTTTCGCCGTCATTCTTGCCTTCAGCTACGTGGCAATTCGCGCGCAGCGCTCGGCCGGAGCTGTCTCGCTCTCACTACCCCTGGGGATGCGGCTGGAGCATGCGGTCATCAGCTACCTGGCCTACATCGGCAAGGCGCTCTGGCCCGCGCATCTCGCAATCTTCTATCCCTATCCCAAGGCCGCGCCATCGCCGATGGCGCTCATCGCATCGCTGGCAGCATTGCTGGCGATTACGGCGTTTACGCTGCTTCTGCGCCGCCATCGTTACCTGCTCGCCGGATGGGCATTCTTTCTCGTCAGTCTGCTGCCGGTGATTGGAATCGTTCAGGTCGGCCGCCAGTCGATGGCGGATCGCTACATGTACACGCCGCTGATCGGCCTGCTGGCGATGGCGGTCTGGGGAGTGGCGGAGCTGCGCGAGCGGCTGCGTATTCCCGCAGCGGCTGTGGCGCTGTTGGCCGC
>Ga0326727_10020459_pt1 | contig 13140 bp, 10 predicted proteins | sample MB2enrmetagenome_FD_207643 | JGI IMG/M metagenome (GOLD analysis project Ga0326727, IMG submission 207643) | Lab enriched peat soil microbial communities from McLean, Ithaca, NY, United States - MB29MY | ecosystem: Environmental > Terrestrial > Soil > Wetlands > Peat | place: USA: New York...
CATCCCACCATGGCAATCCCAGAGGCACCGATTGGATGTCGTTTGGCGATCAGACTCCAGATGTGCTTATTGCGCAGGTGCCGGTGACGTCGTTTTTTACAATATCGGGAACGGACATATTCATCAAGTTTCCAAATTTTGATTGATGATACCTCGCGATGAAAACTGGCTTGTTCATTGGGCTTCCCCTTGGAAAGTGATTGACGTCCCGCAAGAAAACTCCGGGCTCCGCCATAACAAGAACACAGATCCCCAATTCAGAACCTACAAAGGAGACTAAGTCCTTGCTTTCGATTCCGAACCTTACAAGACAGTTTTCCTATTTGCAAAATAGATATTTAATAATGTGATAATATATTTTGCAAATACATGAGATTTTACAGGCTTTCGCAATTTCGACCACGGACTGCTTGCTGCGTTGGATGCTCTAGTCTCAGAGAAGGACGTCGCGCATTGGCCGCACCACTCCACTGATACTCACTGGCTACAAGCAACCACAGGTCAAGTCGGGCTACTCTTAAAGGCGCCGTCATCGGAAAGAAATCAATGTACTGACGAAGGAGAACTGACGAATGGCAACAGCACAGCAGCAGATGGTTGAATCAGCCGGCGACCGAAAACGGATCGTGTTGGGGCTGGTTGCCGTATTCCTGACCTATTTTACTCACGGCTACTTCATTCAGATCCTGCTTCCTGCATTGCCCAAGATTGCCGCCGACCTGAATGGGATGCACTTGTATTCCTGGGGAATCTCAATCCCACACCTGGGACAGGCTTTTGCTATGCTTATGGTGGGCAAGCTGTCGGACATGTTTGGACGGCGCGCCCTGCTGCTGGTATCCCTCGCCATCTGCCTGTTCGGTACGGTCTGGAGCGCTCTCAGCACCACCTTCATGATGTTGATCATCGCCCGGACGGTTCTCTGCATAGGGCAGGGGGCGTTGGCGCCCCTTTGCTTTTCGGTACTCGGCGACATGTTCGAGCCGGTGGAGCGCAGTAAATGGGCTGGTCTTCTCAATATCCCAGCCGGCCTCTTCGCCTTTGTCGGCCCTACCCTGGGCGGGTGGTTCGCGGATAATCTCAGCTGGCGCTACATATTCTGGTGCGGGGCGCCGCTGCTGACTATTTGCCTGGCGGCGGTGCTGTTCGGTTTATCCCCACGGAGCCAGCACTCGGTGCCCAAAATCGATTCCCGTGGCGCCATATGCGCTGCCATAGCTTCATCGGCCATGATACTTGCATTTTCCCTGGCCGGAACCATGTATCCCTGGGCCTCGACGCAGGTGATCGGACTGCTGGCCGCGTCCGTTATTTTCTGGGTGCTTTTTATAAAAGAGGAGTCTGGCGCAGAGCAACCTATACTGGACCTCGAGGTGCTCAAGAACCGGTCATTTGTTACTATTGCGTCGGCGTGTGTGTTATCGGCTATCGGGATGATAGGGATGGGGATCTATTTCCCGCTCATGATGCAAGGAATTCAAGGCATCAGCGCAACATTGACCGGAAAAATCGTAACTCCCAGCGGCATTCTGATGGCTTTTCTCGGCGTTCCGACGGGTTTCATACTTGCCCGTACGAAACGATACAAATGGATGTATATCTTGGGCTACGGCCTCGCGGCGGCCGCGACGTGTCTTTTGATTTTCTTCAACGCGGCAACCCCCGTATATGCGGCACTCGTGGTAACCATCATAAGCGGCCTGGGGATAGGCGCGATGCCGACGATCAATACGCTTGTGGTTCAATATGCAGTTCCCAAAAGGCTGCTGGGCGTGGCAACAAGCGCTTTGTTTTTCTTCGTTATGATGGGACAGTCGATTGCTCCTGCAATTCTCGGCTCGGCAATGAATACGGAATACAATAGTGTGGTGAAGGCCACGCTCCCGGCTGAATTGGCTCGGTTGACGAACCAGGCTACCATGACCTCTCTGGGTAATCCGCGCGTGCTTCTGTCGCAACCGGCGATGGCCGCACTCCGGGAGACTCTCCAAAATAAGGAGGAGGTTTTTGATCAAACGGTTTCAGCCATCCGGAAATCCATGGAATCCAGCCTGAGGTTTGTTTTTATCATCGGGGCTGTATGCATGCTGCTCGCATTTCTGACGATATGCACCATTCCGGAAATTTCCATCGATGCCAAGGTGGAGGGAAAGAAACCTATTTGAGCGATGGTAACCACGCGGCGACGTATTCAGCCGGACGCCGAACGCAGAATCGCCCAGGGGCTTTAATTCCCATGTCGAATGCTCGGATGCCGGAAGTGGAAGTCTGGTAAAACAAAAGTGAATTTACCGGCAACAACAATGACGGTCTTATTGGCAGGGCACCCCGCCTGACCTGCAAATTCTTTGTTATTTTGCTTTTTTTAAAATTCGTCCCGTTTTTCTACCGCAATTCAACGCCTTGCGCAATAAGCCTTCTCTGAAGTGCCTTGATATCAACCTTCCGCGGCAGCACGCCGTTCTTGACGGCCAGGGCGGCGGCTGTCCCCGCGGCCTGACCCATTTGTATGCAGTGTGGAATGACATTGAACATCGTATTGGCAGCTTGATCGGATGAGAAGCAGCGTCCGGCAGCGAGAAGTCCATCCAGCTTGATTGGCACAAGGCACCGGTAAGGCATTCCGACGTTCTTGGGCTCGCTGCCTCCGGGCCAGCTGAGCGGAACGCCCTGCGGGAACATCAACACGGTGTCATCGAATTTCTTGCCAGAACGAGCTTCTTCGCCGGTTAACACATATTCGCCGATGAGACGGCGGCTGCCGCGCGTTCCGGTCTGCGATGCACTATCGTATATATAGCTGTTTTCGAAGCCGGGCATATTCTTCTTGTAGTAAGAATAAACGGGTATCATTGCCTTGCGCACATTAACGTCGACCCAGGTAAGGTCCTCAACCTTGATACAGCTCTTGCCAGGTATAAAGCTGTTGACCCAGAAGACATCTTCACGCTGGGCGGCTACCGGCACTAAAGGAAATCCGGCTAGTTTGAAGGCTTCGTTTCTCATTTCTTCCCACTTCTCCGGCTGTGTCGCGCGGAAATCGGCGAATTTACCAAAATCAACTCCCCCGATTCGGAAAACCATGGCCAGATCTGATGAGCGGTAGCGTTTGTCCAGCGAAACATCAAATTCCGCGCCGGCGAAAGCGAAGACATCACCATCACCGGTGGCGTCAATGATCACTTTACCCATGATTGCCTGACGCCCAGACTTACTTTCGAAAATAACGCCTTTAACGGTGTTCTTTTCCACAATTGCCGCGGTGCTCCAGGAATGAAGAAGCTGGTTAACGCCGGCATCGAGAGCCATATCGTTTAGGATGCACTTCAGGAGCTCGGGGTCGACCATGATGGCATGTTTCAAGATACCAGGTTCTTTGGTCTTAGAGAGATCGCGCGCGCCGCCAACTTTATCCAGCCTGTCCAACCATTCCTGACATTGGCCTGCGGGGTACTGGTTAATCATCAGAACTAAACCACCCGTGGCCATGCCGCCCAGGGAGCCATACCTTTCGATCAAAATCGTGTCAGCACCTTCGCGCGCCGCCGCGATAGCGGCAGCAACACCTGCCGGCCCAGCTCCCGCCACGACAACCTCCGCCTCCGCAAAGACGTTCGTTTCCCGCGCAGCTTCGTAAACTGTTTCTGTTTTAACCATCAGGCTCCTTCCCTTCTGATGAGCAGTTAGCCGGCTTGCGTCTCCGTTGTTGCAGCAGCCGCCGCCTCGGCCGCGAGCTCGCGTCTATGCCGTCCCGGCGCAAACCGAATAGTATAGATCGCCCCCAGGATGAACAGAATCGCGCCCCACCAGATACTCGCGTGATACTCATACAGCACCACTTTGACCTCAGGCGGACGAACGAGTTCGTATAGGCCAGCACCCAAAATCAGCGCCCCGTTGACCAGCAGCGATATGCCTACAACCAGCCAGATCGATAGTACGTTTTTCGATTCCATATGCCTCTACCAGAAATAGACGTTAATAACAATGAAGATCAACGTTGTAACACCGGCCCAGAATAACGGCCGTTGATAGAAAGCGGCCTTGCCTTCCGATGGAATCTTGGTCGCACCGTATACAAGGCCTTCCAGTTCTGAGTCTTCTTTCGGCTTGGTCACCAGGCTGACGGCTACCAGAACGATCACGCCGATCAGGCAGCACCAAAGTGCACGAAACATGTTCTGAGCCTGGTCCTGCGCGGCAGCATTCAGGGCGATATAGCGCACCGCACCGGGATCGAACTTCACCCATGCCCACATGCCGATCGAAGACATGGTGCCTGCAAATAGTCCCCAGAAGCCGCCGGCCTTCGTGGCCCGCTTCCAAAGCATGCCCAGTAGCACCGTGCCGAACAGTGGTGCAATGAAGAAGCTGAACAGCGCCTGGACATAATCCATGATGCTGGATGCTTCCCTGCAAATGTAGGCAGTGATGATGCTGATAATGACGCCCCACACCGTGCACCAACGGCCGACTTTCACCTTTTGCCCGTCGGTCGCCTTCTTGTTGATCATTGTGCCGTAGATGTCATACGTCCAAACCGTCGTGAACGCGCTGACATTGCCTGCCATGCCAGACATGAACCCGGCGATCAGTGCCGTGATTCCCAAGCCCAACAGACCGGACCCGCAATAGCGGGCCAGCATAAGCGGAAGCACTTCGTCATAGCCGTGCAGGCCAAGCGCAGGACTCTTCCAGGCAACATCGTTCGATACCAACTGAAGCAAATGTCCTGATCCGTCACGCAACAAACCCAGCCCAAGCAAACCAGGCAGAATCACGATGAACGGCACCATCATCTTGAAGTTTGCGCCGATGATCGGAGCCAACTTAGCCGATCGCAGGTCCTTCGCCGCCATCACGCGCTGCACGACCAGAAAGTCCGTCGTCCAGTAACCCATTGAGATGATCGCGCCAAGACCGAACACGATGCCGACCCAGTTGATTCCCATCGGGTTTTGATCGAAACTTCCCAAGGTCGACCACAGGTGCGTGAACGTACCAGCATGAGCGTTGCCCAGCCCTTGCAGGTTCTCCAGGATCCGCGCCTTCAATCCGTTCCACCCGCCCGCTTCGATCAGCCCCATGATGGGGATCAGCAGCGCTCCGGCCCAAATCAGGAAGAACTGCAGTACCTCGTTGAAAATCGCAGACCGCAGACCGCCCAGAGCCACGTAAAGGAGCACGGTGATCGACGATATCCAGATACTGGTGTGCATGTTCCAGCCGAGCACAACTTTCATCACCACGGCCATGGCGTACATATTTACGCCGCTCATCAGCACGGTCATGAAAGCGAATGAAATCGAGGACAGAGTCTGGGCTCCGGGACCGTAGCGCAGCTTCAAATACCCCGGCACCGAGTGCGTCTTGCAGATATAGTAAAACGGCATCATCACCAAAGCCAGAAACAGCATGGCCGGGATAGCGCCGATCCAGTACCAGTGTGCCGCAAGGATGCCGTACTTGTACGCGTTTCCGGCCCATCCCATCAGTTCAAGCGAACCGAGGTTGGCCGAAAGAAACGCGAGGCCGGCGACCCATGCCGTCATTTCACGACCGGCAAGGAAGAAGTCCTCGCTCGTGCCGGAGCTCCTTTTCAGAATAAATCCGATGGCGAGCACCAGCGCGAAGTAGAAGACGATGATCACAAGGTCGATGAAAGAGAGGTGGACCAACGTTTGGGTGGACAAAAGGATAGGCGAAGGATTCATTTTGTTAGTGTCCTGGCCGAAATTATTTGAATCGTACGTCTGAACCGTGCGAAGAATTGAAAGTTTTAATCAGAAATGCAAGCGCTGTCAATGTGCAAAATCGCCTGATTTTGGGGCGGGTAAACGTTTTCCCATCCGTCTCTTGGCAGATGGGGATTAGGTTCACTTCCCGGCATGAGTCGCGGGCACCAGCACACTCACGTTAGGATAGGAAGTTCAAGCTGTCAAATTCACCTTGGATGCGAATTAAGCGAAAAATTCTTTGGTCCGAATGCAGAATTAGCGCGGCAGATTCGCCGACGCGCCGAGAATTTCGGGATGATTCCTCGATAACCAGCGCTATTCTAAACTTGCCTGGAAAAACCAAACTGTTATCAAACAGCTGATATGCCGACAATTTTCGGAGGACATCCATTATGAGACGCTCAATTGCTCTGGCTTTCCTGTTCGTCATTATGACCGTCGCAGCAAACGCGCAAACTCGGGTGGGAACTGATGCCGGTGCGTGCGGCCGCGAATGCCTTTGCGGATTCATCACGCAATACCTGGACGCCATGATCAGCCACGATCCGAAGGCCATTCCAACCGCTCCCACCGCACGCTTTACAGAAGACACGAAAACGCTGCCACTGGGAGAAGGGTTGTGGAAAGGCGCATCAAAGATCCGCTCTTATCGACAGGACTTCCTGGATGTCCGTGAAGGTGTGGCGGCGGCGCATGTCGTTGTCGAGGAGAACGGGACTCCCGTGATGCTGGCATTACGGCTGAAGATCGAAAACAAGAAGATTACAGAAATCGAAACAATGGTCACACGAAGCAAGGCGGAAGGCGCCCTCTTCGACATCGAAAAGCTGACAACGCCCCATCCGGCTATGAACGTCGTGCCCGAAGCATCACAGCGGATGTCGCGTGATGAGCTGATCAGGATTGCGGAAATCTATGCCGCAGGCCTGAAGGTGGGCGGCAATTTTGATGCGGTCAATGCTCCATTCGCTTCGGATGCCTATCGCATCGAGAATGGAACCCTCACTGCCGGTCCCGGCGCCAGGGCAGGCAGCGAGAACATTCGCACTCAACGCGTTATGGCACACCCCGACATCACCTATCGAATTGCAGCCGTGGATGAGGAAATGGGCATCGTGCTGTTTCGTCTCGATTTTGGGAACACCAATAACTACGGTCCCGGAAACGCCTTGACGCTATTCGAGGCATTCAAGATCTACGGTGGGCAGATCCACGCAGTTGAGGCATTCATGGACATTATGCCGGAGAACACACCCTCCGGTTGGCCCAACTACGAGGTCAAGAAACCGAAGTAATCTTCAGAGCCTTTCAATAAATAGTATTGTACTTTGGCGGGAGCGCCGGGCAGCAGGCGCCATCATCGAGGCACGGCAATACAACTTTATCTGCAATATCCTCGCATATCAATATGACCCGCAAACGCGACACGCTCCCGTCCATGACCATATCAAAACATAATGGCAGATGACACAGATCTGTGACAAAATCGGCGAAGTCCCCAACACCGTTTCGTCATTGTCGAGGAGGTTGCAGATGAAGAAACTTGTTGCTTTATCAGTGATGTGTGTTTTCAGTATTTGTTGTCTCGCTCAATGGATTCAAAGCCAGGAGAAGACAAAGGGCAACCATTGGGTAAGCGCCTGGACAACCTCCCTTTTCTTATCAACGCCATTGCCCGGATTTCCGGCGGAGTCTCCCATAACAGACAAAACGGTTCGCGTTGTCACACGTCCGACGATTGGCGGAAAGCAATTGCGTGTCCGGTTGTCGAATGAGTTCGGTATAGCTCCATTGACGATCGCCGCAGCGCACATTGCATTGACCGATCATGATTCCAGGATCCAGCCAGCGACCGATCATGTACTAACATTCGGTGGAAACCCAAAGATCACCATTCCTGCAGGGGCTCCCGCTTTCAGCGATCCGGTGGAGATAGCGGTCAAGCCCTTTGCGGAAGTCTCCATCAGTCTTTATGTGCCCGGCCCTGTTGCAACTGTCAGTTCTCATCTGCAATCGCTGCATGACAGTTATTTTGCGGGGCCTGGGGATATGACATCCATGCAGGACCTCCCGAATCCGGATACTAAGCGACCGGCATATTTCGTCTCCGGCATCGATATATGGGCTCCGTACAACACCGGCACGACAGTCGCTTTCGGCGATTCCATAACGGAAGGCGCCGGGCGAAAATCCGGTCAGTATATCGATTACCCGGATCAGCTGGCAAAACGGCTGGCAGAGCAGGGTGAAACAACCATCGCAGTTGTGAATCAGGGAATTGGCGGAAATCGCATCCTGCACGATGTAACCGGATCAAGCGCACTCTCCCGCTTCGATAGGGACGTGTTGTCTCTCCCGGGCACGACCTGCATGATCGTTTTACTTGGAATCAACGATATTGGTTTCCCGCGTGTCAGAATGCCCGGTGCGAAGGGCACAGAAGCCAAAGAGGGGCCATTCGCATCTCAGGCCGTATCGGCGGACGAGTTGATCGTAGGTCTGCAGCAGATCATTGACCGAGCGCGCGCGCACGGGATAAAGGTCTTTGGGGCAACGCTGACTCCTTTCGAAGGTACGAATGTGTATGACGAGAGTGGCGAAGCGATCCGTCAGGCGGTGAATACATGGATTCGCAGCACGGATGCGTTCGATGCGATTATCGATTTTGATAAGGTGATCCGCGAGCCCGAACATCCTGCAAGAGTTCGCCAGGAATATGACTCGGGCGATCATATTCATCCGAGTGCTGCAGGCTATAAGGCAATGGCAGATCTGATTCCTTTGAACTTGCTCGGAGGCAAACAGAAGCCGAAGTAGGCTCGAATGTCCACGCGCACATTTTAGACCTCTGGCGACACTCCTTACAAAGAAAGGCAAAAACATGAAATGGCACACAATGATCGTGCTGATGGTGACTGTTCTTGTGAGTCAGGCGAGCGCCCAGCAAAACGCTCCGCAGACCAGCGCCATTGTCGTGAAAGAGCCCGTTTTCCAGACCAACGGGTCTTACAAAGTGGAGGAAATGATGGAGCCGTCGCTGGCCCGGCACACCGTGTACCGGCCCAGCGATTTGAAGGCTGTTAAAGCGAAGCTGCCCATTATGGCATTCGGGAATGGCGGGTGCTCGATGATAGGCAATGCATTTGAGACCTATCTGACGGAAATCGCATCGTACGGATTCCTGGTCATTGCAAGTGGTCCGATTCAGCCGGCGTTTCCGCCGGAGGGACGGCCGAGCACAAACGGGACTACGCTGGGTCAGCCATCGGATGCCGTTGTGAGCACGCTAAGCCCCGAACGCTCGAAAACCGCTTACCTCTTCGAAGCGATCGACTGGGCCGTAGCGCAGAACAAAGATCCCAAAAGCCCGTACTACGGCAAGATTGCGACGGACATGATTGCCGTATCCGGCCAATCGTGCGGCGGGCTGGAAGCGCTGGAAGCGGCAGGCGATCCGCGGGTAAAAACAGCCATCATCTTCAATAGCGGCATTATGCGCGGAACGCCGCCGGAATTCACGATGAAGAGACCAGACGGCAAAACAGTCAATGTCGTAGTACCGGGCACCGAGGAGACGCTGAAGAAGCTGCGCATCCCTGTGATCTACCTGATCGGCGGTGAAAAAGACATCGCATATAAGAACTCGGAGATTGATTATCAGCAAATCGACGGCATCCCGCTATTCAACGCCAACCTGGACAACGTGGGCCACAACGGGTCGCTGAGCAAGCCTTTCGGTGGAAAGATGGCGCAGGCGGCGCGACTGTGGCTGCAGTGGCAGTTAAAGGGCGATCAGGAAGCCGGCAAGGCATTCGTGGGCCCGGACTGCACGCTCTGCAAGGATCCCGAATGGGCGGTGAAAAAGAAGAATATGAAGTAAAGAAAGAAGATGGATTGGGCGTGAGGATGGATGCTTAGAACAGACTATTCTTTAGAGCAGTAAGGGAAAAAAAGTGACAAGAACGAAATCTGCCGATATGGCGCTCGCTGTGCTCATTGCGATGGTTTTGACTTCCGCTGCTTTGGCCCAGACTCCAAAGGATGAGAAGCACTGGGTGAGCGCATGGAGCAGCGCCATGCATGCTCCCCTTGCATTCGCACCAGGACAAGCCATTTCCGGATTAGAAGAGCGGACGCTTCGAATGATTGTGCGTCCGACAATTGCCGGTGAGCGCGTTCGCATTCGATTCTCCAATGCATGCGGGAATCAACCTCTGCCGATCGGCGCCGCTCACATCGCATTGGCCTCTAAAGACGGCAAGATTATTGCGGCATCGGATCGAATCCTGACATTTTCCGGGAAGGGCTCGACCAGCATTCCGCCGGGCGCTCCGATGTTGAGCGATCCTATCGATTTGAAATTTTCGGCTTTTGCGGAGATTGCGGTCAGCATTTTCCTTCCCACTAATGTTGGCAATGTGACTTTTCATTTAGTTGGGCAGCAACCGACATATCTTTCGGAGCCGGGCGATTTCACGGCAGCTGCGGAAATGCTGAACGCGACGACGAAGCCGTCGTGGTTCTTTCTTTCAGGCCTGGAGGTTTTTTCGCCCAGCCAAACCATGACGATTCTGACGCTGGGAGATTCGATCACGGATGGCGTCGGTTCGAAACAGGGAGACTACAACGACTGGCCGGATCTTCTGGCGAACCGGCTGGCTGCTCAGAAAGGCTTGCCCTCGATGGCAGTGGTCAATACGGGGATTGGCGGCAATCGCGTTCTTCACGATGGCGCCGGCATAAGCACGCTTGCCCGATTCGATAGGGATGTCCTGGCGCAACCTGGCGTAGCCGGCATTATTTTTTTTGAGGGGATCAACGACATCGGGTGGCCTCGGATGAAACCTCCTGCGCCGCGCCCAGGCGGGCCCGCCCAGGACGCCTCATCGACGGAATCCCCATTCGCCAAGGAGTTGGTCAGTGCGCAAGATATTATCGCGGGTTATCGGCAGATCATCGATCGCGCCCGCCAGCACGGGATCAAGGTATTCATCGCAACACTGTTGCCTTATGAAGGCGCAGGCTACTACACCGAAGACGGTGAAGCCATTCGCTCTGCGGTCAATAAGTGGATCCGGACCAGCGGCGCAGCTGACGCCGTCTTTGATTTTGATAGTGAGAGAAGGCACGGTTCCGTTGTTGCTCCTGGAGCATCGGGGCAGGGCTTGGCCTCGTAGAACTGCCCACAATCTAAGCCAGAAAATCAAACAAAGCGGAATTATGCCGACCTCACGGAGATTTCGTCAGTGGTTTCGACGCCCCCTATCCATGCTGGAACTTTTGAAATTAAAATGTCGGAGGGCTTTGTTATCAGCCAATCCATAACTCCACTATGTTCAACGAATTCAATCAATTAGTTCGAAGTCCACTAAAACATGCGTAATTACTGTAAAATATCTTTACAATTGCCTATCCGAGCTTTGATCTGAAGATTCCTGGAAATAGAAAGAGGATTAATGCTGTAAATCATCTGTTTTCATACATTAAAGACACCCCTGATAGCAAAACTCAAGAACAATATGGTGAATGGCTTAAATATTGCTAAGAATACTTCATCCTTAACAATGTATTCCGACTTATTTTAAAAAGGATGCGATTTATGGCCAACGGCCGAAAGTTAAAGGCCATTTTGTTCTTGGCAACTTTGGCGGTAGCGGCTTTGCCCGTCTATGCGACGACCTATACTGAGACTTTTCCTGATCCGTTGGGCGGGTTCTATTCCCGCTGGCTGGGTATGAATACCAACATAGGAAGCTATTACCTCTCCGAGGGTTCCTCGGCAGATCTGAACTACCGGGGCAACGACCCCACGGGGATTTGGATTTCAGGAAACCAAGTATACGGCGGTGGCGTAGACGGTACGCTGTTGACGATCAACTTCAATCCGAGTTTCGGTTCAGATTTGACCTCTCTCAGCTTTGGAATTGAGGCGTTTGACCAACTCCAGGTCAGTAGTTATGACATGAGTGGCAACCTTCTGAATTCGGCTGTCTTCAGCGGAGGCAGCTTTTCCTTCGACTTCACAGACGTGTTCACCACAACCAGTTCGAATGGAATCAGTCGGCTTGTATTCGATTCATCCGGATACAGCGACCAACAAGTCTCAGGCAACACATCGGTTGATAACTTTGTGGCGATAACGGACACAAGCACAGTTCCCGAACCCACCTCACTCCTCCTCCTCGGCACCGGAGTGTTTGGGATCGGCTTGGCAGCTTGGCGCAGGAAGAAAACATAGGAATTCTCCTGTAGGCATCTCGAATAGTTCTCAAGGGCCGCTCTTCGGAGCGGCCCTTTCTTGCTTGTGGATCAACGGGGGCTTGTCGCAGTAAAAAACCAAGCGTAAAATAATAACGGTCTGGAGTCTCAGGCCATTCAAATCTCCTAAACCTGATTCGCCGGGCTGAGGCTGCTCTCTGGAATAATCGGTGAGGGAACAGAGAGCAGCTTCTTTCTTATTTGTGTAACCCAAAGGGAGTTTAGGAGAACGGCAAGTATGGGGCAGCCGAGGGGCTGAGCGGCGCTGAGAGTATGTACCCTCACACATCCCCAGTACGCCAATCTCGACTGCCTCACCAATGTCTATATCGGCTGTGAAATGCCCGCCCGTGATATTTCTGTGTTACAACGGCCGGGGAGCAATCACGTTAACTCCAGCGGTATGTTCTGGCTTTGGGGCCTGTTGATCGGGCTACCCGCCTTAAGGGAATGAACCTCTCCTCGATGCGCGTGGTTAATGGACTTTAGTATTGGGCCTCACTTAATACTCATCACCTTGCGGCAAAAATTGCGCGAATCTCGCCCCTATTTCCGGCGACTGCAATACGTGCTCCAGGTACGGGTGAAACTCCCTGGTCGGTGGCGCGGGCTTCTGTTTGCTACCGTTCAGCTCGCCCAGGAGTTTGCCTTCGAGTTCCAAGTTCCGGCGGACTTCCGCGATTGCTTTTAGCGCCAGTTTGCCGTCCCCGGCCTTCTCCGCAGTCTTGAGAATCTTTTCAGTTCGTTTGTTCAAATCGGTCATTTGTGCGATCAGTTCATCGCCGTGGGCGACATCGGCAGCGTGTTTCGATAGTGCCAGGGCTTTCGGCAAATGCTCATTCCGGTGACGCAGGATCGCGTCCTTGCCGAGATTGTACTGTCGCGCCAAAGCGCGTGCTGACTGGTTTGCTATCAGTGCGCTGTCAATCTCTTCTCTATGCTTGTTCTTACAAACACTACAGGCATTCGCTATTTCTCACCCTCCGTAATCCATTGCGGATTCATGACTTCGCTATGATCAAGCCTACATTCCGCAGTTTCAGACGTTAATTTACCCTAACTCGTCCCGATCTGGAGTCATGCATATACACTCGGGGAAATCGAAAGCAGGCTGAGAATCTGCTCTTGGATTGAGCTGAGTGGA
>Ga0326727_10020460_pt1 | contig 13139 bp, 6 predicted proteins | sample MB2enrmetagenome_FD_207643 | JGI IMG/M metagenome (GOLD analysis project Ga0326727, IMG submission 207643) | Lab enriched peat soil microbial communities from McLean, Ithaca, NY, United States - MB29MY | ecosystem: Environmental > Terrestrial > Soil > Wetlands > Peat | place: USA: New York...
GAATGCGACATCCATTTCGATCTGATTCCATTGTGCATTTTGGCTTCCGACAGGCTCATAGAACGGCGAATGCGGTTATGCGCGCCGCGGCCGTGATGCTGTCGATTCTTGGCTTGGCCAACCTCGCCAGCGTTGGAGCATTGGCTCAAGCCAATGGATTTGTCGTGGATCGAGAGAATCGAACCATTGTGGTGGAACCCTACGGCCCCAATATCGTTCGAATCACCTTGAGCTCGGAAAAGCCTGCAGCCCTGGCAGCGCCCGGGTATGGAATCACAGGCACGCCAGCGATGACAGGGTGGACGCAGACGCAGGATTCCGACGGATACGACGTGATTCGCTCGGGACGAATGATGGTGCGTATTGCTCCGCAGGACCTGTCGGTACCTCACCGTATGCCGCTCGACGCGTTGAACGCGTCGCTGAGAGAGCACTATTTCGGCGGCGGACCTCCCAGTGGACATGGACCCTACGATGACGCGATCTCAGTCACAACGGTGTCAGGCAAACCTCTGCTGACTATGCGGCGCTGGACCATGTTTCCCAACCGGCCCGAGGCGACCACGGCGAACGCAAATCATGAGCAGGAAGCAGATCCAGGCTACCGAGTTTCCGCAACCTTCGACTCCCCGGACGGTGAGCACTACTATGGTCTGGGCCAGCATCAACAGGGCCTTCTCGATCTTCGCGACCATCGCATTCAATGCTGGCATGATTACTCCGCGATTGGGGGAGAGACTGTCTGCGTTCCGTTCATGGTGTCCAGCCGCGGCTACGGTTTGATCTGGGACAATCCATCGAAGACTACCGTCGATTTCGGCTTCAACCTGCGGAACGTGTGGTCGTCCGAAGTGGGAGACCGTGTTTCCTTTTTTGTGATCGCGGGAGATACCAGCGACGAGATCTACGAGGGCTATCGCCAGCTCACCGGCATCACGCACATGTTGCCGAAGGCCGCGTACGGCTACATCCAGAGCAAGGCGATCTATCCCACGCAGGACCAGCTCCTGGCAGTTGCGAAGGGATACCGCGACCGCAATTTGCCGCTCGATGTGTTGGTCGTAGACTTCCTGAACATGACCAAGCAAGGCGAGTTGGATCTCGACCCGGCGCGATGGCCCGATCCAGCCGACATGAACAATGAGCTTCATTCCATGGGCATCAAAACGCTGCTGAGCGTTTGGCCGCACTTCGCCCCTGGCACGCGGTATTACGATATGTTGCTGCAGAAGGGCTGGCTCATCCACACCGTAGACGGCACTCCGGACTTCGGCGGCTTCAAGGACGTGATCGGTCCCAACATCGATACCACGAACCCTGCCGCCGCCAAATGGTTCTGGGATGCGATACGGGATCGCTACGTGAAGCCGTATGGCTTTGATTACATCTGGCTCGACGAAACGGAACCGGACATCGACCCAGCCAGGGACTTTTTCTACGTAGGTTCAGGCACCCGCTATTACAACGTCTATCCCCTATTCCATACAGCTTCGGTTTACGATGGCTTCCGGCGCGATTTCGGCGACAGCCGGCGGGTGATGATTCTGGCTCGTGCGGCGTATCTTGGAGCGCAACGAAACGGTACCGTCTTTTGGTCGAGCGATATTATCTCCACCTGGGACATGTTGAAGCGATCCATCGCAGCGGGATTGGGTTTTACTGCTTCGGGCATGCCGTATTGGGATACGGACATAGCGGGATTCTTCTCACCGGAGATCTACCCCACTTACCACCCGGCACTTACTCCATTAGTGGACCCCTCAGACGCGCGGGAAAACGTCGACAATTACTCAGATTATCCTGAGCTGTTTGTGCGCTGGTTCGAGTGGGGAGCTTTCCAGCCTGTAATGCGTGCTCACGGAGAGAGAGAACATAACGAGGTTTGGTCCTATGGTAAGCAGGCTGAGCCCATCCTTGAGAAATACTTGCGTCTGCGCTATCAGCTCTTGCCTTACACATACTCCCTTGGCTATCGCACCTTCCAGACAGGCGCGCCGTTCATGCGCGCGCTGTTTATGGATTTCCCGGACGATCCTAAAGTCGCCAATATTGGAGACGAATACATGTTCGGCCCTGCGTTTCTCGTGGCTCCAGTTACGGATCAAGGGGCAACCAGCCGCTCGGTCTATTTGCCCGCGGGCGCCGACTGGTACAACTACTGGACCAACGAACGCTTCCATGGCGGCCAGACCATTCGCGCCGATGCCCCAATCGATACCATCCCTCTCTTTGTTCGCGCCGGTTCGATTCTTCCGCTAGGCAAGCAGATCGAGAATACCGGTGAAAAGCAAGAGCTCGCGAAGATCCGCATCTATCCCGGAGCAGATGGAGACTTCTGGCTTTATAACGACGACGGGAAAACCTACGCCTACGAAAAAGGGGATGCGCGCATCACTCACCTGCATTGGAACGACGCGGCTGGCAGCTTTACTCACGAAGGAGTGGAGGCCTGGACAGGTCCGGATACCTCTTTAGTGGAAGTCGTCAAACACTAGGAAGGGCGCGATGAACTCATTTGAACTACATGGAAGCACGGTGGTGAAGTCGATGGTGCATCAAGGCAGAGTCCTGGTTTGGGTGTTGGCGGCTTCTTGTGGAGCGGGGACTCTCGCCGCTCAGAACGCTAGCGTGACGCTTGAACGAGACGGCAGTACGGTTGTCCTTGAGCCCTACGCGCCGAACATCCTTCGCGTGACTATGAGCACACTGAAAGACGAAGCGACGGCGGGGCCAGGCTATGGGATTGTGGCGAAACCCGGCGCAGCCGGTTGGACACACGAGACAACAGCTGAGGGAGATACATATAAATCGGCGCGGATAACGGTATTCATCGCTGCGCCGGCTACCCCGCAGCGCAGGCCAGACGGTTCTTTCCCAAGAGGCCCAAGGAAGTTCTTCGGCGGGTTTAACCGCGGACCGTTCATGACGGTCACGGGAGCGAATGGCAAACCGCTGCTGGATATGCTGGGCTGGGAAATGGGTGTGCTGAACGACAAGGACGACAACAGCCAACTTAACGTTGACCGGCGGCCTGAAGATCCGCAGTTCTATCAGGTGGGGGCCACGTTCAAATCGCCGGACGATGAACACTATTACGGGCTGGGTGAGAATCAGGAAGGATATATCGACCACCGGCAGCATAAGATCGAGTGCTGGGCAGACTATACGGCGGCCGGCGGCGCCAGTTTCTGCGTTCCCTTCCTCGTAACCAACAAGGGATATGGCTTGCTGTGGGACAACCCCTCCAAGACCACAATTCTGCCCGGATTCAACGAGCAGACGAGGTGGATTTCGCAGGTGGGCCAAAGGGTTTCGTTTTTTATAGTGGCTGGCGCCACAACGGACGAAATCTATGCCGGATACCGGCTGCTGACGGGGGATACGCCGATGCTGCCAAAAGGGGCATACGGCTTGATCCAGTGTAAGCAGCGGTATTCCACGCAGGCCGAGATGCTGTCCGTTGCCAAAGGCTATCGCGACCGTCATTTGCCCATCGACATTCTGGTGCTGGATTGGTTTTATTACACGGGGATGGGCCAGATGGACTTCATCAAGGAGGCGTGGCCGGATCCTGCGGAGATGAATCGCCAGCTTCATGCCATGAACATTGAGACCATGATCAGCATATGGCCGCGCTTCCAGCCAGGCACACGCTACTACGACCTTATCCAAAAGAATGGGTGGTTCCTGCATCATGCGGATGGAACGCCGGAGGACGGCCTTCCCTACGATCGCGAAGGATCGGACATCGATACCACTAACCCGGATGCGGCGAAGTGGTATTGGAGTGTTGTGCGCGACGATATAGCGAGCCAGGGCTTCAACTATTTCTGGGCCGATGAGACCGAGCCGGACCTGCCTCCGGATGGAGGCTATTTCAAAATCGGGCCGGGCACGCAGTATTTCAATGTGTACCCGCTGTTCCACACCGCGGCATTTTACGATGGGATGCGCAAGTATATGCCTGACCAGCGGGCACTGATCCTCGCTCGCGATGCCTATACCGGCGCGCAGCATAACGGAGCGATCTTCTGGTCCTCCGATATTTCGCCCGACTGGGACGCACTAAGGCGCCAGATTCCCACCGGCCTCGACGTGGCCGCCTCGGGAATCGCGTACTGGGGAAACGATATCGGCGGATGGCAGGGCCTGCCCAGAACCCATGTTCCTGCGCATACGCCGCTGATCGATCCCTCCGATGCGCGCGACGAAGTCGGCGGATATGACGATTATCCGGAGTTATACGTCCGCTGGTACGAATATGGCGTCTTTGAGCCCACCTTCAGAACCCATGGCACGCGGCCGCATAACGAGGTGTGGTCCTACGGCAAACAGGCCGAGCCCATCCTCGAGAAATATCTTCGCATGCGGTACGAATTGATGCCCTACATCTACTCGCTCGGGTACTTCACCCAAAGCACTGGAGCTCCGTTCATGCGCGCTCTGTTCATGGACTTTCCCAACGACCCGAACGTGGCGCAGATTGGGTACGAGTATATGTTCGGTCCGGCATTTTTGGTTGCGCCGGTCACCTCTCAGGGGCAAACCTCGAAGAGCGTCTATCTGCCCGCGGGTACGGCATGGTACGACTACTGGACGAACAAGCGCTACGAGGGCGGTCAGACTATCCAGGTAAGTGCGCCGATCGATCAGATTCCGCTTTTTGTGAGAGCGGGTTCGATTGTGCCGCTGGGGAGCGCAATCGAGAGCACGCATGACACGCAGACCATCGCGCACGTGAAGGTCTATCCCGGAGCCAATGGCGACTTCACGCTCTATAACGACGATGGCCAGACCTATGCCTACGAGAAAGGCAGTTTCCAGATTACGAATCTTCACTGGGATGATGCGGCCAAAAAACTGACGCAGACCGGAACGAAGGCGTGGACCGGAAGTGACGTTGTGGAGGTGGTCCGGGGACGGTGAGGCGTTTTTTGAGGACGACCGGTATTATGATCCCTTCTCGGAGGGCAAAACGTTTTGCCTGCCGAGCGTGCATACAGTCCCCTCAGTGCCCTCGGTTCGTACTTCCGCAACGAAAACTTTAGGGAGTGTTCTTCTGCCGAAAAAGGGGATTGCTAAGGATGAAAGGAACTGCTGCTGTTCTGGCTGCTCTTGCGGCTACACTGTTCGTCGCTCGCATCTATGCCCAGGTCCAAGTGAAGGAGCAGGAGCGCCCGATTCCCCGCCTCGTGCAAAAGGACGGACATTTCGCCCTGTTCGTGGACGATGCTCCGTTTCTGGTCATGGGCATCGAGGATCTGACGATGGGGGAGTGGCCCACGCGCCCGAACGTGTGGCCCGCCTTGGAATACATGAATGTCAACACGGTCGAGATACCGGTCTACTGGCAGGATTTCGAGCCGCAGCCTGGACAGTACGACTACTCGGTGATCGACAGGCTCCTGACCGAGGCTCGCCAGCACCACGTTCGCCTCGTGCCGCTTTGGTTTGGAACGTATAAGAATGGCCACCCGCACTACATGCCGGATTGGATGAAGCTGGACCCGGACCGCTATTTCCATGCGGAGGACCGGAACGGGCAGGCGGTGGACTCGCCGTCGCCGTTCGCCACCGCGTCCCTCGAAGCGGACAAGAAGGCGTTTGCCGCGCTCATGCAGCACCTGAAAGAGGTCGACCCGCAGCGCACCGTCATCATGGTGCAGGTGGAGAATGAAACCGGCGACTGGAACAGCGTCCGTGATTACTCCCCTGCCGCGCAGAAGTTTTTTGAGGCGCCGGTGCCGCCTGAGATTCTCCAGGCGATGGATGTGCAGACGGCTTCCGCATCGCCGAACTGGCAGCAAGCCTTCGGTCCCAATGCGGACGAGTACTTTAACGCCTGGGCGGTTGCGAGATATGTCGGGCAGGTCGCCGCCGCGGGAAAGGCTGTTTACCCCCTGCCCATGGACGCTAACTGCGCTTTGCGTGACCCGTACCATCCGGGCCCTCCCGGAGACCCGGGCGCTCACGGCTCTTACGAGAGCGGCGGCCCCACCGACAATGTGATTCCCATCTGGAAAGCCGCGGCGCCCGCCATCGATGTTCTGGGGCCGGACGACTACCAGAACGATCCTGCCGCTTATTTGAAAGTATTGGAGCTTTATCATCGCGCCGACAATCCCCTCTACCTGCCTGAGACCGGCTGTTCCGACTGTGCCCGCTTCTTCTTTACAGGACTCGGCCTTCAGACGATTGGATTTTCGCCAGCCGCGGATACGACCCAGCCCTATTTATTGGGAGCGCAGGCGGGAATCGCAGCGCAACAAGCGGGCGATCCAGGCGCCTGGGACGGCTACAAGCCGGTGGACGATTTCCTGACTTCCTGGGGAATGAATTTCCGCTTGATCGGCCCCATGCAGCGGGAGATCGCCCGTCTCAACTTCGAGGGCAAGCTTCAGGCCGCAGCCGAAGAACCGGGCAACACCTTTCAGGTCTTGCATCTCGGATCATGGAATGCGGAGGTGACGTGGGGAGCCTTCGGCCACAATCCCCATGCCGCCGCGGGAAACGCCAAGCCGGCAGGGCGCGCTCTGGTTGCCCAGCTTGGGGACAGCGAGTTTCTGGTGACCGGATACGATTTCCGCATCGACTTCCGCCCCGCCGGGACCGAGCAGCAACGCAAGACAGAGCATATCGTGATCGGAACCCAGGAGACCCCCTCGGCTTTGATTGATGGGAAATGGCAGCATCGGCAGTTTCTGCGCATCCAGCAGGTCATTTACGAGGACGGGGCATTCAAGCCCGTTCGCACCTGGAGCGGGTTGGGGGGTGAGTCGAACGGCCTCTTCTTTGGCGAGACGCCCGTGGTGCTGCGCGTCTCGCTCACTACTTATTAGAGGCCGCGGCGGCCTTGTGAATTGCATTCAGGTTGCTTGATTCCATGAGTAAGGAGTGCTGGTCATGAAAACGTCTTCCGCGGCTTTGGCCGCGCTTTCTGCCGCACTGGTCGTCGGTCCACTCTATGCCCAGGTCCAGGTGAAGGAGCAGGAGCGTCCGATTCCCCGCATTGTGCAGAAGGACGGGCGTTATGCCCTGTTCGTCGACGGCGCTCCCTATCTGATCTTGGGCGCTGAAGACCTTTCGATGGGGCAATGGACAACCTCTCCCGATGTGTGGCCCAACATTGAGCACCTGAATGCGAACACCGTCGAAGTGTCGATTTACTGGGAGCAGTTCGAGCCGCAGCCCGGACAGTTCGAATACGCGATGGTCGACAGGCTCGTGAACGAGGCTCGCCAGCATCATGTTCACCTGGTGCTGCTTTGGTTCGGCATGTACTACAACGGCCACCCGCACTACATTCCCGACTGGATGAAGCTGGACCCCGTCCGCTACCCGCACGTGCTCAACAGGAACGGGCAGCCGGTGGACTCGCTTTCACCGCTCGCCGCCGCAACCCTCGATGTGGACAAGGAAGCGTTCTCGACTCTGATGCGGCGCCTGAAGGAGACCGATCCGCAGCGCACCGTCATCATGGTTCAGGTGGAGAACGAGACCGGAACCTGGGAAACCGTTCGCGATTTCTCACCAGCCGCGCAGAAGCTCTTCGAGGCGCCAGTGCCGCCCGAGATCCTCAAGGCCATGCCTGCGATCACGGCCTCCGCATCGCCCAGCTGGCAGCAAGCCTATGGCTCCAATGCGGACGAGTACTTCAATGCGTGGACGGTAGCGAGCTATGTGGGTCAGGTCGCCGCGGCGGGAAAGGCCGTTTATCCCCTGCCCATGGACGCCAATTGCGCTTTACGCGACCCGCTTCGCCCCGGCCCGCCCGGCATCGAGGGGCCTGCCTCCGGCCGCTATGAGAGCGGCGGACCCACCGACAATGTCATCCCCATCTGGAAAGCCGCGGCGCCGGCCATCGATATTCTGGCTCCCGACATTTACCGTGGCGACCCCGCATCGTATGTAAAGGATCTGGAACTCTATCATCGCGACGACAATCCTCTCTACGTAGCCGAGACCGGCGGCCCCGCCAATGCCCGCTTTTTCTTCACGGCGCTTAACCTTCAGACCCTCGGATTCGCGCCCTTCGCCGCGGCCGACATTTCCCCGGCGGATGCGGAGCCCTGGGCAGTGAATTACCGCCTGATCGGGCCGATTCAGCAGGAGATCGCTCGCCTCAACTTCGAAGGCAAGCTCAAAGCTGTCGCCGAGCCGCCGCACATCGACTTCTTCCAGGGCGGAGACGTGCCCAATCTCACCCAGACCCTCCAGTTCGATGGTTGGGATGCGGTGGTATCGTACGGAGTGTCCCGCGGCAGCACGGTCGGATGGAATTCGACGCCGGAGGGGCGCGCTCTTGTTGCCCAGGTTGGGGACAACGAGTTTCTGGTCACCGGATACTTTAGCCACGTCGACTTCTGGCCTGCCGGCAACCAGCAGCAACGGAACACCCAGCACATCGAACATGGAACCGAACTGGTTCCCTCATCTTTGATCGACGGGAAGTGGTTGCACCGGGAGTACGTGCATGTCGAGGAGGGAACCGAAGACAACGGCGCATACAAGTTCCTTCGCATCTTGGATGGAAGCGATCTGAACTCAGGCATCACATTTGGCGAGAAACCCAAGGTGCTGCGTGTCACACTCACGACCTATTAAAGGCTGCGGCGTCGTGACTTTTTTCGCATCTCTGTAGCGCGTGATTGGTCGCGCCACTCGGATGCACGGCCTTCCGGCTCATTGCATGGATGGCGTTTTCGCTTAACCAGATAAGGAGTGCCACCTGTGAAACTGACGTTTTCTCTCCTCACTGTTCTTGCAACCACGCTGGTTGCCGGTCAGCTCTATGCTCAGGCCACGGAGAGTCCGATACCGCGTATTGTGCAAAAGGACGGACGCTTTGCCCTGTTCGTGGACGATGCTCCATTTTTGATCTTGAGTATCGAGGATCAGGATCTGGGTTTAGAGAGTTCCTGGCCTCCGCAGTCCAAAGACTGGGCCGACATGGAATATCTGCATGCCAACACGGTTGAAGTGCCGATCTACTGGGATCAGATCGAAGAGCAGCCCGGAAAGTTCGATTTTTCCTCGATCGACAGGCTCCTGACCGCGGCTCGCGAGCACAATATGCGCCTCATCCTGCTCTGGTTCGCTACCTGGAAGAACGGCAGCCAGCATTATATGCCCGACTGGATGTTGTCGGACCCCGCACTCTACTTCCACTCCGTCGACAGGAATGGAGAGGCCGTGGATTCGCCATCGCCCTTCGCCACCGCGTCGCTCGAAGCGGACAAGAGGGCGTTCGCGGCAGTCATGCAGCACCTGAAGGAAACCGACCCGCAGCGCACTGTCATCATGGTTCAGGTGGAAAACGAAACCGGCAACTGGAAGAGCGTCCGTGATTTCTCACCCGCCGCGCAGAAGTATTTCGAGGCGCCGGTGCCGCCTGAGATTCTCAACGCCATGCATGTGCAGACGGCTTCCGCATCACCGAACTGGCAGCAGGCATTCGGTCCCGATGCAGACGAGTACTTCAACGCTTGGGCGACAGCGAAATACGTGGGTCAGGTAGCGGCCGCGGGAAAGGCGGTCTATCCGCTGCCTATGGACGTCAACGACGCCTTGCGCAACCCGTTCCATCCAGGCCCTCCCGGAGAACCGGGCGTTCCCGGCAATTACGAGAGTGGCGGCCCTACAGACAATGTGCTCCCCATCTGGAAGGCAGCGGCCCCCGCCATCGATCTTCTGGCGCCCGACGATTATCAGGGCGATCCCGCCGCGTATTTGAAAGTATTGGATCTCTATCACCGCGATGACAATCCTCTCTTCCTGCCGGAGAGCGGCTGTCCTGGGTGTGACCCGGACAGTGGAGACTTCACCCGCTATTTCTTCACGGTGCTTGGTCTCCAGGGCATAGGATACTCGGAGTCCGGAAATCAGCCCGTGCCTTCTCTGGCAAGGAATTTCGTGTTGGTGGGTCCGATGCAGCGGGAGATCGCCCGCCTCAATTTCGAAGGTAAGCTCAAGGCTGTGGCCGAGCCGGTACACACCAAGGGCGGAGACCAGGGCGATCCCAGGCAGACGCTGCGGTTCGGAACCTGGAACGCTGTGGTGAAATACGGGTCAGCCCGCTTTGGTCCCGCCACCACCGCAGGGAATGTGACGCCGCAGGGGCGCGCCCTGGTGGCCCAGCTTGCCGAAAACCAGTTTCTGGTGGCCGGATACTTCTGCACCGTCGACTTCTACCCGGCTGGCACCGAGGAACAACAGAAGACCGAGCATATCGTGGAAGGAACCGGGCAGATTCCTTCCGCTTTGATTGACGGCAAATGGCAGCACCGGCAGTTCATGCGTGTCGAACAGGGAGTTTACGAGAACGGAGTTTTCAAGCTGTTGCGCAGTCAGAATGGGGATGCGACAGACTATGGCTTACGCTTTGGCGAGGAACCCACGGTGCTGCGCGTCACGCTTGGCGCCTATTAGCCGGTCGAGGAAGTTTCTATTCCCACTCCGGCGGCAGCGTTAGCACAAGAGGCAACATTGGCAAGATAAAAAACGAATAGGAGACGGCACCTAGTTCGGCTCGCTGGTTCGAGGATTCAAACAGGAGTGATGTATGCGAATGAAGATGAATGTCGTATCCGTACTTGGCTTGCTTGCGTGTGTTGCCGCTGCGACGATTTCGGTCGGAGCGCAAACGGATAATGGCGTCCCGCACTTGCGGAAACAGGGCACAGCCACCCAGTTGATCGTGGACGGTAAGCCAATTCTGGCTCTCGCGGGAGAACTTACCAACAACGCTGCCACCAGCCTCCCCATGATGGAGCCCATCTGGCCAAAGCTTGTCACCGCTAACCTGAACACCGCGCTCGTAGGCGTCTCCTGGGCGCAGTTTGAGCCCGAGGAAGGGCACTTCAATTACACCCAGATCGATGGCGTGATCGCCAAGGCCAGAGAGAACCACATGCGCCTCGTCATTCTCTGGTTCGGCTCCTGGAAGAACGGCACTTCCAGTTTTGCGCCGTACTGGGTCAAGAAGGATTACACACGCTTTCCGCGCATTCAGATCGGCAATGGCAGTACCGTCTCGATCTCGGGTCCCCTGGAACTGCTGAGTACACTTGGCGATGCCACGCGGGATGCCGACGCGGCCGCGTTCGCGGCATTGATGCGGCATATCAAGGAAGTCGATGGCGCCCAGCACACCGTTGTGATGATGCAGGTGGAGAACGAAGTGGGTGTGCTGCGGGATTCGCGAGATCGATCTCCGGCGGCCAACCGCGCGTTTGCGGGGCCGGTGCCGGCAGAGCTGATGAATTACCTGGAAGCGCACAAGGATTCGCTCATTCCCGAGTTCCGTGCGGTGTGGGCGGCAAATGGCTACAAGAGCTCAGGAACCTGGGAAGAGGTCTTCGGTCCCGGCAAGCCGGCTGACCTGGAGATTCCGATTCAGACGACCAGCCCGCCCATGAGTGCGGATGAGCATGAAGTCAGTTGGAGGGAACTCCACTGGCCTTCCGACGAGATCTTCATGGCGTGGAACTATGCGCGCTTTGTAGAGAAGGTGGTCAAAGAGGGCAAGGCCGCCTATGACATTCCCATGTACGTGAACGGATGGCTGCAGCAGCCCAATCACGCTTGGCCGGGAACCTATCCCAGCGGCGGTCCCATGCCTCAGGTGCATGACATCTGGCGGGCCGGAGCTCCGGACGTGGATATCCTTGCGCCGGATCTCTACTTGCCTTATTTCGACGAACTTTGCGAACGATTCAGTCGCAACGGTAACCCGCTCTTCATTCCGGAGACAGGAACCAATGCGGCCAACGTGATTATGGCGGTCGGAAAACACAATGCCATCGGCTTTTCTCCGTTTGGCGTTGACGGAGGAAGACCGATTCCCCAGGACCTTGCAGCCACATATGAAATGCTCAACCAATTGGCGCCGATGATTCTGGCGCATCAGGGGACTGACACCATGACTGCGGTGCGGATGGTTCAGGGCGACCCGCCTAGGCAGGTCAAATTGGGCAACTACACTCTGACGTTTACCTACACGGGCCGGATCATGCGCCTGGCCCCGCAGGCCAAAGGCGGAGTGGTGGCGTCTCCTCCTCCTCCCAGGCAACCCGGAGCACAACCGGAAGAACCCCTGCAGCCATTGGAAGCGGCTGCAGTTGTGATTTCCACCGGTCCCGATGAGTACTATTTCGGCGGAGGTGGCATGCGCGTTGACTTTACACCGAACACGCCCGGACCACCCAATGTGGGACTCGGTGTCGTCCAGACAGGCAAGTTTGTGGACGGAAACTGGGAGCTTACCCGCTGGATCGAAGGCGACGATGATGCACAGGGAGAGATCCTCGTGCTGAATCCTGGCACGATCGTGCGCGTCCAGCTCTACCGCGTTCCATAGGTTGAGAGTTCCGATGTCTTCGCGGTTTCTCCATGGCCGGCTTCACCCATCGCATGTGCGCGATCGGTATGAATGCGAAACAGCTCGTCCCGGGCGCAGGCAATTTGACAAACTCGCGTGCAGATCGCGGAAGAAATGAGGATTGAAAACGATGAAAATCTTCATCATCGCAGCCGTTTTGGCGGCATCGAGTATTGCGTTGGCATTGCACGCGCAGACGGCTGAGCACCCGGTCCCTCGCCTCGTCGAGAACGACGGGCGCTATGCCCTGTTTGTCGACGGCGCGCCCTTTCTGATGCTGAGCGCGCAGTCGAACAACTCCAGCGACTGGCCGGCCACCCTCCCCAAGGTGTGGCCCGCCATCGAGTACCTTCATGCCAACACTCTCGAAACTCCCATTTACTGGGAACAGTTCGAGCCCAAGCCGGGACAGTTTGACTACTCGCAGGTGGACATGGTTCTCGCTCAGGCCCGCGACCATCACGTCCATTTAGTGCTGCTCTGGTTCGGCACTTGGAAGAACGGGAGCCAGCACTACATGCCCGAATGGATGAAGCTCGATCCCCAGCGCTACCTCCACGTGACCAATAAGACCGGGGAGTTGGTTGACTCGCCCTCCCCGTTCGCAACCGCATCCCTCGAAGCGGACAAGCGCGCCTTCACTGCCTTCATGCAGCACCTCAAGAATGCTGATCCGGAGAGAACAGTGTTGATGGTGCAGGTTGAGAACGAAACCGGCACATGGGGAACTCTCCGCGACTACTCTCCCGCCGCGGAAATG
>Ga0326727_10020461_pt1 | contig 13138 bp, 11 predicted proteins | sample MB2enrmetagenome_FD_207643 | JGI IMG/M metagenome (GOLD analysis project Ga0326727, IMG submission 207643) | Lab enriched peat soil microbial communities from McLean, Ithaca, NY, United States - MB29MY | ecosystem: Environmental > Terrestrial > Soil > Wetlands > Peat | place: USA: New York...
ATCGGTTGGCGCTGCATCCACGGCTCACTATACTTCGGGGGCTCTTACTCGACGCTCAGGAGTGACCTACTTGTCTCTCCCAATGGACCGCTCTACCCCGACAATGAAACGGCAGTGCTCGATTGGACAGGAACGCACTCTAATTGGGGGATAGGTCGGGACGACAAGCTCACGATCATTCTCCCAGAGTTCGCTTGCCGGATCACGGGTCTCTTATTGGGAAGAACGGAGACTGACGTTGTTCTCGAGTCGGGTCCCTGGCCACCCAAATCGGTCATCGGCCAATACTTCGCCAGCGCGGAAGGGCAGTCGATGGTTACCGGAAGATTCGAGGGGGCCGTAGTGCCTCACACAGTGTCGGTGGGATTTGTCCCTACACAGTTCGAGGTAAATGTTTACGACGGAGAGTCCCAACGGCTTCTCGATGGCAGGGCATTCCGGCGCGGCCAGATCTATGGGAGTCAAGGGGTGTCGTGGAAGGAGAAAGAGGAGGACCTCCGCGCGGTGATTCTCGGAGGCGAAAGTGAATACATTGAGTTCAAGGAGGCTTGGAACGGGGAGAACCCCCGCCGATTCAAGGAAGGGGTCACTGCCCTCGCAAATTCGATCACCGGCGGCACGATAGTGTTTGGAGTCAAGAACTCCCCGATCGAAATCGTTGGTGTGAAGGAACCATGGAACCTAGATGAGTGGCGGCTCACTCTTGGCAACGCGGTCCGCGACAGCATTAGTCCCGTCCCCGAGATACAGATTTCTGAGGAGAAAGTCCCGGAACGGCTTATCTTGGTGCAGATTCCCCCGGGGAATCGTCCGCCTTATCTCTTGCGAAACCGCGGGGTTCTTATTCGGGCCGGAAGCAACAATCGAGTTCCGGAGCAGTACGAACTCGTGGAATTGGTGAAACGAGGGCTTCAATCGCGTCCAAGCTAGAGCACAAGGCGCGTTACATCAAGGCGCGACCGACCCCTCACCGTTCGGCTCGCTTAGGGACAGGCGCTCCTAGCGGTGGTGCCACCGCCCGCGCGGGTCGACGTTGAAGCCCGCGCAATCGACCGCGGTCGCCGCCTTCACCGCGGCGCGACGACCCACAAAGTCGCGGAAAGGGCGAACATCATCGCGAGCGCGATCAGGGCACCGACCAGTCGTTGACCCAGCGTCATGGATCGCCGCAGGCGCAGTCGTCCCGCGGCCCATCTAAGGCGCCGCAGCCGGCGGCACCACGTTTCAGATTTCAGCTCGGTGTCTTGACATCAGGGGTACTCTACCAGAACGGAACAGGGGGCGACTTCCGCGGCTAACTTGCGGAAATCACGGCTAGAAGGTCCTCGGCGTAAGTCTCGAGGCGCCGACGATTTGCGGTAGTCAGCTTCCTCGAGTGAGCGACGTCCGTTCGGATGGGTTCGAGTTCACGTAGCTTCACTCGGATGACTTCAACATCCACGAACACTCGCGAGAAGGCGTGCTCCCAGTTGTAGGGATCAAGGATGATCTTCGAATAGTCAGGGAAGCCGAGGTATTCTTCCACGGGATGATCTCCCGCGTCGAGCCAGGGCCACACTCGTTCGCGATTGGCCTTGCGCTTCTCCGCATACGTGCGAATGTCTGCCGGAACGCGATCCGCCCACCAGGTCGGGGTCAGCGCGGATAGCCGCTCCGCGATGACCTTGCGGAGCCCACTTTCGAGCTGCCTGAGCACCTCGGGAAAGGGCGGTTCTCTGACGATCTTGGGCGCTGGGGGGTGATACGTTTCGAGCCGGGCTGTGACTTGGAGAACCTTCCTCAGGATCGTCTCTGGCCTCTGAGCTGAACTAGCGTCCGCGAGCCCTCGCTGTAATGACTGTCGAAATCGCGGTTCGAGGGCAGGCCCGACCGAATCCGCGGCCTGGCGGAGTTGCTGAAGGATGAAGAGGGCCTGATTCCTCGAGTTTTCTTCGGCCTTGACCTTCAGCGCCTTCTGGTTCGCGGCAACGAGGGCTCTAGCGACCTTCGAACCGGGTCGCGTTGCCCCCAGGATTTCATGTGAGAGCGCCCCGCCGACTTGTCCCCACAGCTCTTGGGACGCAGCCTCTCTCGCGATGGGGGGGTTGGCTCGCCTCGCCCCATGGGTACGGAGTTGCTGCTCTACTTGGAATCTGATTCCCTGTAGGGACGGTCGAATCGAAGTGAATGGGTCCTCTGACACGATTCTGTCGGGGACACCCGCCTCAGCCGCCCCAGTCGCAGCCACGGTTCCCGGCCTCTGTCGAGATCCAGGGAATGTTGCGTGCGGCTCGGTAGGCTAGGATTCTGCCGCACTTGGCACAGAACTTGGTCATGCCATCCTCGAGCTCCATCGGGTCGTGTACACCCGCCACACCCGATTTGTTGGGCTCTCGTCGTCTTTCCATGGAAGGATCCATCCACCGCCAACTGGCGCAATCAGGGCAGTGGGATATCGGTGTCGATTCGCCCGCGCGCTGATCGCGGTCTCGTCATCGCCCGCGCAACTCAGGCGAGCCGGAGACTCGCTCTCGTCAGGTTGGTCCTGATACAGTCGGCCGCTCACCCAAGATCCAGCCCAATCCGGAACATCTCCTGCAGGGTTTGTTCTGTCGCCTCCCCCTCCGACCAGAGCCACCGCAGACGGGGCAGGGGCGTTTGCGCGCGTTCTCCCAGGCAGCTGTTGTCTGAGCAGCGTGCCGTTCCGGCTTCGCTTTCCGTGCTTCCGGGAGATACCCCTCAGCTCGAGTTCGCTCGCCGCTCATTCAGTCGATCTCGAGAAGAATGTTCGCCCTGCGACCTCCTGAGACCCTTCTCAGGATAGCCCAGTCACCCGGCTCGCCTTCTCTTCCCCAGCTCGTCGGAGCTCGAGGGCACGATTCCAAACTGCATCGAAGTACTGTTTTGTATTCCTCTTCTTCCGTACGACGTCCGCTCGACTCGAGCGATCGAAGATTGCTTCTACTGACGGCCAGAGACGCGAGGCCGAAAGGTCGTCCGAAATGATTTGGCTTCGTGCTGGCCAGGAAAGCGTCCAGAGGTTCTGTGTGTCGACGCTTCCATCAGGCTTTGGGTGAAGGGGAACGTCCCATCTGTAGTATTGAAACGGACTGTTCGGCATCAAGTCCGGCCTCAGCTGACAAGCCGTTGCTGGAGTGACAATCACACCAGCCCAGTCCGCCAGTTCGTGTAGGCTACCCGCGTCGTTAACGGGATTCCCCGCGACGATCTCTCCACTGCGATAGAATGTTCCGATGGAAACCGCCCCTCGGTAAAGATCACCGTCCAGGATGGCCCGAATGTACCACCCGCTCAACCACCGACACGCGGCACGAAGAATGAATGCGGGTTCGGCTTGAATTGGCTTGATCGAAAACGTGAGCAAGAGTGTGTCAGAGAATCCCAAGACGGCGGGCTTGACGTCGAACGAGGGAACATCCTTGTCCGAGTCCGCAGGCTCGAGACTGAAGAATCCTTGGCGGAATCCGGGGGTTGAACGAGCATCAGCAAGAATACGGGATCTACGTTCCATGAGGCGGCGCCACTCCTCGGGAGAACGGGTGCCTCGAGTCCCGAGGGCGTCCAACACCGCAACCAAACCGTAGTCTTCTTCGATGACACCACTCGCGCTCATCGCGGTCCGCCCTCGACCGCGCGGGTCGCAGAAAAAGCCCCCGCCGTCGACCTCACCTACTCGACCATCCTGCGAAAGTCCTCGCGACCCTGCCGCGCGGGCTTCCGAGCGCCGGGTGCGAGAAGAGTCCGTCGCGCCTTCGAGAGGCACGCGCGCGAACACGCGATCCCGATCTCGGGAGTGACCGTCCCCGGTACTCCACCACGATGGACGTGGGTCCATCCCGCCGGCAGCGGCCGGGCGGGAAACTTCTTGCCGAAGGCGTCCAGCCGGAGACTCAGGCGCACTCCGCATCCGTCGCAGATTGCCGTCAACTCGTAACTCATCCCTTGGCAAACGTCCTGAGTCCTCATGACACTGCCGAGTCGCCACACTTCGTGTCCCGCGCGCTGATTGCGGTCCTGTCATCGGCCGCGCGAGACCTGCAACCTCGCCCTTGGGTGGCCCGGGGAGCTGATATCTATCGAACAAGTTCAATTGTGTCCAGTCCGAAACGCACTCCGTCCTGGGCCGGCGCGACCAGACGACAATGTCCTAACCGTTTCTATGTCCCGAGCCCCCTCGGCCCCCCTAGGCGGGTTGCCCCAGCCCAGAAACGCCCTAGACCTGGCGGGCGAGACCTCTTGGTCTGCGGGGACTCTCGGCGGCCATGGTCCCCAAGTCCTTCCAGGAGGAGGACACGGCGGAACCTCTCGATCTGCGGGCGACCGCCCGATCAGCGCTTCGGTTCGAGCGAGGCTTCCTGCGCCGCCGGTGGGCCGCGTATTACGCCCTGTGGGGAGTCACGGTACTCTCGTACTATCTGTTCCCCTACCTGTTCGACCTGACCCCGTTCGCCCAGCTCCCGTTTGGCGTCCAGTTCGCAGTCGACGCCTCCCTGGACGTCGTGCTCACCTTCGCCGCGCTCACCGCGTCAATCAGGATATGGGGACTCTCCGAGCGCACGTTCGATCTCCGAATCGCGACCGAAGGACGCCGGCCGATGACTCGTCCAGCGAACCTCCTGAGATACCTTCTTGTCGCCGTCGTACTCGGTGGGGCGATCGTCCTCTCAACCCGCTCGGCCTCGGCCGCTTATCTGATCGGGGACACGGTCCTCGCCGTCCTCTCCATCTTCCTCCTCCGGCACCTCGGCCGGGCCTTCCGACCCGTGCCGACGGAGGGTTGGGTCGCGGCGGGCGCCTACCTCATCGCCGCGGTCAGTTCTTACGTCTCGCTAATCCTCCTCAGGTATCCCGTGGGCCACCTGCTCGCCTGGGGTACGGCGGCGGTGATCTGGCTCGGCTGCGCCGTTTACGCCCGGTTCAGGACCCACGACGAGCCGCCGGAGGGATCATGATCGGGCACGGGCCCGGCCCAGAGGTTCGCGAGTCCCTAGCCGGCCTTGGCGAGCAGTTCGCGCAGGAGGAGCTTCGCAGCTCGGCCCGGATCCTGATTATGCTCTCCCTCGGCGTCAACCAGCGGTTGAGCTTCTCCACGCTCCTCGAACTCACCCACTGTGCGAAGGGGAGCCTGAGCTACCACCTGAAGCAGCTTGAGGGCGCCGGCCTTTTGCAGACCTCGATGGTCTTCACGTTCGGAGGACCGCGCGTCGTCGCCGACATCACGGAGAAGGGCCGGACGCAGTACCGCGGCCTCATCGACGAGCTCCGTCGGCTCCCGGGCCCAGGCGAGCACTCCGCGGCCGTGCCAAGCTAACCCGTGGTGCGGGTCCGGTCAAGCCACTGAACTCCCATCTCGTATCTTGGCCCACCGCGAGCATACCCCTGGTCAGGCAGGACCCATGGCGCAGAACCCTCGACCCGAAACGGCGGTGCGAGACGGAGAGACCGGGACCGACGGTGGCGAGGGCGCGAGTGCCCCGATGATGGAATGCTGGGGGGAGGCTGTCGTCGTCGCGCACGATGTCTGGAAGATCTACGGGCAGGGCGAGACCGCTGTTCCCGCGCTTCAGGGAATCTCGGTGGAAATCCTTCGGGGCGAAATGCTCGCCGTGGTGGGTCCGTCGGGATGTGGCAAGACGACTTTCCTGAACTGCTTCAGCGGCCTCGACGACATCACCAAGGGCAGGGTCACGATCGAGGGCACAGACATCCACGGGATGTCGGACGTTCAGAAGAGCGAGTACCGGGCCCGTCGCATGGGTTTCGTGTTCCAATCGTACAATCTTCTCCCCATCCTAACCGCGGAGGAGAATGTCGAGATGCCGCTCCTTATCGCGGGGCGGCCGGCCGCGGAGGCTCGAAGGCGGTCCCGTGAGATCCTGACCCAGCTGGGACTAGGCGAGCGTCTTACTCGTCGGCCGGCGGAACTTTCGGGCGGCCAACAGCAACGAGTCTCCCTGGCCCGAGCCCTCGCCGCGCGTCCCGCGATTGTCTGGGCCGACGAACCGACCGGAAACCTGGATGCCGAAGGTTCGCGTCAGGTAACGAGCCTTCTGAGGGACCTGAACCAACGATTCCGGCAAACCATCGTGGTCGTCACGCACGATGCGGAGGTCGCCGCCGCCTGCGACCGCACGCTGCACATGAAGGACGGACAGTTCGTCTCGTCAGGTGGCTAGACCATGGCGCTGGGATCGTCGGTCGACCTTCTGCTCCTCGTCCTGATTGCGGTAGCGGTTGCTACGTGTCTGCTGGGGATGCGGCATCGCTTGTCGTTCCGAATCGCGATGCGCAACGTCCGGCGAGGACGGGGACGCACCGCGCTACTGATTGCGGGCCTGCTGGTCGGCACGACCATCGTCTCGGGTAGCCTAATCGTCGGCGACACGGTCCAGCAGCTCGTCTACCACTACAACGACATCGGCGCCGGGTACGTCGACGAGTCGATCACCGGGACCTCCACGTCAGGAGGTCTTGCTTACTATCCCTACACGGTGTTCACCCAGGTCTCCTCCGCCGTATCCGGGTATAGCTCAATTGCCGGGGCCACGCCCGAGATCATCAGCGGAGCGGCCGTGTACGACCGCTCGACCGGGACCCCGGAGACCGCGCTCAATCTCATCGGTGTCAACGGGAACCAGAGCGCCGCTCTCGGGACGTTCGTGGCCGACAACGGGACCTTGATCGCGGGGCCATTACCCGGAGAAGTGTTGCTCGACGACCAAACGGCCAGCGCCGTCAACGCGAGCGCCGGGGACACCGTGGTGGTCTACGGGCTCTCCGCCGTCCAGCTGAAGGTCCAGGCGGTCGTTCAGGAGAACATCCGGGGCGGGTTCATCACCGGCGGCCTCTCGCCGGGGAACGTGTTTGTGACCCTCGCGACGGCCCAGGCCATCGAGAACGCCCCAGGCATGATCAACTACATCGCAATCACGAACGCTGGCTCGCAATCCGCCGGCGCATCAATTTCGTCCACCGTCAGCGCCTATCTCAACACAACCCTCGAAGGGGTGCTCTCGGCCCACGGGCTCACCGTCAAGACTCCGCTCTCGACCGGACTCAGCAACGCGGCCACGAGCGGCCAGAGCCTGCTCACCCTGTTCCTGGCCTTGGGCCTTTTCTCGATTCTCGCTGGGGCGATGCTGATCGTCGGCATCTTCGTGATGCTCGCTGAGGAGCGCAAGGGCGAGATGGGGATGCTTCGAGCGATTGGGATGCGTCGGCGGGAGCTCGTCTACACGTACTACTTCGAGGGGGTCATCTACGCCGCCGGGAGCGCGCTCGCGGGGACAGTCGTCGGGGTGGGGGTCGGCTACTTCCTGGTGCTCCTCGCGGGGTCGATTCTTCAATCCGAGGGTATCCCGCAGTCGGCGACCCTCCAATCGTTCACGGTGACGGACCAGAGCCTCGTCATCGCCTACGTCGTCGGTTTCATCCTTACGCTGGTCACGGTGGTGGTCGCCTGCCGCCGGGCGAGTCGGCTCAACATCGTCCGAGCGATTCGGGACATCCCCGAGCCAAAGGCCCCGGTGCGGACGTACACATTCCTCGCCTACCTGGGTGGTCTGTTGGCCGTCTCGGGGCTCCTCGGGTTCTTCGCGTCGTATCGCGGCACGGGGGAAATCTCGTATCCGATCATCACTGGCGCCCTCGTGATTTTCGGAGCAGGTCTGGTCGCGGCCCGGTTCCTCAAGAACCGCGTCGTGTTCACCTCCGTCGGATTCGCCCTGGTCGTCTGGGGCGGCTTCGAGCCGCTCCACACCTACCTGTTCGGATCGTCGCATTCGAGCAGCATCTTCAATCTGTTCGTGGAGGGCATCATCCTAGTCGGCGGGATGCTGATGGCAATCCTGCTCAACGCCGACGGACTCGTCGGCATCCTGCGCCGCCTCCTCGGGCAGCGCGCTCAGTCGAGCCCGGTCATCCGCATCGGGACGGACTACCCAACCCGTCAGCCTGGCCGCACCGCGGTGAGCCTCACGATCTTCGCTCTTGTCGTGTTCACGATGGTCGCCACCGCGGGCGCCGGCTCGACCCTTCAGGCGAGCCTCAACGACTCGGTAGCGACCGAGACGGGTGGGTACACGTTCTTCGGCGAATCCCAGGCGGCAATCCCGAACCTTTGGGGTTTGATCCAGGCGAATGCCACGCTCGCACCGCAGTTCACGAACGCGGTCTCTCTAGTCACCGGCGTCGTGGGCATCAACGACTCCGGATGGTCGGGCACGCCCTACCGGGACGAAATCTACGCGGCACCGACGAACGCGAGCGGTCCGGCGAGCTTCTACGGGACCAACGAGTTTACCTTCCAATCAACGCTGTACGGAATGAGCGCGGCGGCGACGTTCCAGGACCTTGCGACCAATGCCTCCGCCGCGATCCTCGACGAGAGCTACTCCAACGTCGCGAATCCCTTCTCCACGTCGTCGTCGGCCCATCCGAAAGTCACGGTTGGCGAATCGATCCAGGTGACCACGCCGAACGGAGCCCGGTCGACGAACGTGACGGTCGTGGGGGTCTTGAGCGAGTCGATCATCACGGGAGTCTGGCTCAACCCGACGACGGCCGCCTCCCTCGGCTACACGAGTGAGAGCGCCTACTTCTTGACGGTCGCTCCGGGAGCATCGGCGAACCTCGCATCGCAAGACGCGAAGCGGGCGTTCTTCCCGACGGGTCTCGCGCTCTACAACCTCCCCAGCCTCATGGCCCAGTCGATCTCCACGACCGAGGGATTCATCGGCCTCCTCGAGATTTTCGTTGGTCTCGGGCTCGCGGTTGGGATCGCGGCGATGGGCATCTTCGCGCTCCGGGCGGTCGTCGAGCGCCGCCGGCAAATCGGAATGCTCCGCGCGACGGGGTTCACTCAGGGCATGGTGCTCCGCGCGCTGTTCCTTGAGTATTCGCTCATCACGGTCCTCGGCGTGGTGATCGGGTCGGGCCTCGGGCTGCTCATCGTCTATAACCTCTCGGTGAGCCCGGAAGCGGTGAGCGATGGCGTTCAGCATTTCGTCGCACCTTGGCTCACGGTGATCGAGGTCGGAGTGATTGCCTATGTCCTCGTGCTCGTGGCGATCGCTTGCCCTGCTCTTCGAGCGTCGCGTATCCCGCCTGCCGAGGCCATCCGAACCACGGAGTGATCGTGATCTCTCCGGGCCTCGACACCAAAGAAACAGGGGGTGGGGTGAGTGGACCCAAGCGTGACAACCTATAGCTCTCCAGAGCTGGGCGCAGTATTCGCCCAATTCGTGATTGTATTGTTCATCGTTCGACGTTCATACGCGATGTCCCAGGGGGTTCCTTTCTCGGTCCGACGCCTCGCAGTCGCGCCCGGACTTATTCTGATCCTCTGGACGCTAAGCGAGCTCGAGTCGATCCTTCTCACCCCTTGGGCTGTACCATACCTTGTGACGGTGGATGTCACGATCGTGATCGTCGCAACGCTCGCCTTCTCTCGAATCACGGAGGGAATGACCGAGGTGAAGCAGGGAGCGTCCGGGGAGTGGTCGTTCCGGATCGGAATCTCCATCGCGATGCTCTACCTAGGTGTGTTCCTCGTCCGCCTTACGTTGACTGTCATACTGTTTCCTTCATCGCTTGAGTTCGGATCCACGCCAGGTGGATTCCCGCCACTTCCACAACAGATTGCGTTGGGCGTGATCGACGCGATCTACTCTGTAAGTACAGGGCTTCTCCTAGGACGATCCATGGGAATAGCCCGGAAGGTGAGGACGGTCCGTGACAGACTATCCCTGCCTCTAGGCGCCTGAGGAGATGAAAAGCGGCTTGCTTCGCGGCAATGCGCCCACCCTCCAAGGATTGGATCTACGGAGGGAGATCGCCGCCGTGTTTGCGCTGGCTAGTCCCGCGCGCCAATCGCGGTCCCGTCCCTGGACGAACCCCGCGAATTCGTTCGCTCGTGGAGACTCGTCAGCCTCCCGGACCTGGCCGCGCGCTTCCGTCAACGGGCGCCTTACCTGGCACGCTGTATCCCACCCGCCCGCACCGACCTCTTTCAAAGAAGGGTAGGCTGTAACCCCTCCGCCATTCGGTTTAGGAAGGTCGGGACCGGATTCTCGAAACTCGTTTCTGACAGGTGTTTCCATCTTTTTGTCGATGCTACCCGCCGGACCATCCGAAAGGAATAGGCGTTCGAACAGGGGGCGACACTGCCCCAACCTCCCCGCGCAACCCCGCGCGCTGATTGCGGTCCTCCATCGGCCGCGAGCGTCCCACTTCAAGCCCGCGTTGGCCCCGACGCGCGGCTTATATGACGAACGGCGTACGGCGCCGGGCCGATATGGCCGAAGTCCTGCTTTTTCACCATGCGCAGGGTCAGACTAAGGGGTTCCTAGCGTTCGCGAGTCGCCTCCGAGAGGCTGGGAATACCGTGCGCACCCCTGACCTGTACGACGGGCGGACGTTCGCTTCGCTCGACGAGGGCGTGGCGTACGCGAAGGCGGTCGGATTTGACACGATCCTCGAACGTGGGCGGCACGCCGCCGAGGGCTTGCGGAGCGAGCTCGTCTACGCCGGCTTCTCGCTCGGAGTGATGCCGGCCCAGCTTTTGGCCCAGAGGCGTCCGGGTGCCAAGGGGGCGCTCTTGTTTTCCGCTGCCTTACCGGCCTCCGAGTTTGGGGGTTCCTGGCCACCCGGAGTCCCGCTACAGATCCACATGATGGAGGGCGACAAGTGGGTGCAGGAAGGAGACCTCGACGCCGCTCGCGGACTCATCTCAACAATCAAGGGGGCGGAGCTCTTCCTCTACCCCGGAAATCAGCACCTATTCGCTGACAGCAGCCTGCCAGACTACGACGAGAGAGCTGCGGGACTGCTGACAACACGCGTGCTTGCATTCTTGAATACCGTTGATTACGCGCCAGGAACCGGTCGCGGGCATTCTTGACCGCTACCTCGCGTGTCTACACTCGCTTCGCGACGCGCGCTGATTGCGTTCCTCCATCGGCCGCGCGCGCTCTTCGTTAAGCCTGCGCGGCCGCGGCGCCCGCAGCGGACCTCGCGGTCGGTCCCGAACGCGCGCGCCGTCTGTGGAAGTCCCGCAGAGCGAGTGGTTTGCGCGAGCATCCCTCCAAGAACTCGATGACGCACTCAGATGCCATAGGTCATCAGGCCAAACACGTCTGTCTGTTCCCAAGAAGAGCTAAGCGAAGCGAGCTCATCCACACCATATGTCCGGCCAGGTCCGATTTGTCTATTCCGGAATACGAGTGAGAAACCTCGAACGCTCGGTTCGATTCTATCGCCGCATTGGGTTCCGGGTGGTCAAGAGGGGATCGTTCTCGCATGGAGGAAGATGGGTCCATCTTTGCTACCCTCGCTCCGATCATCGACTTGAGCTGAACTATTACCCGAAGGGAACCCCGTTCTATGAACCGTACAAGCGGGGGGAGGAATTCGACCACTTCGGGTTCTACGTCTCAGACCCGCTGCGTTGGCTGCGCTCTATGGTCAAGGCAGGCGCGACGCCGGCGGTCGGGTTCGTGGACGGGCCAGCCCAGCTCCTGTACGTCAAGGATCCCGATGGGGTTTGGTTAGCGGCCTGCGGCCCTTCAGCTCCGGGGAGTCTTCCAAACTTGATTCCGAGCGCGGATGCGATTGCCTCCGCGGGACGATCGCGCCGGAAACGCGTGAGCGGGCGACCTAGGCGAGCTCGTGTCGGTCATCGGACGTAGCCGACGAGAAAGGGCTGGCGACGGACCCTTGTTCTCGGGAGCTCCTTGGCCTCGGTGAAATCGGATCCACCGTTCCCCACCGGAGCTCCCTTGCGCTCTCCTCGCGGTCAGTCCCCGTCCCGCGCGCTGATCGCGGTCCTCCATCGGCCGCGCGTAGGGTAGATTAGGCGCGCGCGGAGGCAGCGGACCGCTTCCCCTTGTCCCAGAAGAACTGGAACAAGTCCTTGGCCCAGTTGATCGAGTCCTGATCCTTGGCGATAAAGCCGGCGTAATCCGCTCTTCCGTCGAGGTGGTTGAAGGATACAAGCGCCTCTTTCTCACTAACCGTGATGGTTGCGGGGAGGACCGTCAGGCCTCTCCCTTCGATCGCTTGGGCGAGGTCGTGGGGAATCGAGACCTGACGAAGATAAACCTCGGGAACGAGAAACTTGAACTTCACTCCCTGGCGAACCCGCTCCGTCACGGTGGGCGTCAAGCGGTCCTTGGCAGGACCTTCTATCATTGCCCACAGGAATTGCGCGGCTTGACCGAGGGCATCTTCCCCCTGGTTCAGGTTCCGAATTGCTTCCATGCTCAAAGACGATCGGGAGAGTTCGCCGAGCCGGCTCACGAAGGGGTTGGGAATCGGCGACAGGTCGTGGGTCGAAAAATACTCCCTATGCTGGAAGACAAACTCGAATGCGGCCGAGAGTTGCAGTACGAGTTCGCCGAACGGGGCGATCGTGTAGCCTCCCGCGGGCTGTCTCTGAACCAGCGACGAGTCGGTGAGGCGTTTCAGTTGTCGGGAAGCTTCGGTCGCCGTGAGATCGAGCCGACGGGCGAGCTCCCGCATTTTGAGTTTCTTTGTCCGCAGTTCTCGAAGGATGTCGAGACGGCTCTGACTCGCAAGCTCGAGGAAGAGCTGGTTGACTTTTTCTCTGCCTTCCACGGTCCATCCCCCGAATTTCGGTCGTGCGAGGCTGGAATCGGACACAACGTCGTGCACGATTAAGCATCGTTGTTAACAAGGGTCCATGGGGCGCCATGCCCATTGCAGGTTTAGGTGGACAATGGGAATGAAATCCGCAGTCACTTCGGGTGTCCCCACTGATGTCAAGGGCGTCGGCCGACTCAGGCTCGCTTCCCTGATCGGTCTGATCGCTCAGGGGCTGATCTGGGCCGTCGGATTGCCAGTCTATATCTGGCTCCAACTCACCACGAATTCGGCCTCTAAGTTGGGCTCCAACTTGGGGCCAGGCATCAACACGATCCCGGGGTGGAACAACCCGAACTGGTTCTACCTGTCGCTGTTTGCACTCACCGTCGGTTTCATTCTCAGCATTGGGTCATTCGTTTTCTTCTATCTGGGTTTCCGGGCCGTGAGACGGTCTGCCCCGGATTTCCGCGCCCCCAACGCGCTGCTATTCGTTGGCCTCGTCGGGTACGCCCTACTGGCCGTTACGAGCCTGATC
>Ga0326727_10020462_pt1 | contig 13138 bp, 13 predicted proteins | sample MB2enrmetagenome_FD_207643 | JGI IMG/M metagenome (GOLD analysis project Ga0326727, IMG submission 207643) | Lab enriched peat soil microbial communities from McLean, Ithaca, NY, United States - MB29MY | ecosystem: Environmental > Terrestrial > Soil > Wetlands > Peat | place: USA: New York...
TACTTCAATCTCTTTCCGCTCTTAAATGTCATCGAGAACGTGAGTTTTCCCCAGATGCTCAAGTCCCGAGCTAAGGTTGATGAGAAAAAGGCGGTTGTCGTGCTCCGGGCAGTCAAACTCGACGAGCATCTCTATGTCCATACACCTCTTGAACTCTCCGGGGGCCAGCAGCAGCGTGTGGCCGTTGCCCGTGCGCTCATCAACGATCCCGACATCCTCCTGTGCGATGAGCCGACCGGCAATCTTGACTCCAAGACCGGGGCCAGTATCTTGGAGCTCATGGCGGAGCTCAACCGCAACGGCACTACCATTATCGTGGTGACGCACGACCCCCGGGTGGCCAGCTATACGAACCGGACGATACAGATCGTAGACGGGAGGATTGAATCGTGAGCACCATCTTCTGGGAGATCTCGAAAAGGAATATCCGGATCCACATGCTCCGGTCGAGCCTTGCCATGCTCGGGATCATCATCGGGGTTGTTGCAATCGCATCCATGGGAATCCTCGGGAACAGTATCGTACAGGCGGTATCTTCTAGCCTCTCTTCTGTGGGGGACAGCGTGATCGTGATGCCCTATGTAGGTGGTTCCGGTTTTGGCGGGGGGGGAGGTGCAAGCTCGGCAAACCTGATGCTTACCGAACAGGAGGATCAGCAGATCAAACGGGCAGTTGCCCCAAACGTGGCGGTTCCCGTCCACTCGACGTCAGAACATATGACGATGGGAGTTGGAAGCAATGATATCGTTGCTACCATCTACGGCCTCCCACCGGATCAGACAAAAGATCTACTCCCCGATCTCACCGCAGGCGATTACAGCAACGGGAACTCGGGGTGCCTTGTGGGGGCAACCTTCGCAACGGATCATAACGTCAAGGTCGGTTCCCGTATTTCCGTCGGGGATAACGGCCAGTACGGCACGCTCCGGGTTACCGGTATCATAAAGGAGCGGGGGATGAGCTTCGATATCAGTACCGACAATGCCATTGTGGTGACACAAGACTGGTTCGAAGGCACGTACAATGACCAGTACCAGTACAATGAAGTGGTCGTGAAAGTCACAAACGGGGATACTGCGGACGTTAAGACCACCATTGAAAATCAGCTTAACCGGAACACCCGGGAGAAGTCCGTGACGGTGATTGACAGCAAGGCAACGCTTGCTACGATCATGGATACCTTTGGCATGGTGACCACCTTTGTCACGGCTATCGGCGGCATTTCCATGCTTGTTGCCGGGGTCTCTATCTTCAATATCATGATGATGTCAGTGAACGAGCGGATCAAGGAGATCGGCATCATGCGCAGCATCGGTACCCAGAAACGGGAGGTGATGAGCATGTTCATCTACGAGGCGGCAATCATCGGCATCGTGGGGAGCCTGATCGGCGGTGCGCTCAGCTTGGTTGGAGGGTATGCGATCAGTGCACTGATGCTTAAGACCACCCAGTACCTCTTCACGCTCCCCACCGTGTTCTCCGTAGTGGAGGGAGTGGGCTTTGGGATCATCATCTGTATCCTCTGCGGCCTATACCCGGCATGGCAGGCCGCAAACCTCAACCCGATCGACGCTCTCCGGCATGAATAATCCTTTTTTTGTGCATGCTTCTAATACCGGCAGGGTGTATTCTTCTCCGGTATGACTGCCCCAGTTCCCCCCGGAGCGTATGGCGATAGTGACTGGAACGAGATATGGAAGGCCCGGCAGGAGCGGTACGATGCCTCACGGATTGCCGGAGATACGTCGCATGACTGGGACAGGAAAGAGAACGCCGAGCGGTACGCGGCACAGTCCGCCGGGGAATTCGAAAAGCGTATCCGGATGACCCTTGATGATCTTACGGTTGACCCTTCGACCCGGGTGCTGGATATCGGTGCCGGGCCGGGCACTCTCGCGGTCCCGCTTGCTCCAAAAGTAAAGGAGATCACCGCGGTGGAACCCGGGGCGGGGATGATCGCTGCCCTGAAGGAACGAACTGAAAGAGAGGGAATCAGGAACATTACCTGTGTCCGGAAGACCTGGGAAGATGTGGATCCTGCCCGGGATCTCAACGGCCCGTACGATCTCGTGATCGCATCCCTCTCGCTGACCATGCACGATATCCGCGAGGCAGTACAAAAGATGGATGCCATCTCATGCGGCGAGGTCTGCCTGTACTGGTTCGTGGACCTGCCCTTCTGGGAGCGGATGTATGCCGATCTCATGCTCCCGCTCCACGGGACGCCCTACTATTCCGGGCCAAAGGCGGACTGCCTCTGGAACGTGCTGTACCAAGCGGGACTCTATGCCGACGTCCGGATGCTCCCGCTCGATAAGGAGTACCGCTTTTCTTCCCGGGGAGAGATGGCAGCGTTTTTCAAAAAACGGTTCTGCGTGACAACGCCGGCGCAGGAAGAGGTACTGGAAACGTACCTTTCGGGCCTCATCCACAAGGAGGGAAAAGATGTCGTTGTCGCGGGGACATCCACGTTTGCAAAGATCCGGTGGAAAAAGAAGACCTGAAATTCCTCAAACAAAGTTCCGGTTCTTCAGGCACCCTGTTTCTTGTCCTGCCCTTCGGGCGCCGATCCCCGGGTCTCGTGGCCCCGCATCCAGGAGAATACTCCCGCAATGCCAATGATGATCACTGATGCCAGGAGGGCAGCATCGATTCCCCTGATGAACGCATCCGAGACGCCCCCAACGAGAGTGGTGGTGCCAATGAAGACCTCGAACGCCACCTCCCGGGGGATGGAGGCTGCGGAGACCGTGATGGCGATCACGAAGCTCCCCAGGATCCCGATGTTCTGCATGGTCCGCAGGATGCCGGAGACTCCCCCATAGGATCCCGGTGGGGCGTTGGCCATGACCGCACTGTTGTTGGAGGGGAAGAACATCGCTGTGCCAAGGCCCGAGATTCCCGAGGCAACGAGAACCTCCCAGAGCGGAGTATCGACCCGGAACGTCACATATATAAGCGTCGCAAGGATCAGCATCGCGGTCCCGGCCGTTGCCAGCACACGGGCCCCGTACCGGTCCGAAAGCCGGCCCATGTAGGGCGAGAGCAGGCTGCCCACCACGTATCCCGGTGTAAGGAGGAGCGCGGCATCGAGCGGTGAGAGGGCCCGGATGCCCTGCAGGTACATCGTGATCAGAAAGACTACGGAGAGGTACCCGAGACTGAGGAAGAAAGCCGCCATCATGGAATACCGGAGTATCCGGTTACGCAGGGCAGAAAAATCGATGATGGGGTGGGACGTCTGCCGTTCGTAGAGCACAAAGAGGAGGATGAGAACCAGACCCATACACAATGCGGTAATATTGGCAAACGCAGTACCCTCAGTTGCAAAATCCACACCGGCAAACGAGATGAAAGTGAGCGCTGCGCCAAGTAAAACCATGCCCGTGAGATCCAACTTTGCCTGCACCCGTGGGTTATCCGTCAGGTGCCGGACGCCGAGGATCGTTGCAACGATCCCGATGGGGACATTGATAAAAAAAATGTACTCCCACCCGACAAATGTCGTGATGATGCCACCTAGCACGATCCCGAGCATCGCACCGCTCGTCCATCCCAGGGAGATGTACCCGAAGGCAGTCCCCCGTACATTGGGCGGGAAGGTGTCTGCAATGATCGCCCCACTGTTTGCCTGCATCAGCGCCCCGCCAACGGCCTGGACACCCCGCGATGCTATCAGCCAGTAGATCCCCGGGGAGAGACCGCAGAAGAGCGAGCCTAAGGTAAAGATCCCAAAACCGGCATTGAACATCCGGCTTCTGCCATAGATGTCACCGATCCGCCCGAGCTGGGTGGTACAGACGGCAACAACAAGAAGGTAAATCAGGATGATCCAGAGAGTGGTGATGAAATCGGCATGGAGGGAGTCGGATATCGTGGGAAAGGCAAGGATAACGATGGTGGAATCAAGCGAGCCCATGAGTGTACCGAGCATGAGAACGGCAATGATGATCTTCTGCTTCGTGTCCATGCGCACTCTGCTGTAAGGTTTACGTGACCTGTTTATGTACCTGTCGAAGATGGCAGGTCACGGAACCGGAAGAAGCCGGGGCAAAACCTTGCAAAAAACGTTTGAGCCGGCCGGGCCGGTTATTTCCCGCCAAGCTTTTTGATCCGGCCCATAGCCTCTTTGAGCCGGTCCAGTGATGCCGCATACGACAGCCGGATCCAGCCGGGCGCATCGAACGAGCTACCCGGGGTTGCCGCCACGTGCGCCTTTTCGAGCCAGTCCGTTGCGATCTTCATATCGTCGCCGGCAACCTTCACAAACGCGTAGAACGCACCATCGGCCGGGGCGCAGGTATATCCCATATGCTCCAGTTCCGTGATGATGTACTTGCGCCGCTTATCGAACTCGGTGCGCATCTCCTCAACGCACCGCTGGTCGCCCTTGAGCGCCGCAACCGCACCCCACATGGCAAAGGTCGTGGCCTGCGAGACCGAGTGCTGTTGGACCTTGGACATCGCTTTTATGATCGGCTTCTGGGCCACTGCGTACCCGAGACGCCAGCCGGTCATCGCATAAGCCTTGGAGAAACCATTGATCGTGATCGTCCGCTCCGCCATGTTGCCGATGGATGCAAGCGAAATGTGCTCTTTTCCGTAGATGAGCTTCTCGTAGATCTCGTCAGACATCGCGTAGAGGTCCTGATCCACGCAGAGGTCGGCGACAATCTTCATCGACTTCTTGTCAAACACCGCGCCGGACGGGTTCGAAGGGGAGTTTACCACGATCATCTTGGTCTTTTTGGTGACCTTTTCAAGAAGAGAATCATCAAGCTGGAAGGTCTTCTGGTTGACCGCGTGCTTGACGATCTTCCCGCCGGCCATCTGGACGCAGGGCTCGTACGAGACCCAGGCTGGCGTGAGGAGCAGGAGCTCGTCGCCGGGGTTCAACACCGCTTCCATGCCCTCGTAGATCGCGTCCTTTGCGCCGCAGGTGACGATCACCTGGTCGGGCGCACAGGCAAATTTGTTCTCTTTTGTGATCTTTTCGCTGATCGCAGAGAGAAGTTCGGGGATACCGTCGCTTGGCGCGTAATGCGTCTCGCCCCTTTTGAGGGCTTCGATGCAGGCATCGGTGATGTGTTTGGGGGTATCGAAATCGGGTTCACCGATCGAGAGGCTGATGACATCGATGCCCTCCCGCTGCATTTTCTTTGCCTTGTTGGAGATCTCGATCGTAGCGGAGGGGGCAATTGCCGCGACCTTCTCCGAGAGTTGCTTCATTGCAATCTTTTAACGAGTTTTACGGCAGATTCAACGGCACGCTTTGCATAATCGATCCGCTCATTTGCCTCGAGCCGACTCATACCGGGCCCGGAGATGCCTAGCGTTACGGGTTTGCCGAATTCGAGCGAGAGATCGATGATCTTCCGGGCCGCGTGCTGCACCACGATCTCGTCGTGCTGGGTTGCGCCCTCGATCACGCACCCGACCGTGACGACCGCATCGACTTTTCCCGCGGCAAGCATCTTCTTGATTGCAAGGGGCATATCGAATGCGCCTGGCACGTACAGGCAGTCGGTCACTTCCGCCCCAAGGAATGCCGCATGCTCCCGTGCCTCGATCTCCATCATATAGGTAATGTCACGGTTGAACTCCGCGACCACGAATCCCAGTTTTATCGGTTTGGTATCGCACATAGTTGATCATCTCATTTGTTTGTTCATAAACCTGTCAATAGTCCCTACCGCCGGGCAGGGCCCGCGTCCTCGAATCCCTGGCGCTGGCCGGTGCCGGCGTCTTTGGTGAGGGCTTCCGGGTGGAGGACGAGTTTTACGGCATTGACTGCATGCTCCCGGGTGCGCCGCTCGGCAAGCCACGCGAGCTCGGCATCGTCTTTGGCCTCGTCCTCGTGCACGAAGACCTCTATAATATGGTGGTTCGTCATGAGCTGGCACATGATGAGCCCTTGTGATGCCTCGTGGGCGCAGGTCTTGTCCTTTTCCTTGCCCCCCGGCATCCCAAGAGCCATCACGATATCGCAGCGGCGCTCCTCGATCAGTTTCTTGCAGGCAACCGGCAGGTCCTTCATTCCCGGTACGGTCACCCGCTCGATCGCCACGCTCGCATGTTTTTTGAGCTCGTCGATGGCGATCGCTCCCATATTGACGCGTGAGAAGGAGGTGTCTGCAACACCAACCTTCATCCCAGCACCTCGGCCGCGGCCTCGACGCCATTGCCCTTGATCTTGTAGCCGGCCTTTACAAGGCCGTGCTGGGTCGCGGCAAGCGTAGCGAGGATCTCAGGAGCGCTCACGGCGCCCATGGTCCCGATCCGGAAGATTTTGCCCTTGAGGTGGTCCTGGCCGCCGGCAATGGTGATGCCCAGATTCTTGATCGTTGCCCGGACGTCCTCATCCTTGACACCTTCGGGGTAAGAGACCGCGGTGACAGTCGTTGCGTACTCGTGCCTGGCATCGATCTTCGGGAAGAGGGAGAGTCCCCATGCCTGTGCGGCAGCGCGGACGGCCTTTGCCATCTTCTGGTGCCGGGCGATCCGGTTTGCCATGCCTTCTTCCTCGATCATCAGGCAGGCCTCACGGAGTGCCAAAAACAGCGGGACTGCCGGGGTGTACGGGGTCTCCATCGGTTTTCCCGCGGCGCTCTTTTTGTACGCGGCAAGATCGAGGTAGTACGGCGGGTTCTTGGTGAGCCGCTCCCATGCCCGGCTGCTCACCGCAACTGCGGCAAGGCCGGCAGGTGCGGCAAGGCACTTCTGCGAGCCGACGATTGCAACATCAACGCCCCACTTGTCAACTTCGACAAGGTCGCCGCCAACGGACGTGATGCCGTCCATGATAAAGAGCGCGTCGTGCTTGTGCGCCAGTCTCCCGACTTCCGCTGCCGGGTTCTTGATACCGGCCGAGGTCTCGTTGTGGACCAGGGTGACAACCTGTGCGCCGGCTTCGAGCCGGGCCTCAAGCCCTGCAAGGTCAAGCGGGGTGCCCCACTCTGACTTGATCTCGTGGGCGTTGCCGTAGCGCTGGCTGATCTTATAGAGCCGCTCGCCGAACTTACCGTTCACAAAACAGGCGATATCCTTGTCCCGGCCGAAGTTTGCAACCGCGGCTTCCATGCCGGCGGTGCCGGACCCGCTGATGATGACAACATCATTTGTTGTCCCAAAGGCAGTCTTTAAGACACGCACGCAGTCAGCGTATACGGCGCCAAACTCGGCGCTGCGGTGGTTGATTGCCTGGCGTGCCATTGCAAACCTGACCCGTTCAGGCATCGGTACCGGGCCCGGTAGCATAAGGAGTGATTCTTTTTCCATGTGGATCTGCCAATAATATATTTATAAAGACGGGATATAAGTTTGGATGGCTTAATATGGCAGACGTAAGTATCATCTGTGGCTCTGCATCCGATGCCGCAATTGCCGACAAGGCAAAGAAGGTCCTTGACGAGCACAAGATCACCTGGGACTACCAGGTCATCTCTGCCCACCGCGACCCGGACAAGCTGGATGCATATATCAAAAGTTGCCCGAGCAGGGTCTATATCGCGATCGCCGGCCTCTCGGCCGCACTGCCGGGGGTCATCGCGTCAAAGACCGATAAACCGGTGATCGGTGTCCCGGTCAGCGGGACATTAAACGGCCTTGACTCCCTGCTCTCGATCGTCCAGATGCCAAAGGGTGTGCCGGTCGCATGTGTCGGGGTAGATAACGGTGACAACGCGGCCCATCTCGCAATCCGGATCCTTAAGTTGGCAAAGAAGTAGATACCTTTTCTTTTTCAGATATCCGATTTTTCTGTAATTTGAAAATTACCTAAACCTGATTTTATTTTACGCTCAAGGATTATCTACCCGCTTCGCCAACCCACGTACAATGTCAATCCTGTCCGATCCGGTGGTGACCCTCGAAGGGGTCGTGGTTGAAAGCGTCTCGCTCTCCACAATCGGGCTTGCGGTCACGATCCGGGTGGAGAACAACAACCCGGTGGGCGCGACCATCGAATCGTGCCCGTTTACCCTCTCGTACAGGAATGGCGGGACACCGCAGGTGATCGCGAGTGGGGATACCGGGAGTGCAAAGATCGCCGCCGATTCCGCTACCGTGCTTCCGGTCCGGGTCTCATCAAACAACACCGCCCTTCCCGGGGCGCTTGCGGCATTTGTTACTAGGGGGAAACTGGATCTGACGATAAACGGGACTGCCAAAATAAAATTCCTGATGATCCCAAAAGAGATCCCCTTCTCCCGGACCGTGCCGGTTACGGTGGGACAGATCGCCGGGATGGTGACCAGCCAGAAAAAGAAGGAGTGAGCAGGATACCACTAATTCCCTTTGGTACCATTAACGAGTGTGAGGGACGAATGCCATGACCACTTTTGTTGCATTCCTCCGCGGGATCAATGTTGGCGGGAATAACCTCATTCCCAGGAAAGATCTGGTTGCCATCGGCAAACGGGCAGGCCTCGCGGGAGTCCGTACGTACATCAACAGCGGCAATATCCTCTTCTCAAGCAACCGTCCTGAAGGGGAGCTGGCCGCTGCACTCGAAAAGGAAGTCGCGGGAACAACCGGAAAGGAGAGCCGGGTTGTCATCCGCAGCGCAGAGGAGCTTGATGAGATCGTCCGGGATAACCCGTTCCCGGACGCAATCCCGTCACAGGTGGGCGTCATGTTCGTTGCCGGGCCCGTGGGAAAGAATATCCTTGCAGAATTTGTAATCCCGGGACGGGAGATTGTTGCTGCCGGGAAACGGGAGGTCTACGTCCACTTTCCTGACGGCATGGGCCGCTCGAAACTCAAAATACCGGCCTCGCTTGGCAATGGGACGATGCGGAACATCAACACGCTCACGAAGCTGGCCGGTCTCGCGGCTGATGGGCCCGGGGAGTAACCCCGGTCGAACTTTGGCGTCTCGGGAGATCCGGCTTTCTCTGCGAGTCTATGTAGGCAAGGAGGCGGGTCCCGAGAGGGCCGGGCAGGTGGATCTGATCGCAGCAGATCTTCTCCCGGGTGAACTGGTGGAGAAGGATCAGCCCTTTTTTCCCGGGAAGGATCCCGGAGAAAATAAAGCCGGCATCTTCTGCGGCCGTTGCTGCTGCCGGGGTGGAGGGATCGCTTGCATCGAGGTGCATCCAGATGCTCTGCGCACCGCGGGCCCGGAGATTCCATAAGGTCTGCGCAATGGACCTCCGGAAATTGTACCCGCTGCTCCTGACCACGATCTGGCCGGACCGGGTCTCCTCGCTGAAACTTTCTTCTATGATCGTGGGTTCCTGCCGGGAAACGCCCTCTTTCCCGGGGCTTGCCAGGAGCCCCAGAGCCCGGCAGATCTCCCCGATGATCTCCTGGTGGTTCTCCGGGAGGTACTGGGGCCTGTACCGCACCGAAGAGCGCAGCCGGGTGAGGAATGCTACGCTCTCCCTCTGGCCGGGGTGCTCAGCGATTCCCCCATACGAGATGTCGTGGGGCTGTGCCCCGAGAATGACGGCGCTGGGGAAAAATCCCAGTCCTTCAAAAGCCTGCTGGAATGATGGATGGGAGGTGGATACCTCAGCAGTGAGCGCAGGAAAGCCTCTCTTCTCGCTATAATCTGCCAGGTACCGGGCCAGGTTTCTCCCCAACTCCCCGTTACGGTATGCCGGTGAGACGACAAGGGAGCCCATGAGCCCGATCTCCGGGTAGCCGGGATAGGCACGCAATGCCCCGTAGCCGATCACCTCCCCCTCCGGGCCTGTCCCCACAACGGAAAACAGGTCCCCGCTTTCCGTCATGTACCGGAGCTGTTCCGGGTTATACACGAATTTTTTTGGGTACGTTCCGAGGTATGCTTCGCGCATCAGCTGCGAGACTCCGTCAGCCTCATCGGGATTCATGGGGTGGATGCTGACGTCCATGGCACCGTCACCCATACCCGGTGATAGGTCCTGATCCACGGTCATGCACTCCCCCGGGCACCGGTCGCCGATGGCGCGATCTTTGCTATTGTTTCAATTGCATCGGTCACCGAGGGGTACATCAGGAAGAACTGGTCAAATCCGCTCATCCTGAGTACTGAATGGACAAATCCTCTGCTCCCTGCAATACTAACATCTGCTCCCTGTTGTCGTTGTCCCTTCCCAAACCGGAGCATTGCACGGAGGCCGGTACTGCTTATGTAGGTAAGGCCCGAGAGATCGAGAATAACCGGTGCTGCCGGCAGGGTTGCACAGTAATCTAAAAACTCTTCTGACGAGCCGGTGTCGAGCCAGCCGGCAGGGGCTACGATGACGACTCCCTGTGACATTGTGTGGCGGATCTCCATTTTTTTCACCTGCACGATTGAGTGAGGGGAACATTTTACCGGTGAATATAAAAGGGCGGGGAAGTTGGAAATAAAACCGTGGATCTTTTCCATCTGCCCTCGTGAGTACAGGATCGACCGGACCGGTCGGCACTTTATACAACCTCTGCGTAATCAGGTACTAGTGCTATGTATCCCGATCAGGCGACATTCCGGCGGATGGTAGAGGAAGAGTCTGATCTCTCGGGGGCGGCAAAAGAGACGCTCCTCTCCCTGTACGACGGCCCCTTACGCCTCCGGCAGATCCTGGAGCGGGTAAATGCGCTGGAGACCGGGGATACACAGGGAGAGCACAAAGACCGGACCATCACCGAATCGGCCCTCAGGAAAAGGCTGGAGCTCCTGATCGGGAGGGGGATCATAGCCCGTGCGGGAAGCGAGCGGACCAATCCCTACTATTACATCCGACGCCCGTGGATCTTCAACAAGTACATCCTCATCAAGTGCCGGGACAAGCCCCACGAGAGCCTTCTTGACCTAACCGTCCTGCTCCACGAGCTCACCCGGATGGGTGACGGGGAGAACGCCGCCCTCCCCCACCCGAGGTTTATCTCCGCAGTCGGGGAGCGGACGGAACGGAGCCACCAGATCGAAACCGCGTACGCGGCGTTCCAGAAGATTCTCGGGAACAGCAGTGCGATCGGTGACTACCTCGAGGGGATATACGATGACATCTATGCCGGGAAGAGCCCGGAGAGCGACATCGACAGCATGGTGGCCCGGAATTTCCTGCGGTTCGTAGCTACTAGCCCGGTCGAAGAGCGGGAGACCCGGTTCTTCCTATGGTACGCGGATTTTTTCACGATACTCAACCTGTACCGGGAGGCATACGAGGCATTTGTCCGGGGCGTAACCTATGCAGAACAGCAGGGCCTGGCCCTTCCGGTCCTCCTGTCTGAATCCCGGATCACCAAGGGCCATATCCTGCTCCACCTCAATGACCTTACCGGAGCAAAAGAAGCATATCTTGAACTTGTCCGTATACGGGATGCAGATCCCATTCTCAGGGCAAAGGGGCTCCTTGGCGCTGGCGAAGTGGAACTGCTCTGCGGGGATTACGCACCCACATCCTCACCGGCCCGGTTTGTTCAGGCACTCGAGCTCTGCGGGAAAGCGGACCCGGCCGGCACCGACCCGGATGTCGCCGAGCTGCGGGCCGATATCCTGCGGAGGACCGGGACTGCGTGCCGCCTTTCCGGGAAATTTGACGCGGCGGCAGGGTACTACGATACGGCCGAGGAGATCTACCTCAACGGGATGATACGGGGGAGGGGCATGCTCCTACCCGAACGGGCCGAGCTGTTCCGGGCCCGGGCTTTTCTCTCAGGTCCGGTTGAGGCAGAAAAGGAGTGCGTACAAGCAGCAGCGGCGTACGATGAGGCAAAGACCGTGGCACAAAGGGTTCGGAGCGTCAACTGGTTTGCCCACTGCCTTATCGGGGAATGCGAGTGCGCACGCGTGGCATTCCGGAAATGCAAAAAACCGTTCCCGCGGGACCTTGACACAAAATTCCAAAATGCGTTTGAGATTTACTGCCAGATCTCCTCGCACTGGGGTCTTGTCCAGACATTCCTCTCAGAATCGCTCCTCTTCCATGCAGCACCGGAATCCTTCCCGGACCGGTACGCGTCCACGGCCGACAAGCTCGAACAGGCCGAACGGTTTAGCCGCGAACTCGGGCTCAAGAACGAGCTTGCAATCATACAGCGGATAAAATCCGGCTGCGGGCAGGAGTCCGAGCTCCACCCGCTCACGTTCCTCTGACCGGGAAAAGATGTGTCCGGCTTCCCTTCCGGACGCGAAAAGGTTCGGCTTATTCTTTTTTCTTGGCGGCTATACCCTCGAAGAGTTCCCGTACCATCTTGATCGCACAGAGGTCCCCGCACATTGAACAGGTGTCGGTCTCCCCGTCACGGCAGTGGATCGCCCGTGCATGGTCGCCGTAGAGCGCCAGTTTGAACTGCTTGTCCCAGTCAAGATTGTGCCGGGCCTCTGCCATCTGCACCTCGCGTTCCATCCGGTATCCCTCGTGGCGCCGGACAGTATCCCCCACGTGCGCAGCGATCTTTGCCACCCGGGTCCCTTCGATAATATCCTCAACATCCGGCAGGGCGAGGTGTTCGCTGGGAGAGACCATGCAGAGGAAGTCCGCCCCGTTCCGGCAGGCCTCTGCCCCGCCTATGGCCGCGACCACATGGTCGTAGCCGGGCGCAATGTCGGTCACGATGGGCCCGAGCAGGTAGAGCGGCGCATGGGCGGTGATCTCCTTTACCATCCGCACGTTGTAGCCCACCTGATCAAAGGGCATGTGCCCTGGCCCCTCGATCATTCGCTGGACGCCCGCGGCAAGGGCTCGCTCAGCAAGCGTCCCGAGCGTCACGTACTCCACAGATTTGGCAAGTTTTCCCGCGTCCTGCAGGCAGCCGGGCCGCATCCCGTCCCCGAGGCTGATGGTGACATCGTGCTCGGCAAGGATCTCTAAAAGGTAATCAAACTCGGAAAAAAGCGGGTTCTCCTCGTCCCGGAGCATCATCATGGCGCAGTGGAATGTCCCGCCCCGGCTCACGACCCCCATCAGTCGCGGGTCGAGCTTCAGGGCATCGAGCGCCTGCCGGTTCACCCCGCAGTGGAGGGTGAGGAAATCCACGCCCTGCTCACAGTGCTCCCGGATAACCTTGAAGAGCAGGTCGGCATCCACATCGGCAGCGTTTCCCGCCCGGCGCACTGCCTCGTACACCGGCACCGTCCCGACCGTGGTATCGAGGGCGAGCATTTTTTTGCGGATCGCAACAAGGTCTCCCCCGGTGGAAAGGTCCATGATGGCATCGGCCCCGT